>Ga0183260_10002434_pt1 | contig 15385 bp, 19 predicted proteins | sample AntDrymUQ4972206_2_FD_129768 | JGI IMG/M metagenome (GOLD analysis project Ga0183260, IMG submission 129768) | Polar desert sand microbial communities from Dry Valleys, Antarctica - metaG UQ497 (22.06) (version 2) (version 2) | ecosystem: Environmental > Terrestrial > Soil > Desert | place... | reverse complement strand
GGGTCGGGCACCGACCAGTGCAGGCGCGCCGGCGCATCGGCCTGCGCCAACTCCTCATGAGCGTTGTCGCAGACAGCCACCACGAGGTCGTCGGTGCGCAGAACGTCCTGAGTTCGCGCGGTCGTGGTTCCGGCCAGCCGCAGCCCGTGTCGGCGGCCGACAGTGACCGCACGGGGATGAACCCGTCCCGCGGGGTTGGTTCCCGCCGAGGTAGCCGGAGTAGCACTGACTCTTCCCCACGCTGCTGCGGCCAGCTGCGAGCGGGCCGAGTTACGGGTGCAGACGAAGACCACCCGTGGCGCTGAGGTCACTGCACTCCAGCGGGAGATGCCGGGCGCCACGGTATTCGCCGATGTCGCCCATGGCCAGACGCTTCCAGCGCTGAGTGCGGCGACGATCAAATCGTCAAGGCGCAGCCGGACGTAGGTACGGCGCCGGTCCCCCTCCGACCGGATCCTGAGGATGAGTCCCGCGTCTTCCAGAACTCGGAGGTGATGCGCGAGCAGGTTGGTCGAGATCCCGAGCCCGCGCCCGAGTTCGCCCGAAGCGGCATCTGTCAATGCCAGGCTGTCGACGATCGCCAGCCGCATCGGCTCGCCGAGCGCGGCGTGCACCCTCGCGCGTCGCTCGAGATCGGGCGTCTGCATCGCCGACCTTGCCTCCATCATTATTGAGGCAAGTATGATTGAGATATGGCAGACGTCAAGCCGGTGATCCTCCCGCTGTCCCGCCGGCTGGTGGCCGAGGGGCTCGGCACGGCGTTGCTGGTGACGGTTGTCGTGGGCTCCGGCATCGCCGCCCAGCGACTGTCCCCCGACGATGTGGGAATCCAGCTCCTGGAGAACAGCACGGCGACCGCGTTCGGCCTCAGCGTCCTCATCCTGGTGTTCGGGCCGGTCTCCGGGGCTCACTTCAACCCGGTGGTCTCGGCCGCCGACTGGTTGCTCGGTCGGCGTACCGGAAGCGGCCTGCGCGGGCGCGACGTCGCCCCGTACTCGATAGTGCAGTTCCTGGGTGGCATATCCGGTGCAGTGCTGTCCAACCTCATGTACGACCTGCCGGCCATTCAGATCTCTGCGAACGAGCGATCCTCGGGCCCGGTCCTGCTCGCCGAGGTGGTCGCCACCGTCGGGTTGGTCACCGTCATCTTCGCTCTGGTGCGCAGTGGTCGAGCTGTGTTGGTCGCCGCAGCGGTCGGCGCCTACATCGGTGCTGCCTACTGGTTCACCAGCTCCACGTCATTCGCGAACCCCGCTGTCACCGTGGGACGGATCTTCTCCGACACGTTCGCCGGGATCGCACCGACGTCGGTGACGGCCTTCGTACTTGCCCAGGTCGTCGGCGGGGGTCTCGGCGTGCTGTTGATCCGATTCCTGTACCCGACCGTCGCCGGTGGACCCGAGGACGTGACAGCGCACGTTGCCTCTGATCGGCGCGGCTCGGATATGCGCGCCTCGGATGCTCGCGACGCGTGAGCGCTGGATTCGGGCGCCGCTAACGGCAGAGGCGGGCGTGGGCTGAGGTGGCGAACCGATCGGTCATCCCGGCGACATAGTCGACCGCCTGACTCAGGCTGTCCGTCCCGTGATCGCGGTAGCTCGACGGCATCAGGTCGGGCTTGGCGTGATGAAGGTCCACCAGGTCACGGATGATCGTGATCGCCTTAGCCTTGCGATCGAGATGGTGGTCGCTGAAGTAGACGCGTTCGAACATGAAGTCCCTGAAGTCCGACATGACGTCGAGGTCGGCAGCCGACATTGTCACGGCGTCACCCAGAAGGCTGTTGGACACCACCGCGACGATCATCGACCCGACCATCTCCGAGCCGGGATGGCCGAATCGGGCTCGTACGTCGGCCGGGAAGTCTGCCTCGACCAGCAGACCCGCTCGTACGGCATCTAGGGCGTCGTGCGAGAGGTAGGCGATCCGGTCGGCGTACCGGACGCACGCCCCTTCGGGCGTAGCCGGAGGTGGCGAGATCTTCCACGAATGTGCGCGGATTCCGTCGAGGACTTCGACGCTGAGGTTCTTGTCCTCGAGGACCTCGAAGATCCGAACACTCTGCGCCGCATGGTGCCAGCCGCCGTTTACGTACGGCGAGAGGGCGTCCTCACCGATGTGGCCGAACGGGGAATGCCCGACGTCGTGGCCCAGAGCGATTGCCTCGGCGAGGTCTTCGTTCAGGCCGAGTGCCGCCGCCAGCGACCGGGCGACCTGGGTGACCTGCAACGTGTGGGTCAGGCGGGTGACGAAGTGGTCGCCTTCCGGATTCAGGAACACCTGCGTCTTGTGCTTGAGGCGGCGAAAAGCCTTGGTGTGCAGGATCCGGTCCCGGTCGCGTTCGAACGCGGTACGGAACTCGTCGGGTTCTTCTGCTCTTGCCCTACCGGCGCTGGTACTCGATCGGGTCGCCGCAGCAGCCAGGCCGACCTCTGCGGTCTCGCGCACCTCGCGGGTACGCAGCAGAAAGCTGTCGCTCACCGACTACAACCGGATCCCGAGCAGAGCGTCCACAGTGGAGGCAACTTGACTGGGCGCGTCAGGATCGGAGCCCTGTCGACGAGCCGCCATGTTCGACCAACGGTCAACGCTACGAAGGGCATTGAGCGTGTCCAGATCATCGGACAACTGCCGGCGTAGCGACCGGAGCAGTTCCTCGGCTGCCGGACCGGAAGGCAAGGACACCGCATGTCGCCAGCTGGCCAGGCGGTCCTGCGCGGTGCTCAACAACTCCGGTCCCCAGGGCCGGTCCGCCCGGTAGTGACCGGCCAGCAGTGCGAGGCGGATGGCCATCGGGTCGACGCCCTCACCGCGCAGCCGCGAGACGAACACCAGATTGCCGCGGCTCTTGCTCATTTTCTCCCCGGCCAGTCCGATCATCCCGGCGTGCACGTAGTGCCGGGCCAGGGGCCATGAGCCGGTGAGCGTCTCGGCATGCAGGGCGGAGAACTCGTGATGCGGGAAGGCCAGATCGCTGCCGCCGCCCTGTACGTCGATGCCATCGCCGAGGCGGTCGAGAATGATCGCCGAGCACTCGATGTGCCAACCCGGGCGTCCGGGCCCGCGGGGTCCTTCCCAGGACGGCTCGCCCTCCCGAGCCCCTCGCCACAGCAGCGGATCCAGCCGGTTGCGCTTGCCCTTCCGGTCGGGATCTCCACCCCGCTCTGCGGACAGGCGCAGCATCGTGGCTTCGTCGTACCCGGACTCGTAACCGAATCGCTGTGCCTGGCTGATGTCCTGATAGATGTCGCCCGTCCCGTCGTCCACGACATAGGCCCGCTGCTCGGTCAGCAGCTTGTCCACCAGCTGCCCGATGGACGGGATCGACTCCACGGCGCCGACGTAGTCGCGGGGCGGCAGCACTCGGAGGGCCTGCATGTCTTCACGGAACAGAGCCGTCTCGCGCATGGCCAGGACCATCCAGTCGTCACCGTCGCGCTCGGCTCGTTCCAGCAGCGGGTCATCGATGTCGGTGACGTTTTCGACAAAGGCCACCTCGTGACCGGCGTCCAACCACAGGCGGTGCACCAGGTCGAAGGCCAGATAGGTGGCCGCATGGCCGAGATGCGTCGCGTCGTACGGAGTGATCCCGCAGACATACATCGTCGCGGTACGCCCAGGCGCTGTCGGTCGCGCCTCCCGAGTCGCGGTGTCGTACAACCTCAGCGCCTGCCCGGCCCCGGGCAATCGTGGAATCGGTGGGGCTGGCCAAGGACGCATGGCTGCGAGGTTAGTTGGCCCCGAAGACGAATCTGGTGCCCGGCGTGGATAGTACGCGTGCACACTATTACTCAGATGATCGCGAGATCGGAGTCGTGACGGGGCAGGGACCGATGGCCGCCGGCACTTGCGGCACCCTCAAGCCGGGTCAAGGGCCCCAAGACTCCCTTTACGTTCACCGCAGTCGTCCCAGGGGTCGGGTTCACCGATGTCAGCCGACTGCCGCTGGCGCGGATGACGTTCAGCCACCGGATCGACCCGACCCCGGCAGGTTCCCGGTTCACCCACAAAGTGGTCATCAGTGGACCGCTCTCCCGGCTCTTCGCCCGGGTAATCGGCCGGAACGTCGCCGCTGGCCTGCCCGTCTCGATGCAGAAGCTGGCGAGGCTTGCCGAGACGACGCCGGCAGCGATCGGGTGATCTCCGCCGCCACCCCGGCCATCCCGGGGCGGACTACCGGGTCCCGCCGACAGTCTCGGGTTCCTACTCTGGCGGGTGACCTTGCTGTGGCAACGCCGGATCGCGGCCGCCCTGCGTCCCTTGCAGTTGACGCACGTGCAGTTCGTCCTGCTGGCTGCCGTCTGGTGGCTCTCCGACCAAACAGACACCTCGTCCCAGCTGCCCAGCCAACGACAGGTCGCCGATCACGCCGCCACCGACGATGATGACCAGCCAAGTACTTCGTGCTCTCGAGACCCGCGGCTTGGTCACCCGCGCTCCGGATCCGACTGACGGCCGGGTCAAGCGACTCACCGTCACGGCGGCGATGCGGCGCTTAGCGACGCAGGCCGTCACGGTGGTCGAGGCTGCCGACGCGCAATTCTTCAACCTCGTGCGGGAACCCCGTCAACTGCTCGACGTCCTGCAGCAACTCGCCGACGACTCGCAGCCAGCTTCAGGGACGCACCGGGTTGATCCAGGTCACTTCGGGAAAGCGGGCGAAGTCGGTGTCGGCTGAACACATGGTCAGTCCGTGCTCGATGGCCAGGGCTGCTAAATGAGCGTCAGAGATCAGGTTTCCGCGCAACTGATACGTGCCGATCAACCCGGTCAGTACGGATGCGTGGTGCGGACCGGGCATCGGAATCCAGACGACGTCTGCTTTCAGCCAATCCTCGACAATGCGGGCGGCGCTGGCGGCTTCCAACGGCTTCTCCGAGGCCCGAGGATGGGTACTGATCCGAAGGAAGGCGACGAGTGACTGCCAGGGAAGTCCGACTCGACGGGCACCGTTGAGTTGTTCAGACAGCCAGTCCGCCGCTCGCGCGTGAAACGGACTCCTGGTGTCCACTGCGTACAGCAGGATGTTCGCGTCGAGGAGCATCAGCGTGCGCGGACCCCGTCAAGAACTTCGAGGGCATCAGCGACATTGGCCACGTCCAGGCGCAGCCCCATCGCGGCGGTGCGCTGGTGGAAGTCCCCCTGCCTGCGCGGCGCGACGAGGCCCTGTCGAATCAGCTCGTTGACTGCCTCACTCACCCCCATCTGGCGCTCCCGACGGATTGCCTGAACTGCTGAAGCGACGTCCTCGTCGAAGGTTACGGTGGTACGCATGCTCAGAGTCTAGCATCCAAATGTCAGACACCTCTCATCTTGATGCTCATGTTATAGGTGTCCGATCAGCGTCGGGGATCTCGGCGAATGGTTGACTGCCGGAATGTGCCGCAATGTCTTGCGCGGTACGACGTGAGCGGGCCACCGGACATCGGCGCCGCTCCGGAACAGAGCAGGCAGGCCCGCGGCATCGTCCTCTGCACTCTCTCGGCGCTGTCCTTTTCCGTCCTTCCGTTCCTCGCGAATGCGGCGTACGGAGCGGGCGTCGATCTGGCCGAGTTACTGCTGATCAGGTTTCTGTTCGCTGCCACCGTGCTGTGGCTGATCGTGGCAGTCCGTCGTCCGGCGCGGCCGCGCAGCCGCCATGTGGTATTGGGCCTGGCTCTGGGCGGGGGCTGCTATGCCGTTCAATCTGCGCTGTACTTCGCCGCGCTGCCCTATAACGGCCCCAGTCTGACCACACTGCTGCTCTATACCTTCCCGGCCGTCGTCTTCGTCGTCTCCCTGGGGCGCAACCGGGACACGGCGAGCGCGGCACAGGTGCTGGCCCTGGTCCTGGCGCTTGGCGGTGTCACTGCGGTCTTGCTCGGTGCCGGCGAGGGCACGCTGCAGCCCTTGGGTGTCATGTTGGGACTGGCGACGGCATTGGCCTACTCGACTTACATCCTGATCGGGGACGCCGTTGACCCGGCGGTGGACCGGACGCTGCTGGGCGCCCTCGTGTGCAGCGGGGCGCTGGTGACCTACGCGGTGGTCAACCTCGCCTCCGGCGGCCCGACTCTGAGCTTCGACCCCGCCGGATGGTGGTGGGCCGGGTCCCTGGGCCTCCTCTCCACAGCATTCGCGCTGACCGCGTTTTTCGCCGGCATGCGTCTGGTTGGCGCCTCGCGCGCGTCGATCGTCTCCTGCGTCGAGCCGGTCGCCACCGTACTCATCGGTGTGAGTCTGTTCGACGACCGGCTCGGAGCAGTTCAGTTAGTCGGCGCCGTGGGGGTCGTCGCGGCCGTCGTCCTTCTGCAGTGGCGCTCGCCCATCCGCGACCCTCAGATCGGCGGCCAGGGCAGCGCGGGCCACTCACCGGAAGGTTCAGGGTGAATGCCGGTGCGCAGCAACGACGCGGCCCGGGCGCGGGTCCTTCGTACCTCGGTGACGGTGAGGTGTTCCTCGAGAGCAGCACCGAGGTCGCCGTACAGCTCGTTCGACAGCCGCTCCAGCATCTCGACCGCCTCCTCGTTCAGCGGACGGCCGGCCCACCGCCACAGCAGGGTGCGTAGCTTCGGATCGGCCGAGAAGCAGACGCCGTGATCGACCCCGTACACGTGGCCGTCGTGCCTGGGGATCAGATGCCCACCCTTGCGGTCGGCGTTGTTGACCACCACGTCCAGAACGGCCATCCGCCGCAGGGCTGGACGGTCCGAGCGGGCGAGGTCGAGCAGGTCGACGGTCGGGTCCCCGTCCATCCACAGCTGCACCATTCCGGGTCCGAACGGGCCGTCCCGGAGGACCGTTGGGGGCACCACCCGCCAACCGGTGGCTGCCGAGACCAGGTAGGTCGCCACCTCGCGTCCGGCCAAGGTGCCGTCCGGAAAGTCCCACAGTGGACGCTCCCCCGCGATCGGCTTGTACACGCACTCGGCGATCTCGTCGTCGGTGCTGATCTCGGCGAGCAGCGTCACGTTGCTGGCATCCACCAGCCGGCCGGTGACCTCGATGCTGCCCGCGGTGAGCAGATGCAGGGCTTGCGACTCGTCCAGGCCGGCGTCACCGGTGCTCTCACCGCTGTGCAGGCTCAGCGCCGGTAGCCGTTCTGCCGGGGGCAGATGTGGCCCTCGGTATCCAAGGGCAGGGAGCACAACGGGCACGGCGGCCGCCCGGCAGAGATCACCCGGCGAGCTCGCTCCACGAAAGCGCGGGCAGCCACCGGGGTGATCTTGACCCGCAGGGCGTCCGGCCCCTCGTCGGCATCGGAGAGGATCTGATCCTCGTCGACCGGCTCGTCACTGTCCCCACCGGCGACCGCCTCGACGACCACGGCCGCGCTGTCCGCGTCCCAGGCCAGGCCCATCGCGGCCACCCGGAACTCCTCGTCGACCGGGCTGTGCAGCGGATCGAGGTCGTTGACGACGGCATCCGGGGGTACGACCGCGCTCTGCCGGTTGGCTATCTCGTCCAACAGCTCGCTCATCCGATCGGCCAGAACACTGACCTGCGTCTTTTCCAAGGCAACGCTGACCGTCCGTGGACCGTCGCTGACCTGCAGATAGAAGGTGCGATCTCCCGGCTGGCCGACTGTCCCCGCGACGAATCGTTGGGGACGGTCGAACACGTACAGCTGCCGACTCATGCACCGGAGTTTACGCGGAAGCGTGGTAGGAATCGCCGCCGCCGACCGCGCCGTCGGCCGACGCGCGCCGCCGCTTGCGCCGCCCCTTCTTGTGCGGTGCCAGACCGGATAGGTCGCCACCGATGTCATTGGTACGCAGGACGAAGGGCCGCGTCGGCGTATAGACGATCACCGACAGGGAGGCTGGTTCGACCATGAGCCGCTGGAACATATCCAGATGCATGCCCAGGGCATCGGCGAGCACCGCCTTGATCACGTCACCGTGGGTGCAGGCCAGCCAGGTCGCCTCCGGACCGAGCCGGGCATTCCACTCCCGTACGGCCGCAACGGCCCGCGCTGACGTCTGGGCCAGACCCTCTCCCTCCGGACCCGGGAACACTGCGGCCGAGGGGTGCTGTTGGACGACCTTCCACATCGGATCCTTGGCCAGGGTCTTCAGCTGCTGACCGGTCCAGTCGCCGTACCGGCATTCGCCCAGCCGGTCGTCGGTGTGCACCTCGAGCCCGGCACGGCCCGAAGCGATCGCCTGCACGCTCTCCTGGCACCGTTGCAGCGGGCTGGTCACCACGGCGGCCAACGGCACCGCACTCAGCCGGGACGCGGTGGCTGCCACTTGGGCCCGGCCGGTCTCGTCGAGTCCGACGCCGGGGGTCCAGCCGGCCAGCAGTCCGGCGGCATTGGCCTCGGTGCGACCGTGCCGGAACAGCAGAAGTGTGGTCATCGGGTCGTGGCTCGCCCGACCTAGTGCAGCGCACCTACATTGACGCGCAAGTCAGCGCCGAAGATGACGGCCGGCCACAGCAGGACAGCGATGATGAAGGACAGGATCTCCGAGACGTTGGTGAAGGTGTTGTAGCCGTTGGTCAGGGCAACCACCACTCCGATGGCCAGGTAGATGAGAAAGAACAGGGACACGCCTCTGCGTCGATTCATGTGTCGAACCCCTCGGATAGGTGAGTCAGCCGGCTCCGGGTGCTCCACGTCACTCGGCTGGTAACCGGAGCCTATTGGTAGGACGTGAACCCGAGGCGGTCAGCGCGGGGTCAATCCGCCGGTGGCCAAGAGCGTGAAAACCAAGACCCCGAGGCCGATCCGGTAGATCACGAATGGCGTAAACGTGTGGGTGCTGATGTAGCGCATGAAGAAGGCGATCACGAGGTACCCGACGATGCCGGCGACCAGCGTGCCGACGATGGTCTGCGGCCAGGCGGTGTCGCCCTCCGAGCCGATGTCGAAGGCCTCGAAGATCCCAGAGATCAGCACCGCAGGAACCGCCAGGAGGAAGGCATAGCGTGCAGCTTCGGCTCGGGTATAGCCGAGGAACAGCGCCGCGCTGGTGGTGGCACCGGACCGGGAGACACCGGGGATCAGCGCCAGCGCCTGGGCGAACCCGATCGTCACGCCGTGCCTCGGGGTCAGCCGGGTGAGCACGCGCTCCCGGGATCCGACCCGGTCGGCGATCGCGAGGACGATGCCGAGCACGATGAGCGACGTGGCCACGATCCGCAGGTCACGCAGTGGTCCGGTGATCGTGTCTCGGAAGACGAATCCGAAGAAACCGATCGGAATCGTGCCGACGATGATGAGCCAGCCGATCCTCGCGTCCGGGTCGGACCGGAGCTCTCGGTCACGCAACGATCGCACCCAGGTCACGATGATCCGGGCGATGTCTCGGCGGAAGTAGATGAGTACCGCGGTCTCCGTGCCGATCTGGCTGACCGCGGTGAAGGCAGCACCCGGATCGTCCCAGCCGGCCAGGTCCCCCACGATGCGCAGGTGTGCACTGCTCGAGATCGGCAGGAACTCGGTCAGTCCCTGCACCAATCCGAGGACGATTGCTTCGATCCAGCCCACGATCAGCCTCTACCAGACATCTCGAGGGCATCAACGGCACCGCGAAGTGTGGCCAGGCGCTGCTCCAGACTGCCGTGGTGCACAGCGACGGTCATCGTCGTGACGCCCGCATCGGCGTAGGCCGTCATGCCTTCGGCGATCCGGTCGACCGGCCCGATCAACGCCGTGCTGTCGACGAACTCGAAGGGGACCGCAGCCGCGGCGGCAGCGTAGTCGCGATCGAGGTAGTGGTCCTGGATCACGGTGGCCGCCTCGTCGAAGCCCATCCGCCGGGCTTGGGCGTTGTAGAAGTTCTTCTCCCGGCTCCCCATCCCGCCGACGTAGAGCGCGCAGTACGGCCGGATCAGGTCGGCAGCGGCCTGCAGGTCGTCCGAGATGCAGATCGGCACGGTGGGTACGACGTCGAAGTCCGACGTGCGCCGGCCTCTGACCCGACCAGCCTGGATCGCGTCCAGCTGATCTGTGCTGTGCTCCGGGGAGAAGAAGATGGCCAACCATCCGTCGGCGATCTCCCCCGCGAGTTCCAGGTTCTTCGGACCCACAGCGGCAAGGTAGATGGGGATGTCCTCTCGGTTCGGGTGGACAGTGAGGGTCAGCGCCTTGCCCGGACCATCGGGCAGCGGCAGCACGTAGTGCTCGCCTTCGTAGCGCACCCGCTGCCGGGCCAGCGCCAGCCGGACGATATCGACGTACTCCCGCGTACGGCCCAGCGGTTTGTCGAAACGCACGCCGTGCCAACCCTCGGAGACCTGCGGCCCACTGACGCCCAGGCCCATCCGGAAGCGCCCCCCGGACAGCGAGTCCAAGGTCGCCGCTGTCATGGCCGACATGGCCGGTGTTCGGGCCGGGATCTGCATGATCGCCGCGCCGACGTCGATCCGGGTGGTCTGCGCGGCAACGTAGGCCAACACCGTTGGCACATCAGATCCGTACGCCTCGGCCGCCCAGACCACGCTGTAGCCCATGCTGTCGGCTTCCCGGGCGAGGATCAGGTTGTCCTTGTCGTTGCCTGCACCCCAGTAGCCGAGGTTGAGTCCGAGACGCACGGGGTGAGACCTTACGGCGACCACCCTCGGCCGCCGGAATATGGTGCCGGTCATGGAAGCGCGCCGTCTGGGCAGCAGTGGTCTCGTCGTCTCCCGGATGGCCCTGGGCACAATGATGTGGGGCCTGGACGCCGATGAGGACGAGGCGACGGCGCAGACCCGCGCCTTCCTCGATGCCGGTGGCACACTGCTCGACACCGCGGATGTCTATGCCGACGGCGACAGCGAGCGGACCATCGGTCGGCTGCTGCGTGGGCCGATCTCCCGCGGCGAGATCCTGTTGGCGACCAAGGCAAGTCTGTCGACCGGACCCGGACGGATGGACCGCGGCAACTCCCGCCTGCACCTGCTCAACGCGCTGGACAGTTCACTGCACCGACTCGGCGTGGACCACATCGATCTCTGGCAGCTGCACACCTACGACGACGACACTCCGATGGAGGAGACGCTGGCCGCGCTCGATCACGCGGTGGACAGCGGCAAGGTGCGCTATGTCGGGATCAGCAACTTCACCGGATGGCAGTCGGCGCAGGCCACGACCTGGCAACGGGCCTGGCCGGGTCGGGCTCCGCTGGTGTCCCACCAGGTCGAGTACTCCCTGCTCCGTCGAGGAATCGAGGCGGAGGTGCTGCTGGCCGCGGAGGCGCTGGGGTTGGGCGTCCTGCCGTACTCGCCGCTGGCCAAGGGGGTGCTCACCGGCAAGTACCGGCACGCCACTCCGTCGGATTCACGTGGTGCGCACCCTGAATGGGGGCAGCACATCGATCCGCTGCGGACGCCGCACGATCAGCGAATCGTCGAGGCGGTGATCACGGCCGCCGACGGACTGGGCACCTCCCCGTTGGCCGTGGCGCTGTCCTGGGTCCGCGACCAGCCCGGCGTGGTGGCGCCCATCGTCGGGGCTCGTAGCGTTGCTCAGCTAACCGGGTCACTGGCGGCCGAGGACCTCACCTTGCCCGTCGAGATCCGTCGGGCCCTCGACGACGTCTCCGCCCCACCTCGGCCGGACCGCACAGACTGAGGCGGCACAGATTGACATGTCCAGGCACAGTTGGTGCTGATGCGATCCCACCCGCGACGCGACAGCGTGCTCGTCGTCGCCTCGGTATGCCTGATCTGGCTCCCCGCTTGCACCACAGATTCTGAGCCGGAACCGCCTGGTGCCGCCGAACCGGCCGACGCATCCCAGCCGACCGCAGCCCCAGCGGGCCAGGTCACCGACCTGGCAGCCGATCCGGAGGGCCTGGCCTTCGACCCGGTCACCGGCCTGCTCGCCGTCGCCGTACGTGACCCGAATCGACTGTTGCTGGTGGACGGAGCAACCGGGCAGGTGCAGAACGAGGTGCCACTGCCCGGCCACGCCCGCCACCTGCAGTTGGCCGCACCGGGTGGTCCTGTGCTGGTCCCTGGGGAGGACTCCAACGCGCTGATCCAGGTCGCCTTGCCGGGAGGTGGGGTGACCACGACCGAGGTCGGGGAGTACCCGCACGACGCCACCCAGGTTGGCTCCGGTCGAGTCGTGGTCGGCGACGAGAAGGGCGGAACGCTGTCGGTCGTCGAGAACGGCGAAGTGATCCAGACCTTCGACGATCTCACTCAACCAGGTGGTCTGGCACCTGTGGGTGATCTTGTCGGAGTGATCGACGTGGCCGACTTCTCGCTGTCGGTCTATGACATCGCGGCCGGAGAACGCCTCGGGCGGGTGCCCGCCGGCGACGGGCCGACGCATCTCGTGGCTGATAACCGGGGGGACCTTTTGGTGGCCGACACCCGAGGCGATGCGCTGCTGTCCTTTCGGGCCGACCCGGTCGAGCTGCAGGCCAGGCTGCCGTTGCCCGGGACCCCGTACGGACTGGCCTACGACGCGATCGACGATGTCCTCTGGGTGACCCTCACCGCAATCAATGAGGTGGTCGGCTTCGACATGTCCAGCGGCGAACCGCGCGAGGTTGCCCGCTTCCCCACGGTTCGCCAGCCCAACACGGTGGCGGTGGACCCGGAATCAGGCCGGGTCTTCGTGGTCGGCCGGACGACCGGGGAGTTGCAGACCATCCAATCCTGAGCGAACAATGCAGCGGATGAACAGTGTGCGCACGGAGTACGAGTACGTACCCGTGCGCATACCTCCAGGCACCGACCGCGCGTCTGCGGCGATGCTCCTCTCGATTCAGGCCGATACCGGTGGTTGGGAATTGGCCCGGGTGCTGCTGCACGCCGACGGAACTCGGAAGGTGACGTTGCGCCGTCGCCGTACGCACGCGCACCTTCCAGGCCCGGTGTTGTAGCGGACAGACGACGTCGCGACTACGGCGTGAGGACGACTTTGCCGATCGTTTCCCTACGGCGCAGGGCGTCCAGAGCCTGCGGCGCTTCGCCTAGAGGAAGTGTCTGCGAGACAAGCGGTTTGATGGCCCCTTCAGCGTACAGACGGCTCAGCTGGTCATGCACCTCTGAGATGAGCGTCGGCTCATGAGTCCGGTAGAGGCCCCAATGCAACCCGACAACGCTGTAGTTCTTGACCAACGCGTGATTGGTCGGCGCATCGGCGATCCGCCCACTAGTGAAGCCGACTACCACGATCCGCCCCTCGAAGGCGATGCACTTGCGCGAGCGGTCGAAGACGTCCCCGCCGACCGGGTCGTAGATCACGTCCGCACCCCGGCCGCCGGTGATCTCCTTGACCGGGCCCACGAAGTCCTCGGCCAGATAGTCGATGGCGTGATCGGCGCCTAGCTGACGGCACACCGCGACCTTCTCCGGGCCACCAGAAGTCGCTATCACCGTGGCACCGGCGGCCTTCGCGAGCTGGATGGCCGCCGATCCCACTCCCCCGGCACCGGCGTGCACCAGGACGACCTCGCCGGGCTGCAGTCGCGCGCGGCGGTGCAGACCGACGTGCCCGGTCTGATACGTGAGAAACAGCGACGCGGCCTGCTCGTCGGGCATTCCGTCCGGGACCGGCCAGAGCGCTGCGGCCTCCATCAGGGCGTACTCCGCGAACGCACCGAAGCCTTCGGCCGGTGGACCGATCACGCGTTGTCCGGTCTCGGCGATCTCTCCGGTCAGCTCGACGCCCGGGATGAACGGCAACGGGGGGCGGACCTGGTACTTGCCGGCGATCATCAGCAGGTCCGGGAAGTTCAGGGCGGCGGCGCTGACCCTGACAAGTACCTGGCCTTCACCGGGTGTGGGGACCTCGACGTCCTCCAAGCGCAGGACATCGCTCGGCTTCCCGAACTCGTGGACCTGCCACGCCCTCATGGTCACAGCCGCGACGGTAACGGACCGATCGAGCGGTGATCGGTGACCATTGGCTGACAGCGCGCACGTAGGCTTGTTTGCATTATCACGAGTGCTGGCCTTGCGGGGAGCATCGCACTGGTGACCGGTGCATCAAGCGGTATCGGGGCGGCCACAGCACGTGCGCTGGCTGCGCAGGGTGCGGCCGTGGCGCTCGCCGCGCGCCGGCTGGACCGGCTCGCGGACCTCGCCGGGGAGATCCGGGATCCGGGGGTGCCGGGCTGGCCATCGAGGCCGATGTGACCGAGTTCTCCGCGGCCGAGGCGGTGGTGCAGCGCACTGTCGCTGAGTACGGCACCCTGGACATCCTGGTCAACAACGCGGGTGTGACGTTGCTCGGGCCGATCCTCGATGCTCCGGTCGAGCCCGGAGCCGTTGCCACCGAACTGTCGAGCCACAACCGGCCGGAGATCCTCGAGAGCATCAAGCAGCGCTTCGTCGACGTGGAACGGCTCCAGGCGGTCGACATCGCCGATGCGATCGTCTGCATAGTGACGCGGCCGCGACATGTCGCCATCAACGAGATCCTGATCAGGCCGACCGAACAGGAACAGTGAGCAGAGGCCATCCTTGATCGGTCAGGCCGGCCCGACCTTCGGCGTGGGGCCCGAGTCCAAGCTTGACGGTTTCGGGCCAGCGGTTCGGAGGAAGACCGCGGTGACCAGCAGGCCTAGCGCGGCGATGCCGGCAGCAGTCCAGAAAGCCGCTTGATAACCGGACAGCAACGCCTCGGTGGATGAGCCGGCATCGATCCGGCCGGCGGCCACCGCGCTCATGATGGCGAGCCCGAGACCACCGCCGACCTGCATGCCGGTGTTGAACAGGCCGCCGACGAGGCTCTGCTCGTCCGGACGAGCGCGGGCCATGGCGACCACGTTCGCTGCCACGAAGGTGATGCTGTTGCCCGCGACGGCCAACAGGATGGCAATCAGGACGTGCGGCCAGTAGCCGGTCCCGGTGTCGATGACGGCCATCATCCCGAGACCAGACACGTACACGGAGAGGCCGGCGACCAGCAGCGGCTTGGGTCCGGTCCGCGGCAACAGGCGGCCGGTCAGTGTCGCAAAGACAAGGCCGCCGATGGCGAGCGGGAGCAGCGCCATCGCTGCTTCGCCGGCGCTGTATCCGAGCGCCCGCTGCAGCGTGAGAACCAGGAAGAAGTTCGCACCGACCCAGGCTGCGAAAAGGCACAAGCCGATCACCATCACGGCGGCCAGGTTCGGTCGTCGCCAGAGGCGGGGCGGCATCAGCGGCTCCCGCACTCGTGCCTGCACCCACAGGAATGCGCCCAGCAGCATGATCCCGCCGATCAGGGCCGTGAGGGTGCCAAGCGATGCCCATCCCGATCTGCTGGCGTTGGTGAGGGCGAACACCAACCCGAGCAGGCCGGCGGTGGCCGTCAACGCGCCGATCACATCGACGCGGCCCTTGGCGAGGTCACTCGCATCGTCGCGCGGAACGAAGCGGAACGTGAGCGCGAGCAGCAGCACGGCGGGCACCACCGTGATGCCGAACACCCAACGCCAGCCAAGTGGGCCGGTGACCACACCGCCGAGGATCAGGCCGG
>Ga0183260_10002433_pt1 | contig 15386 bp, 16 predicted proteins | sample AntDrymUQ4972206_2_FD_129768 | JGI IMG/M metagenome (GOLD analysis project Ga0183260, IMG submission 129768) | Polar desert sand microbial communities from Dry Valleys, Antarctica - metaG UQ497 (22.06) (version 2) (version 2) | ecosystem: Environmental > Terrestrial > Soil > Desert | place... | reverse complement strand
GACGTCGTCATCTGGCGCTGGTTCGACGCCGTCGTCCTGGAAGGTGTCGATGTAGCCATCCGACTCTGGGAGCCAGCCCACTGGACCGTCCTCGCCCAGCCCCGGGACCGGGAGTACATCTACCGGCCGGGGAGCAGGGCTTACCTATCGGCCGGCCTGCCCGGTGCAGAGTGGTGGGTGGCCGGACCCGCGGTCGACCGCGCCGAGGATGCCGACGTCGACCTCACCGAAGTCCAACGCTTCTTCACCAGCGCCGGGCTGTGGGAGCGCCTCACCTGAGGCCGCCGGCTCACCCGGTAGCCGGCCCTCACGCCTGCTGCCGCGTGGGCTGCCGCTGCAACGCAGGGGCCATCAGGCAGACGCGCCCAGAGCCCGGATGTCGACCTGCCCGCCGTCCACATCAGGCGGTCCGCTAGGCGCGGCCGTTCCTGGTGACTGGCCCTGCCGATGTCACACACCCGGCCCCGGCGGTGTCTTTACGGGAAACGGGCCGGATAGGCCCTGTCTCGAGGAGGTATACATGACTACCCCCGACGGGGAAGCGGCGGCCGCCGCACGAGTTCGTCGCGACACCGCACGGGTGCCGTTGGACATGCCGCGCGGGCCTTTGGGCCGACTGCTGACCTGGTACTCCCGACGTACCTACGGTGACGTTCTCGACAACGGGCTGGCACTGCTGCTCAACAAGCCGGTGCTGTTCGCGACCGCGAGGTTCGAGCGCAGGGTGGAAAAATGGCACCGGCTCGACCCCGACTTGAAGGCCCTCGCCGTGATGGCGAGCGCGAGCGTGATCGGCTGCAGTTGGTGCGTGGACTTCGGCTACTACGTCGCCCACGCGAAGGGCTTGCGCCTCGACAAGCTCAAGGAGGTGCCGAGATGGCGTGACTCGGACGCCTTCACCGACACTGAGCGCCTCGTTCTCCATTTCGCCGAGGCGATGACCGCGACCCCACCGAGCGTGTCCGACGAGCTCGTGGCGCAGCTTCGAGCAGCCCTGGGCGACCCGGCGGTGCTCGAGCTGACGATGATGATCGCTGTGGAGAACGAACGCTCTCGGTTCAACAGCGCCCTTGGGTTGACCAGTCAGGGGTTCTCCGACCGCTGCGAGCTGCCCGGATGACCGATGTCTATGACGAGCACCGCAGCCTGCTGTTCACGGTGCCCTACGAGATGCTCGGGAGCACGGCCGAGGCTGAAGACGTGCTTCAGGAGAGCTGGCTGCGATGGGCCGAGGTGGACCAGGAGGAGGTGCATGATCCCCGTGCCTACCTGGTCCGGGTGGTCACCCGCCAGTGTCTGAACCGCCTTCGGGCGCTCAAGCGGCAGCGGGAGAGCTACGTCGGCCCCTGGCTACCCGAGCCGCTGGTGACTGCACCCGACGTGGCCGACGACGTCGAGCTGGCCGACGCAGTCTCGTTCGCGATGCTCCTCGTGCTCGAGACACTGCAGCCGCTTGAACGCGCGGTGTTCCTGCTCCATGAGGTCTTCGGCTTCGGCTACGACGAGATCGCGGTGGCCACCGACAAGACCACGGCCGCGGTGCGCCAGCTCGCGCACCGGGCACGCCAGCACGTCGCGGAGCGCCGCCCACGCGTCGCGGTCGATCACGCCAGCCACGCCAACGCGCTCGAACAGTTCTTGGTTGCGGCCGTGACCGGCGATGTGCAGTCGCTCATGAACCTCCTGTCGCCGCAGGTCGTGCTGCTCACCGACGGCGGCGGCACGGCCCGGGCGGCTCTGCGTCCGATCATCGGCGCCGACAAGGTGGTCCGTTGGATGCAGGGAGTTCTTGCCACAGTCGATAACGTTGTCGTGGATCGGCGCATCGTGAACGGCGCGCCCGCGCTACTGGTCCTGGTGGACGGCACGGTCGACCTCGTCGCTGGGATCCGCCCTCAGGACGGTCGTATCGCGGAGATCTACCTCGTCCGCAGCCCCGACAAGGTCGCCGCTGTCTCGAGGTCACATGTCGTGAGTCGCTGACCGTCGCGCGGAGGCGTGCAGGTGCTCCACACCCGGAGCGGATCAGGTCGGGTAGGGGGTCACTGCCAGGAGGCGCGCGAGGTGAACCCCGTTGCTGACCGCCCCCCGCAGTGCCGCTGCCACGGCCTCCGGTGTCTCGTCGAGGTCTCGGTAGTCGGTCTTCTGCATGGCTTCGCCGTTCCAGTACGTGCCACCTTGGGCCGGGATGGTGTAACCCACGTCGTTGAGCGCCTGAAAGACGTCGGCGGTGACCTTGTGCGCCCCGTCCTCGTTGCCCACCACGCCGACGACGGCGACTTTGCCGTACAGCAACGGTGAGCCGTCCTCGCCTTCGGCGCCGTTGTCGGCGTCGAGACGTTCGAGCACTCGCTGGGCGACACTGGACATGTGACCCATCCAGGTGGGGGAGATGAAGACGAGCACGTCCGCGGCCAGCACCTGCGCGCGGATCGTCGGCCAGTCATCGCCGTCGCCCATGTCGGTCGCTACGCCAGGGGCGATGTTGTGGTCGACCGCGCGGACTGACGAGGTCTCGACGCCGTGCGCCTGAAGCTCGTCGAGGAACTGCGAGGCCATCAGGTCCCCGCTCGACGGTTGCGGTGACGGCTTCAGCGTGCCGTTGAGGGCCAAGGCACGAAGGGTGGGCGCGGGCATGGGGCTCCGTTCGGGGCTGCGTTGACCGTTGTGCAGCGGCTTGTCACCGCCGCAGATCGAGCAAGGGCGCAAAGACAGTGCACCGCTCACCCCAGTCTGAGCCATCTCGCGGGTTACCGCCTCGCCAAGCGCCAGCCCGGCAGACGTGGCTGTGAGCCGCGGGGTGGTCGAGGCGTCAGGAACGCGTCAAGGCTCCGAGCGGCGACGCCAGGATGGCATCAGGGTTGGTGGTGGGGGGCCGGGTCAACTCGACGATGTCCAGGTGAGCAACCTTCTGACCATGCCCAAACGGCTGCTTGTCGGCCGCCCGCTGCGCAGCGAGCGGCTGGGTGACACGGTGCTGCCGAAGAAGCTGGCCTTGCCGGTGTTCTGCAGCGACCCGCTGTCGTCCAACGCCTACGCCACCGAGGAGATCCTGCTCGTATTGAGCCTCGGCGGGTTGGGCCTGTTGCACGTGGCTCGACGTCACCGTGCCCGGCAGCTGATCGCGGTGGACAGACGCATTGTGGCCTCCAGGTCGCTGTTCTCGTCGGCGGACAAGGCGCGTGAGGCTACGTGATGCACGGGCTGGGTCTCCACCGGACGGTGGCTCATTGCAGCGGGAACGGCGGTTGCAGCCACCACGGCTGGCGGGTCCCCTCGATCCGCGTCACCCATTTGACCCACCAGAAGCCCCGGCGACCCGGAGCGACTAGCCGGACCGGGCCCCCGTGGCCGGCAGACAGTGGTGCAGCGCCGACGTGGGTGGCCAGCAGCAGCCGGTCGAGATCGCGCAGCGGAAACCGTCTGCGGTAGCCGGTCACCGACACCACATCGATGCTGCGTGAGTCGTCGGGGAGGCGGCCGATGAGTCTGTCCATGCGCATGCCGTTCCACTCCTGCTCGGCGTACCACCCTCCGGTGCAGTCCAGCACCGCGCGCATCGAGTCGCGGGCAGCGCTGAGCTCGGCATACGGCACCGCCGTCGAGCCGGCGGCGAGCTGCCACGACGCGCGGGTCACGGTGGGCACGGAGTCGGTGAACCACTGCGTCACCGGCATGTGATCAGGTACCCCCGAGCCCCGCTCGTACGAGCCGGTGCCGCGCCGCTGCCGCCCGGGCAGCCCCAGCACGGCGCTGGTCGTCTCGACCGGCTCGACGGCATGGGAGTCCAGCTCAGCCTGGACGACTTCGGGGTGGGCTACTCCTCCCTCAGCTACCTCAAGACCCTCCCGGTCCGCGAGCTCAAGATCGGCAAGTCCTTCGTCGCCCACCTGATCCAGGACAGGAACGACGCCCACATCGTGCGGTCGACCATCGATCTCGCCCACAACCTCGAGTTGCGCGTCGTCGCCGAAGGCGTCGAGAGCATGGCGGTACGCGACCAGCTCGCGATGCTGGGCTGTGACGTGGCGCAGGGGCACTGGTTCAGCCCGCCTCTGACCGAACCACAGCTGAGGGGCTGGTTGCTGAGCCAGTCGTCTCGCGTCGCCTGAGTCCACAATCCGTGCGTCCGTCAGGTGTGGTCGCTCCCGCGTCGCTTTCGCTGTTCGGTGAGCTGACGACGAAACGTGTCGGCATCCATGCCCTCGTGAACCGCGCGCCACAGCAGCTCGGCCTGCGTCTCGGGAGCGAGGCCGTCGACGGGCTGGTCGAGGTCCAGGTTGGTCGGGAACCCGTACCCGTCCGCGCCGGCCGCAATGACATTGCGCAGGTCGTTGTCGGGAGCACCAGTGGCCCTGAGGCTGGCCAGCACCGGGAACAGGGCAGCGGAGATGCGTTCGCGGTCGACGCTCTCCATGGCCCGGCCGAACGCTGACGAGACCTGGAGCAGGTTCGCCATGCGCCTGATGTCGGCTGAGCGGTTGTGTCCCGCGCCGTGGAACACCGCCGGGTTGAAGAACGCGGCGTCGCCCTTGGCCAGCGGGAGCTGTACGTGGTGCCGGTCGAAGTAGGCGATGAAGTCCGCATCTCGCCAGGCCAGGTACCCCGGGGCGTACCGGTGTGAGTACGGCAGGTACATGGTCGGCCCGCTCTGCCCCGGCATGTCGCAGTGCGCGACGGCGCCTTGCAGCGTCAACGCGGGAGACAGGTGATGCACCTGGGCGGGGTAGCGCGCGGCCTGCTCGTTGCTCATGAAGCCCAGGTGGTAGTCGCGGTGCGGGCTCTGCGCCGCACCGCCCGGGTTGACGACGTTGACCTGTGAGGTGACCTGGTATGCCGGGCCCAGCCAGGCGGTCGAGACCAGGGCGAGGATGTCGTTCGCGTAGTAGTCGGCGAACACGTCCGGAGCGTCGACGGCGAGCTTCTCCAGCGCGTTCCACACCCGGTCGTTAGCGCCGGGTTTGGCGAAGTGGTCGCCGGCGGTCGTCCCGGCGGCCCGCTGCTGCGCAATCATGGCGTCGAAGGCCGCGGTCGCCCGGTCGATGACCTCGTGGTCGCGAAAGGCGCCCTGGAACACGACGATGCCCGGTCCATCGGTGAGCGCCCTGGCCAGCTCGGCCTGGATCTCGCGGCGGCGCTCAGCACTGCCGCCGTGCTCGCGCAGCGAGTCGCTGTCATAGACCAGGACCTCCTCCCGTACGGAGTCGGCGGACGGGTAGTCGGCTGGGTCAGTGGCCTGCTCGACGACCGAGGCGAAGTCCTCGAGGCGGCAGTCGTCCTCGGACAACCACCCCTGGCTCCGGGTGCTGCTGCTCGGTGCGGCCACGTCGTCTCCCTTCGTTGCAGCGTGCCCGATGCCCCGGCGGCAAGGTCGCGCACCGCGGAGCCGTGTGCCGCGGCCCGGGCCAGCCGCTCGGGCACCAGGTCGACGCCGATAACGCGGTCGATTGCGTCAGTTCCGCGCACGTTACGTCCGTACCGCCGTTCCCGCTAACCCACGGTCGCCCCGGGGGGCGGTTCTGCGTCGGGGCGGGTGAGCGGCAGCGCGGGGGCCAGCAGCCGCAGAGCGCTGAACGTGGGGAGCAGCGCCTCGTACAGCTCCGCCAGCACCGGCCGCAAGGCTCGGTAGGTGGCGGCGGCAGCCGGCTCGGGGGTGAGGACCTCGTCCAGCCTCACGAGGTCGTCGGCGAGATCGACCGTCTCGATGATGCCCAGCGCCTGCATCCCCAGCAGGGCGGCACCGAAGCTCGAGCCCTCGTGACCGGCGGGAAAGCCCACGTCCATGTCCAGGACGTCGGCCAGCATCTGCTTCCACAGCGCGCTCTGCGCGAAGCCGCCGGTGGCGCGCAGCTCGTGGATCTCGTTCCCGGCGGCACGGGTGGCCTGCAGGACGAGTCCAAGTTGCTGGCAGACGCCTTCGAGGGCGGCGCGCACGAGGTGCTCGCGGTGGTGCTCGCGGGTCAGGCCGACATAGGCACCGCGCGGCACCGCGCTCCAGTGCGGGGCGCGTTCACTGAGCAGGTAGGGCAGCATCAGCAGCCCGCCCGACCCGGCGGGTGCCTCGGCCGCCAGCTCCAGCAGACGCCTCTCGGGCTCATCGACAAGGTCGGGGGCGAGCGCGTCGCCGGCCCAGCCGAGCACGACCCCGCCGTTGTTGATGGCCCCGCCCACGACCCAGCGGTCCTCGGTCAGGGCGTAGCAGAAGACCCCGCCGAGCGGATCCACCATCGGCTTGTCGACCACCACCCGGATCGCCCCGCTGGTGCCGATGGAGCAGGCGGCGACACCAGCCCGGACGGCGCCCAACCCGAGGTTTGCCAACGGGCCATCGCCTGCCCCCACGACGACCGGCGTCTCCGGTGGCAGCCCGGTGGCGGCGGCCGCCGAAGCGGAGATGCCCGGCAGGACGGTGGTGGTCGATACCAGTTCGGGCAGCTGGTCGACGGAGATGCCGGCCAGGCCAAGTGCCTCGGGGTCCCAGGCCAGCTGGTGGATGTCCATCAACCCGGAGGCCGACGCCAGCGAGTGGTCGGTCACCAGCGCCTCGCACAGTTGCAGCAGGACGTAGTCCTTGATGCCGACCCAGTGCGCCGCCCGCTCGTGCAGCTCGGGTTCTCGCTCGCGGAACCACACCAGCTTGGGCAGCGGCGCCATCGGGTGCAGCGGTGTCCCGGTGCGCCGGTGCAGGGCCAGCCCGCCCGCGGACGCGCGGATGCGCTCCGCCTGGGTGCTGGCACGCGAGTCGGCCCAGGTGAGTACCGCGGTGAGCGGTCGGCCCGCCGGGTCCAGACCGACGAGGCTGTGCATCGCCGAGCTGAACGCCACCCCGGCAACGGGATGCGGGGTCGTCTGCGAGACCACCTGCGAGATCGTCGTGAGGACGGCGGTGACGATCTCCTCGGGGTCCTGCTCGGCGTAGCCGGGTGCGGGCTCGTGCAGCGGGTATCGGATGGCGGCGGTGGCGATCGCCACGCCTGTTGGGTCGAAGGCAACGGTCTTGGTGCTCGTGGTGCCGATGTCGACACCGAGGACCACCTGTCCAGTGTGGGCGGACATCGACCGGTCAGGCCCCGGTAGCGGCCAGTGCTGGCGGCCAGCTCGGCAGTCCCTTGACGTGCCAGCCGCCGATCTGCGCGGCCCGCTTGTCCCCACGGACCGAGATCGGCTCGACTCCTGCGCGCACCCACCCGTTGCCTGCCCACCGGAAGTGCTCCGCCTCGCCGGTGAACTCCTTCGTCTGGCCCGTCCGCAGCACCGACCGCAACGTCAGCCGTACCTCGCCGTCCTCGACGGTGCGCGTCCAACCGAGGTACCCGTTGTAAAAGGCGTCGATGGGCCATAGCCGACCGTAGATCCCGGCCGGGTTGTCCATGACTTCCAAGTCGCCGAAGCGATAGGTCAGGACGGTGAACATCGGCGTGTGCGCACCCTGCCAGGTGCCGATCACCAGCTCGGCCCCGGCTCGTCCGTCCAGCCGGGTGGCCCCGTGCCACTGCCCGCGCGGCCAGAAGGTCGTCGACAGCGGCTTGACCAACCGTTCAGACGTGCTGGTACGCACGATGACTTTCGACCTGTCGGCGTCGACCACCCGGTAGTACACCTCGTCCAGCTGACCATCGCCGTCGACGTCGGTCCGCGCCACACTGCGGTCGGCCGCGGAGCCAGCCGTGGCCCCCGGTCCGGACCGAGCAGCGGTGGGCTGGCTCTCGCCGGTGCCGCATGCGCTCGCGGCCAGGGCGAGCACAAGACCTCCCAGCAGAACACCGACGGATCGGGGCCTGGATCGAGCCGCTGGAACCTCGGGCATGAGTCGTACTCTCTGAGTGATCGCGATGGCGGGCCAGCGGCGGATGGCTGCCTGGTCCATGTGTTCACTCAGTGTGCGACCTCAGTCACCCGATTTGTGGTCGCCGCAGGACACAATCCGATCACGAGTGCCAGGTATTACGACCCTCGTACGGTGGCGAACCCGCTGGACATCACCGGTGCGTCGTGCACACGCTGGCGGGCCGGCGACGGCCGGTTCAACCCCTTTTCCTTCGACAACCCGCGGTTCCGGGCGCGCGAGGGTGACTTCGTCGGGGTCGCACTGCACTGACGTCGATGCCGGGCGCCCAGCCGCTTCTGCGTGCAGGTCAGCACCCGAACCAACATCGGCAACGACTTCTCCGACGCGTTCGTCGCTCGCGACTCGCGCAGGTGGCCGAACGGGTCGACCAGCCCGACGGCAACACCGCCGACCCGGTGTCACCCAGCGTCGAGCACTGCGGCCGGGTGTCGGTGTGGGATGTCGCCAGTGGCGGCCGGCTGGGATGCGTCACCGTTCGAGGACGCGGTCGACGTGGCCAACCCGCCGACCGACTGCACGGAGGACTGCCAGGCGCAGAACCAGGTCCGGGGCCACCGCGATGGGTGCTCCGGCGTAGCGTGACTGCTGGCCTGCTGGAGAGGAGTCCTCGTGCACGAGCTCTCGATCACCCAGAGCGTGGTGGAGGCGGTCACGGTACGGACGGGGGACTCGCCGGTCGCACGGGTGACTGTGCGGGTGGGCCGGCTGTCCGGGGTGGTCCCGGAGGCCATGCAGTTCTGCTTCGAGCTGGTCACCGCCGGGACGCCGCTGGCGGGGGCCACCCTCGACATCGAGCAGCCGGCGGGTCGTGGGCATTGCCGCTCGTGTGACCAGCAGTTCGTGCTGACCGACCTGATCCTGCTGTGTGCGTGCGGCAGCGCAGACGTCGAGGTCCTCGCCGGACGCGAGCTGGCGGTCGCCGCGGTGGAGCTGGCCTGAGCGGCCAACGAGCATCGCGGACCCGCCCAGAGTTGTCACCGCGACGCCGGGTGAGAACGCTGTGCAGCGGTGACAACTCGGACGGGGGTGGGCGCGGCGTTGACACGGCGGCATAGCCTGAACGCCCAGAGCGGGAGGTGGACCCGATGTGCGCGACCTGCGGCTGCGGTGCGGCCGACGTCCGGGTGCAGGGACACCCTGCCGCCACCGAGCACGGGCACCCGCACCAGCCTGCCACGGTCGTCGACATCGAGACCGCGCTGCTGGCCAAGAACGACCACCTGGCCGCGCACAACCGGGCCTGGCTCCTCGTCGCCGGCGTGGGCAACATCTTCCTCGGTGACGACGGTTTCGGTTGCGAGGTCGCCCGCCGTCTCTGCGCGGAACCGCAGCCGGAGGGCGTCCGGGTGGTCGACTACGGCATCCGGGGTATGCATCTGGCCTATGACCTGCTCGACGGGTACGACGCGCTGGTACTGGTCGACGCTGTACCCGCCCTCGGCCAGCCGGGGAACCTGACGGTCTTGGAGGTTGGCCCCGACGACCTCGGCAGCGGCGGGCTCGATGCCCATGGGATGGATCCGGTCGCGGTGCTCGCCAGCCTGGAGTCCCTAGGCGGCGAGCTGCCGCGCACCCTGGTCGTTGGTTGTCACCCCTCGGACGTGGGAGAAGGCATCGGACTGTCGCCCCCGGTCAGCGCGGCGGTCGACGCGGCGGTCGTCGTGGTCCGCCGGCTGGTCGACGAGGTACTGGTGGTCGACGGACCGCCCCGGCAGGCGACCGGCGCCGGTGCGTCCGGTCCGCTGGGTGGGCGGGCCTGACATGTGCCTGGGAATCCCCGGCCAGGTGGTCGAGATGGTGCCGGGCTACGGCGACCAGCTGGCGCTGGTCGACGTCGTCGGCGCCAAGCAGCGGGTCAATATCGGCATGCTCGAGGACCAGCAGCTGGTGCCGGGCGAGTGGGTGCTCATCCACCTGGGTTTCGCCGTCGAGCGCGTCGATGCCGCAGGCGCGGAGAAGGCCATGTCCGGTCTGGAGCTGATGGGCCGACCCCGGACGGACGACACCGGCCCATGACGGGTCCACTGCTGCGCGCGCAGACACCTGAGCCGGTCACCCCGCGCCGGGTCAGGCGACGGTTCCGGGTGGCCGGTGTCGTGCAGGGCGTCGGTTTCCGGCCGTTCGTCTACGTCACCGCGACATCGCTGTCCCTGACCGGGGAGGTGTGCAACGACTCCACCGGGGTGGTGGTCGAGGTAGAGGGCCCGGAGGCGGCCGTCGCGGAGCTCGGCGAACGGCTGCGCACCGACGCGCCGCCGCTGGCCCGGGTCGAGCGAGTGCTGGCCAGCGATCTGCCCGTCCAGGGCGGCACCCAGTTCACGATCGCTGAGACGCAGCGCGCCGCGCGGGGCCGCACTCTCGCCGGGCCCGACGTCGCCACCTGTGCCGACTGCCTGCACGAGCTGGCCGACCCGGCCGACCGCCGCTACGGCCACCCGTTCATCTCCTGCACCAACTGCGGCCCGCGCTTCACCGTCATCACCTCGCTCCCGTACGACCGGGACACCACGACGATGGCCGGCTTCGCGTTGTGCTCGGCGTGCGCCCGGGAGTACGCCGACCCCCGGGACCGGCGCTTCCACGCCCAGACCATCGCCTGCCACGACTGCGGGCCGGTGCTCCGACTGGAGCGACCGGGCCAGCAGGTGGTGCACGGGCGTCGGGCACTGCCCGCCACCCGCGACCTGCTGTCGGCCGGGGTCATCGTGGCGGTGAAGGGCCTCGGCGGCTACCACCTCGTCTGCGACGCCGGGTCGGAGCAAGCGGTCGCCGAGCTGCGCCGGCGCAAGAGACGTGGAGACAAGCCGTTCGCGATCATGGCCGCGGACCTGCAGACCGTCTGCGCATTGGCACGCACGACGCCGGCCGAGGAGGCGCTGCTCACCGGCCCCGCCCGCCCGATCGTGCTGCTCGAGCGTCGCCGGACCAGCACAGCCGGCGCGGCGTCTCCCGCGGTGGCGTCCTCGGTGGCCCCCGGCAAGCCGCACCTGGGTGTGTTGCTGCCCTACACCGGGCTGCACGCGTTGCTGTTGGCCGCCGGCGAGCCGGGCCCGCAACTGCTGGTGATGACCTCGGGCAACCGCGGCGGCGAGCCCATCGCCTACCGCGACGAGGACGCCCGGGAACGCTTGGCGCCGCTGGTCGACGCCTTCCTCAGCCACGACCGGCCGATCGCGGTGCCCTGCGACGACTCGGTCGTGCGGGTGGTCGACGGCGAGGAGCTGCCGCTGCGCCGCTCGCGCGGTTACGCGCCGCTGCCGGTCGCGTTACCCGCTCCGGTCCCGCCGACGCTGGCGGTCGGGGCAGACCTGAAGAACACCTGTTGTGTGGCCGACGACCGCTACGCCTGGCTCAGCCAGCACGTGGGCGACATGGACGACCTGGCCACGCTCGAAGCGTTAACCGGCACCGAGCAGCACCTCGAACAGCTGACTGGGGTGAGTCCCGAGCAGCTGGTCACGGACAGGCATCCGGGCTATCGGTCGAGTGCGTGGGGTAGGGCTCACGCCGCTGGTCGAGCCGTGGCCACCGTGCAGCATCACCATGCGCACGTCGCCGCAGTCATGGGCGAGCACGGGCTTGACGGTGCCCAGCCGGTCATCGGCGTCGCCTTCGACGGCACCGGCTACGGCACCGACGGCGCGATCTGGGGCGGTGAGGTGCTCGTCGCTGACTACAAGGGCTTCCGCCGGTTCGCCCACCTGGCCTACGTGCCGCTGCCCGGTGGCGACGCCGGCGTCGACCGGCCGTACCGGATGGCGCTGTCACACCTGCGTGCCGCCGGCGTGCCCTGGACCGACGACCTCGCGCCGGTGACCGCGTGTCGGCCCGGTGAGTTGGAGGTGCTCGCGCACCAGCTGGATACCGGCTTCGCCAGCGTGGCGACGTCGAGCATGGGCCGGCTCTTCGACGCCGTCGCCTCGCTGGCGGGGGTGCGGCAGGTCGCCGACTACGAGGCGGAGGCCGCCATCGAGCTCGAGGGTCTGTCGCACCGCTATCTGGCAGCGGGCAGTCACAGCGAACGGGCCTACCACCTCGCCCTGCGACCCGGATCGGGCGAGCTGCCGATGGTGGCCGATCCCGCGCCGGTCATCCGTGCCGTTGTCGACGACGTACGTCGCGGCTGCCCGGCCGGTCTCGTCGGAGTCCGCTTCCACCTAGGCGTAGCCGAGCTGACGGTGGCCGCCGCTGAGGCCGCGCGGGCCGCCTTGGGGCTCGACACGGTCGTCCTCGGTGGTGGAGTGTTCCAGAACGCGTTGCTGCTGAGCAGCGCGCGCCGATTGCTCCGCGCTGCCGGCTTCACCGTGCGGGCGCCGCGCCGGTTGCCTCCCAACGACGGTGGGATCGCGCTCGGGCAGCTGCTCGTCGCGACGGCTCAGTGAGATCTGAAGGGAAGGGATCCAGATGTGCTTGGCAGTGCCAGGACAGGTCGTGTCCGTCGCGGATCGCGACCACACCCGGATGGCCCAGGTCGACTTCGGTGGCGTGCGCAAGGAGGTCTGCTGCGAGTACATCCCCGACGTCGCCACCGGCGACTACGTGATCGTGCACGTCGGCTTCGCCATCCAGCGCCTCGACGAGGCTTCGGCGTTGAAGACGCTGGCGGAGTTCGACCAGATGGGGATCCTCGAGGAGGAGTTCGGCGACCAGCTCGCGCTGGCCGCGAGGCAGGCGGGTCTGGACGACCCCGAGCACGGAGAGGCGTCACGATGAAGTACCTGGACGAGTTCAGCAACCCCGACCTGGCCCGGAACCTGCTCGACCAGATCCACGCGGCCGCCACGCAGCCCTGGGCGATCATGGAGGTCTGCGGCGGGCAGACCCACTCGATCATCCGGCACGGCATCGACCAGCTGCTGCCGGACGCGGTGGAGATGATCCACGGACCCGGCTGCCCGGTCTGCGTCACCCCGCTGGAGATCATCGACAAGGCACTGGCGGTCGCGGCCCGCCCGGAGGTGATCTTCTGCTCGTTCGGCGACATGCTGCGGGTGCCCGGCAGCAGCTCGGACCTGTTCCGGGTCAAGAGCGCCGGCGGCGACGTCCGCGTCGTCTACTCACCCCTCGACGCGCTGAACCTCGCGCGCGCCAACCCGGACCGCCAGGTGGTCTTCTTCGGCATCGGCTTCGAGACCACCGCACCGGCCAACGCGATGACGGTGTTCCAGGCCCAGCGGCTGGGCGTCGACAACTTCTCCCTGCTGGTGTCGCACGTGCTGGTGCCACCGGCGATCGCGGCGATAATGGAGTCGCCCACCTGCCGGGTGCAGGGGTTCCTCGCCGCCGGACACGTCTGCAGCGTGATGGGGACCGCGGAGTACCCGCCGCTCGTCGACACCTACGGCGTGCCGATCGTCGTGACCGGCTTCGAGCCGCTCGACATCCTGGAGGGCATCCGGCGTACGGTGCTGCAGCTCGAGCAGGGTCGACACGAGTTGGAGAACGCCTACCCCCGGGTCGTCCCCCCGGAGGGCAACCCGGCGGCCAAGGCCATGCTCGCCGACGTGTTCGAGGTCACCGACCGGGCCTGGCGCGGCATCGGCATGATCCCGCGCAGCGGGTGGCGGCTGGCCGACAAGTACCGCCACTACGACGCCGAGGTGCGCTTCGACGTCGGCGGGATCCACACCGACGAGTCGGCGATCTGCCGGTCCGGGGAGGTGCTGCAGGGGCTGATCAAGCCGCACGAGTGCGAGGCCTTCGGCAAGGAGTGCACCCCGCGCAACCCGCTCGGCGCGACGATGGTCTCCTCCGAGGGCGCCTGCGCCGCGTACTACCTCTACCGGCGCCTCGAACACGACACGGCCGGGGCCACGGCTCCCCCCGCGGCGCCCGCCGTGACCCCTGAGCCCGCGGCCGCGAGCCGGTGAGCGGCGGTGGCTGAGCGACCGGGGCTCGATTTCGAGGGCTGGGTGTGCCCTCTTCCGCTGCGCGACAGCCCGAGGATCGTGATGGGTCACGGGGGAGGCGGGGCGATGTCGGCAGAGCTGGTCGAGCATCTGTTCCTGCCCGCCTTCGGCGCGGCCGGCGCCGCCGAGCTCGGCGACAGCGCGGTGCTCGAGGTCGGCGGGGGCAGGTTGGCCTTCTCCACCGACTCCTACGTGGTGCGGCCGATGTTCTTCCCCGGCGGGTCGATCGGCGACCTGGCGGTCAACGGCACGGTCAACGACCTGGCCATGTCCGGTGCCCAGCCGGTGGCACTGTCCACGGCCTTCATCCTCGAGGAGGGCACGGCGCTGGCCGACATCGGCCGGGTCGCCGAGGCAATGGGCCGGGCGGCATCGGTCGCCGGTGTACGGCTGGTCACCGGAGACACCAAGGTCGTCGACGCCGGGCACGGCGACGGCGTCTACGTCAACACCGCCGGGGTCGGGATGGTGCCCGACGGTGTCGTGATCGGACCGACGCGAGCCCGTCCCGGCGACGTGGTGATCGTCAGTGGCGACATCGGGGTACACGGGATCGCGGTGATGAGCTTCCGGGAGGGCTTGGAGTTCGGCACTGCCGTCGAGAGCGACAGCGCGCCCCTGAACGGGTTGGTGGCGACCATGCTCGCCACCGGCGCCCAGGTACACGTGTTGCGTGACCCGACCCGCGGCGGCCTGGCCGCCTCGCTCAACGAGATCGCGGGCGCCTCGGGGGTCGGCGTGGAGCTGGTCGAGCGGGACATCCCCGTGCCGCAGCCGGTGACCGACGCCTGCGGACTGCTCGGACTTGACCCGATGTTCGTTGCCAACGAGGGCAAGCTGGTCGCGTTCGTGCCGCCCGAGGACGCCGAGCGCGTGCTGGCGGCCATGCGAGCTCACCAACACGGCAAGGGTGCGGTGGCCATCGGCACCTGCGTGGCGGCCCACCCCGCGATGGTGGTCACCAAGACCGGGCTCGGCGGCACCCGAGTCGTCGACCTACCGCTCGGCGAGCAGCTCCCCCGGATCTGCTGAGTGGTCGCCACGCCCGGCTCCGGGGAGGCGATCTTCGCCCGCTACGCCTTCCCTCCCAACGAGCTGGGGCACTGCGGGCCGCCCGGCTCCGAGCGGTTGCTGGCCAGCGGCGCCTCCGGGCGCAGCGACCCCGAGGTGCGGGCCCGCGTGCCACAGTTTGACGGCGCCTGGCCGTACCTGCGCCTGCTGGCCGCCACGTGCGGTGGCAGCGACGCTCTCGGCGCCGAGGTGGTCTCGGCGTACTGGCTCGGGGGTGGCCTGCTGGACCGGGTGGACCCGGCCGCGCTCACAGCCATGGTCGGCGCGGCCTTCCACGCGCAGCCGGGGGTGCGGGACCGGCTGGCGCAGGTGCCCGAGCTGGCCGCGGCGGGGCCCAGCCACGTCTTCCACGTGTTCGTCGTCTACCCGTGGGTGGGGTTGCTCGGCTCCGGCAGCGACGTCCCGAGGTCGGTGCTCGACAGCTGCCGGGTGCGCTGGGGGACGGTGAAGTCCGTCGACGGTGAGACCGCGCGCGTACGGTCCCGCCAGCTGGAATGGGACGGCCTGTCCCTGCGCATCGGTGCGGAGCGGATCGAGACCTGTCGCTGGACACGGGG
>Ga0183260_10002432_pt1 | contig 15388 bp, 16 predicted proteins | sample AntDrymUQ4972206_2_FD_129768 | JGI IMG/M metagenome (GOLD analysis project Ga0183260, IMG submission 129768) | Polar desert sand microbial communities from Dry Valleys, Antarctica - metaG UQ497 (22.06) (version 2) (version 2) | ecosystem: Environmental > Terrestrial > Soil > Desert | place... | reverse complement strand
TCCTGCAACCACTCGAACAGCTTGTCGTTGGTGGCCTTCTCGACCATCGACCGCACGGGGACGTTGCCCAGCTTGGCCTTGGTCTGGCCCTCGAACTGCGGCTCGCGCAGCTTCACCGAGATGATGGCGGTGAGCCCCTCGCGCACATCCTCGCCGCCGAGGTTCTCGTCCTTCTCCTTCAAGAGCCCACGGGCCCGGGCGTACTTGTTGGCAACGTTGGTGAGGGCCTTCTTGAAGCCCTCCTCGTGCATCCCGCCCTCGGTGGTGGAGATGCCGTTGGCGTAGCTGTAGATGCCCTCGTGGTAGCCGGTGTTCCACTGGAAGGCGATCTCGCACTCCATCTCGGGCTCCGCCATCGTGTAGTGCCCGACCCGCTTGAACAGGGCCTCCTTCGAGGCGTTGATGTGGCCGACGTAGTCGACGATGCCCCGGTCGTACTTGAAGACCCGGCTGTCCTGGCGGTCGGGCCGCTCGTCGACGAAGCGGATCTCCAGGCCCTTGTTGAGGAAGGCCATGGTCTCGAGGCGCTCGAGGACGGTGGTGGCCCGGAACTCGGTGCCCTCGGAGGCGAAGACCGTGGGGTCGGGCCAGAAGGTGACGATGGTGCCGGTGGCCGGTTGCCCGCGCCGGATGGGGGCGTTGCCAACGACCTCGAGCTTGGTGGCGGGCCGGCCGCCGTTGCGGAACTCGATCTTGTGGTGCTTGCCGTACTGATGCACCTCGACGATGGTGCGGATCGACAGGGCGTTGACCACGCTGACGCCCACCCCGTGGAGCCCGCCGGACACCTGGTAGGCCTTGCCCTCGAACTTGCCGCCGCCGTGCAGCTTGGTGAGGGCGATCTCGACCCCGGTCATCTTCTCCCGGGTGTTGAGGTCGGTGGGGATGCCCCGGCCGTTGTCCTCGACCCGGCAGCCCCCGTCGGCCTGGAGGGTGACGTCGACCCGGGTGGCGAAGCCGGCCATGGCCTCGTCGATCGAGTTGTCGACGACCTCCCAGACGAGGTGGTGGAGCCCGTTCAGCCCGGTGGAGCCGATGTACATGCCCGGGCGCTTGCGCACCGGGTCGAGCCCGGACAGGACCGTCATCTGGTTGGCGCTGTAGGCCGTGGAGGCCGGTCGGGCTGCGGAGGTGTCGGGCATGCGGGAGGGCGCGCCTTTCCAGACGTCGAGGGAGGATCCCGGTGCCGCGGGGGACGGGGAGCCGGTAGAACAAGTGTACCCGTCAGGCGGGACAGCGTGGCGATGCGCCAGCGGCTCGCTCTGGCCCATGTGGGCGTCGCTGCGGCCCGATCTGGCATCGAGGTGGGGTCGTTCGGCCCAGACGGGGACCGATCGGCTTCCAGCGGCCCTCAGCCGGGCGGCCGGACCTCGCTCAGCGCGGCCGGACCCGCACGTCGATGGCCCGCACGACCCCCGGGCCGACGACGTCCGCGGCACGACGCAGGAGGGTGGCCTCGAGGTGGGAGATGCTCGTGGCCCACGCTGGGTGGTCGACCTCGACGACCAGCCGGCCCTGGCGCAAGGCGCCGGGCCGAGCGTGCGCGGCCGCCCCGACCCCGACGACGTCCTCCCACCGCTCGTACAGCGCCACCATCCCGCGGGCCGATCCGCCCCCGAGGCGGGCCGCCACCGAGTCGAGGTATGCCCCCATCCGCTGGGGCTCGGCCGCAGCATCCGGCCGCCACGTGCTCACCACGCCGTTCTACCAGCCGCGTCCAAGGGCCCGGTGCCACACCGCGCCGACGGCCGCCGCGGTCAGGGAAAGCGCAGGGCGGGGACGACCTGCTCGGTGAAGAGCTTTCGCAGCGTGGGCAGATCGATGTCGCGGCCGTCAACCGAGAAGATGGTGATGCTCAGGAAGAAGGTGCCCCTCGGCCGGACGGCGCCGGCGACGATGCGCGCGGCCGGCCCCGGCTGGGCCGTCACGCGGAAGGTCCCGTCGGCGCCCGTGACCTCGAAGGGGGTTCCTCCGGTGATCCTGAGCGTGGTGTCGAGGGATCGGGGGCTTGACAGGAGGGCGATGCCGAGCGTGCTCAGCAGCTCCCGTCCTGCCGGGTCCCGCAGGGCCAGGCGAACGGACCCGGTCTGGTCGGTGGAGTCGAGCTTCTGCCATCCCGGTCGTGCGGCCACGACGACGCGGCCCGCCAGGAGGCTCAGCTCGGTCCCCGCCGCGGTGGTCACGGTCGGGCTCGGGACCGGTGCCCGGCTGCCGCCGTCGCCGTTCGCGTCGCCGCCGTCGCCGTCGCCACGGGAGGCCAGCACGATCACGGTTGCGGCCCCTCCCACCAGGACAGCGACGGCGGCTGCCACGACCACGACGGCCAGCCCGCGTCGTTGCCGGGGCGGGGGGGACGAGGGCGGCGGGGCTTGCGGCCCGGGCAGGGGCGAGGGCGGTGGCTGGCTCCAGGGGGGCCGCTCATCCGGTCCGGACGGGGGCCGACCGAAGTCCGCCGGCTGGTGCGGCCAACCCCGAGGCGGGTCGCCGGGGGTCACGCCGGCGCTCGGGGGGCGTGGGCCACGGCACCACCTTCCCTGCCCCGGCTCGGTGAGGCAAGACCGGCGTCCACCGTGGGAGATCAGCTCACCAGCCGCCCGTCCTCGATCCGGACGGTCGCCGCCGCGGCGATGCCGTGGGGAACCTCACCCGCCGTCGTGAGGAGCGCCTGGCCCCTGGGCAGGCTGGCCACCAGCGCCTCGGTGCGGGCCGGGTCGAGCTCGGAGAACACGTCATCGAGGAGGAGGATGGGGGCCGAGTCGGCCACCTCGGTCACCACCTCGTGCACGGCTAGCCGCAGGGCGAGGGCCAACGTCCGCTGCTCCCCCTGGCTGGCGTGGGTCCGGGCCGCCAGCCCGCCGATCGACAGGTCCAGCTCGTCGCGGTGGGGACCCACGGTGGACACGCCCCGGCGGACGTCGTCGGCCCGGGCGGCGAGCAGGGCGGCGGCCAGGTCGGCCTCGTCGGCACCCCAGGCCGTCTCGTAGGTGACCGACACGGCTGAGGGGCGGCCGGCGAGCCGGTCGTAGGCCGCCGCCGCCGCCGGGGCCAGGCGGGCCACCAGGTTCCGGCGGGCCGAGGCCACCGCCGCCCCCACGGCGGCCAGCCGAGCATCGAACACGTCGAGGGTCAGGCCGGCCGACTCGTCCAGCCTGCCCCCCTCCACCCCCTTCAGGAGGGCCCCCCGCTGCTTCAGCACCCGCGCCAGGTCGTCCTGGAGCGCCCCGTACCGGGCCCCGACGCTGGCCAAGGCCTCGTCCAGGAGGCGGCGGCGCCCGTCCGGGCCCGCCTTCACCAGCCCCAGGTCGTCCGGGCTGAACACGCTCACCCGCAGCGCCCCGAGCAGCTCCCGGCTGCGCCCCAGCGGCTGGCGGTTCACCTGCACCCGCACCCGACCGCCCCGGATCGGCACCTCCGCCTCGAGCAGCAGCCGGCGGCCCTCGCGCTCGCCCTCGGCCCGCACCACCGCCCGCTCGGCCCCCACCCGGACCAGCGCCTCGTTGGGCGCCCCCCGCAGCGACGCCAACGTGGCCAGCCAGGCCACCGCCTCCAGCAGGTTCGTCTTCCCCTGCCCGTTGGCCCCCACGATCACCGTCAGCCCCTCAGGCGCCGGCGCCAGCTCAGCCGAGGCGTAGCTCCGGAAGTCCGTCAACCACAGCCGCTCGAGCCTCACACCCGCACCGGCCCGACCCGACGGCCAGCCGAGGAGGCGGGTCCTCCGGGACCGCGGCGCGCCCGGCCCACGGGGCGCTCAGACCCGGACGGGCATCAACAGGTACAGGTAGTCCGGGGTCCCGGGCTCGTTCTTGGTGAGCGTGACCTGCTTCATCTTGTCCTGGGCCTGCAGCAGGACCTCGTCGCCGGGGATGGCCTCGAGGCCGTCGATCAGGTAGGCCGGGTTGAAGGCCACCACCAGGTCCTCGCCCTCGTACTTGGCGTCGACGTCCTCGGTGGCCGTGCCCACGTCGGCGGTGGCGACGGTGAGGGTGATCGTCTCGGGCTGGAGGTGGATGCGGACGCTGGTGATGGTGTCGCGCACCAGCAGCTTGACCCGCCTGAGGGCGTCGAGCAGGGGTTCCTTGCCCACGATCAGCTGGTTCCTGTAGCCCGAGATCAGGAGCTGGCGGTAGTCGGGGAAGCTGCCGGGGATCAGCCGGGTGGTGAGCCGGGCGTGGCCCACCTCGAAGGTGGCGTCGTGGTCGCCCAGCCGCAGCGTGACCTCGGCGCCCTGGGTCTCCCCCTCCGTTGGGCCGCTCGGGCCCGGGCCGGTGGGCAGCAGCCGCTGCAGCTCGGCCAGCGCCCGGGCCGGCACCAGCACGTGCTGACCCTCGGACAGGACATGCACCCCCGGCAGGTCCCGCACGGCCAGCCGGTACTTGTCGGTGGCCACCAGCCGCAGCCCCTGCTCCTCGCCGGCCAGCAGCACACCGGTGATGATCGGGACGCCCTCGTCGGAAGACGCCGCCCGCACCACCTGGCGCAGGGCGTCGCCCAGGAGCGCGGCAGGCACGGTGACCGACCGCTGGGCCGGCGCCGGCACCTTCGGGAAGTCGGCGGCCACGTAGGTCCGCACCGAGAAGCTGGCCCGGCCGGAGGAGATGTTCAGCTCGTCCTCGCCGCCCTCGACCCGGACGACCCCCACCTCGAGCGCCCGCACGATGTCGGCCGCCAGGCGAGCCGGCACGACAGCGTCGCCGTCGGCCTCCCCCACCACCTCCACCTGGACCTGGGCGAACAGGTCGAGGTCGGTGCCCGTCACCCGCAGGAGGTCACCGGCCAGCTCCAGGCGAACACCCGCCAACACGGGCAAGGCCGCGTTCCGGTTGGTGACGGCTCGCTGGGCCGTGCTCAGCGCCTCGACCAGCACATCTCGTTCGCAACGGAACCGCATGTTCTTCTTTCTCTTTCTAGATGGAGATCTAGGAGTAGTAGCAGGGGCTGTGGATTGTGGAGAAACCCACGTTTCCGCAGGTCAGCGGCGGTGTCGCCCTCCCGCCGTTGTCCCCAGCCTTCCACAGGCCAGCCGACCGGCCGGGGTTCACGGTGGACAACTGGCTCGTTGTCCACCGGTCACCCCCCGTCATGAAGCATCTTTCACCGCTCGGCGGAGCTGGGTGACCTGGTCGAAGACCGCCCGCTTCTCCTTCATCTGGGTGGTGATCTTGTTCACGGCGTGCAGCACGGTGGTGTGGTCGCGGCCGCCGAACTGCTCGCCGATGGACGGGTAGGAGAGCTCGGTCAGCTCGCGCATCACGTACATTGTGATCTGGCGGGCGTCGACGAGCGGGCGCTTGCGAGCCGGCCCGCACATGTCCTCGAGCGGGATGGCGAACATCTTGCACGCTGTCTCGAGCACCAGTGCCGGGGTGATGGGGCGTTCGCCGGCCGACAGGATGTCGTAGAGGATCTTCTCGGCCACCCCGAGGGTGAGCGGCGTGCCCTCGAGGCTCTCGTAGGCGATGACGCGGGTGAGGGCGCCCTCCAGCTCGCGGATGTTGTCGCGGACGTTCGTGGCGATCAGCTCGAGCACCTCGCGGGGAGGCTCGACCTTCTCTCCCTCGCACTTCTTGCGGAGGATGGCCAGGCGCGTCTCCAGCTCCGGGGGTTGCACGTCGGTGACGAGGCCCGACACGAACCGGCTGCGGAGGCGGTCTTCGAGGGTGGGGATGGCCCGGGGGTGGGTGTCGCTGGTGAGGACGATCTGCTTGTTCGCCTGGAAGAGCTCGTTGAAGGTGTGGAAGAACTCCTCCTGGGTCTGCTCCTTGCCGGCCAGGAACTGCACGTCGTCGATGAGCAGCACGTCGACCTGCCGGTAGCGGCGCCGGAACTCGTCACCTGTGGTGGTGCGGATCATGTTGACGAACTCGTTCAGGAACTTCTCGGTGGAGACGTACTTCACCTGGCTGGCCGGGAACTGGGCCCGGACGTAGTTGCCGATGGCGTGCAGCAGGTGGGTCTTGCCCAGGCCGCTGGCGCCGTAGATGAACAGCGGGTTGTAGCTCTTGGCCGGCGACTCGGCGGCGGCCCGGGCGGCGGCGTAGGCGAACTTGTTGGTCTCGCCGCTCACGAACGCCTCGAAGGTGAAGTCGGGGTTCAGGGCGGTCTGGCCGTGGCGGAGGCCCAGCCCGGGGTCGACGGCGAGGGTGCCGAGCCGCAGCTCGCCCTCCTCCTCGTCGTCGGCGTCGTCCTCGGCGCCGTCGGCGCCTTCGAGGTGGGCTGACGCGGGGACCACCTCGAAGCGGAGGGCGATATCGGCGCCGCCGACGCCGTCGAGCGCGTCACGCACGAGCGGGCCGTAGCGGCGCTCGATGCGGTCACGCAGCAAGATGCTCGGGACGGCGAGGGCGAGCACGCCGGGCTCGGAGGGGATGACCACCGCCTCCGCGAAGGTGCTTCGCCACACCCCTTCGGTGAGCTGTTCCCTGATCTGCTCTTTGCAGCTCTCCCACAGTCGCTGTGCGTCGGTCACTTGGCGCCCCTGCCTCCCCGGCCTCGTTCGTCCACACCCTGTCCCCATCTGTGGATGACCGGGGGAAGTCGGTTCGCCCACGCCCCGTGACAGCCATCGGCCGTGCCTGCGGGGTCCCGGCAACCTAGCACCGGGCTTTCCGGCTGCGGCAGGGTGAACAGGCGGGAAACCGAGCGGCTGGCTGGTACGGCAGCCGTCCAGTAGCCTCCGAGCCGGGCGCCCCCGGCGCGCCCGGTGGTGCGCGCCAGATCGCTGCATCCCGGGCCACGCACCGTGGCGGCGTTGAACCATCGCAACCACCAGGAGCGGCAATGTCCAAGCGCACTTTCCAGCCGAACACCCGGCGTCGAGCCAAGGTCCACGGGTTCCGCAAGCGCATGAGCACCGCGGGCGGCCGCGCCGTGATCCGGGCCCGCCGGCTGAAGGGCCGGACGAAGCTGTCGGCCTGAGTCGCCGAGAATCGAGAGCTTGGCCCTGCGTGAGATGTGGAGGGTGCGGGGCGCCGACGCCTTCTCGGCGCTGGCCCACCCACGCGAGCATGGCGGCACCCGCCGCCGGAGCGGGCCGGTGACCCTGGTCTTCGTCCCGGCCGCCTCCGTCCCCACGCTGGGTGGCGGGGCCGCCCCGCGACCGTGCGTGGCCTTCGCCATCGGCCGCAAGGTTGGACCGGCGGTCGTGCGCAACCGGCTGCGCCGCCGCCTCCGCGACGAGCTGGCCGGGCTGGAGCGGGCCGACCGCCTGCCGGCCGGCGCCTACCTCGTCGCCCTCGCCCCCGCGGCCGCCTCGGTCGACGGGCCCACCCTGCGCCGCCACCTCCGCGTCGCCCTCGGGACAGCCCCGTGAGCGGACCCGTGAGCGGCCCCGTGAGCAGCGTCGGCGGCCCCGCGGGCCTCCGAAGGTCGCTCCCGGCCCGGGCCGCCCTCCTCCTGGTGCGCGTGTACCAGGCCGCCCGTGCTGGCCGCCGCTCCCCCTGCCGGTACGACCCCAGCTGCTCTGCCTACGCGGCCACCGCTCTCGAGCGCTTCGGCGCCGGGCGTGGCACCTGGCTCACCCTCCGGCGCCTGGCCCGCTGCCACCCCTGGGGCGGTTTCGGTCCCGACCCGGTGCCCGACATCGCCCGCCCCCCCACCAAGCGGCCCCACCGGCCGCCCTGCTGAGGAGTTCCCCCTTTGCTCGCCAGCGTCCTCGATCCGCTCTACCAGCTGATGGCGGCGATCCTCGCCGCCATCTACAGCGTGATCCCCAACTACGCCGTGGCCATCTTCGGGCTCACGTGCATCGTGCTGGCCATCCTCACGCCGCTCACGCTGAAGGGCCTGCGGTCGACCATCAAGATCCAGAAGCTGATGCCGGAGCAGAAGCGCCTCCAGGCCCAGTTCAAGGACGACCGCCAAGCCCTCAACGAGGCGATCATGGCCATGTACAAGGAGAACAAGGTCAGCCCGGTCGGGGGCTGCCTGCCCTTCCTCGTCCAGAGCCCGTTCTTCATCGCCCTGTTCGGGGTGCTCCAGGGCATGAGCCGGGTGCGGAGGTACCCGGCCTCGGTCGCCGGGAAGCCGTTCGCCGAGTGGGGGCCGCACCTGGGCAAGGACGCGCCGCCCGACGCCATCCGCCTGGGCGACCCCCAGCACCTGCCGATCGACTCGCGGCTCTACGACTCCCTGCGAGGGCTCGGGCCGGACCAGTGGTTCGAGGGCTCCGGCCTGAAACGGCTGCTGCACGCCCCCGGCGAGGTGAAGGCCTTCGGCTTCGACCTGGCCAAGTCGGCCAGCCAGATGGTGTCCGAGGGCTTCGTCAAGTTCCTCCCCTACCTGGTGCTGATCGTGCTGATGATCGGGCTGCAGGTGTTCGCCCAGCGCCAGGTCAACCGCCGCAACCCGGCCGCCGCCGCCGCCAACCCGCAGATGCAGACCATCACCAAGGTGATGCCGTTCCTGTTCGGTGTCTGGGGCTGGGCGTTCCAGGCCGGCCTGACGCTGTACTGGACGACGAGCAGTGCCCTGCGGATCGTGCAGCAGTGGGCGCTGTACCGCTTCGACCCGACCCTCTCGGAGTCGGTGAAGGAGAAGCAGGCCGAGCTGGCCCGCGAGGCAGCCAAGGGCAGCAAGAAGGGAGACGCCGCCAAGAAGCCGACCAAGGCCAAGCCCGAGCAAGCGGGGGCGAAGGGCCAGGCCAAGGCGCCCAAAGGCGCGGCCAAGGACGCGGCCAAGGACGCGGCCAAGGATGGGGCCCAGGTGAAGGCGGCCCGGGACAAGGGGCGGCCCAAGACCAAGGCGGCCAAGCCCTCGCCTCCTGCCAAGCCCGGCAAGCCCACAAAGGCGCCCACCACGTCGGCCACGACCAAGCTGGGGGCGGCGGCGGGTCCCGTGGCCGGAGGTCCGAAGAGCAGCTCGAACGGCAGCGCCGGTGGCACCCGGCCCGCCCGAACCCCCGGGCGACAGCAGCCGAAGAAGCGCAGGAAGGGTCGCTGATGGAGTGGGTTGAGGTGACCGCGAGGACGGTCGACGAGGCGCGTGAGAAGGCGCTCGATCTGCTCGGCGTGGCCGAGGAGGACACCGAGGTCGAGGTGCTGGCCGAGCCCAAGATGGGCCTGTTCGGCCGGTTGCGGGAGGAGGCCCGGGTGCGGGCCCGCCTCCTGCCGGCGGTGCCGCGCTCGAAGGACGAGAGCGGTCGGCGCCGGCGCGGCAGCGGCCGCGTCACCAAGGAGACCACCTCGCCGCCGGCGCCAACGCCGGTTGAGGCAGCGGCCGCAGCACGACCACACCAGGGCCGCACGGCCGTGGCTGACGACGGAGATGCCGTCGACGAACCGAAGGACGAACCCACGATGGAGAGCACGATGTCCGAGGACCGGGTCGAGGTGCCGGTCGCCGAGCAGGCCGAGGTGGCGAAGGGCTTCGTCGAGGGGCTGCTGGCCGTGATGGGCCTGGACGAGGCGTCCGCCACCGTCGTTCTGCTCGACGACGACACCGCCGAGGTCCAGGTCACCGGCGGTGACCTCGGCCTGCTGATCGGGCCGAGGGGGGCGACGTTGCTGGCGCTGCAGGACCTGGCCCGCACCGTCGTGCAGCGCAAGACCGGCGCCCGCACCGGCCGGCTGCTGCTCGACGTGGCCGGGTACCGCCAGAAGCGCAAGCAGGCCCTGGAGCGGTTCACCCACAAGCTCGCCCAGGACGTGGTGGCCCACGGCACGCCGGTGGCCCTCGAGCCCATGAGCTCGGCCGACCGGAAGATTGTCCACGACACTGCAAACGCCATCGAAGGCGTCACCACCAGCTCTGAAGGCGAGGATCCCCGCCGCCACGTCGTCCTCCACCCGGCTTGAGCACCGGAGCCGTCGCTGGAGGACGGGCCGAGGCGACCACCCTCACCGCGGTCCTCGAGCGGAGCGCGGCCAGCGGCTTCCTCGGCCCCCGCTCGCTTGACGACCAGCTCGAGCATGCCCGCGGCTTCGCCGCCGCCACCCCCCGCCCTCCCACGTCGGCCGACCTGGCCTGTGACCTGGGCAGCGGCGGCGGGCTGCCCGGCCTGGTCCTCGCCGTCGAGGTGTGGCCCGAGAGCCGGTGGGTGCTGCTGGAGGGCATGGCGAAGCGTTGCGAGCTGCTGCGCTGGGCCGTCGGGGAGCTGGGGATCGGCGAGCGCGTCGCCGTCGTCCACGGGCGGGTCGAGCACGTCGGCCGCCCAGGCCAGTCCCTCCGGGCCGCCTGCACCCTCGTCACCTCGCGAAGCTTCGGACCCCCCCGGGTGACCGCCGAGGCCGCCGCCCCCCTGCTGCGCGTGGGCGGGGCGCTCGTCGTCTCGGAGCCGCCGGAGAGCGAGGGCCAGCGGTGGCCCGCGGCCGGCGTGGAGCCGCTCGGCCTGTGCCCCACCGGTGTGGTCCGCACCGAACGGGCCGGCTACATGGTGCTGACCCAGGAAGGTCCATGCCCACCCGAGTTCCCCCGACCCTGGAAGCGCCAGTCCCGCCAGCCCCTGTTCTGATCGCTCGCTCGCCGTGCGCCCGGCTCGGGAGCGTGCCCGCTTCCGGTCGCCAGAGGACGCAAGGACGGGCACGCTCGCCGGCCAAACCCGCCGGCTCGGCCGCCGGCCGCGGACCGGGGATGAGGAGCGGTCGAATGTGGTTCACGATCCTGGGTCGGGTGAGCCGGAACCCCTCCTGGGCGGGACGCCCACGGCGACGTCTGGTTCACGTGAAACCGGGCGAACTCGAGGGTCCTTGCTTGTGGAGCGCCAAGTTGGGAGCATGAGGACAGATGGAAGCGCTCGAGGAGGACCTCGCTGCTCGGGGACGGTCGATCTTCGACCAGCTGCGTGGGAAGCACCAGGCCACGGTGCCGGGTCCTTCGGAGGCGGTCGGGGCCGCCTCGGAGGATCCGGCTGGTCGACCTCCTCGGTCCGAGAACGAGACCGAGACCGAGACCGCTGGCGCCGAGCCGCCGGATCCCGCTGGGCTGACAGCACCGGCTGTGGACGTCATTTCCGCTGCCGTTCCCGGCGCAGCCGAACCTGGCGGTTCGCCGGGTGAGGCGGCGCCGGGTGGTTCCACGTGGAACAACAGCGTCATGGAACGCCCTGGCGCGCCGGCGGGGGGAGACAGGCCAATGGAAGCGTCTGCAGGGGAAACCACGGGCGATCCCCGTACGATCGAGGACTCGGAGCGGGACGCCGCCAGCCCCGTCGAGCCGGCCGCCGACGAGGAGGGCCCAGCGCCGCTCGTGGTCGGAGGCCGGAACACCTCGGCCGGCCCGGAGCTTCCGGAGCAGGGAACGAGGTCAGGCGACGACTCGGGCGATCCTGGTTCAGCGGGTTCAGCGGGTTCAGCGGGTTCGGCGGGCTCAGCGGGTTCAGCGGGTTCGGCGGGCGGAGAGGCGGCGCAGGGGGACCTCGTCGACCGTCCTGAGTCGATGGGTCGAGATGCGATGGCGGTGGATCAGGTCGGTCTCGCGGTGGCTTCGGTCGGTGACGGTGGCCCGGATCCTGAGGGAGCGGCGTCCGCGGGCCCGCTGCCCGCCGTGGGATTCGTCGCCCGGCCGGGCGAGGACGTCCCCATGGCCGGGCAGCACCACCGGGCGGGCGAGGCTGTCGGTGCGGTGCCCGCGTCCAGCGGCGTTGGTGGCGACGCTGGCCCGCGCCGCCCTGGGGCGCACGAACGGGACCCAAGCGGGATGTCAGCGGACGAGGCACCTGACCTGCGACTTCAAGTGGAACCGACGGGTTTGGAGCCGACAGCAGCGGCAGCAGCGGCGGCTGAGGGGACGACGCCTCCTGATCCCGCTCTGGCCGATCCGGACGGTTCCGTCGGTCCGACAGCTGAGGGACGGGAGTTCCACGTGGAACCTTCCGATTCGGCCCTCGCGCTCGGGCTGCCCGCCGAACCGCTCCCGCCGACCGCCGCGGGCCGGGGAGCGAGTGGCCCTACGCCGGTGGCCGTGCCTGCGGAGGAGGTGCTGGCGGCAGGCGGGCGAGCGGGCCCGGTGGGTGACCCGGTCGTTAGCCCGGCGTCGGAGGCGGGGGCCGGCGTGACGCTGTCAGGCGCCGCGACGGCGGGAGCAGATGCGGGTCAGGCCACGTCCCGGTCGGCTGCGTCCGTGCCTGCCGAGGAGGTGCCGGCGGCCAGCGGGCTGGCGGCGCCGGCCGAAGAAGCTTCGGGCGCAGCGGCGGCGCCGGTGGCCAGCGCGCAGGCCGGGGTGGCGGCGGCGCGTGGCACGGCGGAGTCGGGCGGAGCCACACCGCTGTCGGCTGCGTTCGTGCCGGCGGCCGGTGGGGGAGCGGTTTCGGCGCGGGACCGAGTCGTCGATGTGGCGACGTCGGGGGACGAAGGGACGTTCCACGTGGAACCATCCGCGGTGGAACCATCCGCGGTGGAACCATCCGCGGTGGAACCATCCGCAGTGGAACCATCCGCCGAGCACGAAGGTGCCAGTCGCTCCGTTGGGGCCGTGGCCGGCGGTCGAGTGCAGGAGCCGGGCGAGGGCGGTGGCGACGAGGCGCCGCAGGGGCCCATCGGCGCCCCGGCTGCCCCGCCGCCCGCCGAGGTGGACCTTCGGGACCCGACGACAGCCCCCGCCGAGGTGGAGGAGCCCATCCTGGTCACCCTCCCCTCCCCCGCTCCGCCCCGCCCGGTGCGGCCGCTCCCGCGGGTCATGGCGGTCGCCAACCAGAAGGGCGGGGTCGGCAAGACCACCACCGCGGTCAACCTGGGGGCGGCGCTGGCCGAGCTTGGGTACCGGACGCTCGTCGTCGATCTGGATCCCCAGGGCAACGCCACCACCGGGCTGGGCGTCAACGCCCGGGCCCTCGAGACCTCGGTCTACGACGTGTTGATGCGGGACCTCCCGATCGAGGACGCCCTCGAGCCGACCAGCGTCCGCAACCTCTTCGTGGTCCCGGCCACCATCGACCTGGCCGGAGCCGAGATCGAGCTCGTCCCCGCCTTCTCACGGGAGCTGCGGCTGAAGCGGGCGCTCGAGGGCGTGGCCGACGACTTCGACTTCACCCTCATCGACTGCCCGCCGTCGTTGGGCCTTCTGACCGTCAACGCCTTGGCCGCCGCCGGCGAGGTCGTGGTGCCGGTGCAGTGCGAGTACTACGCCCTGGAAGGCCTCAGCGCCCTCCTCCGCAACGTGCAGCTGGTCCAGTCCAACCTGAACAAGGTGTTGGAGGTGTCGACGATCATCCTCACCATGTACGACGCTCGGACCAAGCTGGCCGGGCAGGTGGCCCAGGAGGTCAGGGAGCACTTCGGCAACGTCGTCTGCCGGCACCTCGTACCCCGCACCGTCCGCCTCTCCGAGGCGCCCAGCTACGGCCAGCCGATCATCGTGTTCGATCCGACCTCCCGCGGTGCGATCGCCTACCGGGAGCTGGCCAAGGAGGTTTCCGGTGGCACGCCGCAGCGGGTTGGGTAAGGGGCTGGGAGCGCTGCTCCCCACCGAGGTCGGCAGCAGCCCCGGCGCGGCGGGCAAGGACCTCAGCGATCTGCGGGAGGTGGCGGTGTCGTCGATCCGCCCCAACCGCTTCCAGCCCCGCCAGGCCTTCGACGAGGAGACCCTGGGCACGCTCGCCGCGTCCATCGCCGAGGTCGGGATCCTCCAGCCCATCCTCGTCCGCCCCATCGGCGACGAGGACGGCCACCCGGTCTACGAGCTCATCGCCGGCGAGCGGCGGTGGCGGGCGGCGAAGCGGATCGGCCTCGCCAGCCTGCCCGCCCTCGTCCGTGACGTCACCGACCTGGCCAGCATGGAGCAGGCCGTCGTCGAGAACCTCCACCGTCGCGACCTGAACCCCCTGGAGGAGGCGGCCGCCTACCAGCAGCTCCTCGAGGACTTCGGCCTCACCCACGACCAGCTGGCCAAGCGGGTGGGCAAGAGCCGCACGACCGTCACCAACCTGATGCGGCTGCTCCAGCTGCCGCCCCCCGTGCAGAAGCTGGTGCGCGACGGGGCGCTGGCCGAAGGTCACGCCCGTGCCCTCCTCGGCCTGGCCGATCGAGACCATATCGAGATGCTCGCCACCCGGGTGGTGGCGAACGGGCTCTCGGTCCGAGCCACCGAGGAACTGGTCCGTCGCGCCTCCGGCCCGCCGCCCACGCCGCCCCTGCGCCCCGACAGGGCCTCGGGTGGCGCCAGCCCGCCCGGCCGCACCAAGGAGCCCGGCCTCCTCGAGCTCGAGCAGCTCCTGGGTGGTCTCCTCAGCACCCGGGTGGTGGTCGAGCTCGGAGCGGCGAAGGGCCGGATGGTGGTCGAGTTCGCCGACCTCGATGATCTCGAGCGCATCTACCGCGCCATGACCGGCGGCTGAGGTCGAGGCCGGCAACGCCGGACCTTCTCCACAGGGTGGGGAGAAAGCGGTGGAGAACCCTGGCCTAATGTGACCTATGTCACACCAGGGAACCACCTAGAGGTGCCGGTCGATCTCCTCTTCCAGTGCGGCCCGGCCGCGGGCGCCGACGACACGGGCCACCGGCTCACCGTCTTTGAACAGGATGAGGGTCGGGATGCTCTGGACGTCGAACCTGGTGGTGATGGCCAGGTTGTCGTCGATGTTGAGCTTGGCCACCTTCAAGGCGCCCTTGCGGGAGACGGCGATCTCCTCGAGCACCGGGGCGATCATCCGGCACGGACCGCACCACTCCGCCCAGAAGTCGACGAGCACAGGCTCGGCGGAACCCTTGACCTCTTCGTCGAAGGTGTCGTCGGTGATGGTGATCGTGTTGGCACCCATGTGGGCCTCCTCGGGCTGATGTGGTGACGGTCTGGACAAACCCCAGCGCCGGCGTCGACATTCCGGGGCCGGGCCCCGGGCGGTCGCTACGAGCTGGAAGGGGTGGTGGGGGTGGTCGCCTCGTCGGCGGCGGCCTCGAGGAACCGCTCGGCGTCGAGGGCTGCCATGCAGCCCGAGCCGGCGGCGGTGACCGCTTGGCGGTAGGTGTGGTCCTGCACGTCACCGCAGGCGTAGACGCCGTCGACGTTGGTGCGGCTGGAGCCCGGCTGGGTGAGCAGGTAGCCGGCGTCGTCCATGTCCAGAAGACCCTTGAACAGCTCGGTGTTGGGGGCGTGGCCGATGGCCACGAACAACCCTTCCACGGGAAGGTCGTCGACCTCGTCGGTCGTCACGTTGCGCAGGCGCAGGCCGCTGATGGTGTCGTCGCCGAGGACCTCCTCGACGACGGTGTCGAGCCGGAACTCGATCTTCGGGTTGCGCTGGGCCCGGTCGACCATGATCTTGCTGGCCCGGAACCCGCTGCGGCGGTGGATGAGGGTGACCTTGGTGGCGAACTTGGTGAGGAAGTTCGCCTCTTCCATGGCCGAGTCGCCGCCGCCCACCACGGCGATCTCCCGGCCCTTGTAGAAGAACCCGTCGCAGGTGGCACAGGTCGAGACACCCCCGCCCTGGGCGAACAGCCGCTGCTCGGACGGGAGC
>Ga0183260_10002431_pt1 | contig 15394 bp, 13 predicted proteins | sample AntDrymUQ4972206_2_FD_129768 | JGI IMG/M metagenome (GOLD analysis project Ga0183260, IMG submission 129768) | Polar desert sand microbial communities from Dry Valleys, Antarctica - metaG UQ497 (22.06) (version 2) (version 2) | ecosystem: Environmental > Terrestrial > Soil > Desert | place... | reverse complement strand
GCCACCAAGGCCTACTTCCCTATGTCGGAAAGCGACAGGGGCCTGTCGGCGGCCCAGATCCACAAGCAGTGTGACGCGTCGCTGCGGCGCCTGCGCACCGACCATGTCGACCTCTACCAGTGCCATCGCTACGACGCCGAGACCCCCTTGGTCGAGACCATGGAGGCTCTCACCGAGCTGGTGCGGGAGGGCAAGACCCGCTACATCGGCTTCAGCGAGTGGACAGCCGAGCAGATCTCCGCCGCCCTCGCCGTGGATGGTGTGGAGCGGTTCGTGTCGAGCCAGCCCGAGTACTCGATGCTCTACCGCAAGCCCGAGCCCGAGGTGATCCCGCTGTGCGCACGGGAGGGCATCAGCCAGGTGGTCTGGTCGCCGCTGGCCCAGGGCATCCTCACCGGCAAGTACCGCCCCGGCACGCCTCCCCCACCCGACACCCGGGCGGCCAGTGAGTCGATGGGGTCGATGATGGGCCGTTGGCGCGACGACGACGTGCTGGCCGCCGTCGACCGCCTGCGTCCCATCGCCGAGGGCCTCGGAGTGCCGATGGCGCAGATGGCCCTGGCATGGGTCCTGCGTCAGCCCAACGTGGCCTCGGCCATCACCGGGGCGTCGCGTCCCGAGCAGGTCGACCAGAACGCCGCGGCGTCGGGCATCATCCTCGGCGACGACATCCTGGTCGCTATCGACGAGGCGCTGGGCGACGCTGTCGGTCCCTGACCCGGCGACGTCGAAAGCCGTGACGTCGGACGCCGAGTGGGCCAAGCTCCAACAGGCCCTCACCCGCCGAATCGGCCCGCGCGCCGTCTCCGACCTGGAGCAGGGCACGATCGTCGTGATCCCCTCGATCACCTTTCCGGTGGTCGAGCTCGACAAGATCATCGGGGCCCAGCGCTACGAAGAGCGCACCTTGTTCCTGGCGCTGCTCCTCGCCCGTCCGGGTCTGGAGATGGTCTTCGTCACGTCGTTGCCGGTCGACCCGGCCATCGTCGACTACTACCTGCGCTTCCTGCCCGATGCCGACGATGCCCGGTCGCGGCTGCACCTGGTGACCCTCGACGACCGGTCTTCCCCAGCCCTGTCCGAGAAGCTGCTCTCACGACCGGAGGTGCTGGCCCGGGTGCGGGCTCTGGCCGCCGACCCGGCCGAGGCGTGCGTGGTCACGTTCAACGTGACCCCGTTGGAGGTGGAGGTTTGCCGCCGGCTGGGTCTGCCTCTCTACGGGCCGGATCCCGCTCTCGCTCGCCTCGGGTCCAAGAGCGGAGCCCGCCAGGTCGCCCGCCAAGCCGGCGTCGCCGTGCTCGACGGGGCCGAGGACCTGTTCAGCATCGGCGAGGTGGGAGACGCCGCTCGCGCCATCCGGGCCCGGCGGCCGGAGGCCGAGGCGGTGGTGGTCAAGCTGAATCACGGCTTCTCGGGGCAGGGCAGCGTCATGGTCGACCTCGCCGGGGCGGAGGTGCCCTTCACCGACGCACCCACCCTGTTCTGCGCGCCGGGCGAGTCGTGGCCCGGCTATTCGGCCAAGGTGGCCGCCGAGGGGGCCATCGTCGAGGAGTTGGTGCGGGTGCCGGGCACGGTGTCGCCCAGCGTGCAGATCCACGTCTCGCCGTCGGGCTCGTTCGAGGTGGTCTCCACCCACGACCAGCTCCTGGGCGGCCCAGGCAACCAGGTGTACGTGGGGTGTCGGTTCCCCGCCCACGCCTCCTACCGCCTGGCCATCCAGGAAGACGCGGTCAAGGTGGCCGAGATCCTCGCCGCCGCCGGGGTGGTGGGCTCGTTCGGGATCGACTTCCTGGTCGTGCCCGGCGCCGGCGTCACCCCGCTCAGGGGGCCGCTCGGGCCCAGGCCGCGGATCTACCTCACCGAGATCAACCTGCGTATGGGTGGCACCACCCACCCCTTCTGGATGGCCCGCCTGGCCACCGGCGGCGCCTACGACGTGGCCGGCGGCGCGCTGGTGGCCGGCGGGACGGCCAAGGCCTACGTGGCCACCGACAACTTCAAGTCGCCGTCGTTGGTGGGACGGTCCCCGGCGTCAGTCATCGCTGCGGTCGACGACGCCGGCTTGGGCTTCGACCCGGTCTCGGCCACTGGTGCCACCCTCCACCTGCTCGGGGCTGTCCCCGACCACGGCAAGGTCGGCGCCACCTGCATCGCCGACAGCCCTGCCGCCGCGGAGGCGCTGTACCAACGGGTGGCCGCCCTGCTCGTCGGCTGAGTCCCCAATTTCGTTCTGGTCACGCTTCTACGCGCCAGGACCGATAGAAACGTGACCAGAACGGGTGGGGGGTTCAGCGGGTGGCCGAACCGGCCTCCGTGCCCGCCTGGGCGCCGGCAGTGGCGAGCGCGTCGCGCGTCTGGTTGGCGATGCCGGCGCCGTCGAGGCCGAGGTCGGCGAGGATCACCGAGGCCTTTCCCTGCGGGATGTAGCGGTCGGGGATGCCCAGCACCAGTACGGGAGCCGAACGTTGTCCGGGGTGCAGGGCGGCGATGGCCGACGCCATGGCCGAGCCCGCGCCGCCCTCGCGGATGCCGTCTTCGACGGTGACTACGAGGGGACAGGTGGCGGCGTCGCGGATCATGACCACGTCGAGGGGCTTCACGACCCGGACGTCCCAGACGGTGGCCGATACGCCGTCGAGGGCGAGCAGGGCGGCGGCCTCCTCCGCCTCCTCCACCAGCTTGCCCACGGCGAGGATGCAGACGTCGTGGCCCTGGCGCACCAGCCGGGCCGACAGTCCCGACCCCACCTGGTCGGGCGGAACCTGGCGGGCGGGGCCCTTGGGCCAGCGGACTGCCGAAGGGCCGTCGCTCTTGCCCAGGGCCGCCCCCAGCATGACCTCCATCTCCTGGGCCGACGAGGGTGCGAACACCGTCATGCCCGGGATCTTGGTGAGCAGGGCGATGTCGAGCACGCCGTGATGGGACGGGCCGTCGTCGCCGGTGATGCCCGCCCGGTCCACACAGAACACGACGGGGAGCCGGTGGAGGCCCACGTCGAGGTTGGCCTGGTCGAACGCCCGGGTCAGGAAGGTGGAGTACACGGCCACGACGGGGCGCAGGCCGCCCATGGCCATGCCCGCCGCCGCAGTGACGGCGTGCTGCTCGGCGATGCCCACGTCGAGGAAGCGGTCGGGATGGCGGGCCTGGAAGGGCAGGAGACCGGTGGGACCGGGCATCGCCGCAGTGATGGCGACGACCCGCTCGTCGTCGTCGGCGGCGGCCACGATGGCGTTGGCGAAGGCCTGGGTGTAGCCGGCCGGAGCCCACGGCGGCGGTCCGGTGACGGGGTCGAAGACCGGGGCATCGTGGAGGCACTTCTCGTCGTCGTCCTCGGCGGGACCGTAGCCCCGGCCCTTGTGGGTGAGGACGTGGACGATGATGGGCCCGTCGTGCTCGGCCGACTGGGCGAGCACCCGCTCCAGGCCGGCGATGTCGTGGCCGTCGACCGGCCCGATGTAGCGCACACCAAGGGCCTCGAAGAAGCCGTCGGGCTCGAGAACCTCGCGAAAGGCGGCCCGCACGCCCTCGACCCCCAACTCGAGGTGCTCACCGATGCGGGGCACTCCCCGGAGCATCCTCTGGAGCCGGTCACGGTTCTTCACGTAGGCGGGACTGAGACGGAGGCGGGTGAGGCCGGCGGCCAGGCGCGACACCGTGGGGGCGTAGGACCGACCGTTGTCGTTGAGCACGATGAGCACCCGGGCGCCGCTGTGGCCCAGGTTGTTGAGGGCTTCGAAGGCCATGCCCCCGGTCATCGACCCGTCACCGATCACGGCCACGACCCGCCGGTGGTCCTCGTGGCGCAGGCGCAGGGCGGTGGCCATGCCGTGGGCGTACGACAGGATCGTCGATGCGTGGCTGTTCTCCACCCAGTCGTGGGGGGACTCGCGCCGTGCCGGATAGCCGGACAGCCCGCCGGGTTGGCGGAGCGACGTGAACCGCTCCCGTCGCCCGGTGACGATCTTGTGGGCGTAAGCCTGGTGCCCGGTGTCCCACAGGAGCAGGTCACGCGGTGAGTCGAAGACCCGGTGCAGGGCCAGGGTGAGCTCGACCACGCCCAGGTTCGACCCCAGATGGCCCCCCGTCACCGAGACCGACTTCACGATGAACTCACGGATCTCGGTGGCGAGGACGGCGAGATCTTCGTCGCTCAGGGGCCGAAGGTCGGCGGGAGTGTTGATTGTGTCCAACAGCATGCGGCGGGCTCTCCTCGGATGGTTCTCACAGGAGCGCTCGCCGTCATGCGCACCTGGTAGCACCGTACCCCCGACAGAACGGATTCAGACAGCCAGCCCCCGCTCGAAGACCCGCTCAGGGGGCCGCTCGGACCCAGGGTACGGTGACCCCGTGGACCTCGACCGGTTCCAGTACCTGGCGCTGATGGGGGCCTGCCTGGTGCTGACCCTGCCCCTCGAGTTCGTGCTCGGGGCGAGAGTGTGGCGCCAGCCCCGGCGGCTGCTGATCGCCCTGTCACCGACACTGGCCATCTTCGTGCTGTGGGACGAGATCGCCATCGCCCGTGACCACTGGACCTACAACCCGGCCTACGTCACCGGCTGGGAGCTGCCCGTCAACTTCCCCATCGAGGAGCTGGTTTTCTTCCTGGTAATTCCCATCTGCGGTCTGCTCACCTACGCGGCCGTCGGCCGCATCCTGCGCCGGCAGGGCCCGAACGGCCCTCTGAGCGGGGGACAATGACCGGGTACCGACGATGAACGAGTACACGATCGCATCCATCGTCTCGGTGGTGGCCGTGGTGGCCGTCGAGCTCCTCTGGCTGCGCACCGGGATCTTCGCCACGGCCACGTTCTGGATCTCCTACGGCATCGTCGTGTTCTTCCAGATCCTGGTCGACGGCTGGCTCACCAAGCTGTCGGCGCCCATCGTGATTTACAACCCCGACCACGAGGCGGGTTGGCGTGTGCCCTTCGACATCCCGGTGGAGGATTTCGCCTTCGGGTTCGCCATGGTGACCCTCACCATCATCGTGTGGGAGTGGGCGGGAAGCCGGGCGGCGACGCCGCGTCGAGACGGTGCAGGCGCCGAAGAGAGTGGGCCAGGAGGAACAACGCCGACCCGCCCACGATGACCACCTGGCCCCAGAGGGCGGCCAGGGCCAGCGGCGGGAACCCCAGGCCGACGGCAGTGAGGACGATGCGGGTCGGGCGCTCCCCCGGCGTGATGACCTGGGCCCGCCGGCCCGGGCTGCGCCCAGGAGGCAGTGACTGGGCCGGCCGGGCCGCGCCCGTGTCGGCCGGGACGTCGGCTTCGGCCAGCCCCGCCCGGGCCCGCACGTACTCGAGCCACCAGGCGGCGGCCACGGCGGCCACCGCCACCCAGGCGCCCCGGTCGGCTACGACGACGAGGGCGACGACGAAGGCGACGTCGGCCACTCGGTCAAGGGCCGAGTCGAGGAGGAACCCCGTCCGCGTGGGCCGTGCCGCCTGCACGGCTACCGCCCCGTCGAGGGAGTCGAGCAGCCCCGACAGGATGACGGCGGCGCAGGCCGCCGCCGGACCCCACCAGCCGGGAACGTTGGCGAGACCGACCGCGGCCAGGGCCATCGCCAGGGCGGCCACCGTCACCGAATTGGGGGAGATGCCGGCCCGGGCCATGGGGCGGGCCACCGCCGCCGCCGCCCGCAGCCATCCTCCTACGAAACCCGTGGGCGCCTCGGTGCGGTGCAGGTCGGCCCAGTCCCGGAGGTGCTCGTCGCCACTTCGGCCCACGCCCACGCCCCGATCCTCCCGCGTCCCGGACGCCGAGGTGGCGCACGGTGGCCTCGGAGGCATCGGTGGTCGCAGATGAAGCACCGTCCGAGTGCGGCCAGTCTGGCCAGCGTGGCCGGGCTCGCCCGCATGGGGCTGGCGGCCCGGCACTTCCTCGCCCCCGACCACTGCGCCCCCGCTCTCGACGTGCGGGCCATCGTGCCGGCGAGGAACGAGGGCGCCACGATCGCCGCCTGCGTGGCGTCATTGCTGGCGCAGTGCACCGAGGTGGTGGTGGTCGACGACCACTCCTCCGACGGTACGGGTCAAGCCGCCGCCGCCGCCGGCGCCACCGTCGTCAGCCTCGACGACGAACCCGCCGCCGGGTGGCTGGGCAAGCCCCGGGCCTGCCTGGCCGGCGCCGAAGGGGCGTCCAGCGAGTGGCTGGCGTTCGTCGACGCCGACGTGGTAGTCGACCCCGTGGCTCTGGCCACCATGGCCGCCGCCACGCGCGCCACCTCCACCAGCATCGCCGGGGGCCTCGACTGCCGGTCGTTCTGGGAGCGCCTCCTGCTGGTGGAGCTGGGCCTCGCTCTGGTGCAGGAGGGCCTTCCCCGCCACTTCGCCAGCGGCCAGTGCCTGCTCGTGCGCCGCCGCGCCTATGAGGCCGTCGGTGGCCACGGTCACCCGGACGTGCGGGCTTCGGTGGTCGACGACCGCGACCTGGCCCGGATCCTGGGCGGCCACGACGCCCGCTTGGCCCCCCGCCTCATGAGAGCCCGCATGTACCGCGGCTTGGGCGACCTGCGGGCCGGCCTGGTCAAGAACCAGGCGGCGCTGCATCCCCGCCCCCTGCGCCATCTCGTCGCCCTGCTGGCGCCGGTGGCATCGCGCCGGCCCTGGGCGGCGGTGGTCGTGAGCGCAGGCGGCCGCGCCGTCGCCGGCCAGAATCCCCTCTACGGCCTGCTGGCGCCCCTGGCGCGCGTCGGCCTGGCCGGCCTCTACCTGGAGAGTCGGTGGCGGTCCCGCACCGGCCGCCCGGTGACGTGGAAAGGCCGCCCAATCGTTCTTGGGCGCGACTCGCGCCGGCTACCGGCGCGTTTCGCGCCCGGGAAGCGGGGTGGGGGTGGCGGGGTGCCCGGGCGTCAGCGGTCGGGGGTGGTGGAGACGAGCTCGTAGGTGGAGTTGTCGGTGTAGGTGAGGCGTCCGACGAACGGCGACCCCACCCGGAGGCCGATGTGGCGCTCCTCGCGCAGGACCAGATTGGTGGCCGGGTCGAACCAGTCGTCCACCACCGCCCCCCCGACGGTGGCTCCAGAGAACTCCGTCGACCACCGGGTGTGGCGGGCAGCGATGGTGCGCCCGTCGACGGTGACGGGGTCGTCGCCCACATACTCCACGGTCTGGGCCGCCTGCGTGTCCTCGTCGCGACACTCCCAGCGCGACGAGCCGCCGGGCTCCAGGTCGGAGCCGTCGAACGACCCCGGGTCGCACTCGAACGCCTGGGTGCCGTGGGTCCACCAGTAGGCGATGTCGGTTCCGTACGACGGCAGTGCGGCACCGCAGCGGTCGTAGTACTCGAGGTGCTGGGTGAGGAACCACTGCTCCTCCCGCACGCCGCAGCCCTGACGGGTGACGATACGTACGGTGGTCGCCGAATAGGTCCGCTCGTAGTCGAACAGCGAGATGTACTCGCCGCCCGTGGTCCGGTAGCGGTACACGCCGGGTACGGGCAGGCCGGGCACCGGTCGGGCCGCCTCGGCCCCGGCGGCTCGGAAGCGGGCCACCGCCCTCGCCGGATCGAAGGGGCTCTCCCAGTGCAGACCGCCGACCAGGAAGGCGGGAAGGCCCACCAGGGCGAGCACGCCGGCAGCGACGAGGCGGTGCCGGGTCTCGGCCCGCACGCTCAGCCCCCTGTCGGACGGGGGCGGGAGATGCGGGCGGCCACCGCCAGCTTCCGCCAGGTGGGAACCCGCACCCGCTGACTGAACACGTCGTAGTCGACGGCCTCGATGCGGTCGAGGATTCCGGAATAGAGGGCCCGGGCCCCGGCGATGCAGCGCCCCGAGCGGGGAGGGAGCATGGCGATCCCCAGGTCGCCCGACGCGTAGTAGCGACGGGTGCGCTCGATCTCGAATGCCATGCACGACCGCCAGCCGTCGGTGACCCGCCGGGCCCAGGGATCGGTGCCGAAGCGGCGCAGGTCCTCCTGGGGGACGTAGACCCGACCCCGTTCGAGGTCCTCGCCCACGTCGCGCCAGAAGTTGGAGAGCTGGAAGGCGATGCCGAGGTGACGGGCGTGGGTGAAGGCCTCGGGGCGGACGGGCTCGAGGATGGGCAGCATCATCTCGCCGATGACGGCGGCCGACCCGTCCATGTAGTCGCACAGGTCGGCGAAGGTCTCGTAGGCGTCGACCGTGAAGTCGAGGGCCATCGACCGGAGGAAGCGGCGGAAGCAGTCGGGGTCGAGGTCGAAGGCCCGCACGGTGTGGCAGACGGCCTTGAGGACGAGGTCGTCGGAGTAGCCGGATTCGAGGTCGGCGAAGAAACGGTCGCCGAAGTCGCGAAGGGCGGCCTGTCGCTCCTCGGGCGTGGCCGTCGATCCCAGGTCGTCCACGATGTCGTCGGCGTAGCGGCAGAAGCCGTAGAGGGCATGGACGTGATGGCGCTTCACCTTGGGAAGCAGCGCCGTCGACCAGTAGTAGGTGGTGCCGGAGCGGCGATTCAACTCGCGGCAGCGGGCGTAGGACTCCTCGAGGGTGACCGCCAAGTGTTCAGCCCCGCCGGGCGGCGGCCAGCTCGTCGACGCGCTCGGCGGCCAGCCGACCCGACAGCAGCACCATGGGCACGCCGACGCCCGGCACCGTGCCCGACCCCACGAACACCACACCGGGGGCGCGCTTGTCGACGTTGTTGGGCCGGAAGGGCCCGGTCTGGAAGAAGTTGTGGGCCAGGGCGAACGGCGTGCCCCGCGACATCCCCTGGCGTTCCCAGTCGGCGGGGTCGGTGAACCGCTCGACGTCGACCTCGGTCGGGTAGCCGAGCGCCCCCACCCGGGCTACGAGGTCGTCTTTGAACCGCTCCCGCTGCGCCCCCCAGTCGACCCGACCCTCGAGGTTGGGCGTGGGCTCGAGCACGTAGAGCGACCGGCGCCCCTCGGGTGCCAGCGACGGGTCGGACACGCTCGGGCTGCTCACGAGGATCGACGGGTCGGGCATGAGGATGCCGCGATCGAGCAGGGCCTCGAACGACTCGGCCCACTGGGTGCCGAAGTGGACGTTGTGGTGGGCCGCCCCCTCTGGCAGGTCGCCCTTGACGCCGGCCAGCCAAACTGCGCACGACGGTGAGTAGTGGCCCTTGCGGGCCACCCGGGGTGCGGGAAGCCCTCCCAGCAGATCGCGGTAGGCGACGGGCAGATCGGGGTTGAGCACCACGGCGTCGGCGGCCACGGTCTCACCGTCGGCCAGGGCCACGCCCCTCACCCCGGCCGGCGAGCGCACCACCGCGTCGACGGTGACGCCGTAGCGGAGCTCGACGCCGGCGGCGGACGCGGCGGCGGCCAACCCCCGGGGCACGGCGTGCATGCCGCCCTTCGGGAAGAACACACCCTCGACGGTGTCCATGTAGGTGATGACGCAGTAGAGGGCGAGGGCGTCGAAGGGCGACAGACCCGCGTACATGGCCTGGAAGGAGAAGAGGCGGCGGAGGCGCTCGTCGACGAAGTAGCGGTTCACCGCCCCCGCCAGCTTGCGGAACCCCCCGAGGCGCACCAGTGACAGCAACGGACGCATGGGCCTGGCGATGGAGAAGACGCTGTCGAAGTTGCGGTCGATGAAGTTGGGCAGCTCCAGGCGATAGAGCCGGGTGAGCCAGTCGCAGAACCGGCCGAAGCCGGCCGCCTCCTGGGCCCCACACGTGTCGCGGATCTCCGCGGTCATGGCCTCGCGCCCGTGGCGCACCCGGATCACGCTGCCGTCGGCGAAGCACGCCCGGTACATCGGGTCGACGGGCATCAGCGTGAGGTGGTCGGCCATGTCGGCGCCGGCGGCGGCGAAGGCGTCGGCAATGAGGCCGGTCATGGTGAGCACGCTCGGCCCTGTGTCGAACTGGTAGCCCTTCTCCTCCCAGAGTCCGGCCCGCCCTCCGGGAACGTCGGCTCGCTCGAGGACCACGACATCGTGGCCCCGGCCCACCAACTGGCACGCGGCCGACAGGCCCCCGAGCCCGGCGCCGACGATGGCGACCCTCAAGGCGTCATCAGGTCAGTCCGCGCCGAGGGCGACGCGTCCCGCCGCCGCGCCCGGGCCCAGGCGTCCGGAGCCACTGCGGCGAAGGCGACACCAGCGCCGAGGACGATGGCGCCGCCGACGGCGTCGAGCACGAAGTGGTTGCCGGTGATCACGATGGCCAGCAAGGTCAACACGGGGTAGAGCACGGCCAGAGCCTTGGTCCAGTTGCGTCGCAACACGGGAACCAGCGCACAGGCGCACCAGAGCGACCAGGCGAAGTGGAGGCTGGGCATGGCCGCGAACTGGTTGGAGACCTTTGCCACGGCTCCCGACTCGAACGACCAGAGGCCGCCGTAGACCTCGAGGCTGTCGACGAAACCGTAGGAAGCGGGCATGAGGCGAGGCGGCATGAGCGGGTAGAAGATGAACCCGATGAGGGCGAGGGCGGTGGTGGCGGCCAGACAGGTACGCCATTGCCGGTACCGGATCGGGAAGCGGCGGAACAGGAAGACGAGCACGCCAACGGTGACGATGAAATGGAAGGTGCCGTAGAAGAGGTTCCAGATCGACATCAGCTCCTCGGCCCCCAAAAAGGCCTGCTGGATGGAGCGCTCGTGGTAGAGCCCCATCAGCTCCTCGAGGTCGATCAACCGCCGGGCGTTGCGCATGGCCAGGTTGTCGGAGACCGCCGCCGATCCCTGCAGATTGCGGATGACGCCGTAGACCGCGTAGAAGACGGTGGCCGCGGTGATCTCCTTCCACCAGCGCAGCGGCGGCCGACGAGGGGTCTCGTCGCCGTCACCGGGAGTCGCGGGGACGACGGCCTCGTCGGCGGCTGTGACCCTGCTCACCCGGCCGATCCGTTCACTCGGCCAGTGCCATGACCCGGGGATTGCGCGACCACATGGCGAACGAGGGCGCACCGAACAGGCTCACGACCAGGTTGATCCCGTAGAGCAGCAGGCCCAACGCCGTGGCCTTGGCGGCGCCGACCCCGAGGGGAGCCAGCAGCAGCACCAACGCCCCCTCACGCAGCCCCAGGCCCCCGACGGAGATGGGCAGCACCTGGGCGATGGCCACGACGGGGAAGAAGGCGAGCAGGGGCACCAGGCCGATGCTGATCCCCAGGGCCTGGGCGCCGGCGAAGGCGGCGAGGACCAGAGTGAGCTGGTAGGCGAGGGAGCTCACCATGACGGTGGCCGCCTCCGCCGGACGTCGCCGGATCTGTTCGATCCCAAGATGCACCGCCCCGGCGAAGCGGGGCCAGTTGGAGTGGTTGGCCAACCGACCACCCAGGCGGGGGCTGGCGGCGATGGCCAGGATGGCCACGAGGGCAACCAGGCTGGTGAGCGACAGCCCCAGCGCCAGCTTGCTGGCCGTGCCCAGGCGCAACAGCGACGGACTGAGGGCGAGCGTCACCAGGGTGATCATGGGCAGGACGACGAAGCCGGTGAGGCGTTCGAGCACCACGGAGGCGAACGACGTGGGGGCGTCGCCGTTGTCGTTCGAGAGGCGGACCACCCGCAGGACGTCGCCGCCGATGGTGGAGGGAAGGAAGTTGGCGACGAACAGGCCGGCGAGGGTGTGCGAGGCCAGCGTCGGCATCGGCGCGGGACGGTCGATGGCGTGGAGCACCCGGTGCCAGCGCACGACGGAGAGGGCCACGGCCACCGCCCACACGAAGAGGCCGACCACCAGCCAGGGCACGGTGGAGGCTCGGCGCTCCGGCAACAGCGACGAAAGATGGACGCGCGACAACAGCAAGCCCAGCATGGCTGCGCTCACGGCCATTCGCAGGGGCAGCACCCATGGCCGCCGACGGTCCTTCCGTTGCTCGTCCAGGTCCTCCAGCCTACGGCAAACGCCTGACCCGGCGAGGTTGCCCCCCCTCCGGCCGGGACAACGTGAAGTGCGGCCCGTCCCCGTAGAATGTGGCTTCCACGGGGCCGCACCGGCCCCTCTCGCCGGGAGCTGGCGGCATGATCGATGAGACTCTCGCCCACCGCGTGCTCGGGGTCGCCCTGCGCAGCGGGGGTGACTTCGCCGAGATCTTCGCCGAGGACCGGCGGTCGTCCGCCGCCCGTTTCGACGACGGGAGGGTGGAACAGCTCAGCTCCGGGCGCGATCGGGGGGCGGGGATCCGCGTCGTGCGGGGCGAGACCACGGGGTTCGCCCATACCTCCGACCTGACCGAGACGGGCCTGGCCACGGCGGCCGATGCTGCGGGCGCCGCCGCCCGGGGCGGCGGAGGGGGCGTGCGGGAGGTGGCCCTCACCCGCCGCGACACCCCGGCGGCCGCCGAAGTCCGGATCATGCCTTCGGAGGTCGCCAAGGCGGCCAAAGTCGAGTTGCTCCAGCGGGCCGACGACGCCGCCCGGTCGGAGGGAGGCGCCGTCAGCCAGGTCTCGGTGTCCTACGGCGACTCCCGCCGCCAGATCCTGGTGGCCAACAGCGACGGCCTGCTCGCCACCGACGACCAGGTGCGTACCCGTTTCATGGTGCAGGCCGTGGCCACCGGTGACACCGGCATGCAGACCGGCTACGAGGGCCCCGGGGCCACAGTGGGGTTCGAGATGTACGACGACATCGACGTGGCCGAGGTGGCCCGCACCGCCGCACGCCGGGCGCTGGCCATGCTGCGGGCCCGACCCGCCCCCACGGGCACCCTCCCGGTGGTGCTCCGCAAGGGCGCCGGCGGCGTCTTGTTCCACGAGGCCTGCGGGCACGGCCTGGAGGCCGACCTGGTGGGCAAGGACGCCTCGGTGTTCCGGGGGAAGGTGGGCGAGATGGTGGCCAGTCCCCTCGTGACCGTCGTCGACGACGGCACCTACGGGCGTGAGTGGGGAACGTCGGCCATCGACGACGAGGGTCACCCCGCCCAGCGCAACACGCTCATCTCCGACGGCGCCCTCACCGACTACATGTGGGACTACCTGCGGGCCCGCAAGGAGGGGCGGGAGTCCTCTGGCAACGGCCGCCGCCAGAGCTACCAGCACCTACCGATGGTCCGCATGACCAACACCTACGTGCTCGCCGGCCTCGACGACCCCGACGAGATCATCCGCCAGACGCCGCACGGCATCTACTGCGTGCAGCTCGGGGGCGGACAGGTGAACACCACCACCGGCGACTTCGTGTTCGGCATGACCGAGGCCTACATGATCGAAAACGGCGAGATCACCGAGCCAGTGCGGGCCGCCAACCTCATCGGCAACGGCCCCGAGGTGCTCCAGGCCATCGATGCCGTCGGCAACGACTTTGATACCTGGGCCGGTACGTGCGGCAAGGACGGCCAGGGCGTGCCCGTGTCGGCCGGCCAGCCCACCCTGCGGGTGGCGGCCATGACCGTCGGCGGCACCGCTCGATGACAGCGGGCACCCGGGTCCTTCGGACCACGCCCGCTGTTGCCGGCGGGGGCCCCTGCCCCACCGGTGTTGCCGCCAGCAGGTGGGCCGTACATGAGTGATCTGGAAGCGCTGGTCGAGCGGGTGGTCGGTTGGGCGGGCGACGGCGAGGCGGTGGAGGCCTACGCCGCCCGGTCGCACCACACCGAGGTGAGGGCCTACGAGGCAGAGGTGGAGTCGCTTTCGTCGGCCGACACCGAGGGCATCGGCATCCGCGTGGTGACCGGGGGCCGCCAGGGTTTCGCCTACGCCGCCTCGCTCGACATCTCGATCGTGGCCGAGACCCTCGCCGAAGCGCGCGACAACGCCGCCTTCGGCACGGTCGACGAGTTCGCCGGCCTGGCCGCGCCCGACGGGGTGGCCGCCGCCGACATCGACCTGTGGTTCCCCGAGTTGGCCGAGTTCCCCCCCGACGACAAGGTGGCCCTGGCCCTCGAGACCGAGCGGGCCACGCGCGCCGCCGATTCCCGCATCAAGGGGGTCGAGACAGCCAGCTACGGCGACGTGAGCTCGGAGGCGGCGGTGGCGTCGAGCGAGGGCATCCGGGCCTCCACCCGGCGCACTGTGTGTTCGGTCTACGTCGACGCCATGGCTACCGACGGATCCGAGACCCAGACGGGGTACGGCTACTCGGTGGCCCGCCGCCCCGGCGACCTCGACGTGCCCAAGGCCGCCGCCGACGCGGCGGCGCGCGCCACCCGGCTCCTCGGCGCCCGCAAGCCCCCGTCGCGCCACCTCACGGTGTTCTTCGAGCCCCGGGTGACGGCGTCGCTGCTGGGGCTCCTGTCGCGGGCCCTGTCGGGCGAGGCCGTGCTCAAGGGCCGGTCGATGTTCGCCGACCGCCTGGGCCAGGAGGTGGGATCTCCCCGCCTGACCCTGGTCGACGACCCCACCGATCCTCTGGCCTACGGGGCCGGCCGCTACGACGCCGAGGGCCTGGCGACCCGCCGCAACGTGCTCCTCGACGGCGGTGTGGTGGCGGCCTTCCTCCAGAACAGCTACACGGGGAGACGCTCGGGCAGCGCCTCCACCGGCTCGGCCGTGCGCGGCGGTTTCAAGGGCACGCCCGGCGTCGGCAGCCGGGCCCTGAGCCTCACTCCCGGCGACCGCGACCAGGCGCGGTTGCTGGCCGACTTCGGCGAGGGCCTCCTGGTGCAGTCCGTCACCGGGATGCACTCGGGGGCCAACCCGGTGAGCGGTGACTTCTCGGTTGGCATCGAAGGACTGATGGTGCGCAACGGCGCCCCGGCCGAGCCCGTACGCGAGGCCACGGTGGCCTCCACGCTCCAGCGCATGCTCCACGACGTGGCTGCCGTGGGTTCCGACCTCGAGTGGCTGCCCGGCTCGGCCGCCGGCGTCACCCTGGTCGTGGCCGACCTCGCCCTCAGCGGCTCGTAGGAATCGCCCGCGGCCGTCGCTGCCGCCGCCACCGGGCCGGCGGCTCGCCGGGCGTGCAGCTGCTCGTGGGCTCGGGACGACGTAGCCCTCTTGGCGGCGTGGGGTGGGGTGGGGCGGCATGAGGCGAGTCATCGGGGGCTACCCGCCGGCAGCCCCAGTGGTCGTCGCTTGCCGGGCGTCACATCAACCGATGCTGGGTGGTCCAGTGGCAACGGGTGCAGGCGGGAGCCGGCTGGGGTTCGCATGACGGCTCTACGCGACCAAGCGTGGGTGACGGGCTCGCATTGATGCGGTAGGCCGAGTCTGCCATTGAACGCCGCAGTGCAGCAGGAGACGGAGCCGGTAGTTGTCGAAGTCGCGGAACCCGTGTCCGATACCCGCTTGAGCACGCCGATCTTGTTGTTGAGCCCCTCCTGGCGGCCGTTGGTGGCCTGGTCGGCGGCGTGGAAGGCGAAGATCTCCGCCGACCAGTCCAAGATGGCGCTACGGGGCGCCTGCCGCGCGCCCCGGGGGCCGATGGCCTCCCGCATCAGGAGGTGCCGCACGTTCTGGCATCGGGCCCACTCGCCTCGACCCTGCACCGGAGTGTACGCCCAGGCTGGTGCCCGCCGGAGCTCGCCAGGCACCCGAGCCGGACCCACACCGCCGGCGTCCG
>Ga0183260_10002430_pt1 | contig 15400 bp, 13 predicted proteins | sample AntDrymUQ4972206_2_FD_129768 | JGI IMG/M metagenome (GOLD analysis project Ga0183260, IMG submission 129768) | Polar desert sand microbial communities from Dry Valleys, Antarctica - metaG UQ497 (22.06) (version 2) (version 2) | ecosystem: Environmental > Terrestrial > Soil > Desert | place... | reverse complement strand
TGTCGCGACGACCGGGGCTCCCTTGCGGGAGTAGATCTCGATCCCGCGCCGGCCCTCCTGATCAGCGACGACGCGTGCGGCGTTCGCGCCGCGGCGGACTCGCTTGCTGGCGTGGCGCTGCGAGAGGTCGTCGGCGTAGCGGGCGCGGGCATAGACGGGGAAGCGGCCTTCCGTCAGTCCGGTCAGTGAGCCGACGACGTCGGCCGGCACCCCGCCGATCAGCCGTGCGCGCAGCATCACCGAGTCGACGTACCAGTCGGCGTGGTTGTAGGCGAAGACCGCCCGGCGCAGGTCGTCCGCGGCGCCCGCGGCCTTGAGGTAGCGAGCGGCGGCGAAGATCGCGTCGACGGGGTTGTATGGATCCTTCTTGCCGTCCTCGTTCTTGTCGACACCGTAGGCCTTCCACGAGGAGGGCATGAACTGCATCCAGCCGAGGGCGCCCGCGGACGACACGTTCAGATTGCGCCCGTAGTCGGTCTCGATCTCGTTGATCGCCGCGAGCACCTCCCAGGGGATCCCGTACTCGATTCCCGCGGCTTGATAGATCGGCAGGAGGAAGAGCGGGACCCTGAACTTGCGGATGACGAAGTTCGGGACGCCGGTCACCTCCGACGGGCCGCCGCCTTCGACGTAGCCGGGACTGCCGGGAGCGGGAGACCCGTCCCCGCGCAGGCCGCTGCTCGACACCTGGAGCGATTGGCGCAGCGCCTCCTCGATCTTGACGCGGTGAGCGTCCTTCCTCGGCTCGGTAGCGTCGCGCTCCTCGGTGACGGCCGCCGGGTCTGCGGTCGGCTCCTCGGTCGATGCTGCCGGCGCCGTGCCTGTAGCCGATCCGGAGTCGGGCGGGGGCGCGCCGGGCGCAAGTGGAGCAAGCGTCGGAGCGGCGGCGGCGGGAAAGGTGATCGCGGTGAAGACCCCTGCCATCACGGCAACGAGGGCCAGCACCGGCAGCAGTCGGCCTCCGACGGCCGGGCGTCTCGTCTCGCGGCGTACTGGTGGCTCTCCCCGCACGGGCACGCGCGTGTACGAGGGCTGCTCAGGCATGGACGCCGCTCTGTCGTGGTTTTCTATCGTTCAACGAAGAACCGTTCTACGTATTGGGCACCGATCCCCCTTGGCCCAGGGGGTCTCGCGCTCTATCGGCAGGTTTCGGCCCAGCCTTCAGTCGTATTGCAACGCGGTACGCGGAGCAAGTTGCGCTACGCTGCCGCGATGGCCGATCGCCAGCCAGCAGCCAGCTCAGTGGAGCGCCTCGCCAAACAGGGCGAGGACGCGCTCGCGAAGCTGGCCGAGGAGTTGAGCGAGAGCCCGCTCCTGAGCGCCGCCGTTGCCCGCGCTCTCGAGGCCAGGGAGAAAGCGACTCAAGCTCAGGAGCTTGCGATTGGGGCGCTTGGAATTCCCTCGGCAGCAGACGTCGAGAGGCTCGCGCAGCGCCTGCGGTCGGTCTCGCAGCGGCTCGAGCGCATCGAGGATGCTGTTGACGCAATGCGCGACCAGCTCGCCGCGCTTGCAAATCGCGCGAGCGGGAAAGAGGCAGCCGCTGGCGACGCGGTCGAGGCTCGCCTCGATGAGATCCGCCGCGAGATCGGCGCGCTGCGGGAATCGCTCGCACCTGATCAGGCGCCCGTGCCGCGGGCGCAGGGAAGGCTGACCGTCGCCTAGGCGCAGCGGACGAGTCCCCGAGCATTCGATGCCTAGTCCAGGAGAAAAGGCCCAACAGCTCTCGGAGGCGGTCCGCGAGGCGGTCGAGCGGACGCTGCAGTCGACCCTCGGCTCGGCGCCGGTCACCCGCGCGCGCGCCCAGGATCTGATCGACGAGGTCGTTCGCGGCGCCGAGGCGGGTGCGGGGGTCGTCCGCGAGCGTGTTCGCGAGGCGATCGACGAGCGCCGGCCGGCTAGCCGTGATGACTTGGCGAGTCTTCGCAAGGATCTACGTGCGGTCACGCGCAGGCTCGATGAGCTCGAGCGGCGGCTGCCGGGCTCGGGCTCCAAGAGCGCGGCCAAGCCCGCGCCGACCAAGCGGGCCCCCCGCAAGCCGGCGACCGCCGGCGCGGCGGACCGCAAGGCGTCAGCCGCCAAGACGGCCCCGAGCAAGCCCGCGGGCGCCAAGCCAGCTGCGAACACGGCTTCGGTGCGCAAGCCGAGGTCGGCCGGCTCCGCCAATCGCGGTCGCTGACCGACCCCCGCGACCGGCTCAGGGGCGTTCGTCTTGCAGCGGCGAACATGCTGAGCGCCGGTCCTCCGGACCGGCTACCGGGAGCGGCCGCAAGCGGCGGGGGCCAGCGCCGGAACGTATCCGTGGGTGCCCCCACGCACCCGCATGGCAAAAGTTACTATTGACACACGGACCTTGAGGCGCAAGACTACGCGGAGCAAGAGACTTGATTCTCAAGACCAGTAGGCGGGATAGTGGGCAGTCACTGTCCGCGAGGCGCTCGAATGCGTCGCCCGCCAACGTAGCGGGCCGCTTAGCCCGCGCAACGGCGGGGCCAGACTCTGGTCCCGCCGTTGACATTCAGCGAGCGTTCCGGCGCACCCACCGGTCGGCTCAGCAGCGATGAGATAGGTGGAGCGCCCACTTGCGAGTGCCCGCGAGAGCGGGCTCATCCGCGTCGGCGAACCGCTGCTCGTCCTGCTATCGGGTGGCGGTGACTCTGTCTGCCTGATCGATGTCGCCGTTCGCCTTGGCGCGGCTGTCAGCGCGCTTCACGTCAACTACGGCCTGCGCGCGGCCGCTGCCGCCGAGGAAGCTCACTGCCGCGAGCTCTGCGAGCGACTGTCCGTCGCACTGATCGTTGAGCATGCCGAGCTCTCCGACGAGGGGAACCTCCAGGCGCAGGCGCGCGATCTCCGCTACGCCTGCGCCGAGCGCCACGCGGGCGGCGACTACGCAACCGCGCACACGGTCTCCGACCAGGCTGAGACGGTCCTCTACAGGCTCGCTGTCTCGCCGGGACGGCGCGCCCTGCTCGGGATGGCGGCCCGCCGGGGGCGCCTCGTTCGGCCATTGCTCGAGGTCACGAGCGAAGAGACGCGCGCGTACTGCCGCGAGCGCGGGCTGAGTTGGCGCGAGGACGCCTCGAACGTCGATCGGCGCTTTGCGCGCGCGCGGATCAGGCAAGACGTCCTCCCGGCGCTGAGAGAGCTCAATCCCGCGGCCGAGAGCACGATCGCGCAGACCAGCGCTCTGCTGCGCGACGAGGCCGATGTGCTCGAGACGGTGATCGCTCCGCTGGCCGCACGCGCCGCTGGTGCGCCGATCGTGCTGGCCGAGTTGCGAGCGCAGCCGCCTGCCGTCCGGCGCTTGCTGCTACGGCGGATCGCCGAGGCGACGGCGGGAGCCGGCGCAGCGGTCGCGCTCCCCAGTCGTCAAGTGGACCTGCTCGTCAGGCTCGGCGAGCGTGGCGGTAGCGCGAGCGTTGACCTCGGCGGCGGGCTCTGTGCTGTTGCTGAGTACGGCGTTCTGCGCTTTACGCGGGCGCGTGAAGCGCAGCCGCCCGAGCCGGTCGCGCTTGCCGTGCCCGGTGTTGCACACTTCGGGGAATGGGAGATCGAGGCGCGCCGCGGCACTGCGGGCGACGTCGTGCTCGCCGCCGCCGCCGTCGGCCGGTCAGTGACGGTTCGCGGCTGGCGCCGCGGCGATCGGATCCGGCCGGCGGGGCTGGGCGGCTCGAAGTCGCTCCAAGATCTCTTCACCGACCAGAAAGTTCCGCGCGCGCTGCGCGGGACGCTGCCGGTCGTCGAGATCCGCGGCGAGATCGCCTGGGTGGCAGGCGTCGCGGTTGCCGAGCGGTTTCGAGCGCCGGCGGGGTGCGACGAGGTCGTCAGCGTCAGTGCACGGCGCTCGGCGCACGCTCCGGTGACAGCGCCTGCCGACAGCGGCGGCGCATAGACTCGCAACGGTATGGCTGTCACCGCCGAATGGACGGCAGCGGAGGTCGGCGAGACCCTCGTCGACGAGCAGGAGCTCGCGGCTCGGGTGCGCGAGCTCGGCGAGCGCATCTCGGAGGACTACAGAGGGCGTGACCTCGTTCTGATCTGCGTCCTGAAGGGCGCCCTCTGCTTCCTGTCTGACCTGATGCGCAACGTAAGCATCGCCTGCGAGGTCGACTTCATGGCGCTCGCCTCCTATGGGTCGTCGACGGACTCGTCGGGCGTCGTGCGGATCCTGAAGGACCTGGATGCATCGATCAAAGGACGCGATGTCCTGATCGTCGAGGACATCGTCAACTCGGGTCTGACACTCTCCTATCTGCTCAGGACGCTGAGAGCACGCGACCCGGAGTCGCTCGAGGTTTGCGCGCTGTTGACGAAGCCGGACCGTCGCAAGGTCGAGCTACCGATCCGCTACGTAGGGTTCGAGATCCGGGACTGCTTTGCGATTGGGTACGGCCTCGACCATGGTGAGCGCTACCGCAACCTGCCATTTGTAGCGGTCCTTTCTGAGCAGGCCTAAAGGGTCCACGACGGGTCGCCGAAGAGTGCCGCAGGCGCAGTGAGCGCGCAGCCACCCTTGCTAGGCTCTGTTGCTCGGCAAGACCGAGGTACTCCCCTGAAAAAGCGACGAGAAACCAAGCTGAGCCGGTTCTTCAAGAGCATCTTCTTCCCGCTCCTGATCGTCATCGTCTTGGCGTTTCTCGTGCAGAAGGTGGTCAGCCCCCAGAACGCGCCGCGCGATCCGACCTATCCGGAGTTCGTCAAGCAGGTCGAGCAGGGACAGGTCAAGGCCGTCACGCTGAACACGAAGGACAACTCGATCAACGTCGAGACGGTCGCCCCCAAGGGCTCGCCGGGGAAGAAGTACAAGACCGCCTACCTCGACAACACCGAGCCCGCGCTGTTGAGCACTTTGCGTGCCAAGGAGGTCCCCTTCGACATCAAGTCGAAGGGCGGCGGCGGCTGGGTCTCGTCGGTCCTCTTCTACGTTCTGCCGTTCGTGCTCTTCCTGGGTGTCTGGGTGTTCCTGATGAATCAGATGCAGGGCGGCGGGTCGAAGGTGATGAGCTTCGGAAAGTCCCGCGCAAAGCGGATGGCGGTCGACGCGCCAAAGATCAGCTTCCGCGATGTCGCGGGCGTCGAGGAGGCGGTCGAGGAGCTCCACGAGATCAAGGAGTTTCTCGAGAACCCGAAGAAGTTTCAGGCACTCGGGGCACGCATTCCGACGGGAGTGCTCCTCTACGGCCCACCGGGCACCGGGAAGACGTTGCTCGCACGCGCGGTCGCAGGGGAGGCGGGCGTCCCCTTCTTCTCGATCTCGGGGTCCGACTTCGTCGAGATGTTCGTCGGCGTCGGAGCGAGCCGCGTCCGCGACCTCTTTGAGCAGGCCAAGCAGAACTCGCCCTGCATCATCTTTATGGACGAGATCGACGCGGTCGGGCGTCACCGCGGCGCCGGGCTCGGAGGCGGTCATGACGAGCGTGAGCAGACGCTCAACCAACTGCTCGTCGAGATGGACGGCTTTGAGATGAAGGACAACATCATCCTGATTGCCGCTACCAACCGTCCCGACGTTCTCGATCCCGCGCTGCTGCGCCCCGGTCGTTTCGATCGCCAGATCGTCGTCGACCGGCCCGACCGCAAGGGGCGCGCCAAGATCCTCGAGGTCCACACCCGCGGCAAGCCATTGGTACGCGACCTCGATCTCGACAACCTTGCCGCGCAGACGCCCGGCTTCACTGGCGCAGACCTATCGAATCTCGTCAATGAGGCGGCGCTCCTCGCCGCGCGCCAGGGCAAGCGCGAGATCGAGCCGGTCCACCTCGAGGAGGGGATCATGCGCGTGATCGCCGGCCCCGAGAAGAAGACTCGAGTTATGAGCGAGAAGGAGCGCAAGATCACCGCCTACCACGAGATGGGTCACGCGATCGTCGCGCACTATCTGGAGCACACCGACCCGGTCCACAAGATCTCGGTGGTCTCGCGCGGCCAGGCGCTCGGCTACACGATCTCGCTGCCCACCGAGGACAAGTTCCTGACGACGCGCGGCGAGCTCAACGACACCATGGCAATGACGCTGGGCGGCCGCGCTGCGGAGGAGGTCGTCTTTGGTGAGGTCACGACCGGCGCGTCGAACGACCTCGAGAAGGTGACCGCGACGGCGAAGCAGATGGTGATGCGCTTTGGGATGTCCGAGAAGCTCGGCCCGCGCGTCTTCGGCCACGACCACGGCATGCCGTTCCTCGGCCGGGAGTTCAGCTCGGAGCCCGACTACTCCGACGACATCGCGCGCGAGATCGACGGCGAGATTCGACGAATCGTCGAGGAGGCGCATCAGTCTGCGCGCGACATCCTTGCCGCGCGTCGCGAAGAGCTTGACTACACCGCGACGATTCTTCTCCGCCGCGAGACGATCGAGCGAGAGGAGTTCATCAAGCTGCTCGATCGCAAGCCCGAGGAAGAGGTCTTCGGCCCGGATGAGCCGGTCGTCCCCCAGCCGGCAGCGTCGCTGGGGGCCGAGGAGCGTCGCGCAGGCAGGGAGCGGCGGGCATTGCCGCCGCGGCCTGGGCTTGCAACCGACTCCTGACCGACCCTTCTCGGCGGCTGTGAACCTTCGCATTCCGGTGTCCTCGGGGCTCGCAATGCTGACGCATTGCTTTCGCCCCTGCGTCCTTGGACTGCTCGGTTCTCGCGCGCCGAGTCAGGACAGGGGTGGGGGCGCCGCACGCCGACCTGGAAGTCGGCGTCCTGGGGCTCGTCGACGACGCGGCGGCTGATCTGAGTCTCATCCTCCGCGCTACGGTTGTGGAATGCCGATGACCGATCGCCGGCCGATCGTGATGGGCGTCGTGAATGTGACGCCGGACTCGTTCTCGGACGGCGGGATGTTCGCGGACGCGGGGGCGGCGGTGGCGCATGGCGAGCGGCTGGCGGCCGACGGCGCCGATGTGCTCGACGTCGGCGGCGAGTCGACGCGACCGGGGGCGTCGCCGGTCGGCGAGCAGGAAGAGCTGCGGCGGGTGGTCCCGGTCGTCGAGCGCCTTGCCACGCAGGCGGGCCCGCGCGTCTCGATCGACACGACGAAGGTCGCAGTCGCGCGCGCGGCGCTGCAGGCGGGCGCGCGGATCGTTAACGACGTGTCGGCGTTCCGGGCGGCACCGGAGATGGCCGAGCTCGTCGCGGCGTCAGGGGCATCGTGCTGTCTGATGCACATGCTCGGAGAGCCCCGGACGATGCAGGAGCGCCCGCGTTACGGTGATGTTGTCTCGGAGGTCAAGGCGTTTCTGGAGGAACGACTCGCCTTCGCCGTCGCGGAAGGGGTGCCCGAGCAGCGAATCTGGCTCGACCCGGGGATCGGCTTCGGCAAGACCGTCGAGCACAACCTCGAGCTGCTGCGGCGACTCGACGAGATCGTCGCGATCGGCCGGCCCGTTGCGGTCGGGACGTCGAGGAAGAGATTCATCGGCCAGCTGACCGGGCGGCCAGAGGGCGAGCGGGTGGCGGGCACCGTTGCAACGCTCGTGTTGGCGTTTGAACGAGGCGCGTCGGTGGTTCGGGTCCACGACGTCGCCGAGGCCGTCGACGCGCTCACGGTCGCCGCTGCTACGGTCACGCCGGGATGGACGACGAGCTCGACCGCATAGAGCCAGAGGACGAGGGCGAGGGCGACGAGGCCGGCGGTGAGCCGGCTGTCACGATTGATGTCAGCGGTCTCTCGCTCTACACGCATCACGGCGTCGACAAAGCCGAGCGCGACGTTGGCCAGCGCCTGGTCTTTGATCTCTCGTTCGAGCTGGGTGACTGCGAGGCGACCGTGACCGATCGTCTTGAGGACACCGTCGACTACGCCGACGTCTGCCAGCAGGTCGCGCTCGCCGCCCAGGAGCGCTCGTACACGACGCTCGAGCGACTTTGCTCGGCGATCGCCGACCGAATGCTCGATCGCTACGGGGCAGACTCGGTCATGGTGAGAGCGGCGAAGCCCGAGCCGCCGATGGCGCTGCCGGTCGAGGAGGTCGCCGTCGAGGTCTGGAAGGAACGCGGCTGAGCGGTTCGCTGAGGGGGTACCTCGGCATCGGCTCGAACGTCGGCGAGCGACTAGGGAGCCTGCGCGCGGCGCGCGCTGCGATCGCGGCGCTCCCGGGCATCGCGCTGACGGGGTGCTCGCTCGTCTATCAGACCGAGCCGCAGGGCCCGATTCGCCAGCAGCGCGACTTTCTGAACGCGGTCCTCGCGATCGACACCAGACTTGGGCCGGAGGAGACTTTGCGCGCCTGCAAGTCGCTCGAGCGCGCGCTCGGACGCGAGCCCGGGGGGCCGCCGAGCGGGCCGCGAACGATCGACATCGATCTGCTCCTGCTCGGCGACCTCGCCGGGCGCTTCGGTCGCCTCGAGCTTCCGCACCCGGACCTGAGCGAGCGGCGGTTCGTGCTCGAGCCGCTCGTCGAGCTCGACCCGCAGGTCACCCTCCCGGACGGCACGCAACTCGCGGGCGCCCTCGCGCGCGTGGGCGACCAACGCGTCGAGCCGCTTGGCCCGCTCTGAAGCCTCGACCCACTCAGCCCGCTATCGGCGAGGCCAACCGACCGCGGTTGCTCTTGCGCAGACGGGATAATCGGGCGCGATGCTGCTCGCAATCGACGTCGGCAACACGCAGACACATGTGGGGATCTTCAGCGGCGTCGACCTGCGCGAGCACTGGCGCTTCGCCACCGTCCGAGAGGCGACCGCGGATGAGCTTGCGACGGTCCTTACCGGTCTGCTCGCCTTGCGCGGGCTCGCGCTCGCGGATGTCGACGCAGCGATCGTCTCATCGGTCGTCCCGCAGCTCGCGCGCGAGTACGCGGGGCTGTCCGAGCGCTATCTCGGCGGGGACCTAGCGGTCGTCGGGCCGGCGCTCAAGAGTGGGATGGCTATCAGGATTGAGAGTCCACACGAGCTCGGCGCCGATCGCATCGTGAACGCGGTCGCCGCCTATGAGCGCTGCCGCTCGGCCGCCGTGGTGGTCGACTTCGGCACGGCGATCACCTACGACGCCGTGTCGGCGACCGGTGAGTACCTCGGTGGGATCATCGCTCCCGGCGTCGAGATCTCGATGGAGGCACTCAGCGCGCGCGCCGCCAAGCTCCCGAAGGTAGAGCTCGAGCCGCCGCGCGCCCTGATCGGGAAGACGACGCAGGCCTCGATCCAGTCGGGCGTCGTCTACGGCTTTGCCGGCCAGGTCGACGGAGTTGTCCGCAGGCTGCGCGCCGAGCTCGGCGCCGGGACGAAGGTGATCGCCACCGGCGGTGTGGCTGCGGCGATCGCGCCCTTCTGCGATGAGATCGACGAGGTCGATGATCTCTTGACGCTTACGGGCTTGAGGTTGGTCTGGGAGCGCAACAGCGGGGCCGACGGGCGATGAGGTCGCTCGCCAGCCCCTGGACACTCGGCGGTCATCGGCTCGCGAACCGGCTCGTGCTGGCGCCCCTCGCTGGAATCGGAAACTGGTTCGTGCGCCTGCAGGCGAGGCGCTACGGGGCCGGTCTGGTGGTCTCCGAGATGGTCTCGAGCTTTGGACTGAAGTACGGCGACGAGCGCACGCTGCGCGAGTTCCTGCGCATCCACCCGGACGAGCACCCCGTCTCCTTTCAGCTCTTCGGCCACGATCCGGACGTCATGCGCGTGGCCGCAGCGATCGTCGCCGAGGCAGGCGCCGACCTGATCGACCTGAACATGGGCTGCCCGGTGCGGAAGGTCTGCAAGGTGGGCGCCGGCGCGGCCCTGCTTGAGGACCCGGACAGGGCGGTGGCGGTCGCGCGCGCCGCACGCGAGGGGAGTGGCCTGCCGGTGACGGTAAAGCTGCGTCCGGGGCAGCGCCCCGGGGAGCGCAGCGGCGTCATCCTCGCGCGCCGCTTGGTCGAGGAGGCGGGAGTCGCCGGGATCGCGTTCCATCCACGACATGCCTCCCAGCAGCACAAGGGGGCGCCCGACTACGCGCTCGCGGCAGACCTCGTCGAGGCGCTCGCCGTTCCTGTGATCGTCTCCGGTGGGCTCAGCAGCGACCGGCGCGTCAGGGCGGCGTTCGAGCAGACGGGCGCCGAGGCGGTGATGCTCGCGCGCGGCTCGCTCGGCAACCCGTGGCGGTTTGAGCGCCTGCTCGGGCGTCGCGAGGGGCAGCCCTCGACCGAGGAGGTCGTGCGCGAGCTCCTCTGGGTGATTGACCGCGCCGAGGAGCACCTCGGCGTAGAGCGCTCGGGGCGTTACCTGCGCAAGTTCTATCCGTGGTACGCGGCGCTGCTGGCCGAGGGCCAAGCGCGCCAGGCGCTCATTGCGGCACCGACCACAGGGGCGGCTCGGGCGGCGCTCAGGCGCCTCGCCGCCGGGTCGCCCGAGCCGCTCGCGGCATGACCGGCCGGCACTCGAGCCAGCCGCTACACTTCCGCGTCGCCTGTGCCGAGCAAGTGCCGGGGAGTATCTGATGCCAAGGGAAGAACTGCTTACAGCCGAGGGCTTCGAGGAGCTCAAGTCGAAGATCGAGTACCTCTCGACGGTTCGTCGTCGCGAGGTCGCCGAGCGGATCAAGGACGCGCGCGAGTTCGGCGACATATCCGAGAACGCCGAGTACGACGACGCCAAGAACGAGCAGGCGATGCTCGAGAAGCAGATCGCCGACCTCGAGGAGAAGCTGCGCTCAGCGACGCTGATCGACGAGGAGTCGATCACGACCGAGATGGTCTCGGTCGGGGTGACCGTCCACCTCAAGGACCAGAAGACGGAGAAGTCGTCCAAGTACAAGATCGTCGGGTCGGCGGAGTCCAACCCCGCCGAGAACAAGCTCTCCAACGAGTCGCCGGTCGGCAAGGCCCTGCTCGGCCACAGGCGCAACGACATCGTCTCCGTGCAGGTCCCGCGCGGGCCGGCGCGCAAGCTGAAGATCACGAAGATCGAGGCTGAGTAGGCTCGAGCTGTGGTCGAGGGCGCGGGCGGCGCCTCCGCTCATGACGACTTGAGTTCGGGCGATCGCCAGCAGCGCGAGACGCAAGACGATCGCAGGGCCAAACTTGCTCGGCTGCGAGCCGAGGGAGTCGATCCCTTTCCGCACGACTACGACGGCGTCGTCCCGATCGAGCGTGTCCAGGAAGAACGTCACGACCTTGCCGATGGCGAAGAGACAGAGCATGCCTACCGAGTCGCGGGCAGGCTCGCCGCCCGCCGCGGGCACGGAAAGGCAGCCTTTCTCGACCTCGTCGACCGCTCCGGCAGGATCCAGCTGCACGCGCGCGCGGACGTGCTCGGTGATGCGGAGCACGCGCGGCTGGTCGGACTCGATCTCGGTGACCTCGTCGGGGTCGATGGAACGGCCTTCAAGACCCGCCGCGGCGAGCTGTCGCTGAAGGTGACCGCCGCGACCCTGCTGGCGAAGTCCCTGCGCGCGCCGCCCGAGAAGTTTCATGGCCTCGAGGACGTCGAGACCCGCTATCGCCAGCGCGAGCTCGACCTGATCGCCAATCAGGAGACCCGAGCGCTGTTCGTGCTGCGCTCGCGCGTGATCGCCGCCGTTCGCCGCTGGCTCGACGCGCGTGGCTTCCTCGAGGTTGAGACGCCTGTCCTGCAGCCCCTCTACGGCGGTGCGCTCGCGCGCCCGTTCGAGACCCACCACAATGCCCTCGACCGCAAGCTCTACCTGAGGATCGCGACGGAGCTGTACCTCAAGCGGTTGATCGTCGGCGGGCTGGAGCGCGTCTACGAGCTCGGCAAGGACTTCCGCAACGAGGGCATCTCACCCAAGCACAACCCCGAGTTCACGATGCTCGAGTGGTACCAGGCCTACGCCGACTACGAGGACGTCGCGGGCGCGCTGGAGGAGCTAGTCGCGTTCGTCGCCGACGAGGTCGGATACCGCGGCGAGATCGACTTCGCGCCGCCGTGGCGGCGGTTGACGTTGCGAGAGGCGATCCTCGAGCGCACCGGAGTCGACGTCCTCACCTCACGCGAGCCCGACGATCTGCTCGCGGCCGCGCGCGCGAAGGGGATTGACCTCGACCCGACCGCCAGCTGGGCGCAGCTCGTCGATCATCTGCTCTCCAAGCACGTCGAGCCGAGCCTCGTCCAGCCGACCTTCGTGATCGACTACCCGATCGAGCTGTCGCCGTTCGCGAAAGCCCACCGCAGCGAGCCGGGCCTCGTCGAGCGGTTCGAGTGCTTTGTCGCCGGCATCGAGATCGCCAACGCCTTCAGCGAGCTCAACGATCCTGACGAGCAACGCGCGCGCTTCGAGCAGCAGCGGCGCCAGACGGCTGACGGCGACGAGGAGGCGCAACCCTATGACGAGGACTTCATCCGCGCGCTCGAGCACGGGATGCCGCCAACGGGTGGCGTCGGCGTCGGTATCGACCGGCTGCTGATGGTCCTCTCCGAACGCACGTCGATCCGGGAGGTGGTGCTCTTTCCGGCGATGCGATCGTGACGCGACAACGCGCTTCGCGTCCCTGGTTGACGCGCCCGTAGTCCCGAAAGCGGCCCAGCCACCGTTGCTAGACTCAGCCAAAGGGGGAGAGGAGCCCAAGGACTCTCATCCTCCCCGGCGAAGCTGCCGATTAGATGACCAGGGCCTTGGGTAGTCCTTGACCCAGCTACACCCAACCGAAGGACCGGACCGTGTTTGAGCGCTTTACCGAACGGGCTCGCCAAGTGGTCGTCCTCGCCCAGGAGGAGGCCCGGATACTCAAGCACAACTACATCGGGACTGAGCACATCCTGCTCGGGCTCCTGCGCGAAGAGGAGGGTCTTGCCGCGCGCGTGCTCGAGGCCCTCGACATCACCGTCGAGCGCGTCCGCGCCCAGGTGGTGCGGATCGTCGGCTCCGGCGAGGAGGTCACGTCCGGGCAGATCCCATTCACTCCGCGCGCCAAGAAGGTGCTCGAGCTCGCGCTCCGCGAGGCGCTCAGCCTCGGCCACAACTACATTGGCACCGAGCACATCCTGCTCGGTCTAGTGCGCGAGAACGAGGGCGTCGCCGCGCGGATCCTGCTCGACTTCGACGCCGACTCCGAGAAGATCCGCAACGAGGTCATCCGCATGCTCTCCGGGCCGGGTGGTCGCCGCCAGGGCCAGGGGCAAGCCGGTCAGCAGCCGGAGGGCAAGAAGTCGTCGAAACTGCTCGACCAGTTCGGCCGGAACTTGACCAAGCTGGCCGCCGAGGGCAAGCTCGACCCGGTTGTCGGCCGCGAGACGGAGATTGAGCGGATCATGCAGATCCTCTCGCGCCGGACCAAGAACAACCCTGTCCTGATCGGCGAGCCGGGCGTCGGCAAGACCGCTGTCGTCGAGGGGCTCGCCCAGCGGATCACCAGTGGCGATGTCCCCGAGCTCTTGAAGAACAAGCAGATCTACACGCTCGATCTCGCGGCGCTGGTGGCGGGGTCCAAGTACCGCGGCGAGTTCGAGGAGCGGCTCAAGAAGGTGATGAAGGAGATCACCCAGCGCGGCGACATCATCCTGTTCATCGACGAGCTGCACAACCTCGTCGGCGCCGGCGCGGCTGAGGGCGCGATCGACGCGGCCAGCATCCTAAAGCCCGCCCTTGCGCGCGGCGAGCTGCAGACGATCGGCGCGACGACGCTCGACGAGTACCGCAAGTACCTCGAGCGTGACTCCGCGCTCGAGCGGCGCTTCCAGCAGATCCGCGTCGAGCAGCCATCGATCGACGAGACCGAGCAGATCCTCAAGGGCCTGCGCGAGCGCTACGAGCAACACCACCATGTGACGATCTCGGACGAGGCACTGCACGCCGCAGCCGAGCTCGCTGACCGCTATATCGCGGATCGCTTCCTGCCCGACAAGGCGATCGACCTGATCGACGAGGCTGCCTCCCGGATGCGGATCAAGTCGATGACCGCGCCGCCCGTCTACCGCGACCTCGAGGAGCAGATCGAGACGACTCGTCGCGACAAGGAGTCCGCGATCGAGGCGCAGGAGTTCGAGAAAGCCGCCAACCTGCGCGACCAGGAGCGCCAGCTGACCAACAAGAAGCGAACGCTCGAGGAGCAGTGGCGCGCCGGCGAGTCCGGCGACCGGCCCGAGATCGGCGAGGAGGAGATCGCCGACATCGTCTCGATGTGGACCGGCATCCCCGTCTTCAAGCTGACCGAGGCGGAGACCCAGAAGCTGATGCGGATGGAGGATGAGCTCCACAAGCGGGTGATCGGGCAACAGCCCGCGATCGAGGCGGTCTCGAAGGCAATCCGCCGCGCGCGCGCCGGCCTCAAGGATCCCAAGCGCCCGACCGGCTCGTTTATCTTCCTCGGGCCGTCGGGCGTCGGCAAGACCGAGCTGGCGCGCACCCTCGCCGAGTTCCTCTTCGGCGACGAGGACGCGATGGTCCGGATCGACATGTCCGAGTACATGGAGAAGCACTCCGTCTCACGGCTGGTCGGCTCGCCGCCCGGCTACATCGGTTACGACGAGGGCGGTCAGCTGACCGAGGCGGTGCGCCGCAAGCCCTACTCGGTGCTGCTGCTCGACGAGATCGAGAAGGCGCACCCTGACGTCTTCAACATCCTGCTGCAGATCCTCGAGGACGGGCGCCTGACCGACGCCCAGGGCCGAACGGTGGACTTCCGCCACGCGATCGTGATCATGACCTCGAACATCGGCGCGGCGCAGATCGCTCAGAACACGCCGCTCGGCTTCGCGGTGTCGGACGAGTCGGGACTCACCTATGACGACATGAAGAGTCGGATCATGGGCGAGCTGAAGAAGGTCTTCCGCCCGGAGTTCCTCAACCGGATCGACGAGGTGATCGTCTTCCACAAGCTTCAGAGGAATGAGATCAAGGAGATCGTCGAGCTGCTGCTGCGCCGCATCCGCCAGTCGATGGCCGATCGCGAGCTATCGCTGAACCTCTCCGAGGACGCCAAGGATCTGCTCGTCGAGAAGGGTTGGGACCCGGCGATGGGCGCTCGTCCCCTGCGCCGCGCGATCCAGCGCTACATCGAGGACCCGCTCGCCGACGAGGTGCTCAAGACGTCGATGCAGCCGGGTTCCACCGTCGACATCGACAAGGCGGCCGCCGGTGAGGATCCCGAGGTGACCGTCACGATCAAGCTGCCGAAGCGCAAGAAGCGCCAGGCTGTCGGGGTCGGCGCGCAGGGCGGCAAGTCGGATGCAGCGCCCGATACGGACGAGCTGACCGACGGCAACTCTCTGCCAGACGAGCCGGAGGTCCTTCCCGAGGTTCCGGACGCGCCGCCGAGCTCCCCCGGCGACGACGACACAGCTCGGCCGGCTAGCGAGTGACCGAGCGTCCCCAGCCGGCGTCCGTGGATCGGGTCGAGATCAAGGCGACCCGCAACGGGCCCTATCTTGTGAGCGGTCCGCTCCGCTTGATCGATGCCGATGGCGCCGAGTACGACCTGTCGACACGCGGGCGTGCCGTCGCCCTCTGTCGCTGCGGTGGCTCGACGACGAAGCCGTTCTGCGA
>Ga0183260_10002429_pt1 | contig 15400 bp, 12 predicted proteins | sample AntDrymUQ4972206_2_FD_129768 | JGI IMG/M metagenome (GOLD analysis project Ga0183260, IMG submission 129768) | Polar desert sand microbial communities from Dry Valleys, Antarctica - metaG UQ497 (22.06) (version 2) (version 2) | ecosystem: Environmental > Terrestrial > Soil > Desert | place... | reverse complement strand
GGGTGGTTGCCTGGAGCGGCAGCCCGGTGACCGGGCCCTGGTGCGGGCGAAGGTGACGGGCTCGGGGGTCGACCGGCTGGTGCTCTACGGCCCGACCGGCGAGCTGGCCGCGACGTCCGGCCGCGAGTTGACCCACGAGGTCGCCGTCGACGGTGGGCTGTGGCTAGCCGCGGCGGCGTACGGCGGCGACGACCCGCACACGCTGGCCGCGCCGGTCTTCGCGCACACGTCGCCGGTGTACGTCGATGTCGGCGGTGCGCGAGTGGCCCGGCCGGAGTCGGCCCGGTGGTGCCTGCGGGCGCTGGACTCGCTGGCAGCCCTCGTTCGCGACCAGGGCCGGTTCGATCCTGACCGGCGGGCCGAGCAGCTCGCCGATTTCGACGAGCTCATCTATCGAGCGCGTGCCTTTTATCGGGATGTCGCCGGTTTAGCGGCGGCCATCAACAGGTGAGCCGCTCGGGAGGGAGTAGGCCGACGCCCCGGTTCGAAGGGAAGGCCGCGTTCGTGACGGGCGCGGCCCGCGGGCAGGGCCGCAGCCACGCCGTCCGGCTCGCTGCGGAGGGCGCGGACGTCATCGCCGTGGATCGGCCGCACTGTCGGCACGGTCGGCTACGAGCTGGCCACGCCCGCCGACCTGGCCGAGACGGCACGGCTGGTCGAGGACCGGAACCAGCGGGATAGTCACGGCGCAGGTCGACGTACGGGACGCAATGCCGGGATCGGGATCGGGATCGCCGACCCGCAAGCGGATCAGGGGCAGGCCTTCCGCGACAGCTGGACACGAACCTGGTCGCGTCTGGAACACGGTGCAGGTGGCCGCTCCGTTACCTGGCCGTGGAGGACGTCACCGCGGCAGTGCTGTTCCTCGCCTCGGACGAGGCTCGCTACATCACCGAGTGCGGCGCTGCCGGTGGACGCCGGCATGCTGACCCGCTGACACGCCGTCAGTGTGCCGCTCGACGTACAGTGCGTAGGATCACTATCCGTGCGAGAGCAGGACTGGTCGATCGTGCTGGAAGCGGCCGCCCGGCTGCAACGGCTCGTGCCCGACGCGGTGCTGGTGGGCGGCTCGGCGGCCGCGCTGCACGCCGGCCATCGGGTGTCCTTCGACGACGACCATGTGGTGGACCACTTGCTGTCCCGCTTCGACTCCGTGCTAGCCGCACTGGAGGATTCACGGGGCTGGGTCACCGCCAGGGTTCGGCGTCCGGTGCTCATCCTGGGCAGCCTGGACGGCGTCGAGACCGGCGTACGGAATCTGATCCGGACCTGCCCGCTCGAGGTGGAGCAGGTCGACGTTCCCACGGGAACGCTCCGGGTGCCTACGCTCGCCGAGATCACCCGCATCAAGGCTTGGCTGTGCCTGGTGCGCAACGCCACTCGCGACTACCTGGACGTGGTCGCCCTGGCCGACCGCCTGGGCCGTGCCACTGCGGCCGATGTGCTGCTGACCCTGGACGACTACTACGAGGACCAGCGCGGCTGCGGTGGGCGGCGGATCGCGACGCAGGTCGCCAAGCAACTGGCCGAACCGTCGCCGGGAGACCTTAGCGATGTGGACCTGGCGTCGTACCGGCGGCTCCAGCCCCGCTGGCAATCCTGGACTGCCGTCGCGGACGCCTGTCAGGCGTTGGCGCTGGCGATGCTGGATCGCCTGGCGGAGCAGCCCTGATGCGGCACCGCCACCTGGACTACCCGGCGACAACCGAGCCCGCCGACCTGCCGTCTGCGGCGATCGTGGACATCCTCGACCGCGGTGATCTCCACGACTGGCTACCGCTGCTCGCCGCCGTGGCGCAGGACCCGGCCGGAGCCTTGGCACAGCGCATCTGCGACCTGCTCGACGCTTTCCCGATGTACGGGACGTCGCCGTTGTGGCGCGCCTGGTTGGAGCGCCGCCAGCTGCACGCTGGAGGATGTACGGCGGCAACGTTGGCCGAACTACGGCGCCGGCAGGGCGTCACGCAGGCCGAACTGGCCGAGCGCCTGGGCATCTCCCAATCCGACGTGTCCAAGCTTGAACGCCGCGCCGACCTCAAGCTGTCCACCCTGCGGGCCTACCTGGCCGCACTGGGCCTCCCGCTGCAGGTCGGGACCACCTTAGGCAGCATCGAGATTGAGCTGACCATCACCGCTGGCCGCTGATCTCGCCCGCGTGCGGGACCGCAAGGACGCGATCACCGTCTCGCTCAGCCGCCGCGAGGTGGGACTCGTCCGGCTTGGAGTTGGCCGCACCGATCACATCCGACAGCTCACTGATCATTCGCCGCTGTCCCTGCGCGACGAGCTGACCGGCCAAGTCGAAGCTTGAGCTTGAGCACTGTTGAGGTCTATTCCGAAGCTCTATGAGTCACCCGACGCACCACTATGTCGGATGAGCTCTCGGGATATATGACCTCTCCGACGTTCCGAGCAACCAGCCCGTCGATCGTTACACCCTTCGCACCGCTCGCGCTGACGAAGCGGCCAACATCCGAAGCCTCACAGTCGACAATCTGAGTATTGGTTGCTCCATCGATGTGAATGGCAGTCACAGATGATTCGCCAGGGCGATTGTCGGCTCTGTGGTGGACCTTACGACCGCCGAGTAGTCCAGAAATCAGCGATATACCCCGACGGCACGAACCACCGCACGAACACATTGCAATATTTGGAATTGCTCGGAGGCTGTGCTGTTCCTCGCGCCTGAGGCCACATGAGTCGCACTTGTAGGAATACGTCGGCATCCGTCACCTCACCCTTGAGGCCGATGTCGAACACGGCGAGCAGATAGCCCAGCTACTTTACCATCGACGGACACAAAATCATCCGCCGTCGAATAGATTTGGTCAAGCGTGATGTTAGAGCAATTGTCGCCCAAGCGTAGGAACGCCGATCTGTTGGGCTGTGGCTGCGGAGTGTGAGGGAACGTTAGCGCAACACCCAGCACCGCGGCCGCCACGACGCCGCTGACTATTGTCCACGGCAAGTGGCTCAGAACACTCCAACCCGACAATCCAACACCCAGAAGACTGACGATGCCGGTGCCTAGCCAGGCCCTAATCATGCATTTGCCTCCTCGTGTTGTGAGCATTTAGTACAACTTCTGCTAGCTGCAGCCGCTGGTCGACCCGCATCCCTCGCAGACGTAGCAGGACCCAGCCGGGCGCATCTTCGTTCCGCAGGTGAAGCACAGCGGGGCGTCGGCGGTGTTTCCCAGCACCGCCTCCATCAGTTCGGTTGGCGAACCGACGCCCCTCGGCGCCGGCCCGGCCACCGCGGCGTCGGCGGGCGGGGTCGGCTTGTCCACCGGCGCGCTGGCGGCCAGGCCCGCCAGGTCGACGTCCTCCTCGACCTCGGTGCCGTAGGTGCCGGCCACCTGGGCGGCGCGCTCGGCGGCGGTGAAGATGCCGAGGTCGGCCCGCCGCTCCAGGGGCAGGTGGTCCAGGGCCAGCCGGCGGAAGATGTAGTCCATCACCGACTGGGCCAGCCGCACGTCGGGGTCGTCGGTCATGCCGGCCGGCTCGAAGCGCATGTTGGTGAACTTCGTGACGTAGGTCTCCAACGGGACGCCGTACTGCAGGGCGATCGAGATCGCGATCGAGAACGCGTCCATCAACCCGGCCAAGGTCGAGCCCTGCTTGCTCATCTTGAGGAAGACCTCGCCGAGGCCGTCGTCGGGGTAGCTGGAGGCGGTCATGTAGCCCTCGGCGCCGCCAACGGAGAACGACGTCGTGATCGCCGGCCGCGACTTCGGCAGCCGCTTGCGGGTCGGTCGGTTGACCTCGACCACCTTCTCGACGGCCGCCTCGTCCTTCTTCTTCGCCGACAGCGGCTGGCCGACCTTGGAGTTGTTCCGGTAGATGGCCAGCGCCTTGAGACCGAGCTTCCAACCCTGGAAGTAGACGTCCTCGATGTCGGCCACCGTGGCCGACTCCGGCACATTCACGGTCTTCGAAATGGCCCCACTGATCGCCGGCTGGACGGCCGCCATCATCCGGACGTGACCCATCGGAGCGATCGCCCGCTCCCCCATCGCGCAGTCGAACACCTCGTAGTGCTCGGGGCGCAGCCCCGGGGCGTCGATGACATGACCGTGCTCGGCGATGTACTCCACGATCGCCTCGACGGACTCGTCCTGGTAGCTCAGCGCCCGCAGCGCGCGCGGCACGGTCTGGTTCACGATCTGCATCGACCCGCCACCAACGAGCTTCTTGAACTTGACCAACGCGAGGTCGGGCTCCACGCCGGTCGTGTCGCAGTCCATCATCAGGCCGATGGTGTTGTGGCTGACGAAACCGTTGGCGACGTAGGTGACGTTCGACGGCACCGACAGGTCGTACGTCGGCTGCACCCCGCCGTCGGTGTTCTCCGCGACCTCCTCGAACAGGTAGTCCCCCGGCTCGTTAGCCAGCTCATCCGCCGCGTGCGGCCTCGCGGCGGCAAACGCCGAGGCCTTGCGCTGGGACAGGAAGCCGACGGTCGAGGCGAAGCGCTGCGCGTGCCGAAGGTTGCGCAGGCGGACCTGTGTGATGGCACCGCCCCAGCCGCTGCTCGTGACGCGAGTGGTCGTCGCCATGCCCAGGGCGAGCAGCACGGTGCGCAGTTCGGCGGCGAAGCCGGTCGCGGCCGTGGACAGAACGGGCACCCCCGCGGTCACGCTGCCGTCGGCCTCGAACAGGCCGCGGACGAACGCGCTGTAGACCGCCGGGTCGTTGCTCTCCAGAACGGCGGCCGGCACGCGGGGCGTCCAGCCCTTGCCCACGTGGTCGTCGGCCGGCAACGTCGTGGCGAAGCCAGCGGCCTGCCACCAGCGAGCCAGCCGCACCGACTTCAGCACGACCTCGTGGTAGCCCTGCTGCGCTGTGACCACCGGGTCGAGGCCGAACAGGCCCTTGGCCAGCACCTCCAGCCGACCCAGCAGGTCGAGATCGGTGTCGGCCACGCAGAGCCGCACACCCTTGGCGTGCAGGCTCCCGTCCCCCATGAAGTAGCCGACGAGCTCAGCCAGGTCGGCGTCCATGACGTCGGGAACGACCAGCGCGCGGTCTCCGGCGTAGCACCCCTGGTCGAGCACGGGCAGCGGCACCCGACGGGGGCCGCCGACCAGCGTTCCGAGCTGCATAGGCAGCACGTCACCGGCCCGCAGGTCCGACATCCGGCGCCACACCCACTCGCCGGTCTCCCGCTCCACGACCTTGAGCCGGTGCGTGTATGTGCCCTGGATCGTGTAGCCGCCGGCGGTACGGACGAGGCGGGTCGGCTCCTCGCCGTTGACGAAGAACCTAGTGGCCGGTCGCGGGCCTTCGTCGGTGGAGACGCTCGCGTCGAGGTCCTGCCATTGCTCGCCGTAGGCATCGCCCAGCTGGGACAGCCGGGTGAGCCCGCGGTCGGTGGGCACCAACGTGTCGCCCGTCAGGCAGCCGGTCGGAGCGAGCACCGACGCCTGCGCATTGCGCCAGCCGTGCTCCTTGCCGGTGCTCAGGCAGGCCTCCCAGGCCGCCTGCGCCTGGCGCAGGACCGCGGCGTCGTCGGCACTGACCGCGCGAACGGTGTCGCACGCCGCGGCGTGCTTGCGCATCACTCGGGTGTGGGCGGCGGCGTTGCGGGCGTAGCCCTCGTAGGCCCCCACGATCCCGGCCAGCTCGGCCGAACGCTTGTAGGCCACCCCGGTCATCAGCGAGGTGATTGCCGCGGCCAGGGCCCGACCGCCCTCGGAGTCGTAGGCGTGCCCGGTGGCCATCAGCAGTGCGCCCAGGTTGGCGTAGCCGATACCCAGCTGGCGGTACGCCCGGGTCGTCTCGGCGATCGGCTCGGTCGGGAAGTCGGCGAAGCAGATCGAGATGTCCATCGCGGTGATCACGAACTCGACCGCCCGCGCGAACCGCTCGGCCTGGAACGTCCCGTCGTCGGACAGGAACTTCATCAGGTTCAGGCTGGCCAGGTTGCACGAGGAGTTGTCGAGGCTGAGGTACTCCGAGCAGGGGTTGGACGCCGTGATCCGGCCGGTCTCGGGGTTGGTGTGCCAGTCGTTGATCGTGTCGTCGTACTGCACCCCCGGGTCCGCGCACTCCCAGGCTGCGCTGGCGATCTTCGTCCAGAGTTCGCGGGCGTCGACGGTGTCGATCACCCGGCCGTCCTTGCGGGCCCGCAACCCGAACTCGGTGCCGTTCTCGACGGCCTTCATGAACTCGTCGGACACTCGGACCGAGTTGTTCGCGTTCTGGTACTGGACGCTGGTGATGTCCTTGCCGCCGAGGTCCATGTCGAAGCCGGCGTCGCGCAGCGCGCGGATCTTGTCCTCCTCGCGCGCCTTGGTCTCGACGAACTCCTCGATGTCGGGGTGGTCCACGTCCAGGACGACCATCTTGGCCGCACGGCGGGTCGCACCACCGGACTTGATGGTTCCGGCGCTGGCGTCGGCGCCGCGCATGAAGCTGACCGGCCCGCTGGCCGTACCGCCGGAGGACAGCAGTTCCTTGGACGAGCGGATACGGGACAGGTTCAATCCCGCTCCCGAACCGCCCTTGAAGATCAGGCCTTCCTCGCGGTACCAGTTGAGGATCGAGTTCATGTCGTCGTCGACCGACAAGATGAAACATGCGGAGACCTGTGCTGGCGACGAGGTGCCGACGTTGAACCAGACCGGTGAGTTGAAGCTGAACACCTGGTGCAGCAGCATCCAGGTCAGCTCGTGCTCGAAGACGTCGGCGTCGACGGCGCTGGCGAAGTAGCCGTGCTCCTTGCCCGCGGCGACGTAGGTGAGTACCACCCGGTCGATCAGCTGGCGCAGGCTGTACTCCCGCTGCGGAGTGCCGGGTGCCCCTCGGAAGTACTTCGTCGTGACGATGTTGGCCGCGTTCACGCTCCAGAAGTCGGGGAACTCCACGCCCTGTTGCTCGAAGTTGATCGAGCCGTCGCGCCAGTTCGTCATGACCACGTCGCGCCGCTCCCACGTCACCTCGTCGTACGGGTGCGCGCCGGCGGTGGTGAACAGCCGCTGGACCCGCAGGCCGCCCGACGGATAGGTAGGCGTACGGCGGGCGCTCTCGGCGATCTCGGTCATGGTTCCCCTTCGGAGAAGTGCGGTGAGTGCAAGACGATTCGGGCCGCTAGGTGGCGTCGGCCAGCTGCCTTCGGAGGGCGGCGATCTCGGCCTCGAAGTCGGCGATCGAGTCGAACGAGCGGTAGACGCTGGCGAAGCGCAGGTAGGCCACCTCGTCGAGCTCGCGCAGTGGGCCGAGAATGGCCAGGCCCACCTCGTTGCTGGGCACCTCGGCCACTCCGGAGGCGCGCACGACGTCCTCGACGGACTGCGCGAGCTGCGCGAGTTGGTCCTCGTCGACCGGCCGACCCTGACAGGCCCGGCGGACGCCGCGGACCACCTTGTCGCGGCTGAACGGCTCGGTGACCCCACTGCGCTTGATCACCGCGAGCGTGGCCTCCTCCACCGTCGTGAAGCGCCGACCGCAGGCCTGGCAGGACCGGCGTCGTCGGATGGTCTGCCCCTCGTCCACCTCGCGGGAATCCACGACGCGGGAGTCGCTGTGCCGGCAGTACGGACACCGCATGGCCGCTCCTCCCTTTCGCCGCCCCCCGGCGCTGTGGACGCCGCCGGGGAGAACCTGTGCACGGCCTGTGCGCCGCGACCCCTACCTGTGGATGACTTACACCAGTGTAACTACTAGATGTGGTGTTGGAAAGGTAGAGAAGGACGGGCCGATGCGCAAGGGACACACCCGGGGAACTTCCCCTCAGTCCGCGGGCACCGCCAGCACCTGCCCGGGTTGCAGCGGTCCGCCGTCCAGGCCGTTGGCCTCCTGCAGCGCCACCACCACGGCGGCCGGGCTGTCCGCCGGGGCGATCTCGCGCGCGATCTGCCACAACGTGTCGCCCGGCTCGACGACCACCGATCGCGGCGCATCGGCGAGGCCACCGCCCGTCGAACCGGACTGCGCCGCGGCCACCGCGAGCAGGATGACCGTGGCGAGCAGGGTCATGAAGGTGACCGCGAGCCGACCGCGCCGGGTCAGCCGCACCGGCCGCGTGCAGTGTTGCCCGATGCCGTCCCCGGCGGACCCCGAAGACTCGAGCGCACGAGCACAACTGCCGCCGTAGACGACCTGGGTCCGCACCCGGCCGACCCGGTGCGACGGGGTCGACTCCCTCGGTGCGGTGACGTCCAGCAGCCCGGTAGCGGTCGAGACCGACCCGGCGTCCCGCGTGGGCGCCTGACCGACGCCAGAAGGTGCGGCCGCAGGTGAGACGACCAGAGACACGCGCAGCGCACCGCCGTCGCGGGTCGACACCCGGCGCGCTGGGACGGGGGGCAGGTCCAGTAGTGCTGTCATCGTCGGTCTTCCTTCCTCGTGCCGAACGCTGGCTTTGGCCGAACACGTGTTCGATCGAACGTCTGCTCGATGTGTACCAGGAGGGTGTGACAAAAAGAAGATCCTGCGGCGTGTTCTTCGAACACATGTTTGAAGAACTGCGCGCTGAGCGCTACCGTTCCGGAGTAGATGAGCTCGGTCGACCCGGCCGAGTCGGCGGAAGGAGGAGCGGTGGCCGCTGGCGGCGACGACGAGCAGGTGGCCCGGAGCACTGGCCGGCGCGGTGACTCGTCAGGGAAGGCCGGAAAGGGCAGGAAGACGCAGCCGGCAGCCGGCAAAGCGCCCCGCGCGGAGGGTTCCGGCGAAGGGGTGGTCGCGGAGTTCCCGGACGTGCCGACCGGTGACGGGCTGACCCTGCGCCAGCGGCGGGTGCTCGAAGTGATCCGTGACTCCGTCGAACGGCGCGGCTACCCGCCGAGCATGCGGGAGATCGGCGACGCGGTCGGGCTGTCCTCGACGTCGTCGGTGTCACACCAGTTGGCGATGTTGCAGCGCAAGGGTTTCCTGCGGCGCGACCTCAACCGGCCACGTGCGGTCGACCTGCGCACCCCGGATGAGCTGCGAGCGCGCCGCACGCCGGCCGAGGCCGCGCACGACGAGACCGGCAGTGGCGACGCGCGGCCGACGCCGAGCTACGTCCCGGTGGTGGGTCGGATCGCCGCTGGCGGACCGATCCTGGCCGAGCAGTCCGTGGAGGCGGTGTTCCCACTGCCCCGCGAACTGGTCGGCGAGGGCACCCTGTTCCTGTTGCGGGTCACTGGTGACTCGATGATCGACGCGGCGATCTGCGACGGGGACTGGGTAGTGATCCGCCAGCAGCCGGTCGCGGACAACGGCGACATCGTCGCGGCCATGCTGGACGGAGAGGCGACGGTCAAGACGTTCCGGCGGCGCGAGGGCCGGGTGTGGCTGATGCCGCACAACTCAGCGTACGAACCGATCGACGGCAGCGACGCCACGATCCTGGGCCGGGTGGTCACCGTGCTGCGCAAGGTCTGAGCGCAGCCGGTAGCTGGCCCTACCTCGACCCGCGCGTCGCGGGCGATTCCCTTGGGCGATCGCGGCCGTCTTCAGCGTGGTGGCTACCCGGCGCGCCGCTTGCGGGCGTGGACGACCAGGGCACCCAGCCCGACCAGGCACCCCAGGATGCCCACCCCGGCCGCCGGCAGCAGCAGCGAGCCGGCGACATCGGACCGCCCAGCCGAAGCGGCCCCGGCCGGCACCGCGGGGTCGGACGCCGCAGGGTCGGACGCCGCAGGCAGCAACGTCACCTCGAAGGGCAGCCCCTCGCTGGTCAAGAGCAGGTCGCGCCCGTTCGGCGCGAACGCGATCGCCTCGCCCTGCCGAGACGGCGGCAGGGCGATCCGTGTCGGCGGCTCGGTCAGGGCCGCGCTCAGATCGCCGTCGGGTACGGCGTACAGGTAGGCGTCGGTGTACGTCCTGATCACCGCGAGCCGGCCGTCCGGCGACATCGCCGCCCCGGTGACGAGCAACTGGCCCAGCGCGCCGGACGGGCCGCCCCCGGTGCCGGTCGGCTGCAGGTTTACCGACCCGACGCGGCGCAACGTCGTCGGCTCGTCCGGCGACAGCGGCCCGGCGGGGGTGTAGACGCCCGAGTCGCCGAAGACGTCCTTCGTGACGAGGTAGGGCTGACCGGCGGGGTCGAGCAGGAGCGCCTCGGCGTCGTGTGCGCCGTCGGGATAGGTCATGCGGAACAGCGCGGCCGTGCCGTCCGCGTCCAGCGTGTGCAGGGCGACGGTGTCGCGGCTGCCCTCGTTGTCCCCGATGTCGGCCAGCCACAGAGTGCCGTCCGAGGCCCGCGCCAGGGCCTCGACGTCGTAGGGGTCGACGGGTGCCTCGATGACCTCGTCGACTTGGCAGTCTGTGTCGAGCACGTACACCTGCACCGACGTACCGCCGTCGTTGACCATGAACATCTGGTCGGGGTCCACGGCCAGGCCGCTGGCCTCGGCGAGCCGGTCGTCGGTGACCTGGCAGATCGGACGCGCGGGGGCGTACGCCGGTACCGGCGCCGCCTCAGCCGCGGGCGCCGGGCCGCAGGACCAGTTCGCGAGTACGGCCGCGACCCCGGCCGAACAGGCCCTCAGGCTTCGGCGCATTGCCCCACTGTCCCAGCCTGGTGCCGAAGAGCAGGTTGACCAGCCACAGCAGGACGAGGCCCAGGGCGAGGCCGGCGACCACATCGGTCAGCCAGTGGTAGTTCAGCGCGATCATCGAGATCGTGGTCAGGATCGGCGCGGCGACGGCCATCGCGATGCACGCCCGGACCAGCCAGCCGGGCATCCGGTAGGTCCGGACCAGCCAGACGGCGGTCCCCCACCACAGGACCGCGTTCGCCGAGTGCCCCGAGGGGTACGACAGCCCGTCGACGTACAGGATCGAGTCCCCGGAGCCGGGCGCCGTTCGGCCCAGGCCCACTTTGAGCGCGTAGACGACGACGGTGAGCAGCGCGAGGGTGATCACGACCCGCAGCAGCGGCTGCCACACCCGGCGCTGGCGCATGACGTAGAGGGTCAGCGCCCCGATGACGACCAGGATGGTTCCCCGCCCGCCAGTCTGCGTCAGCAGCCACAGGACGGCGTTGGGGGCGGTCATCCCGCGCAGGTCGACGGTGTCCACCCAGTCGGCGAGCGCGAGGTCGGCCTGATGCCAGGGACCGTCGAGTACGACGTCCAGTGTGAGCCAGACGAGCAGACCGATCGCTACCCCGACCGCGGCCGCCGGCGGGGTCCACGGCTGGGGGGGCGCAGTTGGTCCGCCCTGGTTCCCGGCCCCGGCGCTCACGAGGTCACGCTACCCCGCCGTGACTCGATCGTGACCTTGTGGCGGCCTCCGGGCTAGCCTGCGGTCAGTGCGCGTACGGCGCGAGCACGGCCGCGAGATCTGAGTGCACTCGTGCGGTCAGCACCGTCCCAGCGGCCTCATGCTCCTCGGCCAGCACCTCGCCGTTGCCGTATACCCGGGACACCAGGTCGCCGCGATCGAACGGAAGCAGCACCCGGACGTCGACCTGCGGACGGGGGAGCCGGTCATCCAGAACGTCCAGCAGGTCGTCCAGGCCTTGTCCGGTCCGCGCGGAGACGAACACCGCGTCGGGCACCAGCGCCCGCAGCTGCAGCAAGGTGTCCGGGGCGGCGGCGTCGATCTTGTTGACCACGACGACCTCGGGCACCCGACGGGCGTCGATATCGGCGAGCACCGCGTGCACCGCCTCGATCTGGGACTCCGGGTCCGGGTGGGAGCCGTCGACGATGTGCAGCAGCAGGTCCGCCTCGGTCACCTCCTCCAGCGTCGAGCGAAAGGCCTCGACGAGCTGGTGCGGCAGGTGCCGGACGAACCCGACGGTGTCGGTGAGGGTGAAGACCCGCCCGTCGCGGGTCTGCGAGCGGCGGACGGTCGGGTCGAGCGTCGCGAACAGCGCGTCCTCCACCAGCACGCCCGCTCCGGTCAGCCGGTTGAGCAGGGAGGACTTGCCGGCATTGGTGTATCCGACGATCGCGGCCGACGGGATCTGGTTGCGCACTCGTTCCTGGCGCATGGTCGTCCGGGTCGTGCCCATGTCGGCGATGTCCCGGCGCAGCTTGGTCATTCGGGACCGGATCCGCCGCCGATCGGTCTCGATCTTGGTCTCGCCCGGACCACGGGTGCCCATCCCGCCGCCTCCGGCCACCCGGCCGCCGGCCTGCCGGGACATCGACTCACCCCAGCCGCGCAACCGCGGAAGCATGTAGCTCATCTGGGCCAGTTCGACCTGCGCCTTGCCCTCCTTGCTGGAGGCGTGCTGGGCGAAGATGTCCAAGATCAGCGCGGTCCGGTCGATCACCTTGACCTTGACCACCTGCTCGAGCTGGCGCAGCTGGCCGGGGCTCAGCTCACCGTCGCAGACCACCGTGTCCGCGCCCGTGGCGACCACGATCTCGCGCAGCTCCTTGGCCTTACCGGAGCCGATGTACGTCGCCGGATCGGGCCGGTCCCGGCGCTGCCGCACGGCCTCCAGCACCACCGACCCGGCGGTCTGGGCCAGCGCGGCGAGCTCGGTGAGCGAATTGTCGGCGTCCGCGGCGGTTCCCTCGGTCCAGACGCCGACCAGCACCACCCGCTCCAGGCGGAGCTGGCGGTATTCGACCTCGGTGACGTCGGCCAGCTCGGTGGACAGCCTGGGCACGCGGCGTAGGGCGCCACGTTCGGCGAGCTCGAGACCGTCGCCGTCGCTGTCGTGCAGGCTCTGCAGGGGTTCAGTCATACGCCACCCAGGGTGTCACGATCCTCCGTCCGCGGCGAGTGGATTGGCCTGCGGCCACAGCCTGGCGGGTCACGGCCGGCGGGGTCATGATCGGGCAGGGTCGCCGGCGGGCAAGGCGTCGGCGGCCCAGTCCGCCCGCTTCCAGTCGGGGACCGGCGTGGGCGCCCCTGCCTGGGGCACATACGGCGAGCGCTCGAGCCGCTCGAAGCGATGGATGTAGCGCGGGCAGTTCGGGTACACCGCCCGGACGGCGACCCGCACGACGAACTGCGCCTCCGGGTACGCCGCCAGCAGCGAATCGTCGTGCTGGATCGAGGCAGTGCCGTCCAGCCGCAGCCGGTTGCCCTTCTCCAGGTCGAGGAACAGCAGGCCGACGTTCGGGTTGACCAGCACATTGCCCGCGGACAGGTACATCCCGTTGCCGTCGTAGTTCGGGAAGGCGATCGTCCGCTCATCGACGACCCGGACGAAACCCGGATCACCGCCCTTGTAGGAACACGTCGGGCGGCCCTCGGCGTCCGCGGTGGCCAGGAAGAACAGCTCCTGCGCGCTGATGAACGCCGCGGCGCGCTCGTCGACGACGTCCTTGACGAGCAGACCGTCGATCCGGTCGGCGATCCGGCGGGTGTCATAGCGGTCCTGCAGCATCCGGCTGCCGTCGTGGAAATCCACTCTGCTACGCCTCCTCCGGGTGCATGCCCACGTACACCGACCAGCGCGGCGCACCCGGTGTCGAGGGGCGGTGGGCGTACTCGTCGAGCAGGCCGTGCAGCCGCGCAGTGAACTCCTCCCACTCGGCCTCGGACAGTCGCAGACCGATCCGGGAGCTGTTCAGACGGCTCTCCCCCACCACCGCCACCTCCTCCAGGAAGGTGGCGAGCAGAACGTCGCGCGACATGGCCCCGACGTCCATGTACCAGGACTTGCCGGTGGCCAGGTAGGGCACTTCCCGAGCGCCGCGGCTACCTCGGCGTGCGGGCAGGGCCGCCAGGAACCCGGACGCGACCAGGGTCCGGACGTGGTGCAGCACCGTGGCCGGGTTGCTGGCCAGTCGCTGCGCGATCTGCCGGTTGGTCATCGGCTCGTCCAGGCAGGCGCGCAGGATGCGCAGCCGGGTCGTGCTGGCCAGCGCCCGGCGTTCGGCGTCTGTCGCGGTACGCCGGGGGCCGGGGTACCGCTCGACAGTGGGGACCGACTCGCTCACGCCTGCAGCGTAACGACACCTTCAGCAAAGTGATTGACAAGTCCCAATGGCACGCCTCAGGCTACCCGCCATGAGCACGCAGACCCTAGCCCGCCAGCGCAGCCTGATGTTCCATCATGACTTCCGTCAGCTGTGGATCGGCGACACGATCAGCCAGTTCGGCACCCAGGTCAGCGTCATCGCGCTGCCCTACCTGGCGGTGACCGTGCTCGGCGCCGACGAGTTCGAGATGGGCATCCTCGGCACGCTGGAATTCCTCGCGTTCCTGGTCATCGGGCTCCCCGCCGGTGCCTGGGTCGACCGCTGGCGGCGCAAGCGCGTGCTCATTGCCAACGACATCGTGCGCGCGATTGCGCTGGGCACGCTGCCGCTGGCCTATGTCTTCGACGTCCTGACCCTGGGCCAGTTGTTCGTGGTGGCCGTCGTGACCGGTACGGCGACCGTTTTCTTCGACGTCGCCTACCAGAGCTACCTGCCCTCGATCGTCGAGCGCCACCAGATCACCGAGGGGAACAGCAAGCTCGAGATCAGCCGGTCGACGGCGCAGGTGGGCGGCCCCGGTCTCGGCGGCCTGATGATCAAGTTGCTGGGTGCACCACTGATGATTGCCGTCGACGCCGCGAGCTACCTGCTGTCGGCGTTCTTCGTCGCCCGGATCCGACACGAGGAGCCTCCGCACGACCGGACGGCTCGGCGAGCGCTACGAGTCGAGATCGCCGAAGGGGTGCGGTTCGTGGCCAAGCACCCGCTGCTGCGCCGGATCGCGGCCTGCACCTCGCTGTTCAACTTCTTCAGCTCGATGACCGCGTCCCTGCTCATCCTGTACATGGTCCGGGACCTGGACCTGGAGCCCGGGGTCATCGGACTGGTCTTCTCCGCCGGCGCGGTCGGCGGCCTGTTGGGTGCGTTCGCCGCGACGCCGTTCGCGAAGCTCGTCGGCGAGGGCCGGGCCATCCCGATCGGTGCCGCGCTCTCGGTGCCGTTCATGTTCTTCACCCCGTTGGCCGCCTTCGGGCCGGCCGTGCCGCTGCTGATCGTGGGCGGGCTCGGGATGTCCTTCGCGATCGTGGTCTACAACGTCACCCAGGTCAGCTTCCGGCAGCGGATGTGCCCGCCGCACCTGCTGGGCCGGATGAACGCGACGATCAGGTTCCTGGTCTGGGGCACGATGCCGATCGGCGCCTTTCTCGGCGGCGCCATCGGTGCGGCGTCCGGAGTGCTCACCGTCTTGTGGGTGGCGGCGTTCGGGTCGATCCTCGCCGCGCTGCCGGTTGTCATCTCGCCCCTGATCGGGATGCGGGAACTTCCCGACGAGTACGACGAGCACGCCACCCCCGAGCACACCACCTCCTAGGAAAGGGCGGAGAGCCAGGCCGGGTCGAGCTCGCCGGTCGCGACGACGACCGCCGGGCCGGTGAGCCAGCAGCCGTCATCGGCGACGTCGACGAGCACCCGACCACCGGGCTGATCAACCGCCACGATGCCGTGTGCTCCGCCGAGGACTGTGGCGGCCAACGCGCAGGCTCCGGTCCCGCAGGCCTGCGTCTCGCCGACACCGCGCTC
>Ga0183260_10002428_pt1 | contig 15403 bp, 16 predicted proteins | sample AntDrymUQ4972206_2_FD_129768 | JGI IMG/M metagenome (GOLD analysis project Ga0183260, IMG submission 129768) | Polar desert sand microbial communities from Dry Valleys, Antarctica - metaG UQ497 (22.06) (version 2) (version 2) | ecosystem: Environmental > Terrestrial > Soil > Desert | place... | reverse complement strand
TAATTTGTATAATGTTATATTTGATGAATTGATATATTTTTTCTCGATTATATATGATATTCTCTGGTGTACTGTAGAAAAAAACAAATCACTGGAAAAAAGCAATATATTCCAACAAGATTTTATAGATATTGCTTCTCATCAATTACGGAATCCTATATTACCTATAATAGGATTTTCTAAAATTTTAAAGTCAAAAATAAAAGATTCGACCGTACTAGAATATATTGATATAATAATCAGAAATGGGGAAAAGTTAAGGGATGTCGCAAACGATATATTGGATATTTCTAGAATTGAAACAAATTCAATAAGAGTCAACAAAGAGTTTTTTGACATTGATAAAATTTTGTTTGATCTTATTAATGAATATCAGGATTTGGCCGTTAGAGAATCCGTTGATATTAAATTTATTTATTATGGCAAGCCAGGTTTAATAATTGAAGCCGATAAATCTTTGATTGCACAAGCATTTGATAATTTATTAAATAACTCTTATTTTTCCACAAAAAATAATCACGGACAGGAAATAACAATTAGCTTATCCCAAAAAAATACCTCCTCTGTTACTATAACTGTTGAAGATGAAGGACATCAAATGCAAATTAAAGATCTTAACCAGATATTCACAAAATTTTTTACAAAATCAATTGGAGGAACTGGCCTGGGATTGTTTATTTCTAAAAAACTATTTGACATTCATGGTGGAACTGTCGATATAAAAAATAGATCCCCTGATTTAGGGTTGAAGTTTACTATAGATCTCCCTATATCAAATCAGAAAATATCTTCTCGATCAATAGGAAACAAACTTTATGATAATAGAATATTGATTATAGATGAATCTTCTGAAAACCTACACCTCATCAAAAATAGAATTCAAGATTTGGGTTATGGGATAGATTGTTATGAGGATCCTTTAAATGCTGTTCAACATTTCGTCCCTGGTAAATATTCTTTGGTTTTTTTAGGTGTTGATATTAGGGGTTTTGATGGATTTGATCTGTATGATGAATTGAAAAAACGCGATAATGATGTCAAAGGCTATTTCATAACATCTAATAAAATAAATAAAGATGCAATAGATGTATTCTTCGATAAAGATATACAATATGATCAATTTATATACAAACCTCATCTGTTAGACTCCATCATAAAAATTATTAAAAACGAACATAACCGTTAGATTTAATAAATTATCAGAAAATTTTTCTATTTGTTATTTTTATTGTAATTTATATGAATGTTTTAATTATTGAAGATGATGCTGATATATGCCATTTGTACTCTATTTGGCTTCAAGAACTTGATTACAATTATGTTATTGCCAAAACTGTTGAAGACGGACTTTATGAGTATCGCAACTCACTAAAACAAAATTCTGCTAATCTAAATAATTTTGATTTAATTATACTGGATTATGATCTTCCGCCAAAAAAAGATTCTTCTCTATCAAATAAAAATGGCTTATATGTTGCGAAAGAAGTATTGGGTTTAAATAAAGATCAGAGAATAATATTTGCTTCAGCATGGCCCCAAAAAATTTTCAATGAATATATGGAAAGCTTGAAGTGTTTTATAGAAATCCTTCAAAAACCGTTTGAAAAAGATCTTTTTATTAAAATGATACAAGATACATTTGTTTTTGATACCCTAAAAAAGGTTGTAATAGATATGAGGAAAAATGATTTAAATTCAGACAAACCTACTCCTGAAAGTTATGTCAATCTTTTTGAACTTTTATGGAAATTACAAAAAGATACTTTTGATGGTCGTGGTAATTAACTTTTTTAATAAGATTTAATTTAAAGAATGGTTGAAATTTGATTATGTCTTCTATGAAGTACGTGCAAATAGATTTACAGGGTGATATTGCTGTTCTAAAAATACATAGACCAGAAGCACTTAATGCAATGAATTTGGATGTTATATCTGAATTATCTCGAGCAATAGATTTAATTTCTGTTGATCAAGGAATAAGGGTTTTGATTATTACTGGTTCGGGTGATCGATCTTTTTGTGCTGGCGCAGATATTTCATATATGGTCGATATCGATGCTGTTACTGCTGAAAAATATGCATCCTCTGCACAATCTATGTTAAATAAGATTGAAAAAATGGAAAAACCTGTAATCGCTGCTATAAATGGGTTTGCTCTTGGTGGAGGTTGTGAACTTGCTTTAGTTTGTGACCTAAGGATAGCTTCTGAAAATGCAAAAATAGGTCAACCTGAAGTCACAATTGGAATTCCTCCTGGATGGGGGGGAACCCAACGATTATTGAGAATAATAGGTCCTGCAAAGGCTAAAGAAATGATTTTTACAGGAAAAATGATCTCTGCTCAGGAAGCTGAAAATATAGGCCTTGTTAATAAGGTTGTTTCACTAACCAATGAAGATAAGTCACAATTAGATTCGTCTATAGATCAAAAGAGTGAGAAGGAAAAAAACATGGCTTTCTCAAAGATCCTTAATAACAAGCTTTTAGAGCATTCTATAGCGTTAGCTAAAGAAATTACTAAAAATAGCTTTAATGCAATAAAAATTAGTAAAATGTTGATAAATAAAGGCATGGATGCTGATATTGATACAGGGTTAAGATTGGAGATTTACGGTTGGGCATTATGTTTTGCTCATGAAGATAGGCAAAAAATGATGTCTGCATTTCTTAACAAAAGTAAAAGATAACTTCTTTTACATTATCTATTTTATTGAAATTGTTTTTGCACCATTACTTGGGTTGCATATAAAAGTTTTGCATCCGATGTTCAATTTTCCATAAGTTTCTTTCATGGTGTTTGATACTCGAGATCCTTTCTTTTTAGAATTCAAAAATGCGATTGTAGATGGGCCTGCCCCACTGATAGCAAATGCTAATGCACCTGCTTGAAGAGAACTTTCTTTTAACTGTTCAAATCCTGGTATCAGTTTTTGCCTTGCAGGCTCTATAATACAATCATCGATACCGTTGCATATCATTTGGATGTCATTATTGAAAAAACCTGCTACTATTGTGCATGCATTGGAAAGATTTTGCACCATTTTTTTTAGGGGAACTTCTTTAGGAAGCACTTTTCTTGCTACCTCTGTTTTCATTTTGGGAACCTCTATTAATGGAACACAAACAACCAAAGTCAAATCTTTTGGAGGTTTTATTTTTATAAATTCTATCTTTGGGAAGCTTCTCACTATCACAAAATCTCCAAAAAATGATCCTGCGATATTATCATAGTGCTTTACACCCGCACTTGCTATTTCCCCTTCTGCAGCATAATTTAATAATTCTATGTCATTGATTTCTAATTTGAAAATATTATTAAATGCAACAGCTGTTGCAACGGCGGAAGCGGCACTACTTCCCATTCCATACCCTGGAGGAATGTTTTTTTCAATTTCAATTATAAAGTCGTATTTATGTAAATTATAGTCTGCGATAATTCTTTTTGCTACCTTTCCTGATGAATTATGATCAGGATCAGATGGGATGCTTTTGCTTCCCTCTCCTTTTATTTTTATTTTTATATTGTTCAAATTGTCTTCTGGTTTTTCCATTATCTTGAGACGTACAATATCTTCTAATGCGTCTAATCCTAAACCAAAAACGTCATAGCCCGGCCCTAAATTTGCTGTAGATGATGGTGCACTTATTACACATTCTTGATATTCTGTTTTATTTGTATTGTTTGATTTTCTCATTCTTGTTTCACATTTTATTGGTTGCTTTTTTCTTCTTCTCCATGTGTAAATATTCGTGATAGAGCTGCAGATAAATTTATCATTCCATTCATTGTTATGTTTGATATTGCAATAGGGTTTGTTATATTTCCGCTTCTAAGCAATGTTTTTATCAAGTCTTTGCTAAGCAAAGATTGCTCAAAATTTTTCTCTTTGTCCAGTGAGTTTTGTAATGATGAAATGGAATTGGACCAGTCTAACACCTCTTTAAGTTTATCTATTATTTTGTCTCTTTTAGTGAGGACGTTAATTTGGGGTGTATTTAATCGTAATTTTACTGATTGGGATAAAAACATTAACGATACATAATTGATAGGTGATTCAGCTAAAGTCCCATCAATAGTAAAAAGAGTTACTTTGTTATCTGAAAAAAAGTTCGAAACAAAATATGGGCCGCTAGATCTAAAGGCAAACAGTTCTATTTGCCCCGGTGTATCTATAATCACATAGTCCGGATTCAGTTCATCTACCTGCTGCTGTATTTCGCTTAGTTTTGTGGATATTAGATCGTTTGCTAATATCAGTGATCCATTTGGTCCTAAATTATAATTTTCCATAATTGAATAAATATCAATAAAATCTCTTACATCTACATCTGGATTATAGGGTAAATTAGCTACACCCGGGTCGAGGTTAATTGATATAGGAGAAATGTCATTGCTGTTATACCATTCTAGAAGATTGGATGTCAATAATGATTTTCCTGAACCCGCAGTACCCGTAACAAAAATAGCATACATTTGAAATAAGTTAAACCTTATTGTAATTTTACTGTTATATTTGTATGATTATTATATTGCTTTATTTGAACTAATTATACAAGTTGAATTGGCGGTTACTTTCCATTGTCGCAAGTATAATACCTATAATTTTGATGTTTGTATTTACTCCTGTATCGCTTAACGATATATTTTCCGTTGGAGTTTTTCCGTTCTTGATGTCATTTATTGCGACAATGGTAAAGATCTTTCTACAGGCAATTAGGTTTTATTATTTTGTCCGAAAATTTATAGGGGATAATGTGAGTTCGTTTTGGAAAATAATTTACGCTAGGTTGGCAGGTGAATTCGTAACTCAAACCACACCATCTTATGTAGGGGGTGAACTTGTGAGAATTGCGTTTTTAACAAAAAATAATGTTCCTGCCGGAAAAGCGGCTTGGGTTACCACTATGGAAATTATTGCAGATGTTTTTGTTGGTACAATTTTGGCATTTATAGCCGGCTTTCATGCACTTCTCACAGGTGCTATCTTCATTGGAGTTTTGTTAATTTTAATTGCTCTTCCAACTTTTTGCTTTTGGTTTTTTTTATTGATTTATTCCTCAAAAAAAAATATTAGATTGCCATCATTTTCATTAAAGTTATCCAAGAAATTTATTTCTGAGGAAAAGGCTTTGCGTGGAATTAATTCAGTAAACAAAGCCTTAGATGATTTATGCATGATGAGCAGAGAAAATTTCGGATCATTCAAATCTGTTAAAATATTTTCATTTGGAATTGGAATTACTTTATTAGCATTTTTTTTCCATGGGCTTTCTTTTCTTGTTTTAACTTATTCCATAGATAGTGATATCAGTTTATTTGTCTCTTTTATGGCTACCTCGTCATCCACTATTTTGGGAACTTTGCCTGTTACAATAGGAGGGTCTGGTTTGACAGAATTAGGTCTTTGGGGTTATATCAATCACCTAACTGATTTTTCCCAACTTGGAAATATTATCACCGATAGCCAATTGAATGTGATAATTGCTTGGCGTATAGCTTCATATCATATTCCTTTAATTATCATGTGGATTGCATTAATGAAATTAGCTTTGGGAAAAAGTTACTCAAAGCCTTCCTCGCATTCTACACTTGTCATTTTTTAAGATTTATTTTATAGCTTAATTGTTGATCTTCTTTATGTGTTTGGTAAAATTGATGATGTAGTTTGACATATTAAAAGACGAATAATAGCAAAAAAAACTATAGTAATTGGTATATTGGTAATTCATTACTTGTGATTCTAGAATTTAATTAACTTTTGTATTTATATTAAAATGGTAGAATCATCCGATCTTAAAACTATGCAAAAGGAAGTAACCTTAAATTTAATTTCTTTTGTACACATTAAATAAGAAAAGTTATTTAAAATAATCAGTTAATTATTGATAGGCAATATATCTAAAAATACTCTATAATCTAAAGTATACTATATTTGAAAGTAAAAGAATTTAACCTATATGGCATTCGCCACCTTGTTTGCTACTGTTAAATTATTTCTATGATTTTTATAAATTCTTTGAAAAAGGATAATGCTGCTTATAAATCATATTGAGCGTTTGGATGCTTTTCCAATCACTTATAGTCTGATTATCAATCCATTAAGAATGCCTTCCTGATGTGGTGTATTCATGTTTGAGAAAAAAATTCAATAAAAATATGCCTTTGATTTCACTTACTTTTCGTCATCTTCTTCATCTGAATCATTTGATATGTTGTCTGATTCTACATTCATCATTTGTGCGTTTTCTAAATCAAATTTGTAAATCTCTTCTATATCAAGTTGATATTTTGTTTTTAATAATTCTACTAATTGTTTACTCAACCCTGCCTTTGAAATTTTGATGTTGTATTCATATACAAAACCTTTCATAAAATCTCTAATGCTTGATTTATCGGATATTTCTATTTCTTCAATTATGGTCCTACCATCAGGTAGTGCTTCATACAATTGAATATCTGCTTTTTTTTTCTGTTCGTTAATGTCTAGGAAATAACCTGTTCTGTTAATGATGTCGTACTCTTTAAAATTTGCGCCTTTTATTTCATTTTCTGCCCATTCTGGGAGACCACTTTCTTCCGATTTTGCCTTTGCTGCTTTTCTTGCCATTTGATATACTTGAATTATTTTATCACTTTTTATTAAAACCTTTTTCAAATATTATTTTTATTCTGGGAAAGCATTATCTATAGGCCTGTTTTAATTATTCTAACTTTGACTTTGGACACCGTCATGAATGGTGAGTCTCTATACCGTCTAATTAATACTCAAAATCCGAATTTACTGCTTGTAGATGCAAGACCTTTTTCTGATTATAATAAGGGGCATATTCCGCACGCCGTTAACATTGACCTGATGAATTTTCATTGGTTTGATACCTCTGAGGAAGGTATTGTTCAGTTTAACAGGCAAATGAAAATATTGCTAAATTATTTGGGTATCAATAAACAAAGTATTGTAGTTTTTTATGATGGTATATCGGGCTCTTCTGCATCAAGAGGAATTTGGCTATTAAATTATTTTTCCCATGAGAATGCCTATATACTGGATGGGGGATTTGAAAATTGGTTAAAATCAAACTACCCGGTAGAAACAACAACCAATCCCTTTATACCTTCTGAAAATATGTTTAATATAAATAAAGATGTATTAGCAGATGCAGAATATGTCAAAAACAAAATTGAAAAAAATGCTAATGATGTAGTTATTATCGATTGCAGATCTAAAATGGAGTATGATGGATTAGCTGCAAGGGCATCAAGACGAGGGCATATTCCGCACGCCGTTAACATTGACTGGATTGATAATCTTGAAAATGAAAAATTTAAAGATACTGAAAAACTTTTTAAATTGTATTCCTTTATCCCTAAGGATAAAGAAGTCATTACATATTGTCAGGGTGGCTATAGGGCAGCAAATACCTATCTTGTATTGAAAAAACTTGGCTATTCTAATGTTAAAATGTATTTAGGCTCTTGGGGCGAATGGGGTAATGTTTCTTCTCTTCCAATACAATGACGATTATTCCCATGCATTTAGTATTCTTATTTGAATAACATCGATTACTTAAATTTGTAAGGTAGTTGATAAACTACTTTCTTAAATGTCGAATCGGATTTATGTCTAAAGATTTCAATTAACTTGTTTTAGCTGATCAACAATAAAGTAAAACTTTTTGAATTTAAAGCATTTCATTGTATTTTTGTATTTTATAATATTATAATGTCATTTAATAATAACGTTTTTGAAATAATAGTTATTTATATTGCAAATTTATATATCCTAATTGTAATCAATATTACTTGCTATGTATCTTACCCAAAGCATAATTAATATCCCAATGATATTAACAATTAAAAAAATTAGTCTCATTATTGTACTTTTATAATAACGAATAGCGAAAACAAATAATACGTCGCCTAAAGCAATTATAATAATTAAATGTTTATGGTTATGTTAATATATGTACAGAAACTAACACTTTTAAAAAAATATTTCACAAAATTGCAGACACGTATGATATAATATGTAAAATAGTTTCTGAATGAAATTAATCTAATTTCAAGAAGGACAATAAATTTAACAGTTTTTGTAAAGTTTAGTTTAAATAAAAATGTGTTAGTTTTAATCCCATAAAGATGTTATAATTTGTTTATCCTTATATTGTTTAATTCTTGTAATTCGTTATTTATTTCGTTTGAGCTTTGATTTCCATATGTTACCAAAATCCTGTCATCATCGTTTGGTACATAACCCATTATGTCATTAGTTTGATTGCCATTCACAAAAAACCTTAATTTTGAATTTTCATTATCACAAAAGCGTTTATTTTCATCGGTTATGAAGCAACCGTTCGATATATCCATTCTAAGACTCTTTACAAATTCTCCGATTGGCACCTTCGTAGCATGTTTATGCAGGGTTGTTCCATCTAAAGTGCCATTATAACTTTCCATGTGTATGTAATTAGATCTTACCATGTATTTTTGTTGGGCAAAATCAATTTTTGTTCCATTTAGATTAACTATAAATGCCGGATGTTCATGTGCGGATCCTAACGTTCCGTATGTGGCTGAAACATCATTTCTTGGAAATAATATAGCTAATACTATGGTAATTGCAATAATACCTACAATTGCAGGAATTATTATTTTCATGTATTGTTTTCTTCTTCTTCTGCCTTTTGCGAAATAACTAGTATTATTGTTTTCTTCTTTTATGTTTGAATTGTTTTTATTGTTATTGTTATTTCCAGTATCTTTTCTTTTTCTACTCATCTTAAATTAATTTTTATATGCAAGTCTCTAATTTAAAATTAATATTGTAGTTATACCTGGTGAATTATTTATTGTTTTATTATCTCATTAATTATAAGTTGCAAATTTTTTGAAAATGGGTGATTTGGATTATTAACTACCGTTAAAAATTCTCTAGTGCTGAATTGGATATCGCAATAACAAGGTAAAGGTGTAAGGTATTTTATGCCCGTCACTTCTCGTAATCCTCCTAGAACTTTTTGTGGATTCTGCATTTCTGGTGTATTGTTGTCTACTTGCTTAAAATATGTGTATGCTGAATTTGTTTTAGTGTCTGGAGAATTAATTAGTGGTGCAGGTGCGCAATATCCTGATATTCTGTTAAGTAATATATATGTAATAGCTCCAAATTTTACGAATGTTGTATAGATTTCATTTAGTAGTTTTTCTGTTCCTTCTATATCTAAGTCATCCATTTTCATAGTAAGTATTAATTTATCCGCTATAGATAGGGCATTTATAGACCAATGCCTTATACCTGGACTGGTATCTATTATTATAAAGTCTATATCCATCTTTGTTATGATTTGCTCTCTTAAGAAGACTAATTTTCTGAATTGTTTTTTCCAATATTCGGATCCATTACTGATTTCAAACTTAAATATCGCCTCTCTGTTAGGATTTGAAAACCCTGCATATAACTTGCCTGATGGCAGGCACTTTCCATTATATATATATTTTGTCATATCTATTATCGTTTCTTCAACATCCGATTTATTATCTAAAAAGTCGTTTATCCATTTGTTTGGAGTTATCTTGAAGTAATTGTGTAAGCTGGGGGCGTATATATCTAGATCTATAAGCGCTACTTTTTTTCCTTTTTCTGCTAGTAATGCTGCAGTATTTGCAGCGATGGTGGTTTTACCTGTACCACCCTTGTAAGAATGTAAGGCAATGCAGTGAGTCATTCACTTACTGTTTATTACTTTTATATATCAATATTAAATCTTTTGAAATAACTATTATAGTTTTTCTTATGTTTTTTGAATTCTTATATTAGTATATACGTAATTTTAAAAAAATCATAGTATGAAATTGGAGAGCTTAATTAAATTATGATGCATTTCATAAAATCAATATAAATTTCTCTGTAAAATAGTGAAATGACATCATCTTTATCTGTGTAATAATGCTTTAGTGTTGCCTATCACTTTTTGATTCCTTTATCTTAAAAAAGCTTGAGAAAAAATTGTTTATAGGGTTCATCAATTTATTCATTATCACGTCATCAAAATCATTAATGTTTGGATCCAATGTAAAAATCATAAGAAATTCTAATCTGTTGTTTTGATTTGTTATCGGTATTGTTATTCTTAGAATCTTTTCATATAAAGAACACGTATAATATAGTTTTCCTAAAATATTTTGCCATCTTAATCTCGTATATTGTCTTGTAGATGCAGTTATTGCATATTGTTCTGTTTCTTCATCATTTAACAGTGGTACTATCCCCTTTCTTTCTCCCTTTGTTAATATTATTCCGTGTTTGTCTGCAATCCCGACAAACCTTATTCTAGAGTCCAAATCTATAATTTTATCACATAATCCCTTAAACTCTGAAATATTATTTACCATGCTTTATTATTAAAAGTATTTTCTATATTATAAAACTTATATTTTATCTCCATTCCTTTTTTTTGATTTATTATTCAAGCCTAGTCAGATCGTTGGCTATGTATGGATTGACTTGTCACTATGTCATACAAAAATGTTGATTATTGAAATTGAATTTATTATTCTTATTATATATTTTCTAAATGTGGATTGTTTATTAGATTTTTTTAATATAGAAACTATATTTAAAAAACAAAATGATGCCTATTGTTTTTTAAAAGGATTAAATTTGTCATGTTCGCATTAATGTATTTAATACCATTTTTATATTTGTGTTATGTTGACAAAAATAGGTAATATTTTAATAGGTCATAATAGCTGCCCAAGGATAATGGGAATAATTAATTTAAGCCCAGAATCCTTTTATAAAAAATCTGTAAAATTAAATTCTGATGAAATACAAGACACTGTTTTGGATATGCAGTGTTCTGGAGTTGACATAATTGATATCGGCGGTATGTCTACCGCTCCTTATTTAAAAACGTTTATCCCACCTGATTTAGAGATTAAACGATTAAAGTATGCGATATCTGCAATTCGCCAGATTAGTGATATACCCATTTCAGTAGACACTGTTAGATCCGATGTATTGAAATCCCTGTCAAAATATGAAATAGATGCAGTTAATGATGTTACTGGGCTAAAGTATGATAAAAAGATGCCTTTAACTGTTTCTGAATCCAATCTTCCGGTTATTATAGGAGCTTACAAAATCGATTCTAATTCTTCAAATCTATTCACGGGCGATATATATGATACTATCAATCTATTGGTAGAGAGTATTGATATAGCTGCAAGTTCCAAAATCGAAGGAGAAAAGGTAATAATTGATCCATCAGTTGGTTTTTTTAGAAAATCTGGTAACAATCCTTTTTTTTCAAAGATAGGTGGGATAGATTGGTATGTCCGTGATATTGATATACTTTCTAACATTGCATTATTGTCTTCTCTGCATAAACCTGTTTGTATTTCGGTTTCAAGGAAGTCATTCATGGGCTCACTGTTGAATTTGGATTTAGAGGACAGACTTATACCATCAATAGTCGCAGAAATCCATTGCGTATTAAATGGAGTTTCACTAATACGAACTCATAATGTAAAAGAAACCAAACTAGCAGTAAATATCATTAAAATATTACATTAGTATGTTATGTCTTTTCTGTAACAATTATAACTATAAGGAAGATAATGTTTTGTGATTTGATGTGAATAAAATTCAAGAAATTGATCGCGTGATTCCAGGAAATTCCCTTTCGGTAATTGAAGAATTTGAATCAGGAAAAAATACTTTTGTATACGATGGAGAAGTAAGATCATCTGTCATAGGTAAACCTGTAGTTAATATGGTCAATAGAATATTAAATATTACACAAAAAAATCCTCCAAAGATACCCAAAATCGGGGATATTGTGGTTGGTTATATTGATATGTTGTTTGGTAATATGATATCCGTAAGAGTCGTTTATATCAACGATAAATATTCTCACTCTGGATTTTCTGCGATTGCATCTACCCGTGTATCTAATATGGGTAATAATTATTATTCTAGTTGGCGTGAAAGAAATTACAAGGGAAAGCTTATTTTTAAAGTAGGTGATATCATTCGTGGACGAGTTTATAGTTTGTTGAACTCCTCAATTCATATAACATTAGAAGACAAAGATTTGGGTTTGGTTTATACAATTTGTTTCTCATGTGGAAATACTGATCTAATAAAGGTTTCTGGAGGGTTGAAATGCCCAAATTGTGGTAATTATGAGGAAAGAAAAGTTTCCGTTGATTATGGTAAAGAGGCTTTTACATTACTTTATGACAAACAATATCTTATAGAATGAGAAAAATAGTGAAAATTGGTTTTCAAGGCGAATCAGGATCATACAGCGAAATAGCTGCATCTAGGTATTTTTCTGATATCCAATCCGAATTTATTCCATTTAGATCCTTTCAAGATTTATTTGATGGTGTTGAAAATTCTTCCTTAGATTCCGCAATAGTTCCGATTGAGAACTCTATAGAGGGTGGTGTAAATGAAACTTATGATTTGTTAGTAGAAAAACAATTATTTGTTATAGGGGAGATTTACCAAAGGATAAAACATTGTTTAATTGCCAACAAACAATCTATCGAAATAAAAACTGTTTATTCTCATCCTCAAGCTTTGGCCCAATGTAGAAATTACATAAGAAAAAAATCTTTGGAACCTATTCCATCGTATGATACTGCTGGTTCTGTAAAATTAATAAAAGAGCATTTTTTGGTTAATGCGTCGGCTATTGCTAGCAGAAGGGCTGCAGACATTTATGATATGAAAATAATTGAAGAGGGCATTGAAGATAAAAACAACAACTTCACTAGATTTTTGGTGATATCGAAAATACCTAATTATCAAAATAACGCAGATAAAACTTCTATAATTTTCTCTATTTCCCATACACCTGGTTCCTTATTTTTAATTTTAAAGGAGTTTGCATCAAGAAATATTAATTTAACAAAAATTGAGTCAAGGCCAACTAAAGATGTTCCATGGGAATATTATTTTTTTGTTGACTTTGAAGGCAATCCAAATGACAATGTAGTAATGAACTCTTTGTCTGACATAAAAAAGGGTACTCTTTTTTTTAAAATTCTTGGTTCTTATAAAAAGGCCGAGATTAGTTAACCTAAGCTTGATTTCTCATTCTAATTCCAAGTATTATTATAACTATTCCTGTTATAATTAGCATCATTTGACCACTAAAAGCTATAGAACTAGCCTTGGAAAATGCTCCCAAATTCAAATCAATATCGGTATTTCCTGTATTAGTTATAAGAATCTTGTACTTTCCGTCTTTATCTGATTTTATCGTTTCATTGAATGATTTATTATTCTGAGTTTTGTTTACTATTACCTGATTTAAAGGATCCGTTATTACTATTGACGCACTTGATTCATTGTAAAAAATGTTTGCAATATTTCCAATATTCATATCCGGTGTGAAAATTCCAGATTGATTGGGTTTGATTATCTCTGAAATTTGTACAAATCTAGGGATGTTGGAATCTATAACTGAAACAATACCTATCCCTATGAATATACTACCTGCGACAAAAAAGATTATTAAAGATGTTTTTCTTGAAATATTGACCATTAATTGCCTTTGATTGATTTTCTAATTATATAATCTTTACAAAAACTTGACTTTTGTATTAAATTGTCATTCCCAACTTTTTTCTGTAAATTAAAATTGCACAAAATGTTTTGAATAGCCTATTAAATGAATAAATAGATAAAAAGAAAAACTATGCTGCCATTTGAGCCTATCTTTGTTTTTATCTCCTTTATTGATACTTTTACCTATTACAGCCAGTGTTGAATTTTAAAAAACTCCTCTATCGGTTCTTTTTTTAGTAATTTAATTAAGGCTAATGATTGTGGGACAGATAATACGGGTTTTGAAAAATAATTGTCCGTTCCTAGTCTTGGACATGCAACTTGTATAAATGCGTCTATATTCTTGAAGTTCTGTAACTTTTCATTAGTAATGTCTGTCAAAGCTATTAAATGAGTTTCTATCCCTAAATTTGATAGTTCTTTTTTAATCTCCAGAGCTTTGATGTTTGCAAATTGTCCTTCTTTTAAACCTATTATTATTCCAATCTTTCTTGAGTCTAGTGCCTTGTACACCGATAAGATGGATTTTTTCTTGACTACTTCTGCTTCTTCATTTATTAATAAAAATTCTTCAAAATAAGGATCCAACATATAAGTTGGCTTTTCTGTGGATAAGGCCACTCCAATAGAATGAAACCTGCTTTGGCCAAGAAAAACAAAAGCTTCAATTTTTTTGGTTATGTTGTGTACAGGATAAAATTCGCAACCAAATACTTGTGCGTCATTTAGTTGTCCTTTGCCTTTCCCGATAAACACTGAAAATCCTTTCTCCTCAAAGATGTCTTTCACTCTGGAAATCTGGTGAATGTGTTGACTGTCTGTAACAAGTGAAATATTGCTAAATTTTTCTTTTAATGCGTTAGCACACTTGATGGCAACATTATCAAAATTAATGTCATCATAGGCATTTATCATAAATACTTTGTCACCGAATTTTTCCATAGCTATTGTATGTCCTATGTTAAACAAAATATCTGCATTTAACATATCGGCAGCTTGTGTATTTAGATCGCAGGATCCCCAACTTTTCTCGCCGATTATATAAGAGTTAATGTTGTATTTTTTTTCTATTTCTTCGGAAACAACTTGAATTTTTGGGAGCAATGGTTCAGGCCCATTTAAAGCCACTGATCTAGGTTTTTGAGACTCGATTATCTGAAAAATTTTATTATTGTCAATTTTTATCATTTTTAACTTTTTTCATTATTATTATTGGCTCTCTTAATTAATATTTTTTTATATCGGCAGTTGTTTAATTTTCCTATAGACGGTTATGATTACATTGCATACTCTATGATTTTAGCCATAATTGTTGCTTGGTGTCTTTTCGTTTTATGTGATGACTATAATACAGTATAATAACCCAACCCAATACTAAACTGCGAATTAATATACCTGAAGTAGACATTTAGAGCAACTGAATTTGGTTTGCATGTGTAGAAGATAAGGTTATTTTGTTAAAGTTAAATATAATAAAAAATTAAATTGGCATGCTACAGTTTAAACATAGCTGTCATGCTGAATGAAAGCAATATTGGTACTTGTATGAAAATATTGGTCGCGTCTTGATTAAAAATATATCAATACTCTAAAAATTATCAACTAATGTAAAAGATTTTAAGATGATGAAAAACCCTAAAATCTATATAACATTATCTAAATTACATATTACATATTGATTTGATTAATAAGGTAAAATTGTATAACGGTGTTAAGATAGATGTAATCAATTGCCCATTATGCAAACTATGTCATAGTAGAAATAATGCCGTTCCTGGGCGTGGAAATCTAGATGCAAAAATATTGTTTGTAGGTGAAGCACC
>Ga0183260_10002425_pt1 | contig 15422 bp, 13 predicted proteins | sample AntDrymUQ4972206_2_FD_129768 | JGI IMG/M metagenome (GOLD analysis project Ga0183260, IMG submission 129768) | Polar desert sand microbial communities from Dry Valleys, Antarctica - metaG UQ497 (22.06) (version 2) (version 2) | ecosystem: Environmental > Terrestrial > Soil > Desert | place... | reverse complement strand
GGAGCTCGTGGTGGGCGCAGGGGCCTACATCTGCGGTGAGGAGACGGCGATGCTCGAGTCGATGGAGGGCCGGCGCGGAATGCCGAGGCTGAAGCCCCCGTACCCGAGCCAGTACGGGTACCTTGGACGCCCGACGCTGATCAACAACGTCGAGACACTGGCGCACATCCCCCCGATCCTGGCGATGGGAGGTGAGCGCTGGGCGGCCCTCGGTGCGCGCGGCACGAGGGGGGTCCGCCTCTGGTCGCTCTCCGGGGCGGTGCGGTGCCCCGGGTGCTACGAGGCGCCGAACGGCGTCACCGCGCGCGAGCTGATCGACGGGTATGCGGGCGGCGCGAGCGCGGACATCGGTGCGGTCGTGCCGGGCGGCGCCGCGAGCGGGATCCTGCCTCCCGCTGCCCTCGACGTACCGCTGACGCGAGAGGCGCTCGGTGAATGGGGCGCGGGCGTCGGCTCGGCCGCCCTCCAGGTCTTCCCGGTCTCCTACCCACCGCTGCAGCTCCTTGCAGAGACGATGCGCTTCTTCGCCGAGGAGTCCTGCGGGAAGTGCACGCCCTGCCGGATCGGCAACCGCGGTATGCAGCACCTGCTCACGGAGCTCGGCGAAGGGCATGCCGCGATGCCGCGGTGGCAGGTGGACGAATGGCTGGAGACGATGGCCCAGACGTCGATCTGCGGCCTCGGCCAGGGCGCACCGATCCCGATGCGAAACGCCTTCCGCCTGTGGCCGGAGCTCTTCGCGCCGCTGGGTGAGCCGGCAGTAGGATCAGGCCCGTGAGCAGCATCGTCGAGTTCGTGCTCGACGGCAAGGCGGTGGCTGCCCCGGAGGGTGAGCTGCTCGTGCATGCCGCTGCCCGTCACGGCGTCTTCATCCCGACGCTCTGCCACGACGACAAGCTCGATCCCTACGGCGGCTGCCGAATGTGCGTCGTCGGCGTCGAGGGATCGCCCCGCCCGTTGCCGGCCTGCGCGCTGCGCGTGCAGGAGGGGCTGACGATCTCGACCAACAGCTCGGTGCCGCAGTTTCGGCGGACGTTGACCGAGATGCTGCTCGTCGAGCACCTCGAGCCCGATCCCGGTGGCCGCCCGAACGAGCTGCTCGAGCTGGCGGCGGACGTGGGCGCCGAGGCGCCGTTCATCCTCCCCGACGCCGCGCGCGAGCCCTACGAGGACCGCAACCGCCTGATGGGCTACGAGCCGGACGCGTGCATCCTCTGCAACCGCTGCGTGCGCTACACCCAGGAGGTGATGCAGTGCTCGGCGCTCTCGCTCGAGGGCCGTGGCCCCGACGCTCGCATCGTGCCGACGCACGGACACTCCTGGCTCGACACCGAGTGCGAGCTCTGCGGCGGCTGCCTCTCCGCGTGTCCCACGGGGGCGATCTACGAAAAGTTCGAGGAGGGGACGTCCCGCCCGGAGCGGATGCTCACGAAGGTCAAGTCCACGTGCACCTTCTGCGGCGTCGGCTGCCAGATCGATCTGAACGTCGATCCCGAGACGAAGCGCATCGTCAAGGTCACCTCCGACCCGAGCTACGTTTCGAACGAGGGCAACCTCTGCGTCAAGGGGCGCTTCGCCTTCAACTTCGTTCACCACCCGGACCGTCTGACCGACCCGCTCATTCGCGGCGAGGACGGCGAGCTGCACCCGGCGAGCTGGGACGACGCCTTGCGCGTCGCGGCCGAGGGCCTCGGGGGGGTGAAACGGCGGCACGGCCCGCAGGCGATCGGCGTCCTCGCCTCGGCGCGACTGACGATGGAGGAGAACTTCCTGCTCCAGAAGCTCGCGCGCACCGCCCTCCAGACCAACTCGATCCACTCCTGCGAAGCCACCTGACACGCTCCCACTCTTTACGGCCTGGTCAGGTCGTTGGGCAGAGGAGCCACCACCAACTCGATCCCCGAGATCGAGAACTGCCGCTTCCTGCTCGTGATCGGGTCGAACACCACCGAGGCACATCCGGTGCTGGCCCTGCGAATGAAGAAGGCGGTGCGCAAGGGCGCGACACTCGTCGTCGCCGACCCGCGCAAGATCTGGCTCACGAAGATCGCGAAGCGCCACCTTCAGCTTCGCCCGGGCTCGGACGTCTGGCTCCTGAACGCCATCATGCACGTGATCCTGCGCGAGGGGCTTCAGGACGAGGCGTACATCCGCGAGCTGACCGAGGACTTCGACGCCGTCGCCGAGGTCGTCAGTCGGTACTCGCCCGAGGAGGCGGAGCTGGTCACGGGCGTTCCGGCCGCGGACATCGTGGCCACGGCCCGCGAGTACGCGACCGAGCGCCGCGCCGCCATCTTCTACACGCTCGGGATCACCGAGCATGCCTGCGCGATCGACAACATCTGGTCGCTCTCGAACCTCGTGCTGATGACGGGGCACCTCGGCTACGAGTCGACCGGCCTCAACGCGCTGCGCGGCCAGAACAACGTCCAGGGGCTGAACGACGCCGGCGCGAATCCCGCCTACCTCCCGGGCTACCAGACGCTCGACGACCCGGAGAACAGGCGCAAGTTCTCCGACGCGTGGGGAGTGGAGGTGCCGGAGACGCCGGGGTACCGGCTCGACCAGATGATGTCCGGGCTGCACGACGGCCGGATCAGGGCGCTCTACCTCGTCGGCGAGAACCCCGCGCACACCGAGCCGAACGCGCACCACGTCGAGCAGGGTCTGCGGAAGCTGGACTTCCTCGTCTCGCAGGACATCTTCCTGAACGAGACAGCGCGCCTGCACGCGAACGTCGTCTTCCCCGCCTCGAGCTTTGCCGAGAAGGACGGCACGTTCACGAACACCGAGCGGCGCGTCAACCGCGTGCGCAAGGCGGTGCCCCTTCCCGGCCAGGCCCGTGAGGACCTGCGCATCGTGACCGACTTCGCGCGGGCGCTGGGGGCCGACTGGCCGGAGTACCGGACGGCGGAGGACGCCTGGAACGAGTTCGCCGACCTGGCGCCGAACTGGTCCGGCATCCGCTACGACCGCATCGAGGACGTTGGGCTGCAGTGGCCGTGCACCGACCGCGAGCACCCCGGCTCGCCGTACCTGTACGCGGAGGGCCCGACTCGACCGAGCGGCCGTGGCAAGTTCTACCCCGTCGAGTACCAGCCGCCGATCGAGCAGCCGGACTCCGAGTACCCGTTCGTGCTCTCGACCGGCCGGACGCTCTACCACTACAACTCGGGCGGGATGACGATGCGCGAGGCGGGGGTGACGCAGAAGCAGGAGGAGCCCTTCTTCGAGATCAGCCCCGAGGACGCCGTCGCGCTCGGCATCCGCGAGGGCGACCCCGTGCGGCTCGTCTCGCGACGCGGCGAGCTCGAGGCGCGCGCGGCGATCGGCGAGCGCGTCTATCCGGGGCTGGTGTGGATGGCGCTGCACTTCGCCGGCGCGAAGGTGAACCTGCTCACACACGACGTCGGCGACTCGTTGATCGGAACGCCCGAGTACAAGGTCTGCGCAGTCCGGCTCGAGCCGATCCGTCCGAGCTCGTGACCGACTCGCTCACCCTCGACACCGTCGAGCCTCTGCTGGTGGGGCGGCTCGGCCGGCCCTACCGCTTCGAGGCGATCTGCGAGTCGACCCAGCTCCTGGTCGATTCGGCGGCCCCCGAGGGAGCGGTCGCCGTCTGCGACGAGCAGACGGGGGGACGCGGCCGGCGCGGTGGCTCCTGGCAGGCTCCTCCCGGTGCTGCGATCCTGTGCTCGACCGTGCTCCGGCCTCCGTCCGACCGACCCATACCGGAGCTCTCGCTCGTCGCCGGCATGGCGGCGGCCGACGCGGTCGAGGAGGCGCTCGGCCTCACCGCGCAGATCAAGTGGCCGAACGACGTGATGGTGAACCGGCGGAAGGTCGCCGGTGTCCTGGCGGAGGCGCGCGACGGTGCGGTCGTGCTCGGCGTCGGCATCAACGTCAACCAGGCGCGCGGCGAGCTGCCGCCCGACGCCCAGGTTCCCGCCGCCTCCCTGCGCACCGTCGACGGCGTGCGCCGGCCGCGGGCACCGCTGCTCGCCACGCTGCTTGCACGGCTCGAGCGGCAGTACGAGCTCTGGCGCGAAGGTGGCCTCGAGGCGATCTACCACGGCCTCGGCGCACGGGACTTCCTGCGCGGGCGCAAGGTCTCAGTCGGCGGCGCGACCGGCTATGCCGTCGGCATCGACCGCACCGGGTGCCTCGAGATCGACGTCCGGGGCGAGCGCCGGGTCGTCCGGAGCGGCTCCGTACGCTACGAGCGCTGAGATGAGCGGCGAGCGCCCCGACACGCCCGACGAGAGCATCCCTCAGGATCCGGGCATTCCGGGCCGCGACGTCGTCTCGGATCCGACGGATGCGCCGCTCCCGGACGGCAAGGATGCGGCCGCCGAGGAGCGTGAGCGGCCGGACGACGCCGATCGCGAGGGTCACATGGAGTAGCGGCCCTAGCGGAGAATCGCGAACGAGTTGCTGCCGCCGCCACGCTCGAGGCCTACGGTTCGAAGGGCGAGACGACGTTGGCCGGGCCGCCAGACTGCGACAAGGTTCTTGCCGTTGCTCTCCCCGAGCAGCACGAGGCGGCCGTCGCCCGTCCATTCCAGGCTGGTTTGCTTGATCCCTACGAACGCAGGCATGCCGGGCAGCTGCGCGAGCTTCCCCGTATCGGTGTCGAGAAGCCACACGTCGAGCGCCTGAAGCGGCCCGCCCTTCCAGCTCCTGGGGAGGGTCTGCGTATTCCAGGTCGGAACTGCGAATGCCAGCGCGACGAAACGGCCCTGAGGGTCGGCCGCGGGCCGGCCACGGTATCCGAGGATGCTCGGCCAGGGCAGCCGCTGCTGGGCGCGGGTCACTCCGTCGAGGAGCGTGAACCCTCTGCCCGGCCCTGCAAGTACGAGCTTCGTTCCGGCTGCCGCCAGGACACCCCAGTGCGTCCCGAGCACGAGGCGGCCCGTGTGCGGGTCGAGCACCCGTGTGCGCCGCGCGACCAGTCCCAGCGAGCCCGCGGCCGGATCGCTGATGGCGCACGGGAACGGTCGGGGCGCGCGGATCCGCCGACCGTCCAGTCGCATCAGCCGCAGCGTGCAGCGGGATCCGGAAGCGGCGCTCTGCACCCAGACCGCCCGGCCGTCGGCGGCCGGCCACGCATTCGTGCCGATCCCGAGCGAGGTCACGCGGGCCTCGCGGCCACGGACCGCGTAGATCTCTGCGCGCTTCCAGGCCGAGCGTGCAACCACGACCGCCGACCGGCCGCCGACTCCGACGACCCAGAGCGCCCCTCGGCTCATCGCACGAATGCCGGGAACCGGCATCACGCTCCCCGTGTCGACGTCGAGAACGAACGGAGGATCGCTTGCCACCAGCAGCCGCAGGCCCGTCTTGCCCCGCAGCGCGTTGCCGGCCAGCGGCACCGGGTCGCGAGCGCGGTCCGAGGCGGACGGTGCCGGGCGAGCCGTCAGGCCGATCCCCGCGGCGAGGCCCAAGGCAAGCACTGAGACCCCGATCCGCATAGGCCCCATCCGGTCTTTCTACACCTCGGGGACGCTCGGCGTTCCCGGGGGCAGCAACCGGCTCAATTGCCCCAACGGCAATGATGTGCCACCATCGGCCCATGGCCCGCACCGGAGCCCCAGCCACGCGCCAAGTCGCCTCGGTCACCCGCGCGCTCGCGGTCCTCGACGCGCTCGCCGAAGGGACAGCCGAGCTCGGCACGAACGACATCGCCCGCCGCACCGAGATCAACGCGAGCACCGTCTCGCGGCTGCTGGCGACGCTCGTCGACTCCGGGCTCGTCGAGCACGTGCGGGCGACGGGCCGTTACCGGCTGGGTCTACGCCTCGTGCAGCTCGGAAACGCCGTGGTCGAGCGCCTCGACCTGCGCGGTCTCGCCCGTGGTGAGCTCGAGGCGCTCGTCGCCGCGACCGCCGAGACGGCGACGCTCTCCGCGCCCGGCGAGGGGGTCGCGATCACGATCGACTTCGTCCCAGGCCCGTCGTCCGTCCAGGGGGTCGCACAGATCGGCCGGCCGAGCGTCGCGCACGCGACGGCGACGGGCAAGGTGATGCTCGCCTTCAGCGAGGGCGGCGTGCCTGACGGTCCGCTCGCCGGCTACACCGCGCGCACGATCACGGATTCGAGCGCGCTCCGCGGCGAGCTCGAGCGGGTGCGTGAGCGCGGCTGGGCGGAGTCGCTCGGGGAGCGTGAGGACGACCTGAACGCCCTTGCCGCTCCGATCCGCGACGACCGTGGCGGGCTCGCGGCGATCATGGGGCTCCAAGGGCCGGCATTCCGCTTAGACCCCGACGCGATGAGCGCGGCGCTCGAGCCGCTGCGGGAGCGCGCCGACGCTGTCTCGACGAAGCTCGGCTGGCATGCTTAGCCGGCGATGGGCGATCGATCCGAGCACGGAGGAGGCCCGCCTGCGCTGCTCGTCGTCGACGTGCAGCGAGCCTTCGACGAGCCCGGTTGGGGCTGGGGCGCTCGTAACAATTCCGATGCAGAGCAGCGCATCGCCGCGCTCCTTGCGGCCTGGCGTGCCGCAGGCGCTCCCGTTCTCCACGTCCGCCACGAGAGCGCCTCGCCCGACCGTCCCTTCCAGCGCGGGACCCCGGCTTTCGACTTCAAGCCCGAGGCCGAGCCGGTCGAGGGGGAGCCCGTCGTCGACAAGCGGGTCAACAACGCCTTCGTCGGCACCGACCTCGAGGAGCGCCTCCGCTCGGCTGGGATCGGCGCCCTCGTGATCGCCGGACTCACCACCGACCACTGCTGCTCGACGACGGCACGCATGGCGGCAGACCTCGACTTCGAGACGTGGTTCGTCTCCGACGCGACTGCCACGCACGACCGCACCGGCCCGGACGGCGAGCTGATCCCCGCCGAGACGATGCACCGAACCGCACTTGCGAGTCTCGACGGGGAGTTCGCGGAGATCGTCACGAGCGACGAGGCCATCGGGCGACTCCAGGCGCTCGCTGCACGAAGGGCTCGCTAGCGCAGCTCGCCGGAGCGCACGAGCTCCCGCAGGAGCTCGATGCTCGGCGGGATGGGATCCTCCTCCCCCTTGAACGGCAGCCGCACCCGCACGAGCTCGTGGGCTCGTTGAGTGCCGCGGCCGAGGCGGTTCCCGCGCAGGTCGATCGCCTGGCAGGCGACGAGCAGCTCGATGGCCACGATGCGCTCGCCGAGCGAGGTCATCTCCGCGAGCCTGCGGGCCGCGAGGGGAGCCATCGTGGCGCGATCCTCGATGCCCTCCGCGTGCGCGGAGCTCGCGAGCTCGAAGGAGACGGGCTGGGCGAGGAGCCGGGCCTCGGCGGTGAGCGCCTGCCCTGCCGGCCCGAACTCGCTCAGGGAGTCCTCGGCGCTGCCCGGCCGCGGCGAGAGCCCCTCCGGTAGGCCGCTGAGCGGCGCCTGGAGGAGCTTGACCAGGCGCTCGTTCGCGCTCGTGAGCACGGGCGCGAGGGTGATCCGGAGGAAGTCGAGCGCCGCCGCCAGCGGCAGCGAGTCGAAGTTCCCGACCGGGAGGAGCCGCTCGCCCGCGATGTCCACGAGCGGGTTGCCCTGAGCGGCGTTCAACTCGGTCGCGAGTTGCGAGCGGCCGAAGGCGAGCGCATCCAGGGCGGCGCCGTGCACCTGGGGCAGGCAGCGGAAGGTGAGCGGGTCCTGGAGGTTGCGGGGGGTGTCGGGCTCGAAGAGCGCGCTGCCCTCGAGCAGCGCACGCAACCCTGCCGACGCCGTGGCGATTCCCTCGTACGGACGCTCGCGCGCGACGGCGGGATCGATGGTGGTCAGGTTCGCCGCGAACGCCTCGAGATCGAGCGCGCCCGCGACGAGCGAGGCGCGCAGCAGGCGTTCGAGATCGGCGACCGCGAGCGCGGCGAGACCGGTGGCGAAGGCGTTGTTGCCGAGCAGCGCGAGGCCCTCTCCGGGCTCGAGCCGGCCGTCCGGGCCGAGCAACCCGTGGGCGAGATCCGCCATCGGCGCGAGATCGGCCTGGCCGAGCGAGCCGAGCATGCGCACGCTCGGATGCCGCCGCTCGTTCAGCGCCGCGACCACCCGCTCGGCGAGCGCCGGCCCGGCGAGCCCGGAGCCGCGGGCGAACCCGTTGGCGAGCACGAGCAGGGTGGCGCGCACGGCGTCCTCGGGCGCCGCGTCGCCCTGACCGACGAGATGGTTCTGGATCAGGCGCGTGTTGAAGGCGGCCTGCTCGTCGGCGCCGACGCCTGCCCGCTTGCGGACGCCGACGCCGGTCGTGAGCCCGTAGACGGTGTCGCCGCGGGCGAGCGCCCCCTCGGCGACGGCGCGCGCTCTCCGCATCCGTGCGAGCGCGTCGGGCTCGAGTTGAACGGCGGCACCGTTCCGGGCGACCGCGAGCACCTGCTCGAGGGTGAGCGCCGAGCCCGTGAGGACGACGGTCATGTCAGCCGCGGCGCGCCGCCGGTCAGCCGCTTGCCGGTTCCAGCGAATGCCCGCCCGAGGCCATCTCGTCGGCGTAGGTGATCGAGGTGCGCCGCAGCCCGCCCTCGCCGGGCTCGTAGTAGCCCATCCGCCAGAGCGCGGGCGAGTACGCGTGGAGCGATGTCGCCGGCGGCCCCCCCGCGTGACGCAGCCCGTGGATAGACGAGCCGTCGAAGTCGAAGACGGCGCCCGCGCGCCGTTCGCGCGTCCGCACGTCGATCCAGCCGTCGGCGTCGCGGTAGAAGTAGTCCTCGCAGAGGCTTCCCTCGATGACGTGGACGGCTCCCGAGGAGAGGTCGTGGTCGTGGTAGCCGGTGTCCTGAGCGTCGAGCCAGCAGATCACCCAGACGTCGAGGTTGGCATCCCGATAGAGGTGGTTGAAGTAGCGGGTCTCCGGGTCGTGCCGAACGAGCTGCCTCCAGTACTGCGGCTCGGAGGCGAGCTCCACGATGAGCGCCGCGATCTGCGACCGCAGCAAGTTCTCCCCGGCCGGGACTCGTGCGTGGATCCAGTCGCGCAGCTCGATCATTCCAGAAGCCGTGCCGGGTTGTCGCGGCAGACGACGTCCGCGACAGCTTGCCCGAAGCTGCGGACGGAACGCAAGGTCGGCCCGGAGTCGATCACGGGCACGTCGCTGCCGTAAACGAGCTGGCCGACGCCGTACGTCGCCAGCGTCAGGTCGAGCGCGCGCTCACCGTAGGACGCTGTGTCGAGGAAGACGTTGGGGCGCACCACGCCTCGAGAGTCGATCCCGCGTGACGCGAGGCGCTCGAGCTGGAATGGGGCTCCTCCCGCCAGGATCGCGAAGAGGACGCGCAGCTCGGGCCAGCGGTCGCTGGAGAGAGCGAGCCAGGCCGCGTAGGCGGCCTGCATCTGCGCCGTGTAGTCGACCACGGCGGGCCACCAACCCGGCGCGTGGGGCGGTACGGGCGCCGGGCCGGGATGCACGAAGAGGAGCGATCCGCGCCGATCGAGCTCGCCCAGCAGAGGCTCGAGCTCCGCGAGGCCGGCGACGCCCCAGGCGGGGACGCAGGCGCCCGCGAAACCATCGCGGGCCGAGCCGCAGGCGAGCGCAACGAGGCGGCCGTCCGAGGCAGCGACGACCTCGGCGATGCCCACGTGGTAGGCCTCCTCGAGCTCTGCGTCGAGCTCGAGCGTCGGTGGACAGGAGATCACCGCCACGTCGATCTCGTCCCGGTCGAGCAGCGCCAGTCGGGCCTCGAGGGTGTGCGCCCCGAGATCGGCGTCGAAGTCTCCGGAGGGAAGCTCGAGCACGCTGCCCCGCAGCCGTGGGCGCTCCCGTCGCGCGCGCAGGGCCGCGATCAGCGCCTCCGGCCACAGGTGCTGGTGCACGTCGTAGGTGAGCATGGCGCAGTATCGTCGCGATCGTGCCCGCCGCGAGCAACGGCCTCGTCACGAGCCGCAACCCGGCGACGGGAGCGGTGGTGGCCGAGACCGCCGTCTCGACGCCCGCGGAGGTCGCAGACGCAGTCCGGCGAGCGGCGGTGGCCTTCGGCCCGTGGTCGAGGCTGCCGGGGCGGGAGCGCGCGAGGCTGCTCGTGCGCTTCGCCGAGCTCGTCGAGCGCGACCGGGACGAGCTCGCCGGGATGATCGTCGCGGAGATGGGGAAGCTCCGCGACGATGCCGACGGCGAGGTCGAGTGGACCGCCGCCTCCGCCCGCTGGTACGCCGACCACCTTCCGGAAGCCGAGCGAAGTGGGACGGCAACGGTCGTCCGGCGCCCGCTCGGCGTCCTCGCCGCGATCACGCCCTGGAACTCGCCCCTGATCACGCCGGCGTGGAAGTGGCTGCCGGCGCTCGCCGCCGGCAACACCGTCGTCTGGAAGCCGTCCGAGCTCTCGACGGGGGTCGCGCTCGCCGCCGCGGAGCTCTGGCGCGAGGCAGGCCTCCCCGACGGCGTGCTCGGGCTCGTGATCGGGGGAGCGGACACCGGGCGGGCGCTCTGCTCGCACGCGGGCGTCGACGTCGTCCACTTCACGGGCTCGACGGAGACCGGTCGCGCGGTGGCCGCGCTCGCCGCGGGCCGCTCTGCGCGCTGCGTCCTCGAGCTCGGCGGCCTCAACTCGGCGATCGTCTTCGCCGACGCGGATCTGGAGCTCGCCGCGGACTGCATCGTCGCGGCGGCGACCGCCGTCAACGGTCAGAAGTGCACCTCTGCGCGGCGCGTGCTGGTCGAGCGCCCCGTCGAAGCGGAGCTGCTCACGGCTCTGACCGCGCGGTTCGAAGCCCTGCGCCTCGGCGATCCCGCCGATCCCACGACGACCCTCGGGCCCCTGATCACGCCGGCCGCACGAGCGCGCGCGGACACCGAGCTCGGCCGGGCGGTCGCCGCGGGCGCCGAGATCGTCGCCCGCGCCCCGGCGCTCGACGATCAGCGCCTCGCCCAGGCGGGATTCTTCCCGGCCGCACTCGTCCACGGTGTCCCGCCCGGCGACCCGCTGCGCCGGCGAGAGCTGTTCGCACCGGTGCTCACGCTCGAGAGCTTCGAGCGTGACGACGAGGCCTGGGAGATCGCGAACGACACGCCCTACGGGCTCGCGGCAGCCGTCTACACGTCCTCGGCGGCACGAGCCGAGGCGGCACGCGATCGACTCGACGTCGGCGTCCTCGCCGTCAACCGGCGCTGCGACTCGGCCGAGCTCGAGGCGCCCTTCGGTGGGGCGAAGTCCTCCGGCAACGGGTTCCCCGAAGGCGGTGCATACGCCTACAGCGGCGTCACGATGCTCACGGCCGTCTACGGCGCTCCAGATGGCTGACGCCGTGAGTCGTCCGTCTCGGGCGCGGCCCAGCCAGGCCGGGTCGCGACCCGAGCGTGCGGAGGGGCTGCAAGCGCCATCCAGGCCCAGGATCAGCCGCGCCACCTCGCGCGACCCGTCGTCGGGCCGTTGCTCGAGAGCGCGGCTGACGCCGACGGATCTCATGAAGCCGCCGAGCCGTCACCACGCCTGCAGGGCGTCCCGGCAGGCGTCGAGACAGCGCTGCACGTGCTCCTCGCCGAGCAGCAGGGGCGGAGAGAGCCGGAGCGAGCTGCTGTCGGGCCCGCAGGTCGAGACGATCACGTAGCGCTCGAGCAGCTCGACACGGAGGCGGCCGGCGGCCTCGGCCGAGGCGAGCCCGACACCGATCATGAGGCCGCGCCCGCGGACGTCGACGACGAGATCCGCGTAGGGAGCGGAGAGCTGTCGCAGGCCGTCGAGGAGCTGCCCTCCGCGGACACTCGCGTTCTCGACGAGGCGCTCGTCCTCGAGCACGTCGAGGGTCGCCCCGGCCGCCGCGCAGGCAAGCGGGCCGCCGGCGAACGTCGTTCCGTGCGCTCCCGGCGCCCAGGCGTCCATCAGCGCGGCCCGGCCGACGAGCGCCCCCATCGGAAAGCCCGACGCGATGCCCTTGCCGACCGTCATCAGGTCGGGCTCGACCTCGGAGTGCTGGCAGGCGAAGAGCCGGCCGGTGCGCCCGAAGCCGGATTGCACCTCGTCCACGATCAGGGCGATGCCGGAGTCGTCGCAGAGCCCGCGGAGAGCGGGGAGGAAGTCGTCCGGCGGGACGACGTAGCCGCCCTCGCCCAGCACGGGCTCGACGATGAAGGCCGCCACCCGCTCCGGCTCCACCTGCTCGAGGAAGAGGCGCGAGAGCGCGTCCAGGGTCGGCCCGAGCTCGACGCGCGGGTACGGCACGACGTGGACGCCGCCGCCCAGCGGCTCGTGCCTCGAGCGGAACGCCGCCTTGGACGTGCTGACCGAGAGCGATCCGAGCGTGCGGCCGTGGAAGCCGCCGCCGAAGGCGACGATGTTGGGTCGGCCGCTCGCGTAGCGGGCGAGCTTCAGGCCCGCCTCGACCGCCTCCGTGCCGCTGTTCGTGAAGAAGAGCTTGGCGTCCTCCATCGGCGCCACCGCGCACAGCCGTTCCGCGTAGGCGACGGCGGGCTCGGTGGAGCCCATCGTCGAGACGTGGATCAGTCTCGACGCCTGCTCCTGGATCGCCGCGACCACGCGCGGATGGCAGTGCCCGGTGTTGACGACGCCGTAGCCGGAGATGAAGTCGAGGTAGCGCGCGCCGTCGGCCGCGACGAGCTCAATCCCCTGGCCGGAGACGAACTCGAGGCCGGTCGTCGGCGCGACGGCCCGTGAGAGACGGGTGCCCGGAAGCGTCACCGGCTTCACGTCGCTCCCTCTTCTCCAGGGCGGCCGACCACCGTGGTTAACTTAGTGGAAGGTCCAGGTGCGCACAAGCAACCGCAGTCGAGCCCGAGACAGGTGGACGTGAGGTACCGACACTTCGCTCCCCTGGGTCGAGATCTGTCCGTGGTGGTCCTCGGCACGGCGCTCTATCGCACCGGGGGCGAGGACACCTCGACCGAGCTGCTCGACGCCTGGCTCGAGCTGGGAGGCAACGTCGTCGACTGCGGTCGCGAGTACGGCGAGAGCGAGCGGGTGCTGGGCCGCTGGCTGCGCGACAGCGGTCGTCGCGACGACGTCGTGGTCATCACGAAGGGAGCGCACGAGGACGCAGGCCGCCGGCGCGTGACGCAGGCCGATATCTCCTCCGATCTGCTCGAGAGCCTCGATGCCCTCGACGCCGGCGCGGTGGAGATCTACATGCTGCACCGGGACGATCCCTCCCAGCCGGTCGGCCCGCTCGTCGAGGTCTTGAACGAGCACCGCCGCGACGGCCGGATCGGCGCCTTCGGCGCCTCGAACTGGACGACGACGCGCCTCGACGAGGCGCGCGACTACGCCCGCAGCCACGGCCTCGAGGCCTTCTCCTGCAGCAGTCCCGGGCTCAGCCTCGCGCAGCAGAGCGAGCCGCCGTGGCCGGGCTCCGTGGCGGCCGACGACGCCAGCTCGCGCGGCTGGTACGAGCGAGCGCGGATGCCCCTCTTCGCATGGTCGTCCCAGGCGGCAGGATTCTTCGCGGGGGTCGACGGGCCGGACGTTCTGCGCGTGTACGGGAGCAGGTGCAACCTCGAGCGGTTGCGTCGTGCCACCGAGCTGGGCGCGCGGATCGGTCACACGGCCAACGAGGTCGCGCTCGCCTGGGTGCTCGGGCAACCGTTTCCCACGCATGCGGTCATCGGCCCGAGAACGGTCGACGAGCTGCGTCGGAGCCTCGCGGCGCTCGAGATCAGGCTGACACCCGAGGAGCGGCGCTGGCTGAACCTCGAGAGCGACGGCGCACGCGCCGTCGGCGAACGAGCGCCCGGCGCGGTGAAGCCCGTCGATGCTCGAGCCTGACTTTCTCGTCTCGTGGACGTCGTATATCGACAACGCATCGAGCCGGTCGGCGGGGGTTCTTGTTTTCTGCGGAGGAGGGACTTACTATCGTCAGGTTCGACAGCTCGTTGAGCCAAAGATGGGAAGTCGAGGAGCCAGGCGGCGACGGACTGTCTGGAGCACATGCGTGGACGGCCGGGGACTCAAGGAGGACACAGCATGAGCGTTGACGATTGCATCGGCCGCCCGCACAACCGCCGAATCCCCTGGCACGAAGATTCGTCCGTGGAACGACACGCCGCTTCCTCTACGGACCGGAGCGGCTCACCGCTGCTCCATGTTCAGACATCGACAGAACTGTTCACCGAGTAGCGAAGGGAGCAGCATGGATCGCGAAACACGGAGGTCTCTCGAGGAGTTTCGCCGCAACGAGGCGACGCCGATCGAGAACAATCTGATCGACGAGCTCGTCGAGGGCGAGCTCGACCGCGCGGAGTTCCTGCGACGCGGCGCGATGTTCGGTGTCTCGGTCGGCGTCATGTCGAGCGCGCTCGCCCTCGCCGGCGAGGCCGCTGCGAGAGCGCAGGGCTCGTTTGCGCCGGCTGCCGGAGCCGTCAAGGTCGGCGGCACCGCACGCGTTGGCCTGGCGAAGTGGGGCGGCTCGCTCGAGCCCTACAAGCTCGCCGAGGCAGGGTCGCTGGGCATGTCGGGCATCCCCGGTGAGTACCTGACGTACTCGGACAACTCGAACCAGATCCGGCCGTGGCTCGCCTCGGGCTGGAAGGCGAACAAGGCGGCCACCGTCTGGACGTTCCAGCTCCGCAGGGGTGTCCGCTTCCACAACGGCGACGAGATGACGGCGGACGACGTCGTCGCCAACTACAAGGTCTACACCGGGAACAAGCAGTCCCAGGCGCTGTCCATCTTCGAGGGCATCCTCGGGCCTGCCGGCGTGGTCAAGAGAGGGAAGTACACGGTCGAGTTCCGGCTCAAGCAGCCGACCGGCGCCTTCCCGTACCTCGTCTCGCAGACGAGCTACCAGTGCATCATCTACCCGCGCTCGATCAAGCTGAACGAGTGGGTGAAGAGCGGCATGATCGGCACGGGGCCGTTCAAGCTCAAGAACTTCAGCGAGAAGCGCGAGTACAACCTCGTCCGCCACGACCAGTACTGGGGAGGCCGCCCGCCGCTCGACGGCGTCAAGGTGACGGCGTACGAGACGTCGACGGCGATGGCCCTCGCGCTTCGCGCCGGGCAGATCGACATCCTCTCGGCGATCTCGCGCCTTGAGGCCCAGCCGTTCATCGGCAACAGGAAGTTCCGCATTCTGACCCTGCCGACGGCTGCCCACCGCCAGTTCACGATGCGGGTCGACGACCCGGCGCTCGACGACGCGCGCGTCCGCCGAGCCGTCGCGCTCACGATCAACCGCCCGCAGCTGATCGAGGGCCTGCTCAAGGGGGCAGCTCTCGTCGGCAACGACACGCCGTTCTGGCAGCGGTACCCGTCCGCCGCCTCGACCCCCCAGCGCCGGCGCGACGTCGCCGAGGCGAGGCAGCTGCTGGCGGCCGCCGGACAGCGGGACCTCTCGTTCACGATCACGACGCACCGGTTGCAGGAGATCCCGGACTACGCCGCGGCGATCCAGCGCTACGCCAGGGACGCCGGCATCGCCGTGAAGATCGAGCTGCAGTCCGACGCGGAGTACTACGGCGGCGGCGACGACTACTACGCCACCACCCCGTGGATCAACAAGCAGGCGACGATCACCGAGTG
>Ga0183260_10002424_pt1 | contig 15425 bp, 16 predicted proteins | sample AntDrymUQ4972206_2_FD_129768 | JGI IMG/M metagenome (GOLD analysis project Ga0183260, IMG submission 129768) | Polar desert sand microbial communities from Dry Valleys, Antarctica - metaG UQ497 (22.06) (version 2) (version 2) | ecosystem: Environmental > Terrestrial > Soil > Desert | place... | reverse complement strand
GGTGCTCGGGGCATGCGTTGTGCAACGCAATGTGCAGCTTGGCCTGCACGGACTGGTGCGGGAAGCCGGGAGACGGACTCACGAGCAGCGTCCCGTCGAGCAGTTCATAGCGGTGACCGTCGTAGGGCAGCGTCTCGAGGTCGTCCACCGTGAGCGACCGCCCGAACGGCAGCCCCAGAGTCGTGGACCCAGACGCCGTCATTGACAGTCATCGTGCCCCCTTCGCCGCATTCGGCACAGTGTCGGGGCAGTGACGACGCCGCCCGCTGCGGTTGTCCACAGCCGGGTCAGCTGTCCACCAGCAAGACTGTCAGCCGGCCGTCGGCCGCGGCGGCGACGAGGATGTCCGCCGCCATCTGGTAGGCGTCCGGGTCGTCCACCCGCAGCCGCTCGGGATCGATCCAGAGCAGGACCCACCGCCCGGCCGGCAGGCTCACCGGATCCGCCAGCAGGTCCGCGGCGGCGTCCCAGTTGCGGCCGAACCACGGCGGGAAGTCCAGGGCGGCGACCAGGGCGGCGAGGAATTCTGCCTTGCTGGCGACGGGCGGTACGGCGTACACCGTGATCCCCAAGACGGCAGCCGCGTCGCGCACCGACTCCGCCGACGCGGGCGCAGCGAGGGAGTAGACGCCGGGCCGGTCGGCCCACCCGGGCTCGGTCACGGCGCCCGGACCCGGACGAAGGAGTCGTAGTGGTCCGCGGTGAAGTACAGCTCGCCGTCCCGGCCGGTCACGATCCGGCGTGCGCCGCGGTCGTCCTCCCCCGGCGTGGGCACGGTGTACTCGCGGTAGTAGCCCTCGTCCCTCAGGGGTAGGAGCCGTTCCCGGTTGCCGAAACTCGCGCCGTCGCGTTCGTACGGGAACGGTCCGCCGACCGCGATGAGGTCGACGGTGTCGGTGACCTCGCGCGGGAGGTCGGTCAGCTCGACGAGCGGCAACTCCGACGTACCGACGACCGTGGTGGCAGGCCCTGGATCGCCGGAGCCGCCCACCAGGTACGTCGCCGCGACGATGGTCAGCAGGCCCAGGAGGCCCAGCAGCGGCCAGCGGTTCACCCGCCGCCCGGCTGCCATGAGCCCGACAGTAGGCGGACGCACCGCGTGTCCGTGCCCGGGCGGCGACGGTTACCGTCGGCGGATGCTTGCCGCCTTTGTCACCCGTCCCGCCCCGGACGACCCGTTGTCCGTGCTGGAGATCGGGGACCGACCCGAACCCGACGTTCCGGACGGCTGGACCGTCGTCACGCTGCGGGCGGCGTCGCTGAACCATCACGACGTCTTCTCCCTGCGCGGCGTCGGGCTGCCGGCCGAGCGGATGCCGATGATCCTCGGCTGCGACGGGGCCGGGATGGACGCCGACGGCAACGAGGTACTCCTGCACGCGGTCGTCTCGAGTCCGGACTGGCACGGCGACGAGACGCTCGACCCGAAGCGCTCGTTGCTGTCCGAGCGGCATCCGGGGACGTTCGCCGAGCGGGTCGCCGTGCCCAGGGGCAACGTGCTGCCCAAGCCCGCCGAGCTGACGATGGTCGAAGCGGCCTGCCTGTCCACGGCGTGGCTGACAGCGTACCGGATGTTGTTCGTCAAGTCCGGCCTCAAGCCGGGTCAGACCGTCCTGGTCCAGGGCGCCAGCGGCGGGGTAGCCACGGCGCTGATCACCCTGGGGACCGCGGCCGGCTACCGGGTGTGGGCGACCGGTCGGACCGAGGCCAAGCGGACGGCCGCCGTCGAACTCGGCGCGGACGCGGCGTTCGAGCCGGGCGCTCGCCTGCCAGAGCGGGTCGACGCCGTCATGGAGACCGTCGGCGAGGCGACCTGGGGGCACACCCTGAAGTCGCTCAAGCCCGGTGGGACGGTCGTGATCTCGGGCGCGACGAGCGGGCCGAATCCGCCGGCGGACCTGACGCGCGTCTTCTTCCTGCAGCTCAACATCGTCGGCTCGACCATGGGCACCCGCGAGGAACTGCTGGGGCTGCTGCGTTTCTGCCAGACCTCCGGCGTGCGGCCGGTGATCGCCCGGGAGCTGCCACTGGCCGACGCCCGCGACGGTTTCGCGGCCATGATCGACGGCGACACGGCGGGCAAGATCGTCTTCACGATGGACTAACGGGGCTGCCCTACTCCTCACGAGGGGGCGGTGCGACGTGATGCCCCCCTCAGCCAACTGACGGGCCCCAGATACTCGATCGATCCTTCCGCCGTGCCGCCGGTCCGGCCCTGGCGATCGCCGTTGCCGCGGGCGTGGTCGTCGGCGCGGCCGGTCCCGCGTCGGCGATCACCGCCTTCCGCGTCGCGAGCGCCGTTCCGCTCGGCGGGACGGCCGACTCGGTGGTGCTGGCCGACGTGGATGCCGACGGCGACCTGGACCAGCTGGTGGGCTTCCGGTCCTCCGCCGCGTAGACGGCGATCAGCATCGCGCGGACAAGCTTCTCCTCGACCGCGCACCACTCGAATCGTCGTACGGTCCGCAGCTGGCTCGGCTCGTCACGCCGGTGGCCCCTCGTGTGTGACGACGCATCTGTCTGGTGTGCAGCCAATCACGCTGAGCCACCCAGAACAGCTGGCCGCTCGCCGTTGCTCACTCGCCACCGAGTTCGTATGCTGAAAGTATGCGCACCCGGGTGACAGTCACTATCGAGCAGGAGACCGTCGACGCGGCCGAGGCCGCTGTCGAGGCCGGTGAGGCGGCCTCGTTGAGCGCCTGGGTGGCCACAGCCATGGCTCAGCGAGCGCAGCGGGAGCACCTGAAGGCGGTACTCGCCGACATCCGGGCCGGACTCGGTCCTGCCACGGATGAGGAGACGGCATGGGCTCGAAGCGTGCTCGGCCTGTAGTGCTCGATGCCGGCGCCCTGATCGCCATAGAGCGCGCCGACCGACGGGTGATTCGCCTGCTCGAACTCGCCACCGAAGTGCACGTCCCCGCCGGCGCGTTGGCTCAGGCCTGGCGCAACCCGGCGCGGCAGGCTCGACTCGCCCGTGTCGTCGGGGCCCGCACGGTGACGGTTCACCCGCTGGACCTCGTGCTGGCCAAGGCCTCAGGTCAGCTCTGCGCCGCCACGGCAACCAGCGACGTCGTCGATGCGTCAGTGGTCCTGGTGGCCCGGCTCGTCGGCGGCGTCACCGTCACGAGCGACGCTGCCGACCTGCGCCGACTGGATCCCCACGCTGACCTCGTGAGCTGTTGAGTCAGACGAGGACGGCCAGCTCGACGGTGACCAGCTCCTCGGCCGACTCGGTCAGGACCAGTTCGGCGATCACGCCGGCGACGAGCAGGTCGGCGCGTGCCGCCTCGACGGCGGCCAACCGGCTCGGGTCACCGGTCACGACCACCCGGCTGACCTCCGCGCGCAGCGAGACCTGCTGGGTCGACTTGGCCTTACGCACCTCGGCCAGGACGGCGCTCGCGGTGGACAGCAGGGTCGGATCACCGTCGGCCGCCATCAGCGGCGCGGCGGACGGCCAGGCTGATCGGTGCACCGAACCCTCCCGCCACCAGGACCAGACCTCCTCGGTGACGAACGGCAGGAACGGCGCGAACAGCCGTAGGAACGTGTCCAACGCCAGACGCAAGGTGGCCCGGGCCGACTCGGCGTCCTGACCTTCGCCGTACGCGCGGCCCTTGACCAGTTCCAGGTAGTCGTCGCAGAAGCCCCAGAAGAACTTCTCCGCAACCTCCAGCGCGCGGTGGTACTGGTAGCCCTCGAACGCCGCGGTCGCCGACTCGACGACCTCCCCGAGACCTGCGAGCAACGCCCGGTCCAGCGCCGCGGTGACCGATGCGGCTGTCGGGTCGCCGCTCGCGGTCCCGGCCAGGCCCAGGACGAAGCGCGAGGCATTGAGCAGCTTGTTCGCCAGCCGCCGCCCGACTTTCATCTGGCCGAGGTCGACGGCGGTGTCCGTCCCCGGAGCGGCCGCGCAGGCCCAGTAGCGCAGCCCGTCGGCCCCGAACTGCTCCTGCAGCTCCAAGGGTTCGACGATGTTGCCCTTGGACTTGGCCATCTTCTTGCGGTCCGGGTCGAGGATCCAGCCGTTGATGCTGGTGTGCGCCCAGGGCAAGGTGTGGTGCTCCAGGTCGGCGCGCAGCACCGAGGAGAACAGCCAGGTCCGGATGATCTCCGGGCCCTGCGGGCGCAGGTCCATCGGGAACGTCCGGCCGAACAGGTCGGGGTCGTCCTCCCAGCCGCAGACGATCTGCGGGCTCAGCGACGACGTCGCCCAGGTGTCCATGATGTCCGGGTCCCCGACGAATCCGCCCGGCCGGCCCCGTTGCGCCTCGTCGTACCCCGGCGGCGGTTCACCCTGCGGGTCGACCGGCAGCGCCGACTCGGAGGCCAGGATCGGCTCGTCGTAGCGTGGCTCACCGTCGTCCCCGACCGGGTACCAGACCGGGAACGCGACACCGAAGAACCGCTGCCGGCTGATCAGCCAGTCGTTGTTGAGCCCGCCGACCCAGTGCTCGTAGCGGACTCGCATGTGCGACGGGTTCCAGTCCAGGCCGCGGCCGCGCTCCAGCAATCGCTCGCGCAGGACGTCGTCCCTGGCGCCGTTGCGGATGTACCACTGCCGGCTGGTGACGATCTCCAGCGGACGGTCGCCCTTCTCGTAGAACTTGACCGGATGCCGGATCGGCTTCGGCTCGCCGAGCATCTCCCCGCTGTCGCGCAGCAGTTCCACGGTGCGAACCCTGGCCTGCTTGGCCGTCTTGCCGGCCAGTTCGGCGTACGCCGCCGTACCGGGCTCGTCGAACCAGCCCGGAACCTCATCTGTGAACCGGCCATCCCGACGGACGACCGAGCGCACCGGCAGGTTCAGCTCGCGCCACCAGGTCACGTCGGTCGTGTCGCCGAAGGTGCAGATCATCGCGATCCCGGTGCCCTTGTCCGGCGCCGCCAGCGGATGGGCGAGCACGGGGACGGTGACGCCGAACAGCGGCGTGGTCACCTCGGTCCCGAACAGCGGCTGGTAGCGCTGGTCGTCCGGGTGCGCGACGAGCGCCACGCACGCCGGCAGCAGCTCGGGCCGGGTGGTTTCGATCTCGACGGGATCGCCGTCCGCCCGGCCGAAAATCACCCGATGGGTCGTGGCCTCGACCTCGCGGTCCTCCAGCTCGGCCTGCGCCACGGCGGTCCGGAAGTCGATGTCCCACAAGGTCGGCGCCTCGGCGGCGTAGGCCTCGCCTCGGGCAACGTTACGGAGGAACGCCCGCTGCGCCACCCGCCGGCAGTGGTCGTCGATCGTCGCGTAGGTCAGCGTCCAGTCGACGGACAGGCCGACCCGGCGCCAGATGTTCTCGAAGGTCTGCTCGTCCAGCGCGGTGAGCCCGTGACACAGCTCGACGAAGTTCCGGCGGGAGATCGGGCGTTGGCCCTTGTCCTTGGGTCCGGCCGGCTGGACGGTCAGATCGGGCTCGTACGGCGCCGTGGGGTCGCAGCGGACGCCGAAGTGGTTCTGCACCCGACGTTCGGTGGGCAGGCCGTTGTCGTCCCAGCCCATCGGATAGAAGACCTCGCGGCCGCGCATCCGGTGGAAGCGGGCCAGCGCGTCGACCTGGACGTAACCGAACACCGAGCCGAGGTGCAGCGAACCGCTGACCGTCGGAGGTGGGGTGTCGATGGAGTAGATCTCCGACCGGGTCTTCGAGCGGTCGAAGCGGTAGGTGCCCCGCTCCTCCCAGACCGCGCCCCACTTGCCCTCGAGGTCGACGAGTGAGGGCTTGTCCGGCACAGCAGGCATGCCATCGAGGTTAGTCGAGCCCGCGCCGAGCGCTTGTCGTCGTTTGCCGCTCCGTCGCTGCGGCCCCGGTAGCGAGCCTGCGGAGGCGCTCGGCCAGGAGCCGCTTGCTCGGCCGCGACGTCACGGCCGTGGCCAGCTGCGCCTGCGCCCCCTACAGCGAGCAGTACGACGTTGCCTCGAGTGTCTGCGAGATGACGACGAGTGAGTCGGCCAGTCAGTCATCATCGGCCTCACCAAGGAACCCGCTCACGGCCCCGACAAAGGCAGCCAGGTCCGCAGGATCGTCCAACCGGGCGAGTACGACGGCGTCGTCGACAGCGATGTACCCGTGGACGAGCACGTTCCGGAAGCCGACCGCCTGCCGCATCCGGACCGCCAACTCTTGGGTCAGCACACCGTGCCGACCCAAGACGGTCATCGCCTCCCCGTTGTCGGCGGGCGGACCCCACCCTTCCGAGGAACACATGTGCTGGGCGACATCGACGCACGCTTCGATCGCCGTGATGAAGGTGTACTTGACACCGGCCAACCACATCGGATCGGCCCGTCGTGCCGCGTCTGCTCGCGACTCTGCGCGGAGTGTGGCCAAGGAATCGGTCAGGGAGCGCAGCAGGCGAAGGACGCGGACGTCATCGACCACGGCGTTGTGCCTCGGCGAAGTCTCGGTGCGCGCGCGTGATGCGCGGCAACTCGTCGAAGTAGATCTTGCGGGTCGTGGCCACCCAGCGGACACGGGCCGGCGGATCGTCGTCGTACAGCAGCTGTCCGTCTACCGCGATGCGGCCACGCAGCTCGAGTGGGGCGCCGTTGAGCACCAGAAGGTCAACGCTGGGCGGCAGGTCGACCTCGAACGACGCGGGCGCGGGCCCCTCCCACCACGCCGCGACGTCCACGTCCGAATCCGGCCGGCCGCCGCCGCTGACCCGGCTGCCATGCAGCAGAGCGAACCGGGCGCCGGCCGCCCGCAGCGCTGCAGCCACCTCTGCCAGAAACGCCGCGTCCAGCTTCACGCGGCTCAGTGTGGCAGCAGATTCGGCGTCGATGGATGCGCTGTCGGCCTACCCGGGCCGTGAACGCATCCGTTGTCGGCCAAACGGCTTCGTCAGAGGGCGGCGAGCTCCGCGGTCAGGTCATCGAGGCCGAGCGAGCCCATCGACAGCGCGGCCATGTGCCACGCCTTGAGGTCGAACGACGACCCGCGCCGACGTTCGGCCGCAGCCCGGCCCGCGAGCCACGCCCGCTCCCCCAACTTGTAGCTGATCGCCTGCCCCGGAATACCCAGGTAGCGGACCAACTCGCTGTCGGCGAACGCGGTGTCCATACCGGAGTTCGCGCCCAGGAACTCCCTACCCAGCTCGGGCGTCCACCGTTCACCCGGGTGGAACGGCTGGCCGGAGGGGATGTCCAGCTCCAGGTGCATGCCGATGTCGATGACGACGCGGACGGCGCGCAATTGCTGCACGTCGAGGTAGCCGAGCCGGGCTCCGGGTGCGGTGAGGTAACCCAGTTCGTCCATCAGCCGCTCGGCGTACAGCGCCCAGCCCTCGGTGTCGGCCGCGGTGCTGCCGAGGCTGGTCTGGAACCGGGACAGCTGCGGGGCGACGTGCACCCACTGGGCCAGCTGCAGGTGGTGGCCCGGAACGCCCTCGTGGTACCAGGTGCTGATCAGGTTCCAGAGCGGGAAGCGGGTGCGGCCCAGCGTCGGCAGCCAGGTCCGACCGGGCCGGGCGAAGTCCAGTGACGGCCGCGTGTAGTACGGCGCGGCGGCGCTGCCCGGCGGAGCGATCATGGCCTCGACCCGGCGGACCGGCTCGGCCAGGTCGAAGTGAGTGCTGTCGAGTTCAGCGATCGCCGTGTCCATCATCAGCTGCAGCCGCTCACGGATCGCCTCGACCCCGTCGACCGCCTCGCCCTCTCGATCCAGGTGGGCCATCGCCTGCGCCGGCGTGGACCCGGGCCGTACGACGTCCGCCTCGCGACGGAGCTCGCCGTCGAGGCGGAAGAACTCCTGCCAGCCCCAGTCGTAGGCCTCGGCGAGATCGAGGTCGGCGCCGGTCCAGTACCGCGCGAAACGCGCGTAGCGCTCCGCCCCGACCGCGTCCGGTGTACCGGCAGCGGCCGATTGGTAGTCACCGCGCAGGTACTCCCGGACGGCGGTCATGGCCTCGGTCGCCGTGCCGGCGGCCCGCTCGAGGTCGGCCCGCAGCGCATCCGGACCCCGGCCGGCGAACTCGGTGAACCACGCCGTGCTCACCCACTCGTCGAGCTGCTCGGCCACCGCCTCGATCTGCCGAGGAGCGGCAGAGAGCCCTTGCGCCAGACCACCTTCCAGCGCCTCCTGGTAGGAATGCACCGACGCGGGTACCGCATCCAGGCGACGGGCGATCACCGCCCAGTCGTCGTCGGTCGCCGCCGGCATCATGAGGAACGTTCCACGAATACCGTGCAGCGGTGAACCGATGGTGCTCACCGAGCGCAGGTGCTCGCCGGCATCGCTCAGTGCAAGCGCAGCGTCCAGCCGGTTGCGCAGCAGCCGATCGCACCGGCGCTCCAACGGATCGGACTGCTCCCCGGCCGTGTCGAGGGCAGCCAACGTCGTCCGGGCCAGCTCGTCGAGCGCGGCCTGTCCGTGCGGCGAGAAGTCCGGCAGCCGGGCGTCACCGGGCCGGATGCCCAGGGCAGTACCTGTGATCGGGTTGAGGTCGGCGATGCGTTCGACGTACTCGTCAGCGATCTCGCGTGGTGTCGTGGCGGTCATGGCCCCATCCTGACCTGATGGTCGATTCCGTCGGCGCGGGCCTCGCTCGCTTCGTCGAGGCGCAGGACAAGCACGGCACGTACGACGCCGCTCTCCGGGAGTTGCAGGCGGGCCACAAGCGCGGTCACTGGATGTGGTTCGTCTTCCCCCAGCTGGCCGGTCTCGGGCACAGCGCCATGGCCCAGCACTACGCGATCTCCGGAACCGCCGAGGCCCGCGCCTATCTGGGACACGCGGTCCTGGGTGCCCGGCTCCGCGAGTGCGCAGCGGCGCTACTCGGCCTGCCCGGAGGTGATCCGGTCGCCGTCCTCGGATCCATCGACGCGATGAAGCTGCGTTCGTCGATGACGCTGTTCACGCTGACCGATCCCGACCAGCCGGCGTTTCACGCCGTCCTCGACAAGTTCTTCGGCGGCCGACTGGACAGCGAGACCACGAGCCGGCTGTGACCCCACTCGACCCGCCCCCGTGACCAGGGTCTCAGCCGGCGATCTCCTGACGTGCCGCGGTGGGCGGCTCTAGGCTCCCGGAAACGCACGGGGACGCGCATGCGGCCTCGCCCATGTACAGAAGGTGAGGCCATGCAGATTCCGGCAGCTTTCGACTACGCCCGTGCGGAGAGCCTCGAGCACGCGCTCCAACTGCTCTCCGAGCACGGTCCTGAGGCGCGGGTGATCGCGGGGGGACACAGCCTGCTGCCGATGATGAAGCTGCGGCTGGCCAACCCCGAGTGGCTGATCGACATCAACGACCTCACCGACCTGGCCTACATCACCGAGGACGCCGACGTCGTTCGCATCGGGGCGATGACCCGGCACGTCGAGCTGCTCGAGTCCGAGGCCCTGGCCGGCCTGTTCCCGATCGTGCGCGACGCCGAGCGCACCATCGCCGACCCGCTGGTGCGCAACCGCGGGACGATAGGCGGCTCGCTGTGCCAGGCCGATCCGGCCGAGGACCTGTCGACCGTCTGCCACGTTCTCGGCGCGGAGCTGGTGATCCGCGGAGCCAACGGCGAGCGGACGGTGCCGATGGCGCAGCTGCACACCGGCCCGTACGAGACCAGCGTCGAGCAGGAGGAGATCCTGACCGAGGTCCGCTGGCCGGTCCGGCCGCGGACGGCCAGCGCCTACACGAAGGTCGAGCGCCGGGCCGGCGACTGGGCCACCGCTGCCGCCGGCGCATCAGTGACGATGGGCGCGGACGGCCGGATCGAGGATGTCACGATCGGGCTGACCGCCGTCGGCCTGGACGGCGGTACGGCGACCCGCGCCGCCGACGCCGTACGCGGGCAGACGCCGAGTGAGGACCTGTACGCCGAGGCCGGCCGACTGGCCGCCGAGCAGTGCCGGCCGATGGGCGACCAGCGCGGGACCGAGGCATACAAACGGCACCTGGCCGACGAGCTCACCCGGCGGGTGCTGCGCCGCAGCGTCGAACGAGCTACCGCCCCTCTCGGACAAGGAGTCTGACCGTGCAGGTGTCGATGACGGTGAACGGCGAGGCGATCTCGCGTGAGGTCGAGCCGCGGGTGCTGCTCGTGCACTTCCTGCGCGACGACATCGGGCTGACCGGTACGCACTGGGGCTGCGACACCAGCAACTGCGGCTTGTGCACGGTGCTGATGGACGGCGCACCGGTCAAGTCCTGCACGGTGCTGGCCGCGATGGCCGCCGGCCACGACATCCGTACCGTCGAGGGGATGGCCACCGGCGGCACGCTGGACCCGGTGCAGCAGGGCTTCATGGAGGAGCACGGGCTGCAGTGCGGCTTCTGCACGCCGGGGATGATGCTCACCGCGCGGGCCTTGCTGGACAAGAATCCGGACCCCGACGAGGAGACGATCCGAGAGGCCATCTCCGGCCAGATCTGCCGCTGCACCGGCTACGCCACGATCATCCGCTCGATCCGCTGGGCCGCGACCCATGAGGCCTCCAAGGCCGAGGAGGTCTCCGCGTGACCGCAGTACAGGATCGTCCCAACAACCCCGCCGCCGGTTCGGACCAGCGCCCCATCGGCTTCGGGCGAATCCAGCGCAAGGAGGACCCGCGTTTCGTCCGCGGCAAGGGAAACTACCTCGACGACATCGTGCTGCCGGGGATGCTGCACGGCGCGATCCTGCGCTCGCCGATGGCGCATGCCCGGCTCGTGTCCATCGACACGACCGCGGCCAAGGCGCACCCGGGCGTCAAGGCCGTGATCACCGGGCAGGACCTGGTCGGGTTGAACCTGGCCTGGGCGCCCACGCTGTCCGCGGACGTCCAGGCCGTGCTGGCCACCGACAAGGTCCGCTTCCAGGGCCAGGAGGTTGCCTTCGTCGTCGCCGTGGACCGGTACGCCGCCCGCGACGCCCTGGAACTCATCGACGTCGAGTACGAGCAGCTGCCCGCCGTCATCAACGCTCGCAAGGCGCTGGACCCCGGCGCGCCGGTGATCCGGGACGACCTCGAAGGCCGCACCGACAACCACATCTTCGACTGGGAGGCCGGCGACGCCGCTGAGACCGACGCCGTCTTCGCCCGCGCGGACGTCGTGGTCAGCGAGGACATCGTCTACCCGCGGGTGCACCCGGCGCCGATGGAGACCTGCGGCGCGATCGCCGACTACGACCCGATCGACGGCAAGCTCACCCTCTACGAGACCACCCAGGCACCGCACGCCCACCGCACGCTGTACGCCATCGTCGCGGGGATCCCCGAGCACAAGATCCGGATCATCTCCCCCGACATCGGCGGCGGCTTCGGCAACAAGGTAGGCATCTACCCCGGTTACGTCTGCGCCGTGGTCGGTTCGATCGTCACCGGCAAGCCGGTCAAGTGGGTCGAGGACCGCTCGGAGAACCTGATGTCGACGTCGTTCGCCCGCGACTACCTCATGCACGGCGAGGTGGCGGCGACCAAGGACGGCAAGATCCTCGCCGTCCGGACGACGGTGCTGGCAGACCACGGGGCGTTCAACGCGACCGCGCAGCCGACGAAGTACCCGGCCGGCTTCTTCCACATCTTCACCGGCAGCTACGACCTGGAAGCCGCGCACTGCAAGGTGACCGGCGTCTACACGAACAAGGCGCCCGGCGGAGTGGCGTACGCCTGCTCGTTCCGGGTGACCGAAGCGGTCTACCTGGTCGAGCGGATGGTCGACGTCCTGGCTCTGAAGCTCGAGATGGACCCGGCCGAGATCCGGCTGAAGAACTTCATCAAGCCCGAGCAGTTCCCTTACGCGAACAAGACCGGCTGGGAGTACGACTCCGGCGAGTACGAGCGCGCCATGCGGATGGCGATGGACATGGCCGGGTACGACGAGCTGCGCCGGGAGCAGGCCGAGAAGCGCGAGCGCGGCGAGCTGATGGGCATCGGCGTCACGTTCTTCACCGAGACGGTGGGCGCCGGGCCGCGCAAGCACATGGACATCGTCGGCCTGGGCATGGCCGACGGCGCGGAGTTGCGCATCCACCCGACCGGCAAGGCCGTGGTGCGGCTGTCCGTGCAGTCGCAGGGCCAGGGCCACGAGACGACGTTCGCCCAGATCGTCGCCGAGGAGATCGGGATCCCGCCGGAGGACATCGAGGTCGTCCACGGCGACACCGACAACACCCCCTTCGGGTTGGGTACCTACGGCAGTCGCTCGACCCCGGTCAGCGGCGGCGCCGTCGCGCTGGTCACCCGCAAGGTCCGCGACAAGGCCCGGCTCATCGCGGCGGCCATGCTGGAGGTCCGCCCGGAGGACCTGGAGTGGGAGAAGGGCCGCTTCTTCGTCTCCGGCGATCCGGAGAAGGGCAAGACCATCGCCGAGATCGCGATGGGTGCGCACGGCACGGTGGCCCTGCCCGAGGGGGTCGACGGCAACCTCGACGCCGAGGTGACGTACGACCCGCCGAACCTCACCTTCCCCTTCGGCGCCTACATCTGCGTCGTCGACATCGACCCGGGCACCGGCGTAGTCAAGGTCCGCCGCTTCATCGCCGTCGACGATTGCGGCACCCGGATCAACCCGATGATCATCGAGGGGCAGGTGCACGGCGGGCTCACCGACGGCGTGGGCATGGCCCTGATGGAGATCATCGACTTCGACGAGGACGGCAACTGTCTCGGCGGGTCGTTCATGGACTACCTGATCCCGACCGCCATGGAGGTCCCGGACTGGGAGACGGGGCACACCGTCACGCCCTCGCCGCACCACCCGATCGGCGCCAAGGGGATCGGTGAGTCTGCGACCGTGGGCTCACCGTCGGCCGTCGTGAACGCCATCGTCGACGCGCTGCAGCCCTACGGCGTCGTACACATCGACATGCCCTGCACACCCTCGCGGGTCTGGGAGGCCATGCAGGGCCGACACGTCCCGACCGCCGGCGTCTGAGCCTTGTCCCAAACGGTGTCGTCGTGAGCCGGGCCGACCTCGCCGACCGGGCGAGTGAACTGCGCCGTACGCGCACGCCGTTCGTGCACGCCACCGTCGTACGCGCAGCGCACCCGACCAGTGCGCACGCCGGGGACGCGGCGCTCATCCATGCCGACGGGTCGATCGAGGGGTTCGTCGGCGGGACCTGCGCGGAGGCCTCCGTCCGGGCGCAGGCGCTGGGGGTGCTCCTCAGCGGCGAGCCGCTGCTGTTGCGGATCCGTCCCGACGCCGCGACGACGCCGGACGAGCCGGGCGCGGTGACCGTGACCAACCCCTGCCTGTCCGGCGGGACGCTGGAGATCTTCCTCGAGCCGCACCGCCCGGCGCCGCGCGTGGTCGTGGTCGGCTCCACGCCGGTGGCGCGGGCGTTGGCCGCGCTGGGTGGCCCACTCGGGCTGCACGTCGAGCTGACCGACGGCGATTCGACCAGGCCCGATCCGGAGGACGCCGCGCTGATCGTGGCCTCGCACGGCCGGGCTGAGGAGCCAGCGCTCGAGGCCGCGTTGCGCGCCGGCGTCCCGTACGTCGGTCTGGTGGCCAGCCGGACCCGCGGCAGCGCCGTACTGGCCGGTCTGGACGTGTCCGAGGCCGACCGCAGCCGGGTGCACAGCCCCGCCGGGCTCGACCTCGGCGCCCGCACCGCCGGCGAGATCGCGCTGTCGATCCTGGCCGAGATGGTCACCGAGCGAGCGGCCACCGTCCCGACTCCCGTCGGCGTCGAACCGCTGACCGCGCTGGATCCGGTCTGCGGGATGACCGTGGGCGTGTCGGACAGCACGCTGCAGGCGGCGTACGGCGGGCGCACCGTCCATTTCTGCTGCGAGCACTGCCGCACCGCCTTCGTGGCCGAACCGGCCCGGTTCGCCGGGTGAAGGACGCCGCCCGGGCCGGCGCCGAACCCGACGTCGCCGAGCGGGTGCCCGACGTCGACACCCTCGTGCGGGCTCTGGACGGCGCGGACTACCTCAGCGACATCGGGCTGGCGACGGCGCTGTTCATGGCCGTCCGGCTGCCGCAGCCGCTGCTGCTCGAAGGGGAGGCGGGGGTCGGCAAGACCGAGGCGGCCAAGGCCCTGGCCCAGGTGCTCGACACACCGCTGATCCGCCTGCAGTGCTACGAGGGCATCGACGCGGCCGAAGCGTTGTACGAGTGGAACTACACCCGCCAGCTGCTGGCCATCCGGCTGGCCGAGGCGCAGGGTGACCGATTGGATCAGACTGCCCTGTTCAGTCAGGAGTTCCTGATGGAGCGCCCGCTGCTGGCGGCCCTGCGCCATCCTGGACCGCGCCCGGCCGTCCTGCTGATCGACGAGTTGGACCGCGCGGACGACGACTTCGAGGCGTTCACGTTCGAGCTGCTCGCCGAGGCAACGGTCACCATCCCGGAACTCGGGACCGTGGCCGCGACGCACCCGCCGGTGGTGGTGCTGACCTCGAACCGGACCCGAGACCTGCACGACGCGCTGAAGCGGCGGTGCCTCTACCACTGGATCGACTTCCCGTCGCCGGAGCAGACCGCGCGCATCATCCGCCGCCGGGTACCCGACAGCGCCGAGCCGCTGGCGATGGACGCAGCCGCGGCGGTGGGCCGGCTGCGCTCGCTGGACCTGGAGAAGCCACCCGGCATCGCCGAAGCGATCGACTGGGTCGCCGCCCTGACCTTGCTCGGTACCACCCGGCTGGACGAGGCGTCCGCCGGCGCGACACTGGGGTCGGTACTGAAGGGCCGCGACGACCTGGCGCTCGCCCGAGCCGCCGGCCTGCCGTGGGTGGTCGGCTAGCCCGATGAGCCGGGCGCGGATCGCCGTGCAGCCGGCGTCGCTGGCCGCCGGGTTGGCCTCGGCGCTGCACCGCGCCGGCCTGCCCGTGACGCCACAGCGGGCAGGGCGCTTCGCCGCGTCGCTCGTCCTCGCGCCGCCGGTGCGGCGGGAGCGGTTGTACTGGCAGGCCCGAATCACCCTGCTCAGCGACGTCGAGCAGCTGTCGGTCTTCGACGCGGTGTTCGAGGCCGTCTTCGCGGACGGCCTCGACCCGGCCGATACGCGCGGCGACCCGGGTGGCCCTCCGCCGATCCACGCCCCCGCCCGCCGACCGGACGACGAGCGGCCGCCGGTGGACCGGCCCCCGGCCGGTGGCGCCCCAGGACTGGCCCGCTCAGCCGACGGCGACGCGAGCGGTACCGACCGCGACGCCGTACTCGGGGTGGCGGGGATCGAGGAACGCTTGGGCGACACCGCGTTCGACCGGCTCTCGGCCGAGGAGCTGGCCGAGTTGCGCGGGCTCATCCGCCGGATCGCACTGGCCACCCCGCCGCGGCGGACGCGGCGGACCACGCCCACCACCCACTCGCGGGAGCGCCTCGACGTACGCCGGACATTGCGGCGGGCGCACCGGACCGGAGGCGATCCGGTACGCCGGATCCACCGGCAACGACGCGAGCGGCCGCGGCGGCTGGTCCTGCTCTGCGACGTGTCCGGGTCGATGGAGCCCTACTCGCGGGTGTTCCTCACCCTGTTGCAGGGCGCGGTGGCCGGCGCCCG
>Ga0183260_10002423_pt1 | contig 15430 bp, 13 predicted proteins | sample AntDrymUQ4972206_2_FD_129768 | JGI IMG/M metagenome (GOLD analysis project Ga0183260, IMG submission 129768) | Polar desert sand microbial communities from Dry Valleys, Antarctica - metaG UQ497 (22.06) (version 2) (version 2) | ecosystem: Environmental > Terrestrial > Soil > Desert | place... | reverse complement strand
GCAACGGGACGGTGATGTCGGCATATTCGCGAAAGAGTTCGCGCACGAAGGCGAGATTGTCCTGGGGCATTGTCTTGTTTGCTCTCAAGTGGGTTCGGTGTGATGGATTTTCTGCAGGCTCGCGGCCGCCCGGCGGGGCTCCTCCATCATGATGGCAACGGGCACGGTCCGCGACCGCCATGACCGCCGCGTTGGTGTTGCCGCTCACGATGTTGGGCATCATCGACGCATCGAATACGCGCAACGCCTCGACGCCGCGCACGCGCAGTTCAGGCGTCGGGACAGCGAGCGGATCGCGGTCGCTGCCCATCCTGCAGGTGCCGACGGGGTGATAGTTGGTCTTCACGGTTCGCTTGCAGTGCTCGCGCAGGTCGGCTTCGGAGACGACGGCCGGTCCCGGCAGAAGCTCATCCGTGACCATTTCCCGCAACGGGGACGTCGCCAGGATCGAGCGTGCGTAGCGAAGTCCCGCGATCGACAGCCGCATGTCGCTGTCGTGAGCCAGGAACCGGCTATCGATCAGTGGAAGGTCATTCGGGTCGTTGGATGCGAGACGGACATTTCCGCGCGCCTGCGGCCGCAGCAAGCAGGCGTTCAACGTCACCCCGTGCGTGGGCGTTACCGCGGTGTTGCCGCGATCCATGTAGATCGTCGGGACACAGTAGAGCTGCAGCGACGCATCGGCCGCGGTGCCTTCCGGATCGAGAAACGCGCACGCCTCCACGCCGTTCGACGTGACCGGGCCCGTCCTGAACAGCAGGTACTCGAGGCCGTTGCGGACCATGTTCCAGCCGGTGTCCTGCCGGAAATAGCCGTACGCCCCGTTGGTCGCGGCCATGACCGGGACCTCGTGGTGATCCTGCAGGTTCTCGCCAACACCAGGCAGATCGACGCGCACCTCGACGTGATGGCGCCGCAACTCGGCAGCCGGCCCGATGCCCGACAGCATCAGCAGCTTCGGCGTGGCGAACGTGCCTGCGGTGACGATGATCTCCGCATCGGCGTAGGCGGTCATCACGCGTTTGCGCTGCGCGAATTGCACGCCGACCGCTCGGGTGCCTTGAAACACGAGCTTCGTCGCGACCGCGCCCGTCCGGAGGGACAGGCGGGAATCGTCCAGCAGCGGCCACAGAAACGCGTCGACGGCGCTGCAGCGGCGACCCTCGTGCGTAGTGAGCTGGAGACAGCCCACACCATGTTGCCGGCCGCCATTGAAGTCCGAATTGAGCGGTACGCCCAGTCCATGGACGGCACTGACGAACGCATCCGTGAGCGCACAGCGATTCGCGTGATCCGAGACCTTGAGCGGACCGGAGGTTCCGTGCATGGCATTGTCGATACGCTGGTTGCCCTCCATCCGCGTGAAGTACGGCAGCAGGTCGCGAAATGACCAACCGGCGTGGCCGGCTGCTTCATCCCACTCGTCGTAGTCCGCTGCCTGGCCGCGTATATAAACCATGCCGTTGACCGTGCTGCCGCCGCCCAGCACCTTGGCCTGCGGGATCTCGATCGTCCGCTCGCCCAGTTGCGGCTGCGCGACCGCGGCCCGCCTCCAGCAGCACCACCTGATCGGCCATGCTCATCGCCTCGATCTGATCGTGCGTGACGTAAAGCATCGTGATGCCGAGCTGGCGTTGCAGGCCGTGGATTTCCGCGCGCATCTCGTTGCGCAGCTTGGCGTCCAGGTTGGACATCGGCTCGTCCATCAGGCAGACGGGTGCTTCGGCGATGATGGCCCGGCCCATGGCGACGCGCTGTTGCTGCCCCCCGGAGAGCTGCGACGGCCGGCGCTCGAGCAGCGACGAGAGCCCGAGCAACGACGCGACCGACTGCAGGCGGTCAACGCGCGCTTTCGCGTCGGCTTTGCGGATGCGCAGTCCAAAGGTGATATTCTCCGCCACCGTCAGGTGCGGAAACAGCGCATAGAACTGAAACACCATCGATATGCCCCGATGATGCGGCGGCAACCTGGTGACGTCGACATCGTCGATGGTGATGCGCCCGGAGGTGGCCCGATCCAGCCCGGCGACCAGCCGGAGCAACGTCGACTTGCCACAGCCGGAGGGGCCGAGAAGTACGGTCAGGCTGCCCTTGGGGACTTCGAAGGAAACATCGTCGAGCGCACGAACGTCGCCCCAGTGCTTCGACAGATGTTCGATCCGGATCGCATTCATGCGTGCATTCGCCGGTCGATCACGACGCGAGCGCCGGATACCGCTGCAGCACGTCGAGGAGCGCGGCATGAACGCCGGGCGTCCCGACGATGATCTGCCCGCTGTTGAGGAACGCACCGCTTCCACTGAAGGTGGTGACAACACCGCCCGCTTCCTGCACCAGGAGACTGCCCGCGCCGACGTCCCAGGCATTGAGGCCCTTCTCCCAATGCCCGTCGATCCAGCCCGCGGAAACATAAGCGAGGTCGAGCGCCGCGGCGCCCGGACGGCGGATACCGGCGCAGCGCTGCATGATGACGCGCAGCGACGCGAGATAGTCATCGAGGTAGTGCCAGTCCCTGAACGGAAGACCGGTCCCCAGCACCGCCTCGGTCAGGCCGGGCCGGCCGCTGACGTGAATGCGGACACCGTCGAGAAAGGCGCCACGGCCGCGCGTTGCCGTGAAGAGTCGCCCGCTGGTCGGGTCGTACACGACACCGACGGCGATGGCGTCGTCGATCTGCAGCGCAATCGAAACACAGTAGTAAGGAATGCCGTGCAGAAAGTTCGTCGTTCCGTCCAGGGGATCGATCACCCAGGTGTAACGGGACGTCCCGGCCTCTCCCGATTCTTCCGCCTTGAACGCATGACCCGGATACTTCGCGGCCAGCGTGTCGATGATCACGCGCTCCGCACCCTTGTCGATCACGCTGACGAAATCATTGGCGTTCTTGCGTTCGATGGTGAGGCTCGCACGATTTTTGGCGCCCTCCTGGATGACTACGCCTGCCGCACGCGCCGCGACGACTGCCGTCGACAGAAATGGCGCGAGATCTTCCGCCACCGGCCTTGGCGATTCAACGATGTCCAACGCGAGTTGCTCCGGTCAGTGAAAGGGAAACGGTCCGTCGAACGTGCCGATGTTGAGCGTATGGGTGAACAGGACGCCGCCCGTCCATCGGTGGAGCTGAAAGCCGGGCGGCTCCAGCGTGAAGGAGTCGAGCCCGACCGGGCGCAGGTCCAGCGCGGCCTGGTGGGCGGTGCTCGGACAGGACGACGCGATGGTGCCGCCGAACCTGATTTGCGTCGACCGATGCACGTGCCCGCAGAGCACCCGTTCCACTTGCGGGTGGCGTGCGATGACGCGCTCGAGCTCGGCGCTGCGCTCCATGCCGACCTCATCGAAATGGCTCAATCCCGTGACAAACGGTGCGTGATGCATCATCACTAAGGTCGGCGCATCCGGCCTTTCGGCCAGCGTGCGGTCGAGCCATGCAAGGCGCTCGTCGCACAGCGTGCCGCGGGTGCGTCCCTGCACGATCGAGTCGACCGCGACCAGGCGCAGCGGCAGCGTCTCGATCGAATACAGGATGAATTCGCCGGTGGTCGGCAGGTAGGGCTGGTCCGCAAAAGCCAGGCGAAATTCCGCGACCTTGTCGTGATTGCCCGGTATGACGTAGTACGGGGCCTTGAGCTCCCCAAGAATTTCACGTAGATGCGCGTACGCAGTCCGCTGGCCCTTATCGGCCAAGTCACCCGTGATCAGGACGACGTCGGGCTGCGGATCGAGCCGGTTGAGATGCTCGATTGCATTGCGCAGCATGCTCGCGGTGTCGACGCGGCCGTAGGCCAGCTCGCCCTTGGGCATCACATGCAGATCTGAAATTTGGGCCAATAGCATCGTCGTTCGCCTTCGTTGCACCTGAAGCCATCTCGCGCCGACGCGCGAAAGGCAGGTAAGTCTGGCCTTCTCCCGTTGCAGGTTTGTGAATGCACGATTCCCTCCGGCGCCAACCGGGGGACAGGCAAGTGACGCGTACCGCCTGCTTTTGCTGCTGCTATTGCGTACGAGTGATTTTATTTATACCCTATGTGCAAATGTACACCACGGATTTAAAAATTGGAAGCACCTGAAGCCAGCCTGGCCATCCGGGCCGCATGGCTCTACTACGTGCATGGGCTCAACCAGGCCGAAGTTGCCGACCGTCTCGGCATCTCGCGCGTCAAGGTGCATCGCCTCATTGCACTTGCCCACCAGCAGAACTGGGTCAAGGTCTTTGTCGAAGGCAGCACAGCCGAAGGCTTGGCGCTGGAGCAATCGGCGAAGCAGATTTTCAATCTGCAGTTCTGCAGCGTCGCCCCGTCGGACGTCGATGGCCTGGCCCTCGGACCCGAGGCCGGATTCCGCAGCCTGGGCGCGGCGGCGGCACTCTATCTGCACCAGTATCTGGAGCACCACCCGAAATGCTCCATCGGCGTCGGGCACGGACGCACGCTGGCCGCGGTCGCCGACGCGTTGCCGAAGATATCCCGGCCGCAGTCGCAGTTCGTCTCGATCCTCGGGAGCCTGACCCGGCGCTCGACGGCGAATCCTTTCGACGTGATCAATCGCTTCGCCGAACGAACAGGCGGTGCAGGCTATTTCGTGCCCGCGCCGTTCTTCGTCGATTCGGTCGATGACGCCGAAGTTCTTCGCGGCCAGCGTGTCGTGAAAAGCGTTCTGGAGCTTGCGCGGAAGACCGACCTCGTGCTGATCGGAATCGGCAACCTCAAGAACAGGCCCGCCATCTACGAGTCCGAGCGCAGGGCGCTTGCTGCCCTCGGCATCGTCGGCGAGATACTCGGCCAGTTTTTGGACCGCGAAGGACGCACGGTACATTGCGACATGGCGCAGCGCTCGATCAGCCTTCGCCTGGAGGAGCTCCGGGGCCGCACCGTGATCGGTATTGCAGGAGGACCGGACAAGGTGGACGCCATTCGCGCGACGCTCCGCAGCGGACTCTTGTCCGGGCTCATCACCGACGAGACGACCGCGCGCGCTATTCTTGAGCAGAAGACGCCGCGCAGCGCAGCGGCGAAACGTGCGCGCGGCCGCAAGCCCCTACCCCCGGTGATTCGCTCCGACGGCAATCGGTCAACCCTGGGCCGGTGACGCACCGCCCCACACCGAGGATGACATTGATGAACACGCATGAACCAATGACCGCCGTTGTCTGCCACGGTCCGAAGGATTACCGCGTCGAGAAGATCGCGCGGCCGGTTGCCGGCCCGCGCGAGATGGTCATCCGCATCAGCGCCTGCGGCATCTGCGCGAGCGATTGCAAGTGTTGGTCCGGCGCCAAGTTGTTCTGGGGCGAGAACCCGTGGGTGAAAGCCCCGGTCGTACCCGGCCACGAGTTCTTCGGCTCGGTCGAATCGTTAGGCGATGACGCGGCCGCGCACTTCGGTGTCGCGCTCGGCGACCGCGTCATCGCCGAGCAGATCGTGCCGTGCGAGCAGTGCCGCTATTGCCGCTCCGGCAAGTACTGGATGTGCGAGGTGCACAACATCTTCGGCTTCCAGCGCATCGTGGCCGAGGGCGGCATGGCGCAGTACATGCGCTTCCCCGCCAATGCGCGCGTGCACAAGATTCCCGTTGGACTGCCGCTGGAAGATGCCGCGATCATCGAGCCGCTGGCGTGCGCGATCCACGCCGTCAATCGAGGCGATATCCAGCTCGACGACGTGGTGGTGATCGCGGGCGCGGGTCCGATCGGACTCATGATGGTGCAGGTTGCGAGACTCAAGACCCCGCGCAAGCTGGTGGTCGTCGACCTGGTCCCGGAGCGATTGGAACTTTCCATGCGCTACGGCGCCGATGTTGTCATCAATCCGAAGAGCGAGGACGCGCTCGCGATCGTGCGCGAACTCACCGGCGGCTATGGCTGCGATGTCTATATCGAGGCCAGCGGCTCGCCGAGTGGCGTGACGCAGGGCCTCGACATGGTCCGCAAGCTCGGCCGCTTCGTCGAGTTTTCGGTGTTCGGCAGCGACACCAGCGTCGACTGGTCGATCATCGGCGATCGCAAGGAGCTCGACGTTCGCGGCGCGCACTTGGGACCTTACTGCTATCCGATCGCCATCGACCTCCTGGCCCGTGGTCTCGTGACCTCGAAAGGAATCGTCACGCACGACTATCCGCTGGAGCAATGGGACGAAGCCATCAAGGTGGCCAACTCGATGGATTCGATCAAGGTGCTCATGAAGCCCGCCCAGTAGCCAGGAGCGAGACCGTGGACAATGGCATCGGCGTCGATGTCGCGCCTGAAGGACATCACGCGCAATGGGGTCGACAGCTACTTCGGTACAGTACGCGCGTCAAGGCTCCGCGAACATCAACTGCGGTTTGATCTCGATGAGCTTGCGCTGGTCAAACGTCCCGTTGTCCACCACCTCGAACGCCTGGCCCAGCAAGCCTTCCACGTTCTGCCGCACCATAAGCACGGGAAAGCTCAGCGCGCCGGCAAATGGATCCCAGTCATAGCAGCCTATGGTGCAAGCTTTCAGCTCGGCAGATGGCAAGGTCTTGAGGAATCGCACGGCGCCTTCCAGCGCAATGGTTGAATTGATGTACAGAGCGCGCGGTAGTCCGCCCAACCGTCCATGCAGCGCACGCACCGATGCTTCGGCAAGAACATCCGCGTAGCCACACGTATCTACCTGGCTGACATGGAGCTTGCCCATGTGCTTAGTGACGGTATCGATGAAACCGCTCACTCGTCGTTGCGTCGCGTAGTCCGACGCAAGGCCGCCCACGAAATGGGCACGATTGCGCGCTCGACTCGTGGCGGCGACCGAGCGCTCGATCAACGCCAGCGTGAGTTGCTGTGAGCCCCAGTAGTTGTCGCTGACCACCGACGTGGCAGTGGTTCCCGGCAAGTCGACATTCACATGGGCAACACCTTGTGCACGGCACGCGCGGCTTACCGAATCGGGATCGGTCGCCCCGGTGACGATCAGCTGCTCGATCCTGTATGAGAGCAGCGTATTCACGGTTTCGAGCTCCAGCGCCGGGTCGCGCAGCGTGCTCACTACGATCGGGTACCAATGCCGCTCTCGCGCCAGGCGTTCGAAGGCGCGTGACATTTCGCTGAAGAAGCGGTTGTCATGCATGGGGATGATCATGCCGATGAGGCCCGATCGCTTGCGACGCAAGCCACTGGCTTGGCGGCTGAGTGTGAACTTGTGCGTATCCGCAAGCACCTTTACGCGACCGGCCGTAGCCTCGGCAATACGGCGCGACTTCCAGTTGCCGCTCAGAACCGCGCTCACCGTCGATGCCGACATACCGGCCAGTTCGGCCAGGTCGTAAATGGTGGATGCACGCTTGGCCATGTGAGTGATAGTCCCGCGATGGAGAGCGACCCTGCGCCAACGGTGCGCCGGTTGCACACCTGCATTGCAAGTGGCACAATTGCAAAGATTCTTGCACAATCGATTGCGCAAAACAACGGAAATTCGTAGTCGTCGCGTGCCGGGCTCTCCGGTGCCACGCCGACACGGCGCACGGAAGAGGAGGCGCGACATGGCAAGCAAGGACGCGGCACGACCCAACGTGCTGTTCATCGTCAGCGACGACCAGGGCCCGTGGGCGCTCGGTTGCGGCGGCAATCCCGAGATACAGACACCGGTGCTCGATCGGCTTGCCGGCCGGGGTGTCCGCTTCGAGAACTTCTTCTGTGTATCGCCCGTGTGCTCGCCGGCACGCGCGTCGCTGTTCACCGGCGACATCCCGTCGCGCCATGGCGTGCACGATTGGATTCGCGCCGGCAGCATGGGCGATTCACGCATCGACTACCTCGGCGGGCAAACCCTGATTCAGGACGTGCTTGCCGCCAGCGGCTATCGTTGCGCACTTGTCGGCAAGTGGCACCTGGGCGCGAGTGATGTGCCCCGGCCCGCCTTCATCAAATGGTTGGCGCATCAGTCGGGGATGGGCCCCTACTACGCCGCGCCGATGGTCGACGAAACCGAGCCATTCATCGCCGACGGCTACATCACCGATGTACTCGCCGACGCTGCCAGCGAGTTCATCACGCAGGAAGCCACCAACGAAAAGCCATTCTCCCTTAACCTGCATTTCACGGCGCCCCACTATCCGTGGATCAAAAGCCATCCAAAGGCGTTTACCGACCTGTACGCCAATTGCCCGTTCGACAGCTGTCCCGAAGAACCGCCGCATCCCTGGTTCATCGGCGGCAAGGCTGAAGTTGAACGCGGCCGCAGCGAGCGCCGCGACAGCCTCATCGGCTACTTTGCTGCAGTGAGCGCGATGGACGCCGGCATTGGCCGCGTGCTCACCACCATCGAACGTGCGGGCCTCACGCAAAGCACGCTGGTGATATTCGTGAGCGACAACGGGATGAACTGCGGTCATCACGGAATCTGGGGCAAGGGCAATGGCACCATGCCGCAGAACATGTACGACACATCGGTAAAAGTACCCTGCATCGTGGCGCAACCGGGGCGCATACCCGCCGGGGTGATCAATACCGACCTGCTTTCGGGCTACGACATGTTTCCTACGTTGGTCGCGTATCTTGGCCTGGACTACACGCCCACGCGGCCGCAGCCGGGGTGCAGCTTCCACGGCATCCTCGCTGGTACCCGCGACGCTGGTCGCGACCAGGTTGTGGTTTACGACGAATACGGCCCGGTGCGCATGGTGCGAACGCACGACTGGAAGTACGTACACCGTTATCCCGACGGTCCGCATGAGCTGTTCGATCTCAGGGGCGACCCAGGTGAACGCACCAATCGCGTGGACGATCCATCCGTAAGTGGCGTTCTCGCTGCCCTGCGCAACCGGCTCGAGACCTGGTTCCGCTCCTACGTTGATCCGCAGCGCGACGGCATGAACAAGGGTGTCACCGGGTGCGGTCAGGTGGATCGCGCCGAGCGAGCACCCGCGCACACGGCCTTTGCCGCCGATCACACGCAGAGCACCGACTGGGATCTGTGGCTCACCAAACCCGCGGCCTGAACCGACATGGAACATAAGGCAGCGAGGAACGCATGACAGTATCGAACGCACGCATGACGGCCATTGTTTGCCACGGGCCCAATGACTATCGCGTGGAGCAGATCGCACGGCCGGTGCCGCGCGAACGCGAAATATCGCTGCGTATCGTTGCCTGCGGTATCTGCGCCAGCGACTGCAAGTGCTGGTCAGGCGCCAAGATGTTCTGGGGTGGCAGCGGCGCGCCTCCATGGGTGAAGGCACCCGTCGTTCCTGGCCATGAATTCTTTGGCCACGTCGAGGCACTTGGCGCAGGCGCGGCGGAACACTTTGGGGTGGCGCTTGGCGACGCGGTCGTCGCCGAGCAGATCGTGCCCTGCCACAAGTGCCGCTATTGCCGCGCCGGGCAATACTGGATGTGCGAGGTGCACGACATCTTTGGCTTTCAACGTGAAGTGGCCGATGGCGGCATGGCGCAATACATGCGCATTCCGCCAACCGCGCGCGTGCACAAGATTCCTGCCGAGATGCCGCTGGAAAATGCGGCCATCATCGAACCGCTGGCCTGCGCCATTCACGCAGTGCAGCGCGCCGATATCCAGCTGGATGACGTGGTGGTCATAGCAGGCGCGGGGCCCATCGGGCTGATGATGGTGCAAGTGGCGCGTTTGAAGACCCCGCGTAAACTCGTCGTGATCGACATGGTCCCCGAGCGGTTGGCGCTGGCCAGGCGCTATGGCGCCGACGTGGTCGTCAATCCGAAAGCGGACGATGCACTTGCCATCGTTCTCGGTCTCACCGATGGCTATGGCTGCGATGTCTACATCGAGGCCACTGGCTCGCCGGACGGAGTGACACAGGGCCTGGATCTGATCCGCAAGCTGGGCCGGTTCGTCGAGTTCTCGGTCTTTGGCAAGGACACCGCGGTCGATTGGTCGATCATCGGTGACCGCAAGGAATTGGACGTGCGCGGCGCGCACCTGGGACCCTACTGCTACCCCATTGCCATCGACCTCCTGTCGCGTGGCCTGGTGACGTCCGACGGCATTGTCACGCACGGCTTCGCACTGGAAGCATGGGACGACGCCATCAAGCTGGCCGATTCGATCGATTCCATCAAGGTTTTGATGAAGCCGGCGCCATGAGCGCCGACCGCAGGTCCACTTTCACCCGAGGAGACATCATGCAACGTACGCGCCGTTCCTGGATCACCGCATCAATCGCCGTGACGCTCTACGCCGCATTATCGGGCAGCGCGTTTGCTGCCGACCCGCCCGGCAAGGGCATTACCATCAACATCGGTTACTTCCCGGTGGTGTCGCCCGTGCCCATCATGCGCGCGCAACGCATGCTCGAGGACAAGGGCTATACGGTGAACTGGGTGGCAGTGAACTCGGGGCTGCCGGGTGCGGCAAGCGCGGTGGCAGCTGGCAAGCTGGATATCGCCTGGGGCAACAGCATCTCGGCGGTGGTGATCTTTTCGCAGTCACCCGACGCCGCACAGTTCATTGGCCAATCGTTCATCAATGCCAACGTCACCGTCGTCGCGGAGAAGAGCACGATCAAGAGCGCCAAGGAAATACAGGGCAAGAAAGTCGTGGTGAGTGGTCCCAAGACTGCGTCCACGCTTTTCTTCCAGATCGGGCTCAAGAAGGCGGGTGTCGATCCGATGAACAATGAATACTTTGTGTCCGGTACGGGTCCGGGCATGGTTGGCGTACTCGATTCGGGTGGCGCCGAAGTGGTGGCAGGATACGTGCCCTATGTGGCCGACATGGTGCTGAAGAAGATCGGCCGTGTGCTGTTCACCGGTTCCGATGCGATCGGCGGCCCGGCACCGGGCGACGGCTTCATCGCCAGCACCGCGTTCATCAAGGCGCAACCGGAAGCAGTCAAGGACGTGTTGCGCGCCCAGTTTGCCGCCACCGACTTCATCAAGGCGCAGCCTGCGGACGCGTACAAGCAAATGGCCGACTTTGCCAAGGTGGATGAGGCTGCGGTGCGTTATTCGTTCGAGAACAAGCTGATCGGTGTTGCGGCGAGCTATGTGCCTGACGTCGAAGGCATTGTCAGCACCGAGGTCATTGCGCAGGAATTGGGCTTTGCACCGGCGGGGGTGGACTTGCCCACCTACGCGCGCAGGTTCAACAACACGCAGCTGGCCAAGGAAGTGCTGGCCAAACGCTGAGCTTTAAGTGGCTAACCCGCTGAACCCAATGGCACACCGGTGAAGGTGGCTGTCCCTGTGCTGTCGCGCCACGCACAAGGCGTGTTGTTGGGATTGGCGGGCGTGGCGTGCGCGCTGGTCGCATGGACACTATTGTCGCGATGGCTGGCGATCGGTGGCGGTGCCATCAATCGGCTGCCACCGCCGTGGCGTGTCGGAGCCGAAATCCTCGCCTATGCCCGCGGCGAATTGCTTGTGGATCTGCTGCACAGCCTGCGGGTGTTTGCACTTGGCTGGCTTGTAGGCGCCGTCTGCGCCACGATGCTCGGGTTGCTGTTGGGGCGCGTAAAGGCACTGGGCCAGGTGTTCATCCCGGTCATCGAAGCCATTCGTCCCGTGTCCAGCATCGCCTGGGTGCCGCTGTCGGTGGTGTGGTTCGGCTTTGGGCTGACCAGCAAAGTGTTCCTGGTGGGCCTCGCGGTATTTCTGGTGGTGATCGTGTACGCGGTCGACGGCGCCCGGCGCATTCCACCCGAACTTGATCGCACCGCCACCATGCTGGGCATGCGCGGCGCACAACGCTTCTTCCAGGTGGTGCTGCCTGGCACGCTCACCGAGGTGCTGATCGGCTCGCGCGTTTCACTGATGGCCGGCTGGGGCACGGTGATCGTTGCCGAACTGGTGGCGGCCGATTCCGGCCTTGGCGCGCATCTCATTGCCGTGCAGCAGAGTTACAACGTGCCCGCGGTGATGGCGACAATGGCGTACTTTGGCGTTACGGGCTTCGCGATGAACGCGCTGTTCAGCGTGGCCGAGCGGCGGCTGACGCCATGGGTACCGCGCGGGGAAGACACGCGATGACCAACCCAAGGCTGCGCGCAGTGCTGTTGCCGCTGGTGGGCGCGGCGCTGGTCGTCGCCATCTGGCAAGCTACCGTTGTGCTGTATCAATTGCCGATGGTGGTGCTGCCCACGCCGTGGTCAGTGGTGAAAACGCTGGTTGCATTGCCTGGCACTGCAATGTTCTGGCGAGATGTTGGCGTCAGCGTGTTTGAATTTGGTGCGGGCTACGCCCTCGGCATGATCCTCGGCATCGCGGTAGGCACGCTGATGGGCGAATGGCGGCTCTTCCGCATGGCGGCCACGCCGGTGATCGAGTCGCTGCGCTTCATCGTCCCCTTCGCGTGGATACCCCTCACCATCCTGTGGTTCGGTACCAGCTACGTGGGCAAGATCGCTCTGGTCACGTACGCGGTGTTTTTCGTGATGGTCGTATCCACGGCACGTGCCGTGTTACACGTCGACCCGTTACTGTCACGCGTGGGACGCGTGATGGGAATGGGGGCGTGGCAACTGGCCTGGAGCGTGCACCTGCGCGCAGCCGCACCCACCATCGCCAGCGCGGCTCGCGCAGCCGCTGCGGTGGGTTGGATCGCCGTGGTGGCCGCCGAATACATTGGCGCCAGCGCAGGCCTTGGGTTGATGATTACCAATGCAGCGTCATCACTTGCAACACCCGCGGTGATCGCGGGCATGATCGTCATCGGCCTCATTGGGGCTGGAGTCAGCGCGGTGGTGGGCTGGATCACCCGCACGCACCTGGACTACTGATGAACACTCCCCTCCAGCAGGGCGGCGAACTGGCGTTCAACGCCATCAGCCATCAATATGCTTCTGCCGGACGCGCCACTTCGGTGCTCGATGATGTTTCATTCTCGATTCCTGCCGGCACGGTAGCGTGTGTGGTCGGACCCTCCGGCTGCGGTAAGAGCACGTTGTTGGGGCTGGCGGCGGGCCTGCTGGCACCCACGCAGGGAACCACGACCTGGGATGACACCAAGGTGCGGGTCGGCCCCAACCACCATATCGGCATGGCATTCCAACAGCCCGGGCTGTTTCCGTGGATGACGGCGCGCCAGAACCTGGCGGTGGGTTTGCGCACCCGCGGGGCCTCGAGGGCCGAAGCCAACGCAACCGCCGACGAGTTCCTTGATCTGGTGGGACTCAGCGAATTCAAGGACGCCTATCCGAACCAGCTCTCTGGTGGCATGGCGCAGCGCGTAGGGATTGCACGCGCGCTCGCGCTGCGACCTCGCCTGCTGCTGCTGGACGAGCCGTTTGCCGCGGTCGACGCGTTTACGCGCCTCAAGCTGCAGCAGGAACTGATGGCACTTCTCAAGCGCTACCGTCCCACGGTGATGTTCGTCACGCACGATGTATCCGAGGCCATTGCACTGGGCGACATGATCGTGGTGATGAGCCAACGGCCAGCCACGGTCCTGCGAATCATTCCGGTGTCACGCGAGGAACGCAACCGTGCAAGCGCTGCCTACGCGCGCAAGCTTGCCGAAACTCTCGCATGCCTGGGCGTAACCAGCGACATGGATCACGCGTGATCCGCCACGTCATCGGCATCGACATTGGCACGCAAAGTACCAAGGCGGTCCTCATGGACGAGCACGGTACGCTGGTTGCGCAGGCTTCCCGTGCGTACCAGGTTGACACACCGCATCCACTATGGGCCGAGCAATGGCCGCAGGTTTGGCTGGATGCCGTGGAAGCTTGCATCCGCGACGTGTGGGAAGGCCGCGCCCAGACTGCGCTTTCGCTGCAGGCGTTGTGCATCAGCTCGCTATACGGCGGCTCCGGTATTGCGCTGGATCAAGCCGGTGTGCCTCTGCATCCATGCCTGATATGGATGGACCGCCGCGCGCAGGACCAGGTGGCCTGGGTGCGTTCCCATGTCGACCTCGATCAGCTCCATGACATCACCGGCAATGGCGTCGACAGCTACTACGGCTACACCAAGATGCTGTGGCTGCGCGAAAATCGGCCCGACGTCTGGGCACGGACCCAGCACTTTGTACCCCCCAATGCCTACGTCATCGCACAACTGACTGGCGAGCTGGCGGTGGACCATAGCTCGGCTGGCAATATCGGCGGCGTCTACGATATTCGAAAGCGCCGCTGGTCCGGCACCATGCTCGATGCGCTGGGCATACCGCGCACGATGATGCCGGCGCGATTGGTGGAATCCAGCGCCGTGGTGGGGAGGGTCACCGAGTTGCAGGCGCGCAGACTGGGCCTGCCGGCCGGCTTGCCCGTGGTGGCCGGTGGGGTCGACGCGGCCGTGGCCACGCTTGCTGCCGGCGCTCGCAGTGAAGGTAACCACGTCGCGATGATCGGCACCAGCATGTGTTGGGGCACGATACGAAAGAAGGTTGACGCGCGCCACGGCCTGATCGCCATGCCGCACGTACTCAACGGCATGGACGACCTGTACGTCTTCGGCGGCGCCATCACCGCGGGAGCGTCGGTCACATGGTTCCGGGAGAATTTTTGCGAAGGTGAAGCCATCGCTGGCCGTGAGCGCGGTGTGGACCCGCACACATTACTCGAGGCGGGTGCGGCGAAACTCGCTCCCGGCGCCGAAGGCCTCTTGTTCCTGCCGTACCTGATGGGCGAACGCAGCCCGATCTGGGATGCGCAGGCGACAGGCGCATTTGTGGGCCTTGGCTTGCATCACGGCCGCGCTCACCTGTACCGCGCGGTGCTGGAAGGTGTCACGTATGCACTGCAGCACAATATCGAGAGCGGCACCCGGGATGGCGCAACACTCGACGCCGCCATCACTGTCGTCGGCGGCGCCGGCCGTTCCGACTTGTGGATGCAGATGGTTGCCGATATCACGGCGCGTCCGGTATACACGATACCGGGCGATGTCGAGGCTTCGCTTGGCGCGGCAATGCTGGCCGCGTTGGGAGTCGGGTTGGCCGATCGCGAGACGTTGATCGGGCGCTGGGTGAACACCAAGCAACGCGCGGAGCCGCAGGCAGCGAATATAGCGCGTTATGCGCAGCTGTATCGGCAGTACATCGCACTCTACCCGGCGCTCAAGGACGTCATGCATGCGTTACGGGCTCCCGCCTCGGCTGCTCTCCCAGATCAGCAATAGAATTCGGCCAAGGGGCGATCAACGAAGGCAAGTCTCTGCTCAAAAAATGGCAGTGAACAAAACGCCGAGCGCGAGAATTTCCCCCGTGGCGTCGCCAGGGGCACTCATATGGAGTGCGATCAGCAAGCGACCGGCAAAGTCATCTTGCAAAAAAGGATAGGAATTCCAACGCGACATCGTTGCGTATCCCGGGTCGGTCAGGAGCGGTCAATCCGGAGTTTCATGCCGAGGGAACCTGAAAACCACATCAGGATCGCGACGCCTCCCTGCCTGGGGCCACCTGAGCGGCGGTAGTTTGCCGCACCGGTGGCCCCAGGCACGAACGGTCCCTGACCAGCAGCGGCTCGTCTTGCGGCGGCACTACCAGGCCATGCGCTG
>Ga0183260_10002422_pt1 | contig 15430 bp, 16 predicted proteins | sample AntDrymUQ4972206_2_FD_129768 | JGI IMG/M metagenome (GOLD analysis project Ga0183260, IMG submission 129768) | Polar desert sand microbial communities from Dry Valleys, Antarctica - metaG UQ497 (22.06) (version 2) (version 2) | ecosystem: Environmental > Terrestrial > Soil > Desert | place... | reverse complement strand
GTGGGAGAGCGACCCCGTTGCCTGGCACGGGCTCGATCAGTCGTTGGCCATCGACCTGTCCGCACTGAGCGTGGTCTGGCTGGCGCCGGTCGCGGACTGACGCCGCCGCCTCCCCCGGGCCACCGCCGCAACGAGGATCGTGCCGGCGACCAGTGCAGACACCAGCCCGATGCGGAGCGCCCCCGTCTCCTGCACCCAGTTCGACACGTCGCCGGAGACGCCGGTGACGAAGGCCACCGGTCCGGCGGGAGCGTCGACATCGCGGTTCACCTGGATCTCGTACCAGCCGTAGTAGGCGACGTAGCCGCCGGCCGCCACCAGTAGTCCGCCCGAGAACCGTTGGACGAGGGGAACGGCCCGGCGCATCCCGGCCACCAGGGAGCGGCGGGCGAGGGCAACCGCCATGGTCAGAAACAGCAGCACGGCGCCCATGCCCAGGGCGTAGGTGACGAAGCCGGCCAGCCCGGAGACGAAGCTGGCGTCGGAGAAGGTGCCGGCCACCACGGCCAGGAACACCGGCAGCGTGCACGAAAGCGACACGGTGGCGTAGGAGACGCCGAACACGAACATGGCGCCCAAGCCGCGCCCGCTTGCTGCCTTACCCACCTTGGGAAGTGAGAGCCGGGGTTGGAAACCCTCGAGCATCGATGCGCCCAGCACCAGCAGGCCGAGCCCGAGCACGATCGACAGCCAGGGCGCCACCCGCTGCACCGACAGGGACAGCTCGGTGACGAGGGTGCCGGCAAGGCCGAACACGAGGACGAATCCGGCGGTGACGGTGGCGCCCACGGCCAGGGCCCTGACCACGGCTGCCGCCGGGGCGGGGCCGGGGCCCTCACCGGGCTCCTCGAAACCGACGTAATAAGAGAGGTAGGCGGGGAGGAGGGCGAACCCGCACGGGTTGAATGCCGCCACCATGCCGGCGGTGAACGCCAGGGCCAGCGGCGCGTCGATCATCGAGGCGGCCCTCCGGCCGGCCGACTCAGTAGCGGGAAGCCAGCCTGACCACCTCGGCCTCGTCGAACTGGCCCAGCCACCGCTTCACCTCGCTCCCGTCGGGTGCGAGCAGGATGGCGCCCGGTTGGCCGGAGATGCCCAGGTCGCGCCACGATCGGGACGAGGAGTCCCAGAGCATCTGGAAGGTGGTGCCGTGGCGGCGGACGAAGTCGCGGGCCTGGCCCAGGCTGTCCTGGGTGCCGAGGCCGACGACCTTGACCTCGGCGGCGTGAGCTCGAGCGAACTGCTCGACACCTGGCGCTTCCAGGTTGCAGATGGGTCAGTGGGGCGCCCAGAACCAGACCAGCAGGGGTTGGTCGGCCGGGGCCAGCGACGACAGGTCGACTTTGGTGCCGGCGGCCACGTCGTCGACGCTGAGATCGGGCAGGACGCTCCTCGCCGCCGCCGGGGCCGGCGGCGTCACCGAGGGCGCGGGGGGCGCGGTGGTGAGCAGCGGGGCGGTGGCGACGCCACCCGCTCGCCCACTCCGCCCCCGCACGCAGTCAACCCGACGACGACCGCCAGGACCCCGACTGCACGCATCCGCACGCCCTCAGTCTACGGCCGCTCGTACACGGAGACGTGGCGGGTGCTGGCAGCGGTGAAGGGCTCCCGGGCCCAGCCCGACCACCGCTCCCGCAACCGGAGCCCGGCCAGGCGGGCCATAAGGTCGAGCTCGGGAACCGAGGCGTACCGGATGGCCCATGGCCACATGCCGACGCCGCCATCGGTGATCGACACTGACTGGCCGGCGACACGCTGGGTCAGGGGGTCGTGGCGCGTAGCCTGCAGCCGGACCTCGTCGGCTCCCAGGAGGGCGACGGAGAGGTGCTGGTCGAGCCGGGTCAGGTCGGGGGCGAAGGCTTCCACCACGAAGACGCCGGCGGGGCAGAGGTGACGGGCCACGCCGGCGAAGCAGCGCACCTGGTCCTCCTGGGACTCCAGCTCGAACAGGGTGTTGAACGCCACGAACACCAGCGGGTACTCGCCCTCGACGAGCGAGTCGACGTCGGCGAAGTCGCCGATCGCCACCCGGCAGCGATCCCCGCCCGGTTTGTCCCGCAGGCGGGCGACCATGGCCTCCGACGAATCGATCCCGTGGACGTCCAGGCCGCGCTCGGCCAGGGGCAGGGCCAGGCGCCCGGTGCCGATGCCCAGCTCCAGCACCGGTCCGGCGGCGGCGTTGGTGGCGAGGAAGTCGACGATCGGCGCCACCTCGGCGAACCGGTCGGCGTAGCGGGCGTCGTAGGCGGAGGCCTGGCGGTCGTCGTAGAGCACGGCGCCAGTCCAGCAGAGGCGTAACGTCGTGTGAGTGTCGGATGACCCGCAGTGGGCCCCCATGGACCCGGGCTTGCCCGGCGGTCCCCCTCCCGGCTACGGGCCACCCGGCTTCCGGCCGCCGGCGCTGAAGGTGGCCAACCCCCGGACCGGGCCTCTTCCGTTGCACCCCATGGGCCTGTCCGACGTGCTCGATGGCGCCTTCAAGCTGTTCAAGGGCAACGCCCGCAGCGTCATCCTCCTCACCGCCGCCTTCGCGGTGCCGATCCAGCTCCTGGCCGCCTTCTTCCAGCGCGACCTGCTCGGCGGAGCGGGCATCTCCGACCTGCTGAACGATCCCTCGACGGCGCTGGCCTCCGCCGAGGGGGGCGACACCGCCGGGGTGGCCGGCGCCCTGCTCACCGCCCTGGCCACGGCGCTGGTCATGCCCGTGGTGGCGGGCGCCATCTGCCGCGTCGTCGCCGCGTCCTACCTGGGCGAGGAGATGTCACCCGGCGACGCCCTGCGGGCGGTGGCCTCACGGTGGTGGGCGTTCGCGGTGGCGTGGGTCCTGGTCCACCTCCTCGAGGCCATCGGCTTCCTGATGCTGGTCCTGCCCGGGCTGATGGTGATGTCCCTGATGGTCGCGGTGGCGCCGGCCATCGCCATCGAGGGGCTGGGGCCGATCCGGGGCATGAAGCGGTCGGCCCGGCTGGTCAGGCGACGGCTGTTCCCGGTGATGGGGATCGCCCTGGCGTCGGGAATGCTGGCCAGCGCCGTCGGGGTGGCGCTGGGCTTCATCCCCCAGACGGCAGCGGTGTTCGTCGGCCTGAGGTGGGGCTGGCCGCTGCTGGCCCTGGGTTCGATCATCACCGGTGTGGTGGTCACGCCGTTCGTGGCCATCGTCGCCACCCTTGTGTACTTCGACGGCCGCATCCGCCAGGAAGGCCTTGACCTGCAGGTGATGGCCGCCCAGCTGGCCGCCGATGACGGCGTCTCGTACGGGCCCCCGGCGGCCCTCTGAGCAGGGGGCGGCGGCCGGGCGGGCTGGTGTTGCTGCTGTTGGCGGCGGCTCTTGCCGTGCTGCCGGCGGCGCCGGCGGCGGCAGGCGACCTTCGTCCGCCCCGGCGGGAGCCGGATGTGGCGCGTGACGCCGCCCGGGAGGTTCTGGGCCGGCCCGAGTACCGCCGGCCGGCGCCCACCCTGCTGCAGCGGGCCCGGCGCTGGGTGGTCGAGAGGCTGGAGCGCCTGCTGGGCGGCCTGCTCGGGAGCGGCCGGGGCGAGACGCTGTTCTGGGTAGTGGCGGGCGCCGCCCTGGTGGTGCTGGTCGTGGTTTTGGCCCGGTTGGGCCGGGGCGTGACCGTCGACCCGGCCCGCCGGGTGACGGCGCCGGTGACCGCCCGGCGCACGCCCGGCGAGTGGCGGGCGGAGGCGGAGGGCCATGAGGCTGCCGGCCGGTGGCGGGCCGGCCTGCGCTGCCGCTACCGGGCCCTGGTGGCCGAGCTCGTCGAGAGGGGACTGGTGGACGACGTGCCCGGGCGAACTGCGGGGGAGTACCGGACCGAGGTCGGGGAGCGGGTCCCCGGCTCGGCGGAGCCCTTCGGCGAGGCTACCGAGCTGTTTGAGCAGGCCTGGTACGGCAACCGTCGCACCGGCGGGGAAGAGGCCGCCACCTTCGAGCGTCTGGCCGGCAGGGTCGTCGCCGGCACCGCCGGGTGAGGGCCCGGGCGCTGTTCCCCGCTCAGAGGGCCGCTCGGGCCCTGTTCCCCGCTCAGGGGGCCGCTCGGGCCCTGTTCCCCGCTCAGGGGGCCGCTCGGGCCCGGCGCGCGCTTCCGTGGATCCTCGCCGTCGCGGGCGCCTTGGCCGCCGCCCTGGCCGTCGGCGCCCCGGGCACCGACGGCCCGCTGCTCGATCCGTCGTCGACCGGGCCCAGCGGGACCAAGGCCCTCGTCGACACCCTGCGGGAGCTGGGCGCCCGGGTGGAGGTGAGGTCGGAGCCGCCCGGGCGGGGCGACACCACCGCCCTCCTGTTGGTGGACGACCTCGACGATCCCGGCCGTCGGCAGATGACGGACTGGGTTCGCGGGGGCGGCACACTGATCGTCACCGACGTCACCTCCCCCCTTCAGCCGGCCCGCCCCGGCTCGTCCATCTCGCTGGGCGGGTTGGACCCCGAACTGCGCCGCGGGTGCCCGGTCGCCGCCCTCAGCGCGGTCGACCGGGTCAGTGCCCCGGGAGCCGTCCTGCTCGAGGTGCCTCCGGGCGCCACCGGCTGCTTTCCCGGCGAACGGGAGTCCTGGCTGGTGGTGGCGTCCGTCGGCCGGGGCACGGTGGTTGGCCTGGGCGGGGCCAGCGCCTTCCTGAACTCCCACCTGGCCCGCGCCGACAACGCGGTGTTGGCTGCCACCCTTCTGGCGCCCACGCCGACCGACCGGGTGGTCGTCCTGCGGCCGCCCGCCCCGGGGGCCGGACAGGAGGACCTGGGTGACCTGGTTGCCCCCCGGGTGAAGCTGGCCCTGGTGCAGCTGGGCGTGGCCTTCGTCCTGGTGGCCCTGTGGCGGGCGCCCCGCCTGGGCCGGCCCGTGCTCGAGCCCCAGCCGGTGCAGGTGCCAGGTTCCGCCCTGGTCATCGCCGTGGGCGAGCTGCTGCAGCGCACCAGGAGCCGGGCCCAGGCCGCCTCCGTCCTGGGCGACGACCTGCGGCGGACACTGGCGGCGCGCCTGGGATTGCCCTCCTCCGCTCCTGCCGAGGTGGTGGCCGACGCCGTGGCCGGGCGGTCGACGCGGTCGGCGGAGGAGGTGCTGGCCATCCTGGCCGGGCAGACTCCTGCCGACGAGGAGGCGCTGGTGGCCCTGGCCCAGACGGTGGAAGCGATTCGACGGGAAATCGGCAGGCATGAGGTGGGGAGCCGGTGAGCAGCACGGTCGTCGACCCCCGCACCGCCGTGCTGCGGGTCCGTGAGGAGGTGGCCAAGGCGGTGGTGGGCCAGGACGCGGTGGTCACCGGCCTGGTCGTCGCCCTGCTGGTTCGCGGTCACGTGCTGCTCGAAGGGGTCCCAGGGGTGGCGAAGACGCTGCTCGTCAAGTCTCTGGCCGCCGCCCTCGACCTCGACTTCAAGCGGGTGCAGTTCACCCCCGACCTCATGCCCTCCGACGTCACCGGCCAGGTCATCCTGGAGGGCAGCTCCTTCCGGTTCCGGCAGGGGCCGGTGTTCACCAACCTGTTCCTGGCAGACGAGGTGAACCGCACGCCGCCCAAGACCCAGGCCGCCCTGCTGGAGGCCATGGAGGAGCACCAGGTCACGGTGGAGGGCAAGGCCCGGCCCCTGCCCGAGCCGTTCGTGGTGGTGGCCACCCAGAACCCCGTCGAGTACGAGGGCACCTACCCGCTCCCCGAGGCCCAGCTCGACCGCTTCATGCTCAAGCTGTCGGTGCCGTACCCGTCGGCCGAGCAGGAGCAGGCCGTGCTGGCCCGGCACCACAGGGGGATGGACCCGCACGACCTCGCCGCCCTGGGCCTGCGGGCGGTGGCCGGACCGGGCGACCTGGCCGCGGCCCGGGGCGAGGTAGCCGCCGTTGAGGTCGACGACCGGGTGCAGGCCTACATCGTGGCCCTGGTCAGAGCCACCCGCGACTCGCCGTCGCTCACCCTGGGTGCCTCGCCGCGGGGCGCCACCATGCTGCTGTGGGCGGCGAAGGCGTGGGCCTGGCTGGCGGCCCGACCCTTCGTCACCCCCGACGAGGTCAAGGCGGTGGCCAAGCCCGCCCTGCGCCACCGCGTCGCCCTGCGCCCGGAGGTGGAGCTGGAGGGCGGGACGGCCGACGGCGTCCTCGACGGGGTGCTGGCGTCGGTGCCGGTGCCCCGTTAGATGCCCGTCCCCACCCGGCGGCTGGCCATTGTGGCCGCCGTCGCCTCGTTGCTGGTCCTGGCCGCCCCTGCCCCGGAGAGCGCAGCGTTCTGGGTCAACGTCGTCCTGCTCGTCGTGACGGCGGTCGACTGGGCCCGGGCGGTGCCGCCGGCGACGGTGGGGGTCGAGCGTTCGCTGCCCGGTGTCGTGCCGCTGGGCGCGGAGGCGGAGGTGGTGTGGACGGTCCGCAACCCCCGGGCGCGGGTGTTACGGGTGGCGGTCGCCGACGAGCTGGCCCCCTCCCTCCGACCCGGGACACGCCGGGCGCGCCTGACCCTGCCGGGACGGGCCACGGGCCGGGCCCGAACCACCCTGCGACCGGAGCGACGGGGCCGGTTCACGCCCACGGAGGTGGTCGTGCGGGTGGAGGGGCCGCTCGGACTGGTCGCCCGCCAGGGCCGCCGCCGGCTGCCGGGGGTGGTGCGGGTGTACCCCCCCTTCACGTCCCGGGAGGAGGCCGAGCTGCGCATCGATAAGGCCCGGATCCTCGAGATCGGTCTCCGTTCCGCCCCCGGGTTGGGCGGGGGGACGGAGTTCGACGCCCTGCGGGAGTACGGGCCCGACGACGAGTTCCGCCGCATCGACTGGGCGGCGACGGCGCGGACGGGCAGGCCCATCGTGCGGACGTACCGGTCGGAGCGCAACCAGACCGTCCTGCTGCTGTTGGACTCGGGCCGGATGATGGCCGGGCGGGTGGCGGGCGTGCCCCGCCTCGACCACGCCATGGACGCCGTGATGATGCTCACCGCGGTGGCGTCCCGCCTGGGCGACCGGGCCGGGCTGGTGGCCTTTGACCGTCGCGTCCAGGCCGTGGTCGCCCCCGGGCAGGGCCGCAACCAGCTCTCGAGGGTCACCGAGGCCATGTACGCGCTCGAGCCGCAACTGGTGGAGAGCGACTATCGGGGGGCCTTCGCGTCGACCCTCACCCGCTTCCGGCGGCGGGCCCTGCTGGTGGTGCTCACCGAGCTGGCCGAGCAGGCGGTGGTCGAGACACTCCTTCCCGCGCTCCCCCTGGTCGTGCGCAGCCATCTGGTGATCGTGGCCAGCGTGGCCGACCCCGAGGTGACGGCATGGGCCCGCTCAGCACCCGACGAGGCCGGCACGACCTACCGCAAGGCGGCCGCCACCGCCTTCCTGGCCGACCGGGCCCGCACCGTCGCCCGTCTCCGGGGCATGGGCGCCACCGTCGTCGACGCTCCGCCGGGCCGGTTGGCGCCCCTGCTGGCCGACGCCTACCTGAAGGTCAAGGCCACCGGCCGTCTGTAGCGGTTCGGTTCTTGGCGCGCTCAGGGTCGCTATGCGACCTTGAGCGCGCCAAGAACGCCGGGTGGTTCCTCGCCCAGGGTGCCGGTCAGCCCGGCGGCCGCCGCGGCGCGGCCCCGGACCGTCACATAGGCGCCGAAGCCGATCTCGGCGAGGAGGCCGATGCCGACTCGCACCGACGTGGGCAGGGCGGAGCCGGTCACGAAGCCTTCGATGGCGCCGGCCACGGCGAACACGGCGATGAGCCCGATGACGATGACCACCGCCCGACGGCCCTCGTCGACCAGGGCCACGGCGCGGGGGCGGTCGCCGGGGTCGATGAGCGTCCAGCCCAGGCGCAGGCCGGCGGCCCCCGCCACCATCACCGCGGTGAGCTCGAGCAGGCCGTGGGGCAGGATCAGGCCCCAGAACTTGGCCGACTGGCCGGCGGCGGCGAACAGGCCGGCCACCGAGCCGATGCCGGCGCCGTTGAACGCCAGCACCACCGCGGTGAGCACGCAGAAGGCGATGCCGCCGGCGAAGGCCAGGAAGGCCACCCGCACGTTGTTGGTGAACACCTCCGAGGCGAAGGCGACGGCAGGCCCGGAGGAGTAGTAGTCCTCGAAGTCGCGCTCGAGGTAGGCCTGGCGGACGGCCTCCGGGGCCGAGGCCTCCACCGCCGCCGGTGAGTTGGCCAGCCAGATCCCGAAGGCGAGGGCGGGGACGAGGAGGAGCCCGGCGCTGGCCAGGACGAAGCGCCGGGAGTGCCAGACGGCGGCAGGGAAGGTGGAGGCGAAGAACCGCCCGATGGCCCGCAGGGTGCGGGCCCGGGTGCCGTAGACGACCGATCCGGCCCGGGCCACCAACCGGGTCAGCGAGGCGGTGAGGGCGGGGTCGCCGTAGTAGGTGCGGGCGTAGGACAGGTGGGTGGACACCCGCTGGTACAGGCGGACCAGCTCGTCCAGCTCGGCCGCCGACAGGCGCCCGACGCCTCGGGCGGCCCGGGCCGTCAGCCCCCCCAGCCGGTCCCACACCGGCTGGTTGGCGGCGATGTAGCGGTCGACGTCCATGTCCGAGTGTGCCCGGTACGCTCCCTGAGGGTGAGCACGGTGCCCCTCGTCACCCCCGAGGCGGTCCCGCTCGAGCTGGAGCCGGCCGGCCTGGGCTCGCGTTTCCTGGCCCTGGTGCTCGACTGGGCCATCCAGGCGGTGGTGGCCACCGCCCTGGTCGTGGCGCTTCTGGTGGCGACACAGGGGGAGTGGGCCGGGCTGGCCCAGGCCCTGATCGTGCTGGTCCTGTTCCTCCTGATGTTCGGCTACCCGGCGGCCAGCGAGACCCTGTGGCGGGGGCGGACGGTGGGCAAGCTGGCCCTGGGCCTGCGGGTGGTGACGACCGAGGGGGCGCCCGTCCGCTTCCGTCACGCCGCCATCCGCGCCGCCCTGGGGATGATCGACTTCTTCCTGACCGCGGGGGCCGGGGCGGTGTTGTCGGTGCTGTTCACCCGGAGCAACCAGCGGCTGGGCGACCTGGTGGCCGGCACCATCGTGTTGCGGGAGCGCACCGGCCTGCGGGCGCCGCTGCCGGTGACGTTCGTCGTCCCGCCCGGTCTGGAGGCGTACGCCGCCTCCCTGGACGCGTCGGCGGTGCGACCGGAGGATTACGGGGCCGTCCGCACCTTCCTTCTGCGGGCCGCCGCCCTCCAGCCCCAGGTCCGGTACGAACTGGCCGTGACCCTGGCCACGCCGTTGCTGGCCCGCCTGCAGACCCGTCCACCCGCCGGCGTTCCGCCGGAGGCGTTCCTGGCCTGCGTGGCCGCCGCCTACCAGCACCGCCCCTCGGGCCCGGCGCAGGTGGGTCCGGCGACCGCCGACCGGGCGCTCCGGACTTCAGCCCCCCCGCCCCCGGCCATCCCGGCCGCGGCGCCTCAGTCCCCGACCGTGCAGGCGGGGGCGCCTCCGGCCCCGACCGGCGACGACGGTTTCGCGCCGATGAGCTGAGGGCGGCGGGCGTACCATGGGAGCATGGCCGCCTACCTCGACAACGCCGCCACCACGCCCATGCGGCCGGAGGCGGTGGAGGCCATGCTCCCCTTCCTGGGCGAGCGGTTCGGGAACCCCTCGGGAGCCCACGCACTGGCCCGCGAGGCACGGAAGGCGCTGGACGAGGCCCGGGAGATGGTGGCCGGGTGCCTGGGGGCCGAGCCCGGCGAGGTGGTGTTCACCGGCGGGGGCACGGAGGCCGACAACCTGGCCGTCACCGGTGCCCATTCCGCCCGCCCTGGCGGCGTGGTGTACACCGCCGTCGAGCACCACGCCGTGCTGCACGCCGCCGCCGCCCTCGGCGGCACGGTGGCTCCGGTCCGGGCCGACGGGGTCGTCGACCTCGACCGGTTGGCCGGCCTGCTCGCCCCGGGGATCACCGTGGTGTCGGTGATGCTGGCCAACAATGAGGTCGGCACCATCCAGCCCCTCGACCGGGTGGCCGCCCTGGTTCGCGACCGGGCGCCGGGCGCCGTCCTGCACACCGACGCCGTCCAGGCGTTCCAATGGCTCGACGTGGCCACGGCCGCCGCCGGCTGCGACCTGGTGGCCGTCAGCGGTCACAAGTTCGGCGGCCCCAAGGGGGTAGGGGCCCTGGTGGTGCGCGCAGGCGTGGCCCTGCGGCCGATCATCCACGGCGGAGGCCAGGAGCGCGACCGTCGCAGCGGCACCCACAACGTGGGTGGCATCGTGGCCATGGCCGCGGCCATGCGGGCGACGGTTGCCGAGCGGGCCGAGGTCGGGCGCAGGGTGGGGGCGCTGCGCGACCGTCTGGCCGACGGCCTGCTGGCGGCGGTGCCGGACTCGGCCGAGACCGGCGACCGCCGGCTCAAGATCGCCGGCAACTGCCACCTGTCGTTCGCCGGCGTGGAGGCCGAGTCCCTTCTCATGCTGCTCGACGCTGCCGGCGTCTACGCCTCGGCCGGGTCCGCCTGCGCCAGCGGGGCGGTCGACCCGTCGCACGTCCTGACCGCCATGGGCATGTCGCGCCTTCAGGCGGCGGGTTCGCTGCGCCTGTCGCTGGGGCGCACCACCTCGGAGGCCGACGTCGAGCTGGCCCTGGCGACCATCCCGCCCGCCGTCGCCCGCCTGCGCGCCCTGTGAGGGTTCTCGCCGCCATGTCGGGCGGCGTCGACTCGTCGGTGGCCGCCGCCCTGCTGGTGGAGCAGGGTCACCACGTGAGCGGCGTGACCCTGCGGCTCTGGGACAACACCGGCGACTCCGGGTGCTGCTCGGTGGCCGAGATCGACGACGCCCGCCGGGTGGCCGACCAGGTCGGGATCGACCACTGGGTGTGGACCTTCGCCGAGGAGTTCGAGGCCCGGGTGGTTGCGCCCTACGCCGCCGCCCACGCCGGCGGGCTGACGCCCAACCCGTGCATCGAGTGCAACCGCCACCTGAAGTTCGGTCGCCTCCTGCAGCGGGCACGCCAGCTGGGGTTCGACGCCGTCGCCACCGGCCACCACGCCCGCGTCCGGGACGACGGCGCCGGCCGCGTCCGGCTGCTACGGGGAGCCGACAGGGCCAAGGACCAGTCCTACGTGCTCTACGTGCTGGGCCAGGACACGCTCTCGCGGTGCCTCTTCCCGGTGGGGGAGATGACCAAGGACGAGGTGCGGTCCCGGGCGGCAGCCATGGCCCTGCGCACCGCGGCCAAGCCGGACAGCCAGGACGTGTGCTTCGTCACCACCGGGGGCGGCCGGGCGTCGTTCCTCGCCCCCCGGATCGACCTCCATCCGGGGCGGGTGGTCGACACCGCCGGGGCCACCATCGGACGGGTCGACGCGGTGGAGCTGGTGACCGTCGGCCAGCGCAAGGGCCTGGGTACGGGCGGGGGCGGTGCCCGGTACGCCCTGTCGGTGGACCCGGCCACCGGCACGGTGGTGGCCGGCGATCTCGGGGAGCTGCACACCGACCGGGTGGAGCTGGGCGAGCTGGCCTGGACCGCCGGGCCGGTGGAGGGCCCGGCCTGCGTGGCCGGAACGCACCAGCCGGCCTGCGTGGCCGGAACGCACCAGGTGCAGGCCCAGTCCAGCGCCCACGGGCCGGCGGTCGACGCCACCGTGGAGGGCGCGACGGTGCGGTTCGCCCGGCCCCAGCGGCGGGTGGCCCCGGGCCAGAGCGTGGTTCTCTACTGCGGCGACGAGGTGCTGGGCGGGGGCATCGCCCGCTGAGTCGTCGCCCCCGGGGTCCTGATCCGGCGCCGGCCGGCCTCCTCGATCACCGCCCCCGGGCGGGTGGGCGTGAACAGCAGCCGCTCGGTCTCCACGGGGAGTCCCGCCTTCTGGCCCGGCTTCATCAGGGTGAGGGGGTAGGGCTTGTCCAGAGCCAGCTCCAGGGCCAGGCCGGGGGCCCGCTGGGTGAGGTCGAGTCCCTGGCTGTCACCGGGGGCGGGGCCAAGCAGGACCACGTCCTGGCGGCGGAACAGCACGGGATCCCGCACCGTGACGGGGTCGTGGAGCACCATGCCGGCGGGGACGAACACCACCCACCGGCGGGACAGGTTGTGCAGCGACCGCACGAGCAGCCAGGCGAGGGGGATGCCGACCACGACGGCCAGGGCCCCGGGCACCCAGCGCCGCCCGGCCAGCAGCAGAGGACCGCCGGCGATGCCGGCCACGGTGAGCGCCCAGACGACCAGCAGCGGCCCGAAAAGCAGCGGTCCGGGCGCCCGCAGGAGGTACCGGCGCTCGTTGGCGTACGCCTGACCGTTCACGCACAGGAGCCCGAAACCAGGGGAGAGCGCCCACCCGCAGGCGACCGCCGCCCACCCCACGGCCAGGGCGGACGCGTGACCGTCGACCGCCGCGGCCAGGGTGGCGGCCAGGGCCGCCGGCGCCAGCAGGCGCAGGGCGGTGAGGCCCACCGGGTGGAGGATGAGGCTGGCCCCGACGCCTACCGACCAGCCCCCCCACAGCAGGAGGGCGGCGACGGTGCGGACCGGCCGCCCGGCCCCGTCGAGGGCGGCGGCCAGGCTGGGCCCGGCTGTGAATGGCAGCGCCGCCCACAGGCCGGCCACCACCCAACGGAGCACCTTTCCCATGGACGGTGAATCTACGCTCGTGGTGTGAGTAGGGACCGCAGCCCTGTGGAGGACCGTGCCGCAGAGCTGCGGAAACTGATCGAGCATCACACCCGGCGGTACTACCTGCTCGACGACCCCGAGATCTCCGACGCCGAGTTCGACGCCCTCATGCGGGAGCTGCGCGACCTGGAGCAGGCCCAGCCCGGCCTGGCCACACCCGATTCCCCCACCCAGAGAGTGGGTGGCACCACCTCGTCGCTGTTCGCCGAGGTCCGCCACCGCACGCCGATGATGTCGCTCGACAACGCCTTCGGCTTCGACGAGCTGGTGGCCTGGGGCAAGCGAATGGAGCGCTACATCTCCGGCGACGTCGACTACGTGTGCGAGCTCAAGATCGACGGCATCGCCATTTCCCTGCTCTACGAGGACGGCCGCTTCGTCCGGGCCGCCACCCGGGGCAACGGCGTCACCGGCGAGGACGTCACCGAGAACGTGCGCACGATAGCGGTGGTGCCCGACCGGCTGAAGGGGGAGGCGCCGGCGGTGCTGGAGGTGAGGGGCGAGGTCTACATGCCCAAGTCGGCCTTCGAGGAGCTCAACCGCCGCCAGGGCGAAGCCGGCGGGCGCCTGTTCTCCAACCCCCGCAACTCCGGGGCCGGGTCCCTGCGCCAGAAGGACCCCCGGGTCACCGCCAGCCGCGACCTGGGGTACTTCGCCTACCAGCTGGGCGAGGTCGAGGGCGGGCCCCGTTTCCGCCGGCACTCCGACACGTTGGAGTTCCTGGACCGGGCCGGCCTGCCGGTGAACCCCGAGGTCCGCGGCAGCGACGGGCTGGACGAGGTGCACGACTACTGCCGGCACTGGCTCGAGCACCGACACGACCTCGACTACGAGATCGACGGGGCGGTGGTGAAGGTCGACGACCTGGCCCAGCGGGAGGAGCTGGGGGCCACCTCGAAGTCGCCCCGGTGGGCGATCGCCTACAAGTTCCCCCCCGAGGAGGCCACCACCCAGCTGTTGGACATCATGGTGTCCATCGGCCGCACCGGGAAGGCCACCCCGTTCGCCATGCTGGAGCCGGTGCGGGTGAGCGGGTCCACCGTCCAACTGGCCACCCTGCACAACGAGGACCAGGTCCGGCTCAAGGACGTGCGGCCGGGCGATACCGTCACCGTGCGCAAGGCGGGCGACGTGATCCCCGAGGTGGTGGCGCCGGTGCTGGCCCGCCGTCCCGAGGGGTTGCCGGAGTGGACCTTCCCCAACACCTGCCCGGTCTGCGGTGGCCCTCTGGTGCGGCTGCCGGGCGAGAGCGACACCTTCTGCACCAACGCCGAGTGCCCCGGCCAGCGGGCCGGGCGCATCGGCCACTTCGCGTCGCGTGGGGCGATGGACATCGAGGGGCTGGGTGAGAAGCGGGTGCTGCAGCTCACCGGCGCGGGGCTGCTCGACGACGTGGGCGACATCTACTCCCTGGGCTACGAGGACCTGGCCGGGCTGGAGGGATTCGGGGACCTGTCCGCCCGCAACCTGCTGGCCGCCATCGAGCGCTCGAAGCAGCGGCCGCTGGCCAACCTGCTGACCGGGCTGAACATCCGCCATCTGGGCCAGCGGGGGGCGGAGGTGCTGGCCCACGCCCTCGGCGGCCTCGACCGCATCCTGGAGGCGAGCGAGGAGGAGCTGGCCGCCACCGACGGTGTCGGGCCGGTGATCGCCACGGCGGTGCACGCGTTCTTCGCCCTCGACCCCAACCGGGCGGTGGTGGAGAAGCTCCGGGCGGCGGGCGTGAACTTCGCCGGTGCGGCCTCGTCGTCCGACGTCCCCCAGACCCTGGCGGGCACGGCCATCGTGGTTACCGGCACCCTGGCGGCCATGTCGCGCGACCGGGCGGTGGAGGCGGTCAAGGCGCGGGGCGGTACTTCGCCCGGCAGCGTGTCGAAGAAGACCTCCTACCTGGTGGCGGGGACGGAGCCGGGGGCGGCCAAGGTGTCCAAGGCCGAGGAGCTGGGGGTGCCGGTCCTCGACGAAGAGGCGTTCCTGGCCCTGCTCGACAACGGCCCGCCGACCGGGTGACGCCTGCCGGCTGCGTGCCCGAACGCATCGATCGTCTGATCGGGCTGGTGTCGGTCAACGTGTCCGGGGCCGAGTACCTGGGCGAGCACCGGGGGCGACCGGTCCGCAGCGGGATCGCCAAGCGGCCCGTCGCCGCCGCCGACCTGTGGCTGGGGCGGATAAACCTGGAGGGCGACGACCAGGCCGACCGCGGGGTCCACGGGGGCCCGGACAAGGCCGTGTACGCCTACCCGTCCGAGCACCTGGCCGCCTGGAGCGACGAGCTGGGGGAGGAGCTGGGGCCGGCCGCCTTCGGCGAGAACCTGTCCACCACCGGCTGCACCGAGGACGACGTCTGCATCGGCGACCGCTGGGCCTGGGGCGACGCCGTGCTGGAGGTGTGCCAGCCGCGGTGGCCCTGCTTCAAGCTGGCCCTGCACCGGGGCCGGGGCGACATCGGCCGGCGGATGAAGGAGAGCGGCCGAACCGGCTGGTACCTGCGGGTGCTGCAGGAGGGTCGGGTGCCGGTGGCGGGGCCGGTCCGGGTGGTCGAGCGTCACCCCATGGGTGCCACCGTGTGGGCCATGCACTCCGCCGCCCGTCCCGGCGAGGCCCCGACGGAGGTGGTCTCGGCCCTGCTGTGCGTGGAGCCGCTGGCCGACGAGTGGAAGGCGGCGCTGGCGGAGCGCCTCTGAGCGAACTGGTGACGGGAAAGCCGGCCCCGGGCGGGCTGAGTGTCACCAGTTCGTCGGGAGGGCGGCGCGCACCCGGGCGGCGACCTCCTCCATCTCAGCCTCGGCGCCGTAGGTGTGGCGGGGCCAGAAGAAGCCGCGGAGGCCGTCCTTGCGGCGCCGGGGGACGACGTGGACGTGGAGGTGGGGGACGCTCTGGCTGACGCGGTTGTTGAGGGCCACG
>Ga0183260_10002420_pt1 | contig 15432 bp, 19 predicted proteins | sample AntDrymUQ4972206_2_FD_129768 | JGI IMG/M metagenome (GOLD analysis project Ga0183260, IMG submission 129768) | Polar desert sand microbial communities from Dry Valleys, Antarctica - metaG UQ497 (22.06) (version 2) (version 2) | ecosystem: Environmental > Terrestrial > Soil > Desert | place... | reverse complement strand
GTACTGGTCCAGCCAATCAGGTCTTCGACGATGTAAATTCGGCAAGACCCAATGGAAGGTCCCCGGCTCAGGTCACCGCAAGAAGCTCCTTTATCAAGGAACCCTTCAGGTCCGTGTCTCCAAGAGTGGGTCCCGTTTGCAGCGGATACATGGCTGGATCGAGTATCTCTCGAAGGGAGATGCACAGCCATCCGCTAAACTTGCCGACGGGTCGCTAGCTCAATCTGGCAGAGCAACGGACTCTTAATCCGCAGGTTCCGGGTTCGAGTCCCGGGCGGCCCACACCTTTAGCTGTTCTGCAAGTGACCTAAGGGCCTTGCCCCTATGGCTTATCCGGTGTTTCTCGTCGGGGCTCAGCTCCGCCATCGTCTTGTCGTAACCCTCTGGGATGAAATAGGAGTCATATCCAAAACCTCCGGACCCTCTTGGTTCAAGCACGATCCGGCCCTCGCAAACACCTTCAGCCGATGTCTGCTGTCCCGCAGGTTCGAGCAGAACGACGACGCATCGATAGCGCGCAGTTCGCTCCGCCTCTGGCACGTCCCTCAGTTGCTGGATGAGCAAGGCGTTGTTTTCATCGTCGGTCGCATCCAAGCCAGCGAACCGAGCGGAGTGGATGCCGGGACGCCCTCCGAGCGCATCGATCTCGATGCCGGAGTCGTCAGCGAGTGCAAGCTTGCCGGTCATCGCAACCAGCGCTTCTGCTTTCAAAAGAGCGTTGTCGTGATAGCTGTCACCAGTCTCGGCTACGGACGGCCACGAATGGAAGTCAGAGCGGGTCAGCAGTTTGACGTCGAGGCCCTGCATGATCCGCACGATCTCGGCTATCTTCGCCTCGTTGGTAGAGGCTACGACCACCTCACGCAGCATGGATCAGGCAGACTCCAGATCCATCCGTTGGCGAGCGACTATCTCGTCGATCCCCTTGCGAGCCAGATCCAAAAGACCATCCAATTGCTCCGACGAGAACGGTTCCCCTTCGGCGGTCCCCTGCACCTCTACGAACCTTCCGCTGCCGGTCATCACCACATTCATGTCGACTTCGGCCTGTGAGTCTTCGATGTAATCGAGGTCTAGGCATGGGGACTCACCGATCATTCCCACACTTACAGCAGCAACTTCTTCCTTGATCGGAGATGCCTTTAGGAGACCCTTACCGACAAGTGTGTGACAGGCGTCCGCTAGAGCTATGTAAGCGGCCGAGATAGAAGCCGTGCGGGTACCGCCGTCGGCTTGAAGTACATCGCAATCAAGCCAGATGGTTCGTTCACCGAGGCGTGAGAGGTCACAGACGGCACGGAGGCTGCGACCGATAAGCCTTTGGATCTCGTGGGTCCGGCCACCCAACCTTCCTTTGTTCACTTCTCTTGGGGTGCGCACCTCCGTGGCACGGGGCAACATCGAATACTCAGCCGTAACCCAGCCGCGGCCTTTTCCTCTCAGGAAGTCAGGAACCCTTTCTTCGATCGAGGCATTCACTAGAACCCTGGTCTTGCCGCTGGAATACAGCACGGAGCCTTCGGCGAAATCGATGAATCCTCTTTGGATACCGATGGGTCGAAGTTCGTCTGGTCTGCGTCCGTCGTGTCTTTGCATATGAGCGGAGCCTATACCTCGATGGTCATGCCATCGGAGGCAACCACGATCTGGTTAGGGAAGCTCTTCGATGCTTCTTCGACTATCCGGTCGATATCGAGTCCCGGTGAGATATGGGTGAGGACCAATCGGTCGGCCCCCGACTCTCGGGCGACCAGCCCGGCCTCTTCAGCGGTCATGTGGATGTGCTCCAGGGCAGGCATCGGATCTAGCAGGGTGGCCTCGGCTATCAACGTGCTGCACCCTTCGAAGAACTTGCCGAGGTCCGGCGAATATCCCGTATCGGCCGTATATGCCAGCTGCTTGCCGTCCAAGGCGATCTTCATCGCTAGCGTGTGAGTTGGATGCACGCACTTCTGAAACGAGAATCCGAAAGGACCGATGTCGTGTGACTTGCCAGCTTCGATCACTTCGAAATCCAAGTAGCCACCGAAGTCCTCGGTGCCATCCTCCGAAAGCATCCGGGTAAGGAACTCCTCCGCTCCCTTCACCGAATACACCGGGATGTGGGTGGGATCTCTTCTTTCATTCGAATACCGAAGCGCGTAATAGAACGGATACAGGTCAAGGATGTGATCCAGATGAAGATGCGAGATGACAACGGCATCTACCTCGAAGTAGTCGGTGTGTCGTTGCAGATTGGCAAACGTGCCGGTTCCGGCGTCCAGCCAAAGATCGAAGTCTCCCGATCGCAGCAAGAAGCCGGTGGTCGCACTCCCCGGAGTGGGGAAGGTTCCACTCGCACCGAGCACCTCGACGTGGAAGGCCATCAGCTCATCTCCGCGCGCTGAGACCAAACCTTGCTCTCAACCTCGTCGACCCCGGGCATGAAATGAGAGGCCACCCTTCGGAAAGATCCAGGATCGCCCGACACGATGAAGCGTCGGCTTCCGACGGCCCTCACCCTGCGAAGCAAGTTGAGTTTGACCAGGGACGCATATACATCTTTGGCAACTTCATCGGCGGAAGATATCAACTCCACCTCACCTCGCGTCACCGAATGAAGCACACCCTTCAACAACGGGTAATGAGTGCAGCCCAGGATCAAGGTATCGACTCCAACGGCCAGAAGCGGAGCAAGATAGCCCTCTGCCAAGGAGAACAACTCTTCCGAGAATGTGTCGCCAGCCTCGACGTGATCAACGAACTCCGCACACACCTGAGAGTGGATCTCGACGTTCCGCTTGGTTCTTTCCAGGGCTCTGTCGTACTCCCCGCTCGATATGGTTGCTTGGGTTCCGATGACTCCGATCTTGCGGTTGTGCGTTGCGCGAACGGCAGAACGGACAGCCGGCTCGATAACGCCGATCACGGGCACATCGAAGCGGCCAACAGCCTCGTCGTATGCCGCGGCCGTCATCGAGTTGCAGGCGATCACAAGCATCTTCACTTTCTGAGCCACCATCAGATCCATCACTTCGAGGGCGAAATCTCGCACTTGCTCTACGGGGCGAGGACCATAAGGCGACCGTGCAGTGTCTCCGAAGTAGATGAGGTTCTCTTGAGGAAGAAGCTCGTCCACCGCCCGAAGAACAGTAAGTCCACCGACGCCGGAATCGAAAAGACCGATAGGCCTTTCGGCATCAACGCTCACCATGGCATGTATTCCACTGCTTCAACCGCCTCTTCTAGCTGCTTCGACCAGATATCGGTCGAAAGATACTTCCAGCCACCATCTGCGAACAGACAGACGATGTTCCCCTCACCCGTTCTTTCCGCCAACTTCCTGGCGACGAAAAGTACTGCTCCCGATGATAATCCGGCGAAGACGCCCTCACTCGCGAGAGCCCTCGTCCACTCGATGGAAGCCTTGGCCCCGACCTTGATCCTGCCGTCCAGCACAGACTCGTCGAACACCGGCGGGATGAACCCGTCTTCGAGCGACCTCAGACCGTAGACCAGCTCACCCTGCTCTGGCTCGGCTGCGATCACCTTCACTTCGGGTTTGGTCTCCTTGAGGAACCTCCCAACGCCGGTAAGCGTGCCTCCCGTTCCCAATCCCGCTACGAAGTGGGTTATGTCGGGCATATCGGACACGATCTCGGGACCCGTCGCCTGGTAGTGCACTAAGGGATTCGCCTCGTTCCCATACTGATACGGCATGTAGAAAGCAACGTCGCTCTCCAGCATCTGCTTAGCCAGTTCGATGGCCCCGTTCGATCCCTTCTCGCCCGGGGAGTACACGATCTCGGCCCCGAACGCCGCGATCATCTGGGTCCTTTCCTTCGAAGCCGTCTCGGGCATGACGCAGACCAGTCGATATCCCTTCCTCTTGGCAACGAACGCTAGAGAGATGCCGGTGTTGCCTGATGTCGGCTCGAGGATCACTCGGCCTGGGGTCAGCTCTCCTGAAGCTTCGGCCCTTGCGATCATCTCGAGGGCCACACGATCTTTCACCGAGCCTGTTGGGTTCTGTCCTTCAAGCTTGGCCCAGATCTTCACTTCGGGATTCGGAGAAAGGCCGGGAAGACCAACCAGTGGAGTGCTGCCGATCGTCCCGGCTACGTCCTCGAAGAGCAACCTTGAGACTTTAGGTAAGTCCGCCAGCGACGGCAGGCAATATCGCCAGGACATCACCATCGGAGATCTCACACGAAAGACCGCCCAGGTAGCGCACGTCCTCATCGTTCAGATAGACGTTGACGAAGCGATGCAGTGAGTCGTCATCGGTGAAGATCTGTCCACCAAGTTCCGGATAACTCCTCACCACATCGGAGAGAACATCTCCGATCGTTGCGCCCTCAGCCGTGACCGACTTCGCCCCAGCTGTATGGGCCCTGAAAACCGCAGGGATGCGCACCTCGACAGACATGCGCGTCAAGATACCACCAGGTCGATCTCCTCGATCTCGCCTTTTTCGTCACGCCAATCTTCCTTGATCACTTTGAATGCTCGGGTAGCTGGCGAATCTCGATCGGCCAGGGTGACTATGACGTAGGCTGCGTCGGCGTGATGCGCTTCTCTAACGTCGGTTGGCGATGGAAAGGGCGGGGACATAACGTGAGAGTGGAAGATCCCTACCAGGGTGATGTCCTTGTCATCGATGTCTTTCAAGGCTGCAAGCATCTGCTTGTCGTTCGGGCGGTAATAGACCGGCGAGGCAGCCGCGTTGTCTAGTTTGTAGATCACCTTGACCTCTCCATCGCCTCCTCCCAAGAAACCACAGCCCTCGTTTGGAAGTTCGTCAAGACAGTGACTCACCATCTCGTCATATATGTGCCTCGGAATAGACAGTTTCATCCCGACTCAACCTGGATCGCCGATGCCCCTTCGACAACCTTCCCGATCACCGCAGCACACGGAACTCCTCGGTCGATCAAGTTATCAAGGAGTCCTTTGGTCGCGGCAGGTGGAACCGCCAGCAGAAGCCCCCCCGACGTTTGCGCATCGAATAAGAGCGACCGCTCGACGTCGGAGACATCGCTCGAGAAAGTGACGAACTGCAGGAAGTGGGCCTCGTTGCGCTTGGTGCCACCTGATACGAATCCCGCCTCTGCCAACTCACGAACCCCCGAGATCATGGGCACCGCATCAGCCGAGATCTCTGCGCCTACGCCGCTCGCCACACACATGTTGTGCAGGTGCCCGAGGAGACCGAATCCCGTCACGTCGGTAGCGGCGGGAACTCGCGCCAAGGATGCTGCCCAAGCTGCATCGGCGTTGAGTGTCATCATCAACTTCGTCGCTTCCTTCACGACATCGCCTGGGACCATCTGCTGTTTCAGGGCGGTCGACATCACCCCCGTCCCTAACGGTTTGGTCAGTACCAGATCCATGCCGGGCTGGGCCGCGGACAGGGGTGTGATGGCATCCTGTTCGACGATCCCCGTGACAGCCATGCCGTACTTGGGTTCTGCGTCATCGATGGTGTGGCCACCTACTATCTGCAGACCAGCTTCTTCTGCCTTATCAGCACCTCCTTCCAGAACCCTGGCGAGCAGTCCGAAGTCCAGATCCTTCGGCCATGCCGCAAGATTGAGGCCCGTTAGAGGTCGTCCACCCATCGCGTAGATGTCGCTCACCGCATTCGCCACCGCTATGGCCCCCCATTCGTAGGGGTCGTCAACAACGGGCGTGAAGAAATCGACCGTTTGGACAAGCAGCAGCCCACCGCTCAGCCGGTATACCGCGGCATCGTCGCGCGCGTCTAAGCCGAGAAGCAGGTTGGGATCCCCACTTCTCTTCGACTGGAAGCGGCGCAAGACCTGCGCCAGGTCAGATGGACCTAGCTTGCAAGCTCAGCCACTGCCGTGCGAGTACTTCGTTAGTCGGATCTGCTCGGACATGAAGACCTTTATACCGTCGGCTGTACTCTTTAGCTCCCATGCCTGACAGCGAAGACCAAAACCCACCCACCGAGCCGAAGCCGCCTAAGGGGCCGCGGAAGCCCAAGGAACCGAGAACCAAGCGCTCAGAAAGTGCCGTTCCACGATCGATCGTCGGGCGGGCAGGCCGGATAGCTGCGACCTCCATCAAAGGGTCGATGAGACTCGCGATGCTAGGACCAAAGGCTTTGATCGATCGAGACGCCGCCAAACAGATGCTGACGGACGTCCATGCGGCAACCGTCCAGGACCTGGCCCAGACCCTGGGGCGTCTCAAAGGGGCGAGCATGAAAGTGGGGCAGTTGGCCTCGTTCATCGACGCAGGTGTACTGCCACCAGAGCTCAGGGACATGTACCAAGACGCTTTCGCAAGCCTTCGTGACTCGGCGCCTCCAATGGAAAACAAACTTATCCGTCAGATCTTCGTGAGGGAGTTCGACTCCGAACCGGCCGCCCTCTATGCAAGCTTCAACCTGAACCCCGTCGCTGCCGCCAGCCTCGGTCAGGTGCACCGAGGAGTAACCCACGACGGACGGGACGTTGCTGTGAAGCTTCAATACCCCGGCATAGAGAATGCGATCCGCTCGGACCTTGCAATGACCTCGGTGGTAAAACCGATGGTCCCACTGCTTGCCCCGGGGCTTGAGGTGGACGACGCGATCGCTGAGATAAAGGCAAGGGTCCTGGAGGAGTGCGACTACATCACCGAGGCGTCGCACCTCGACTTCCTTGCCGACAAGTATTCCAACCATCCGTTCGTAATGGTCCCAAGATCCCTGCCCGAACTGTCCAGTCGCAGGGTGCTAACGATGGAATGGGTGAGTGGCGCGGGTTTCGACGAGATGAAGAGGCTCCCCCAAGCAGAGCGGAACCGGATTGGAGAGATCCTTTACCGCTTCTACTACGGTTCCCTTCATCGATATGGATTCACAAGCGCCGATCCGCACCCTGGCAACTATCTCCTCCTAGAAGACGGCAGGATGGCGTGCTTCGACTTCGGGCTTGCGTGCGAGCTTCCCGACGCGATGAGGCCACTTCTGAAAGAGGGCTTCCTGGCTCTCATCGAAGGGGACGTCCACCAATTGTTCGAGACCTCAGTGAAGATGGGCTACATCCGCAGGAAGGACCGCATCGACGCGGATCGCTTCTACGAATGGGTCAGGTGGTCGCTATCACCGATGGTAGAGGACCGTGAATACACGTTCACCAGAGACTTCATCGCTGAACGTACTGCGGCGATGCTCGATATGAGGAACCCCTGGTGGGCCTTCATCAGGCAATTGAACCTTCCCCGCTGGGCGATACTCATCTACCGTCTAGAACTGGGGATCTTCGCAGTGCTTGCGCAACTTGGAGCAACCGCCAACTGGCATCAGATCACCAAGGAGTTCTACGGCGAAGCCGAACCATCGACCGAAATCGGCAGGGTGGAAGAACGATGGCGAGCAAGCAGCGACCAATAACCCACGAAGGAAGGCTGGTCTCCATCCCCGCAGTTCGGTCCAAGTTTCTCGCGCGAGAACAAGGCCTCTACTGGCGCTCCGGAGGAACATTCGAAGTGGACTAAAGCTTTAGATCAGTTCCCCGACCGGGCGGGTGGTGATCTCCTCTAGCCTGAAGATAAGACGTTCGATCAGATGTAGTGCGAACTCCGGCTCCGATTCGATCACTTCCTTGAGGGCCTTGGCATCGATCACGCCGATGCTCATATCGGTCGTTGCTTTGACCGTTGTGGCTTGGGTGTGTTGGATGATCGATTGCTCGCAGAAGAAGTCTCCGGGACCGTGCGCCCAGCGATGCCGGCCCCTGACGCTCGCATCAGCATCGCCGCTGAATCCTAGAACCAAAGACCAAGCGATCCAAGCTCATCGGTGGACCTTTGCGCTGCCCGGGTACACTTGGTGGGTAGCAATTGACAACTTAGCCAGGGGGCGATTGGTTTCGAAGCCGGTCTGTTCGTCTGGAGGAAGCGGGTCGAGGTCCTGGGGCCTCGTTAAAAACCTGGGAAAACTAACTGAAACGTCGCTGCCTAAGCGAAGTTCCCACCTCTAGATAGGTGGGCGTTCCACCCGGAAGCGCCTTCGGTCCGGGATGGGGCGTCGTGCAGAGGGCTGGCTCGAGCGCCCCCCGTCGGGTGGAGCGCCGAGTGAGACTAATACCCGACTGGGAACCGGTGAGCCTGCCTGTGGAGATCATCGGTCCGAGACTAGATAGCAGGCTACGCCCGTAGATGCCCCAGATGGAAGCCGCGCTCACCCGGGTTCGAATCCCGGCGCCTCCACAAAAGGTAAGGCAAAGCGCGTTAGAACCTGTGAGCTAACTGGCTCTTTCCCAAGTTCCAGGTTTGGGAACCACGAAGGCTATCCGGCTCGCTTCTCCGTTTTCATCGCGCGAAGCAACCTCTGCTACGACCGCTTTGCAGCGATTACCCTCCTTGTCGGCCACTAGGACGGTTTCTCCGACCTGAATATGCACCGAGGGATCCAGGACGACGGGAGTTCGTCCCCGATCGTCTTCAAGATTGAAGTCAGCTAGCAGTGTCATTCTTCACCTATTCCGCAGGATGAGGGTTCGGCTCCGGGCCGTCAAACACCCCGATCAGAGTTTCTAGTTCTTTATCGGTTGGATTCTCTGGAAACCCCAGGGTCAAATGCGGGAATCTTCCGTGACGACGAACGTTAAGTCCGACCTTCCTGAGTTGGCCCACCCTCGTTTTTCTGATGTGAGAATGGGGCTTCTTGGCGAGCGCGGCAATGTCAGCCACACTAAGGCCATTCTCGCCGTAGAAAGATAGGCCATAAAAGCCGAGGGTCGTGAAACAGCGGTCTGCCGCCTCTCGCAGGTCCTCGAGCTTCATCAGCCCGAATCTGATGGCGAAGGCTTCATCCTCAAGGTCTTCTGGCCCCATGTTTGATAACGATATCGGTGGCCACCGACAGATTCTGGCCGAGGTCGCCGATCAGAGAGTGTAGGAGGCTACGAAAGTTCGAATTGTGATCTGTCCGGTCCAAGAGGTCTTGGTTTCCGAGGCCTGTTGGAGGCGAGTCGACTGCTCCTTCGTAGCAGGAGAGTATTTCCTTGGCCCACCGGATGGCATCGGACGCGATGGGGAAGTGGATTCAAATGGTTGTGGTCGTTGTCGATGACGAGGCTGAACTGGTCATTACGATTTGGCGAGAGGAATAGCTATGGCTGTTTACACGTATGACGAGGAGGCGGATGCGCTCTACATCTCCTTGGTGCCTCAAGCCGAATTACGGATCGATCAGACCGTTGAGCTCAACGAAAGACTCCACGTGGACATGGGGCCGGACGGTCGTCCCGTTGGGATCGAGATCCTCTACCCGTCCAAAGGCCCCGTCGACCTCGGTGAATTACGCTCGAAGTACGCGCTTAACGTCAGGATTCCTTTCACGTTTGCAGCCTAACGTTACTCGTCTGCGTTGATTCGCGAAGCAAGGGAGCACAGGAGGCGAGTCGACTGCTCCTTCGTAGCTTCAGCAGGAACCTCAAGACCCTAGGTCAGGCGCTGCGCTATCTCCTCGACTTCGAGATTCCCGTCGGCGATATCCATTACTAGTTCGAAGGCTTCATCGTCCTCGAGTTCGACGGGGTGATCGTTGATGTCCAGGAACACGACGGTGCCCAGCCAGCCCAGCCTCTTGTTCCCATCTACGAGGGCATGATTGCGAACGAGCGAGTGCAGCAGAGCCGCAGCCTTGAGTTCGATCGACGGATAAGCGTCAGATCCGAAGGCTGACGACTGCGGACGGGCCACTGCCGCGTCGAGCAGACCGACATCGCGGACGGGACCAACTCCGAGCCGCCGGACCAACCCGAGCAGATCCTCTATCGAGAGGTACTCGACGTGGCTCACATCTAACCGAGACGATCGAGCACATCACCCCAGCGCTGAATCATCCGGTCGGCGCTGTCTCCGACCCGCTTGGCATGGCCGGCACGTTCGTACCTTTCAAGCACGGCCCGGCGAATGACTTCCTGCCGGGACAACCCTTCGCTCTCTGCAAGGGCGTCGAGTGCCCGCTCGAGTTGATCGTCGGTTCGTAGTGTCAGCGCCATGGGAGTAAGATACCATATTGGTATCATTTTTGGCGAAGGCACGACCCTAACGTCGGCGGCTCATCGCTCTTTCTATCTGCCGCTTCGCATCCTTTTCTTTCAGGTCCTCTCGCCGGTCATAGAGCTTCTTCCCCCTGGCAAGACCAAGCTCCACCTTGGCGAGACCTCGCGTGAAATAGCACTTGAGAGGCACCAGCGTCAGGCCCTTCTCCGCGGTCTTTCCGATGAGGCGTTGGATCTGGTCCTTGTGCAGCAACAGCTTTCGTTTTCGCGTCGGTTCGTGCTGCGCGTAACCAGCCTGCGCGTACGGAGGGATGTGCATGCTCATCAGAAACACCTCGCCATCCTGGATAACAGCGAATGCCTCGCGCAGAGAAGCCCTCCCCTGGCGAAGCGATTTCACTTCGCTGCCCGTCAACATGATCCCCGCCTCGAACGACTCGAGGATGGTGTAGCTGTGACGGGCCTTGGGGTTGGATGCAGCAACGCTTGAGTCTTCCGACGACTTCTTCTTCTTCTTTGCCACTGCCTCTATCCCGTGTCCTTCCTCGGCGCTTCGGCGATGAAGCCCAGCAGTACTTCCTCGGCCCTCGAAAGCTGATCGCCCTTTGACGGAACGTCGACATCGGGGACGACGCCCTTTCCTTCGATCGACCTCCCGGATGGTGTTAGGTAATGCACGATGGTGAACTTGACCGCGGACCCATCTTCGAGAGGGAAAACTTCCTGGATCGATCCCTTCCCGTAGGTCTTCGTTCCGACGATGATCCCTCGGCCGCGATCCTGGATCGCCGCTGCCACCACTTCGGATGCACTGGCGGAACGCTCGTCGACCAACACAACAAGGGGAAGCTTGGTCTCCGGCTGCCCGCGGGTCGCGTACTCGACGGCACCTCTTCCTCTTTGACGATGCGAGAGCACTTTTCCACCGTCAAGGAATACGCTTGCCACCTCTACGGATTCGCTAACCAGTCCCCCGGGATTGCCCCTGAGGTCGAGGACGAACCCCTTGGCCCCCTTCTTGGTTAGAGAGCGAACAGCTTCGCGAACCTGCTTGCCGGCCCCTCCAGCGAAGGACACTAGTTCGATAACGCCGGTTCTAGATCCCAGGAGGCGTGACTTCACTGCCGGGTAGTCGATGTTCCTGCGGACCAAGGTGAATTCCAGCTTCTCCTCTCCCCGAAGGATCTTCAGCCGCACCTTGGTTCCAGCTCGGCCCTGGATCCTGCGCACCACCGTTTCCAATGCCAGGCCCTCTACCTTTTTCGATCCGACCGCCGTGATGATGTCGCTGCTTTGAACCCCGGCTTCCGATGCAGGTGTTCCCTCCAGAACCGAGATGATCTTCATGTCGCCCTCGTCCTCTGTCAGCCAAAGGCCCACCCCCGAATATTGCCCCTTCGCATAATCCTCATTGAACGAGCGATATGACTCGGGGTCGAGATAGGCGACATACGGATCCTCCAGAGCACCCAACATCCCCCGTATGGCACCGTGAAGAAGTTCGCGGTCCTGCGGATCCTTGATCGCAGATGCCGTTACGACTTCTCTAACTTCATCGAGAACGTCGTACCTAGGGTCGTGGGCATGAGGAGAACTTCGGCCCACTCCATAGCCGAACAGGAATGAGGCCCCGAGCAAGCCTGCAACGGCGACGCCCGCGACGATGCGCTGAGATGTGGTGGAGAACACGGTGCTTTGAGATTAACCGGCTTCAGGGTCTGGACGAAGACCCGACCAGGTGCGCGCTGATGCGCTCTGCCGCCTCCACGATCGCGGCGGCTTCGCTGCCTGGGACATCCTCGCCCGCATAGAGGTCACGCTCCAAAGCGCTAACGACACGATCGATATCTTCACCGAGGAGCCCGGGGGCCGCGCGCGACAGTCGTTTTGCGTACTCGCGAGGTGTCGCCGAAGGCTCTCTGGGTATCCCAGCCACTCTTCCCGCTGACTCCATCGATCGAAACGCTCCAGCGACAGCAGCTTTCGGACTGGCCCCAAGCACGCGCCGTAGCTTGAGCTTCTTCAAGTGAGCGAGGGTCTTCGGTCCCAAGATCCGAACCCCACCGATAGCTGCAGCAAGAAGCAGAAGGGTTAGTGCGATCGACTTTCCGGAAGACGCGACGGCCACCAGGCCCTTCCGCAGGGCGGCGGCTGACGCCTCTATAGCGTCACGGGGGATCAGCTTCCCTATAGCCTTTCCCGCATCTCGCAGCAGACCTATCCCGGGGATGGTGTTCTTCGGATCGTCTGCCTGCGGAACGCCGAAGGTTGGATCGAATTCAACCCAACCAGCATTGGGCAAGTAGACCTCGACCCATGCATGGGCATCGGTTTGTTTGACTTCGTAAAAGCCCGACAGAAGATTGCGACGTCCAGGTGCATAACCGGTCGCGAACCTCGTTGGCACACCCTGAGCACGAAGCATCACGGCCATGGAGGTTGCGATGTATTCGCAGAAACCTCTTCGGTCCTCAAAAAGGAAGTGGTCAACCGCCTCAGTTCCTCGCGGCTGCGGCGGGATCTTGACTAGGTACTTTGTGTTGGCTCGTAGCCAGCTCTCTATCGCCTGCGCTTTCTTCAACACAGAAGTTTCGTCGCCAGCTATCTCATCAGCAAGGTTTCGAACGCGAGCCGAGATCTCTGGCGGAAGCTGCGTGTAGCGGTCGACGATCTCCTTGGGCACCTCGTCCACCGTTCCTTCCAACTCGGCGGGCGTGGGAAGAGGCAGTTGCGAAACAACGCTGTAAGCAGTGCCCTCATCAAGGAGCACCGGGGACCTGACCGTCTGATGGTCGGTCAACTCAACCTGACGAACAGGAAAGAACACCTGCTTCACCTCCGCTGCTGCAAACACGAGGTTCGGTTGCTGCTTCTCGATGAAGAAGGTCTGGATCAGCTCGGACTTTTCGGCGGTGGTCGCGGTGCGCCTCTCCGGAGGTATCTCTACCGGAAGACCGATCAGCGGTCTGGCCTTTTCGGTTGAGTCGCTCCATGCGCTCTTGGAGTAGATATCGAATACAGCACCACGCCAGGTCGCCGGGCGTGGAGCTCTTACCCTCATCACCACTTCGTCCGATAGATCCGCCCTCACCCTCAGGTCCACGAAATTGGCGAACCCGAAGTAAGCGCCTCCTACCGGGTTCGAGGGGCGCTCTCCGGGCGGCCCGCTGCTGCGAAGTCCTGGGTTGACGATCCCGGCTCCTTGGGGGATCGGCAGCAGGTTGGGGATGCGGAAAGTGAGACTGGTCAGACGGCTTCCAGCGGCCCTCGGAGCGAAGAAGAACACGCCGGCCGACGCCACCACTACGATCGCCAAGGTAGCTGCTATCACCGAGCCACTTGGCCGCCATGACCCACGCCCTATGACAACTCCTCCAGTCTTTCGCGCGGACTCCTCGACCTCTGCCAGATGCGAAAGCTGCAAGGCCGCAAGTGAGAACAGCCCCCATGGCAGGAAATAGATAAGGAATGTCGAGTCGAATGCGAGAGAGCCTCCGAGAGCGATCAGCGTTATCGAGGACGCTAGCGAGAAGTGGAGGTCTCGCCGTCTGGGAAGGTCGAACGAATGGAGCGCCTGCACGAACAGGAAGATCTCAGCCAGCGGCGCTCGAGCAGCTTCCACCGAAGTGGCCCCTGAAACACCTCTCAAGAAATCGGCGAGCGCTAGCACCGCCCCCGCCGCAAGTGCCACCTTGAGACTGATGTTACGGAAACTCCTGCGTCGGTACGAGACGAGGAATCCGATCGGTGTCAGGACCAGAACCGCGACCGCGGTTGATGTCTTCACGATGTCCTGCGCAACCAGGCCGACCATACTGGACAGGACCGCCGCCGCGACCGCGACGCGAAGCGCGAGCGAATCCTCTGCGGCAGCGCGCTTAGGCATGAGCTGCCTTAGAGCATGGAAGGCATCCGAAGCCATTCGGATTGATCCTCCTTCTCGTCGATCTTGTAAACGATGGCTCGAGAGCCAGCCAATCCGGTGATCAACTGCTCCTCGCTCTGTGCCCTCAATGCGGTAACGGCTCTCGGGTCGTAGGTGTGGGCGGATATGACGATGCAGATAACGCGCGACGATAGTTCCTGCAATATCCCGACCGCTTGTCGGGCTTCCTCGACGTTGCGCTCGGTGGAGGGAAATACCAACACCGAGGTCGAGCGTCTGAAGATCTCGCCCGTCGCTTCCGCGGCAAGGCGGGCCATCCCCCGGCGACCACCTGCACTCAAACGTGCCATCCAATCAAGCGCTTCATGCTTCCCTGGCTCGAAAAGGTGGTCAGTGCGGCCGGAAGATTCGCAGAAGAGCTGAACGGGATGGCCTGAGTCGAGCGCGTACATCGTGAGAGCCGCTGCCGCGCTTATCGAGTCCTCGAATGTCGAGGACTCGCGGCCGATGTCCTCTGAAGAATCGATGAGGACGGTGAGGCGAGAGGCCAGTTGTTCCTCGTACTCCCGTGTGAGGAGGCGGCCCCCTTTGGCAGTCGATCTCCAATGGATATGTCTCAGGCTGTCGCCGCTTCGATAATCCCTTAAGCCATAGAAGTCCATACCTGCGCCACGTCGCGCCCGCTCATGGATCGGTTCGTTGGGCGTGCTCGCTGCTTCAAGCAGAGGGAAAGTGGCAAGCGGTATCCAACGCGGATGCACCAGCAGGCCAGAGGCAACATTCACCCGTTTGCGGACACGGGCTATCCCGAACGGCGCTCCCGACACCAGCTCGACCTCGCCCCCGGGGTACTCCCCCCTTCGGGGAGCCCTCACTTCGACAGCGACATCCAACGAAGACTTCGCCTTTATCCGGGGAGCGGCGAAGACAGAACCTCCAAGGAACAGATCAGCGCCTGACAACGGCCCCTTGGAAGCCCCGGACCGATTGGCGAGGACGATCTCGAAATACAAAGGGTCGCCTGCGGTCGCGATCATCGGCACCTGGCGACTGACCTCAATACCTTTGATGGCAAGTTTGGGCATCACCACACCTGCGATCACCACCCCGGCCAAACAAGCGGCGATCACATATAGCCATCCAGCTTGCGCGTTGGCGCCAACACCGAACAACACGAGCGACCCGAGCAGGAGGCTGAAGGCTTTGCGCGTAGGGCGGGGCACCTCAGCCGCCGACCGGCACCGGCACCTCGGCGAGCACGTCTTGGACCACTTTGCGAGCGGCAAAGTGGCCGAGCCTGAGCTGTGGCTTCAGAACCAACCTGTGCGCCAGCACCATCGATGCGACCGCTTTCACGTCGTCGGGCAGGACGAATTCGCGACCCTGCAGAAGCGCCCTGGCCTGAGATGCTCTCGTCAAACCCAACGAACCGCGGGGACCTGATCCGAGGGCGATGTCCGGATGGCTCCTCGTCGCTGTCGTGACATCGATGATGTATCCGAGGATCGGCTCTTCAACGCGAGTCTCCTTCACGATCCTTTG
>Ga0183260_10002419_pt1 | contig 15439 bp, 13 predicted proteins | sample AntDrymUQ4972206_2_FD_129768 | JGI IMG/M metagenome (GOLD analysis project Ga0183260, IMG submission 129768) | Polar desert sand microbial communities from Dry Valleys, Antarctica - metaG UQ497 (22.06) (version 2) (version 2) | ecosystem: Environmental > Terrestrial > Soil > Desert | place... | reverse complement strand
GAGCTCCCCCGCGGGGGTGAAGAGCCCCGTAGCGTGGAGTCCACCCGTAGCGGTACGGAGGCGCCTTCGTGGGAACTTTGCCGCTCGCCGCGCAAGCGTACTTTCAGGGCTCTTCGCTCTACGCTCGGCCTCGAGCTTGACGCTGTCTAGCGCCGTCCGAACGGTTGCTTCCCACTTGCGCGCTACTGCGGCACCCCACCAGCTACCAAGCACCCAGAGGTCCGTACCGAGCTCGCCGGTGTACTCGAGCTCGGTACCCTCGTCGGTCTCTCGGAGATGGAACCGCTCGACGACGTGCGGTACCGGGCCGCGCACGAGCCGGAAGTGCACCCGGTCGGGCGGCTCGAAGCGAACCGTCTCGAGCGTCGTCGCGGTGAGTCCGTAGACACGCGTGAAGTGGGCGGCGAGAACGAGATCCTGACCCCGCTCGATCACGCGCAGCTTCTTCTCGAGCGGGCGGGTGGGGCGATCGAGGTACGGACTCGAGATCACCTCGAAGACGGTCTCCCGCCGCGCGGCGATCCGAACGGTGAGCGGACCGAGCGGCTGCACCGTTCGCCCGACACGAAGGTCAAGAGTGATCGCACCGCGTACGACCTGCGTCCAGAGTCCGGCGATCGCCCCGGCCGCGCCGCCCATCGCCCCGACCGACTTCGCCGAACGTTTCACACTCTGTTCATCCCCTGGAGAGCTAGCGCTAAGACCAGACGGGTAGTCCTGTCCTGTCCAATCCAAGGAGGAGACATGACAGGACGAATACTCGCAGGACTCGTCGCCACAGCATGCGTCGGGGCTCTCGCGGTCGCGCCCGCCGGCGCATCGGGACCGCCGGTCGCGACCTACGCGGTAACGATCGAGAACCTGACGGACGGCCAACCCTTCACGCCTCCCGTGATCGCCACGCATCGCGCGGCGACAGACATGTTCACGGTGGGTCAGCCGGCCAGCTTCGAGATCAAGGAGATCGCCGAGAATGGCAACCTCGGGCCGATGATCGCTCTTCTCGACTCCGACAAGCACGTCTTCGACAGTGCGGACGCGATGGCGCCGCTCGTGCCCTCCGGGCTTCCGAGCTCGGGCATGTTCGACGATTCGGTCACGTTGACCGTAACGGCGGGAACCGGTGCGAAGTTCCTGTCGTTTGCGAGCATGCTCATCTGCACGAATGACGGCTTCACCGGAGTCGACTCGCTCCGCCTGCCGAAGAAGATCGGTGAGCAAATTGCCGTCACGACCAGCGGCTACGACGCCGGCACCGAGGTAAACACCGAGAACTACGCCGACATCGTGCCCCCGTGCCAGGGCCTGCACGGCGTGAACGTCGAGCCCGGCACGGGCATGAGCAACCCGGCGCTCGCGGAGGGCGGTGTGATCCACCACCACTCCGGAATCCAGGGCGGCGTGGACTTGACGCCGATGACCCATGGCTGGCACGACCCTGTCGCCGAGGTCACTGTCGAGCGGGTCTCGTAGCCCGGAAACGAATCCGAGGTTCAACGCGTCGAAGGCGGGGAACCCCAGGCACATGGCTCCCCGCTTTCCACGCTTGCTGCTTGCCGCCGCGACCGGCTACCTGCTCGGCACGGCTCCGTCGGCCGACGTCGCCTCGCGTCTGGCAAATGGCGGGGTCGTCGATCTGCGGTCGAGCGGGAGCCGGAACCCGGGCGGCGTCAACGCGCTCCGGCTGCTCGGTAACGGACCCGGACGAGCAGTGATCGTCGCCGACATCGCCAAAGGTTTCCTCGCCTGTGCGTGCGGTCGGCGCGTCGCGGGAGACGTGGGTGCGCACGTGGGCGGCGTCGCAGCCGTCGTCGGACACTGCTTCCCCGTCTGGACGAGATTGCGCGGCGGGAAGGGCGTCGCGACGAGCTTCGGACAGTGCCTGTACACCTTTCCGGCCGCGGCACCCCTCGACCTCGCCGTCGCGACCGCCGTCACGCAGGTCCCGCGTCTCCCTCAGCGCGCGCTCTTCTCGACGCTCATAGCCTCTGTTAGCTGGATCGCCGCGAGCGTCGTGTGGTGGAAGCGCAAGCTCCCGAACTCGTGGGGGCCACCGGCCACAGGGGCGCTTCCGCTCGCCAACGCAGCCACCGTGCTCGTCGTCGCGTCGGCGTTCGCCCGTGCGCTCCGTCGCCGGGACCCGGACGATTTCGAGCCGCCCCGATGAAAGGGACGGGAATCTGCACCGACTCGAGTGCGCTTCTTCCTGCCGATGTCGCCGATCGATTCGGCGTCGAGGTCGTGCCGATCGCCGTTGCGCTCGACGGCGTGTCCTGGGACAAGCGCGCACGCTCGCTCGACGACTTCTACGAGCAGCTTGACCGCGGTGCAACGGCCACGACCTCTCAGCCGAGCCCTGGTGACCTCGTCGACGCATACGCCAAGCTCGCGGCTCGTGGAGCCGACAGCGTCCTCTCGATCCACCTCGACGCGCGCGTCTCGGGCACCGGCACAGCCGCCGAGCTCGCAGCCAGGGAGGCTCCCATCCCCGTGCGCGTCGTCGACACGAAGACGGTGAGCTTCGGGGTGGCTGCCTGTGTCCGGGAGGCCGCCGCCGCGATCGAGGCCGGAGCCTCGACGGATGCCGGTGCCACCGCGGCGACACGGCTCGGCGCGGCGATGAGAAACGCGTTCGTCGCGCGTACGGGGGCCGGCGGGCGGGTTCCGGGTCCGTCTGGCTGGACCGTGCTCACGTTCGTGGACGGAGCGACACAGCCGATCGCGGCGTGTGGGAGCGCCGAGGAGGCGAGCGAGGTCATGGCCGAACGGGTGCGCGCGTCCGAAGAGCCCTTTCGGGCAGCTGTCGGTCACGCCGGCACGCTCGTAGAACGCGAGGCGGATGTCCTCGCCGACGCCCTCGCCGACTCGCCACAGGCGGTCGAGATCGAGCGGTACCGCGTCGGCGCTCCTGTCGGCGCGCATACTGGTGGTTCAAGCTTCGGAGTCTTCTGGTGGCCGATCGCATCCTGAAACCGTTCAGCATCGTCCTGCTCGTTCTCGCGCTCGCGGTCTCCGGCTGCGGCGGCTCCGGGGAGAGCGAGTCGACCGACGACGAGAAGGTCGACAAGGCGCTCGCCGAGATCGACGAGCGGCTGGAGAAAGAGGGCCCCCTGGTCGGACTCGGCGAGGCGTCGCCACCGCCGCCGGACACGGCAGGGTGGAAGACCGACTTCTCGAAGCGCCTCGTACCGCTCGAGGAGTTCCAGTCGGGCGGGCCGCCGAAGGACGGGATTCCGGCGATCGACGATCCGCACTTCACGCGTGCCGAAACCGTCGACTGGCTGCAAGGACGGGAACCCGTGATCAGCGTGACGGTCGGCAACGAGACGCGGGGGTACCCGATCCAGATCCTCATGTGGCACGAGATCGCGAACGACGAGATCGAAGGCGTCCCCGTGGCGGTGACCTTCTGCCCCCTCTGCAACACGGCGATCGTCTTCGACCGCCGCGTGGAGGGAGACGTCCTCTCCTTCGGGACGACCGGGAAGCTGCGCGAGTCCGACCTCGTCATGTACGACCGTGCAACAGAGTCCTGGTGGCAGCAGTTCTCCGGCGATGCGCTCGTGGGGTCGTACGCCGGTAAAGAGCTGCGCCAGCTGCCCGCACGAATCGTCTCATGGGGCGAGTTCCGGGACGAACATCCGACTGCGCTCGTCCTCGACAAGGACACCGGCTTCTCCCGCGAATACGGCGCGAACCCGTATGCCGGCTACGACGACGTCGAGAGCTCGCCGATCTTCGCGACTCGTGGAGACGACGACGACCGGCTGCCGCCGAAGGAGCGGGTCGTCTACGTCGAGGTCGGCGGCGAGGCGTTCGCTCTCCCGTTCTCGTCGCTTGCTGAGAAACGGTCGATTCGGCTCGAGACTGACGAGGGCGAGCTCGTCGTCCGCTGGAAACCAGGCGTCGCGTCGGCACTCGACGAGCCCACGATCGCCGGAGGACGAGACGTTGGCGCGGCCTCGGTCCTCCTGGACGGTGCGCCAGTGGCGTTCAGCGAACCGTTCTGGTTCGCGGTCGCCGCGCTTCGCCCAGACATCGATATCGTCGACGAGTAGGAGCCTGATCTGAAAGCGGAACGCAGCGGCCGGAAGCGGACGCCTTCCGGGATGTTCGCGCTACCGGGATCCATGCGAGCGGATTCCGGTCTTGCGCCAGCTACGAGCGGCCGGAGTTCAGAAATCCTCAACACCTCAACTGGCACGCTCCGTCCGTTGCTCTCCAAAAAGGATGTGAGCTGATGGCTGTGTCTACTGCCCCGAGCCCTTTACTCCCCAACCGCACACCCCTCTGGCTGCGACTCGTCGCCATTCCGCTAACAGCCGCGATTCTGCTCGCCGGGCTGTGGTTCTGGAGCGGCGTTGTCGCGCCCGGCTACGACTCGTCGATCGCCCTCGGAGTGGTGTGGTTCGTCGCGGCTTCCCTCGCGATCCGCTTCGGCCTGCGCGGCAGGCGACCGCTCAAGCTGCCCGTGCAGGCGACCTTCGTCGCGACTGCGCTCCTCGTCGGAGCGGTCTTTGCTTGGACGACGTTCCGCGACGTGACCGTGGTCGAGGACGTCGCCACCGGCGTCGCAGCTACGAAAGCCCCGGATGCGGCAGGGGGAAACGTCCAGCTCTCGAGCGGTCAGCTCGTCGGCCTTGCCCACGCCGGCTCCGGGACAGCCGCGGTGGTGCAGCTCGGCGACGGTGAGCGCGTGCTCACGTTCACGGACCTCTCCACCGACAACGGCCCCGATCTGCGCGTTTACCTCGTCGCCGGACCGGTTGCCGGTGACGGCGACGTGGACGACTTCGTCGACCTCGGCGGGTTGAAGGGCAACAAGGGCACGCAGCAGTACGAGATCCCGGCCGGCACCGATACGGACCGCTACGGCACCGTCGTCATCTGGTGCCGGGCGTTCACCGTCTCGTTCGCCAAAGCCGAGCTCGTCGCGTCATAGTGGCTGATGTGAAGAGGCGCGCGGCCGCGAAGCGGACGCCTTCAGGGATGTTCCGTGCGAATGGAATCCGCGCGAGCGGATTCCATTCTTGCGCCAGGTAACCAGTGCGGTACGACCTCGTCATCGTCGGCATGGGGTCGGGCGGCCTCGTCGCCGCCGAGTTCGCCGCGTCGCTCGGACTCCGCGTTGCCGCGGTCGAGCGGCATCGCATCGGAGGCGACTGTCTGTGGACCGGCTGCGTACCCTCGAAGGCACTGCTCGCCTCCGCGAAGGTCGCTCACCACGTACGAACTGCGGATCGCTACGGCCTCCGAGCCGTCGAGCCCGAGATCGACCTCGAGGCGGTGTGGCGTCGGATCAGGGCGATTCAGGAGCAGATCGCCGAGACCGACGACGACCCGGCGCGGTACGTGGCAATGGGTGTGGAGCTCGTTCAAGGGGAAGCTCGGCTCGCCGGCGAGAACGCGGTCGCCGTCGGCGAGCGAATGCTCGAGACCCGCCGTATTCTCGTCTGCACGGGCAGCCGACCGGCGGTGCCGGCGATACCCGGGCTCGAGGAGGCGGGATTCCTCACCAGCGAGACCGTCTTCGAGCTCGAGAGCCCACCGCGCAGCATCGTCGTCCTGGGAGGTGGGCCGATCGGGGTCGAGCTGGCGCAGGCGCTGAACCGTCTCGGAATCCGCGTGACGCTCCTGCAGAAGGGCGACCGCCTGGTGCCGCGCGACGAGCCGGAGCTCGCCGAGCTCCTCGCCGGCGTTCTCGAGGACGAGGGCGTCGACGTCCGTCTCGGCGCGGAGGCCTCTCGCGTCACGAAGGAACGCGGGCTCAAGATCGTGGAGAGCACGAATGGCGAACGCTTCGAGGCCGAGGAGATCCTCGTCGCCGCCGGGCGCACGCCGACGACTGACAGCCTCGGGCTGGAGGACGTCGGCATCGAAGTGACGCGCTGTGGCATCGCCGTGGACGAGCGAATGCGGACGAGCGTGTCCTCGATCTACGCCGTCGGAGACGTCGCCGGCAGGTACCTGTTCACCCATACCGCCGGACACGAAGCGGCAATGGCCGTCCGCGACATGTTCTTCCCGGGCAAGGGCAAGGTCTCCGCGCTCGTCCCCTGGACGACGTTCACGGACCCCGAGCTCGCCCACGTGGGGATGACGATCGAGGAGGCGCGAGCAGCGCACGGGGACGACGACGTCGCCGTCGACCGCGTCGATCTGTCCCACTCGGACCGGGCTCGCGCAGACGGTGCGAGCGCTGGACGCATCGTCCTCGTGACAGCGCGCGACAAGCTCGTGGGCGCGCACATCCTGGCCCCCGCGGCGGGCGAGACGATCCACGAGCTTACGCTCGCGATCCGGCAAGGGATGAAACTGCGCGAGCTCGCCTCGATGATCCACGTCTACCCGACGATGACCACGTCGATCAACCTGCTCGCTGCCGAGGCCGCATACCGCTACGCGCGACGCTTCGGCTGGCTCGTTCGCCTCGCGAAGCGCGGCGGCTGACGGCGCCGAGCGCGAGCGTCAACCGAAGGGGCGGTAGTCGATCTCGCCCGCGGCGATCGCGCGGTTGAGCTCGAGCAGCAGCCGGTTCGACTCCTGTGGGTCGTGCGCCGCCGACACCGGCCAGCCGTAGGCGGCCGGCCGCGACCGCCTCGTCGAGCGCGTCGTGCAGCTCGCGCAGGTCGCGATACGCGCCGTCGTCGACCTCGTTGTAGAGCTTCGTGAGCCCGATCTGCCGCTCGAGGCAGATCTCCGAGCGGCGTGCAGCCGCCGCGCCTCGCTCGGCCGCTTCATCTCGACGATGCACACCCCGGGCCAGAAGAGATCCATGAAGCCGTCGGCGGTTCGCTCCTCGAACCGCGCGCCCTCCGCCCGCCGGTCAGTGCCGTAGCAGTCGAGAAGATCGTTCAGGAACGTCTGCGCTTCGCTCTTCTCGGTCCCCGCGTAGCCGCCCGGCAGCGGCGAACTCGCGGAGCCGCCGGCGGATCGCCTCGCCCGACAGCGCCACGCCGACGTTAGAGCTTGAGCTGTTCCTTCGGAACGGCGAAGAAAGTGCCCTGGCGCAACCGCCGGGCGACCTCGGAGAGCTCCGTCGTCGATCGCTCGAGCGCCTCGATCAGGTGGGAGTCGGCGCCCTCGGCGCGAAGCGCAGTCGTCGCCCGCTCTGCGCGTTCGCGCGCCTCCTCGATGTAGAGCATCGCGACGTCGATCTCGGCGAAGTGCTTCTCGTCCAACTCCTGCAGCCTCCTCTCTCGTTTCACACTAGACGACGACGCGGACGAGGCTCGCATGCTCCGACCGTAGCCCGCAAACCGACACGGAAGTGTGCCGTCTTCGTGTCGTCTTCGTCCGAGAGGACCGCAAGGCAGTATTCACGCGATGGCTCGCCGTCTATCGCGCCTGGTCCTCGCCGGGGCGAGCGGATACCTGCTCGGGACCTTGCCCTCGGCGGATGTCGCCGCCCGCCTGACCACCGGTGGAGACGTCGATCTTCGCTCGAGCGGCAGCCGGAACCCGGGAGGCGTGAACGCGATTCGACTGCTCGGAAACACCCCAGGTCGAGCGGTGATCGTCGCGGACGTCGCGAAGGGCTATGCCGCGTGCGCTTGCGGTCGCTTGGCCGGCGGAGATCTCGGCGCGCACGTCGCGGGCGTGGCCGCGGTCGCCGGGCACTGCTATCCGGTCTGGACGCGGTTCGAGGGGGGCAAGGGAGTCGCGACGAGCTTTGGCCAATGCCTCTACACCTTCCCGGCTTTCGCACCGCTGCAGATGGCGACGGCAGTTGCGGCGACCCGCATTCCGCGCGTGCAGCAGCGCGCGCTGGTTTCCGCCGGAGCGGCGTCGGCCGCGTGGTTGGCGGCGAGCGTCCTCTGGTGGAAGCGAGGCCTGTCGAACTCTTGGGGACCGCCCCCGACCGTCGCACTGCCACTCGCGACCGTGGCATCGGTGCTCGTGGTGGCCTCGGCGTTCGCCCGCGCCCTACGTCGACGAGATCCCGACGACCTCATCTCGTCCGGATAAGTCCTCTTCCGTCAGCTCGTCACCGCGCAGATCGCATAGGCCGTCAGCGACCACGAAGGGGCGAACGCATCCGTCTCCGAAGCGTTGGCCCGGTAGATGTTGTCGTTGTCCGGGAACGACGCCCAGAGAGCGACCTTCGGGCTTCCGCCGTTCACGCGCGCTCCACCACCGAGGAGGCGTTTTCCGGCGGGACACGCGATCTGGACGACTTTGGGAGTCGTCGAGTTGTTCGGGCTCGACGCTTCGACCCGTTCGACGGCGCTCACACCCGGGGCTCCCGCGGGCCCCTGTGGCCCGGTCGGCCCGGCCGGCAGCTGGCCCGGCCCGAAGTCCGCCTTGAGCAGCGAGCCGTTCCGCACCTTCGCGCCTGTCACCGCGTTCGGCGCGAGCTTCTTCGTCGTCACCGCTCCCGTCTTCAGCTGCGCCGTTCCGACGCTCGCCCTCGGGACCTGCAGGACCGTCGCGTAGCTCGTGCCGCCGAGCGCGACGGCTAGCGCCGCGCACGCGACGACCATCGCCGGCGACGGGCGGCGGAGCGAGATTCCTCGCATCGTCTACCTCCTGTAGCTGGGAGGAGCCGACCGTAGCAGCGGTGCCGGAAGACCTAAGCGCCGCGCAGGAGAGGGCGAGGCATGCCTCGCCCCTACTCCACGGTGACGGTCTTTGCCAGATTCCGAGGTTGGTCGACGTTCAGCCCACGCAGGCGCGCGATTCTGTACGCGAGCAGCTGCAGCGGCACGATCGCCAGGACCGCCTGCAGGAAGGCCGGCGTCTTCGGCACGTAGATGACGTCGTCGGCGTGATGCTGGATGTCCTCGTTGCCGTCGGTCGCGATCGCGATCACGTGCGCCCCGCGCGCCCGCACTTCCTGGATGTTCGAGACGATCTTGTCGTAGACGTGGATGTTCGTCGCGACCACGACGACCGGCGTGGCCTCGTCCAGGAGCGCGATCGGCCCGTGCTTCATCTCCCCGGCCGAGTACGCCTCGGTCGGGATGTAGGAGATCTCCTTCAGCTTGAGCGCGCCTTCGAGCGCGACCGGGAGGCCGATGTGGCGCCCGAGGTAGAGGAAGAAGGGCGCGTCGTAGTAGCGGCGCGCGATCTCCTCGATCGGGTGGTCGGCTTCGAGAAAGGCCTGGATCTTGCGCGGGAGCTTGTAGACGAAGTCGAGGATGAACTCGATCTCGCCCGCAGGAAGCGTCTCGCGTACCTCTGCCAGCTTCAGCGCGACGAGATAGAGAAGCGCGACCTGGGCGGTGAAGGTCTTCGAGGAGGCGACGGACATCTCGAGGCCCGCCCTCGTGTAGAGCACTGAGTCGACCTCGCGCGTGATCTGCGAGCCCATCATGTTCGTGATCGCGACCGTGCGTGCGCCCTTCTCGCGTGCGAGCTTCAGCGCCTCGATGGTGTCACGTGTCTCGCCCGACTGCGAGATCCCGATGACGAGCGTGTGCTCGTCGATGACGGGGTTTCGATACACCCATTCGGACGCGATGTCGAACTCGACCGGGATGCGCGCCCATTCCTCGATGACGTAACGCCCGACCACGCAGGCGTGGTACGCCGTGCCGCAGGCGACGAGGACGATGCGCTGGAGCTCCTTGACGTCCTTGCCGGACATGTCGAGGCCTTCGAGGACGAGGGTTCCATGGCGAACCCGATCACCTATCGTGTCGGCGACGGCGTCCGGCTGCTCGTAGATCTCCTTCAGCATGAACGTCTCGTACCCCGCCTTCTCGGCGCCCTCGTCGTCCCAGTCCAGCTCGACCGTCTCGTGCTCCGTCGGCGTTCCGTCTACCAAGACGTAGACCGGGCCGTCGGGCGTGATCGCGACGATCTCACCGTCGCCCGGGAACTCGACCGAGCGCGTCTCCTTCAGGAAAGCCGCTGCGTTCGAGGCGAGGAAGGTCTCTCCGCGGCCGATGCCGACCACGAGCGGGACCTGGTGCCGTGCGCCGACGAGGAGGTCTGGATGCTCGCGGTGGATGACGACGAACGAGAAGTGACCCTCGAGCTCGGCGAACGCGAGCCGAACTGCCTCGACGAGGTCGCCGTCGTAGTGGCGCTCGACCAGGTGGGTGACGGTCTCCGCGTCCGTCTCCGATGTGAAGGTGTGGCCCTCGGCAGCAAGGCTCGTGCGAAGCTCGCGGTAGTTCTCGACGATCCCGTTGAGCACGATCGAGACGCGTCCGGGATCGCATCCGGTCAGGGGATGCGCGTTCTCCTCGGTGACCGCGCCGTGTGTCGCCCAGCGCGTGTGCCCGAGGCCGGTGGTCGCGGCGGAGCCGTTCGTCGCCCGCTTGATCAGGTTCTCGAGCGGGCCGACGGCACGCACATATGTGAGACCCTCACCCTCGAGGAGAGCGATCCCAGCCGAGTCATATCCGCGATATTCGAGACGTTCGAGCCCTTGCAGGAGCAGAGGCTTCGATTCACGAGATCCGACGTATCCGATGATTCCACACACAATCGGCCCCCTTGGAACGCGTAAGAGCCCGGCGGCGCCCTTCGTCGGGCTAGCCGAGCTCTGCTGCTACGAGCGCGGCGATGCTAGCACAGATTTTCCCTGCTTCTTCGACAGTTTCGGCCTCCGCGAGGACTCTGACAAGGGGCTCCGTTCCCGACGGCCGAACGAGCACTCGCCCTCGTCCACCGAGCTCCTCGGTGACGCGGTCGGCCTCGTCGAGGATCGACTGGGGCAGGGTACTGCGAACGACCGGGACGTTCTGTTTCGCCTGCGGGTAGCGAGGCATCTCGGCAGCGGCATCGCTGAGCGTGCGACCGGCGAGCGCACGGCAAAGAAGGAGCCCGGCCGCGAGCCCGTCTCCCGTGACGTGGTTTCCGAGCCAGACGATGTGGCCCGACTGCTCTCCCCCGAGTAGTCCCTCGTCCCGATGTAACGCCTCGAGCAGGTACCGGTCTCCGACCGGAGTCGTGACGACGCGGATGCCGCGTTCTGCCATCAGGCGGTGAAAGCCGAGGTTCGTCATCACCGTGACCGCGACGAGATCGACCCCGAGGGCGAGCGTGAGGACGGTGAGAATCTGATCCCCGTCGAGCGCTTCGCCCCGCTCGTCGACCGCGAGCATCCGGTCGCCGTCGCCGTCAAAGGCGACTCCCAGGTCGAGACCCAGCCTTGTAACAGTCTGTTGCAAGGCTTTGAGGTCGGTCGCGCCGCAGCCGACGTTGATGTTTGTCCCGTCGGGCTCGATGCCGATGGCGTGCACCTCCGCGCCGAGCTCTTCGAAGACTGCGGGCGCAATGTCCGAGAACGCGCCGTTGGCGCAGTCCACGGCGACGCGCAGGCCGGAGAGGTCCGAGCCGAAGCCTTCGCGGACGTGGCGCACGTAGCGCTCGGAAGCGTCGTCGAGTCGTTCGACCGACCCGGCAGCGCCACCTGCGGGAGTGTCGAGGAGGGCCTCGATCGCTTCCTCGTCCTCGTCCGCGAGCTTGCGGCCCTCGCCGTCGAAGAGCTTGACGCCGTTGTACGCCGGCGGGTTGTGCGAGGCCGAGACGACAGCGCCAAGATCTTCCGCCAGAAGCGCGACCGCTGGTGTGGGAAGCACGCCACCGAGAACCGCCGTCCAGCCCGCTGACGAGATCCCGCGTGCGAGAGCAGCTTCGAGCTCCGGTCCCGACCCCCGCGTATCCCGTCCGATGAGGACACGGCCAGGGTCAGACCCGGTTTCTGCGTTTCCAGGGGCTTTCGCCCAGAGCGCGACTGCCCGACCGATCTTCTGCACAAGGGCAGGCGTCAGGTCTTCGCCCACGATCCCGCGAATCCCGTCCGTTCCGAAGTAGCGCCGCGCCATGGCGGCCGAACCTACCGCTTCGAGAACTGGGGGGCCTTCCGGGCCTTGTGCAGGCCCGCCTTCTTGCGCTCCACGATGCGCGCATCGCGGGTCAGGAACCCTTGGCGCTTGAGCGGGACCCGAATCTCGGGGTCAGCCTCCACGAGCGCGCGGGCGATTCCGTGCCTGACGGCTCCCGCCTGCCCCGAGACGCCGCCACCGTGCACGCGAACCCTGAGGTCGTACGTGCCGGCCGCCTCGGCGACCTCGAGCGGAGCCATCACCATCTTGCGGTGCGCGGAGCGGGGGAAGTACTCCTCGAGCGTGCGCCCGTTGATCCAGCTCTTCCCGTCACCGGGACGCAGGATCACGCGCGCGACCGACGTCTTGCGCTTGCCAGTGCCGAGGTACTGAGCGACGTCGTTCACGAGAGAGGCATCTCCTTCGGGGACTGCGCGGCGTGCGGATGCTCGGTTCCCGCGTAGATCTTCAACTTCCGCAGCTGAGCCGCGGCGAGCTTGTTCTTCGGCAGCATCCCTTTCACGGCTTTCCGCAGGACCTCGGTGGGCCTGCGCTCGAGCTGCTCGCGCAAGGTGCGCTGGCGCAGACCGCCGGGATAGCCGGAGTGCCGGTAGTAGATCTTGGTGTCGAGCTTGGAGCCGGTCACCGCGATCTTCTCGGCGTTGACGACGACGACGAAGTCGCCGGTGTCCACGTGCGGCGTGTATTGGGGCTTGCCCTTGCCGCGCAGTGTGTCCGCGATGCGCGTGGCCAGGCGTCCGAGCGTCTGTCCGTCGGCATCGACGACGAACCACTCGCGCTCGATCTCACCAGGCTTGGCTGAATACGTCTTCATTTCAGAGAGAGGGCGGAATACCCGTCCGCCGGCGGTCGATTCTAGCAACTCTCTCCTGGCCGAACGGGGGGGCGGAAGCCAGGACCGTCGGCCCGTTGACTTTGCCCTGCAAAACACGAGGATCCGTAGTACGTGCGGCACGGGGAGGCCGCGCTCTGCGGAAAAGGGGGCAAGGGGAGATGCTGGGATCGACAGCTCGTCGGCGGCGCACATGGCTGCCCAAGGCGGTTTTCGTGCTGGGATCGTTTGCGGCCGCAGGACTGGTCGCTGCCGGAGTCGTCTCCGGCGCGGACCAGCCGTCGATCTCGAGCGATCGATCCGACTACGCGCCCGGCGACGCCGTTGCACTCTCCGGTGGCGGCTGGCTAGCGGGCGAGGCCGTGCAAGTGCTCGTCGACGACGACCAGAGCAACTCGTGGTCACATGAGGCAGCGCTCACCGCCGGCGCAGACGGCTCGGTCTCAGACTCCTTCGACCTCCCCGACGTCGCAGGAGAGTTCTCGGTCACCGCCACGGCCGTGTCCGGAACTGCGAGCGCAAGCTTCACCGCCACGGCGCCAACTCCGCCTTCCCCTCCGACGGCGGGAACTCCAACTCTTGACAGCGACGAGGAGGAATACGCGCCCGGCGCAACGGTCACGCTAGGCGGCGCCGACTGGCAGCCCGGCGACACCGTCCACCTCTCGGTGGACGACGACGCGGACGACGCGTGGGATCACGCCGCCGACGTCAACGTCGCCGCGGACGGGACGATCACCGACACTTTCGATCTTCCCGACGGCCTAGTCGCGGGCTTCACCGCGACGGCCACCGATCCCGCCAACAGAACGGCGACGGCGACTTTCGAGACCGTCTCCGCGGGATTTGGTGCCGCGACCGAGCCGCACCTCGTCCGTTTCGCGTCCGGCACTTCGACCGAGACCCAGGCGCAGATCCTTACTGCTGCGGGAGCCGAGGACACGAGCTACATCGCCCCGCTCCGCATCCACGGCGTCCTGCTTCCCGGAGGAGTGGACCTCCAGCCGTCGATCGACAGGCTCCGCTCGTATCCGAGCGTGACGCGCGTTGAGCCTGACCGAACGCGCGAAGCCGGCGACACGCCAAACGATTCCAACTATCGCGACCAGTGGTCGCTGACGAAGATCGGCTGGGAGAATGCTTTCGGAACGGTTTCGCCCAGCGGCTCGGCGAGGGTTGCGATCCTGGACACAGGCATCGACGGGTCCCATCCCGACCTCGACGCGAATGTCGTCCCGGGCACGTCGATCCTCGACGGCTCGAACGGGCTGAGCGACCCGAACGGCCATGGCACGGCAATGGCCGGAATCGTCGCGGCGGAAACCGACAACGGGGCCGGGATCGCGGGCGTCGGCTATGCCGGCGTCCAGGTGATGCCGGTGACCGTCCTCGACTCCGACGGAACAGGCCAGGACAGCGACATCATCGAGGGCGTCGTGTACGCGGCCGACAACGGCGCGGACGTCATCCTCATGGCTTTCTCGAGCCCCGGCTACTCGGAGATGCTCCAGGCCGCGGTCGATTACGCCTGGGATGAGGGCGCCGTGCTCGTCGCGGCGACAGGTAACGACGGCTCCTCGGCCGTGACCTTCCCCGCGGGTGACCGCGGAGTGATCGGCGTGTCGAACACGGACCAGAACGACGCACTGAACGGCTCGAGCAACTATGGCCAGGCCGTGTTCCTCGGCGCGCCCGGGACGGGAATCGCGACGACAAATGCGGGCGGCGGCTACACGACGATCAGCGGAACGTCGGCTGCGGCAGCGGAGGTTGCAGGAGCTGCTGCCCTGATCAAGGCAAGCTCCAACGTGTCGAACGGCGTGATCGTGTCGCGGCTCGCGAAGAACGCGGAGGCGGCGGGCACGCAGGAGCAGACCGGCAACGGCCGCTTGAATCTCGACCGCGCGATAGCCGATACGTCCACGGGGTCGATCCAGCCGGCTGGTGCGGCGCCCGTCGGCGGCGGCGGACCCTTTGTCGGACCGTACAGCGCAGCGCTGACGAGGAACATGACCCTTACATTCGCTGGTGCGGGCGGTGGATCGGTGACAATCACTGTCCTGCCAGGACAGACCGTCAACGCACCGACGACATGCGGCGGAACAGGCACGGCTCAGCTCTCGCAGACAGTTACGGATACGTGTAGCCCCAACATCGCTTTCGTAGCGCCCGGAGGGACAAGCCCTACGGCGACATTCCTAGCCAGCCCAAACGGTTCTTCGACCTTCGCGGGCTGGAGCGGTGCGTCAAGTCTCAACCTCAGCACGTGCGCGGGTACGACGAACCCCTGCACTGCCACGCTCGGTTCCGGTCCAACCCTGACGGTCACCTTTAACGCGGGGCAGCGCCCCACCTCGACCTCGGTCACCTGCGTGCCCGCAAGCGTCGCCGTCAACCAGGGCTCGGTCTGCACCGCCACCGTCAGCGACACGGGTACCGGCACGCAGTCGGATCCCACCGGCTCGGTCGACTTCACCCGCTCGGGCGCCGGCACCGGCACCTTCTCGGCAGCCTCCTGCGCGCTCGTCCCCGACAGCAACGCGGGCACCTTCACGAGCTCCTGCCAGGTCACCTACACCCCGACGGCGGTCGCGGGCGTGCATATCGTGCGGGCGGACTACAACGAAGCCTCGAGCGCAGTCCATGCGACGAGCTTCGGCACGGATGACATCACCGTTACTCTGCGCGACACCGATACGAGCGTCAGCTGCGTGCCGGCAACGGTCGCCCTCAACCAGGGCTCGGTGTGCACGGCCACCGTCGACGACGTCGACCAGGGCCAAAAGTCCAACCCAGCCGGCACGGT
>Ga0183260_10002418_pt1 | contig 15441 bp, 14 predicted proteins | sample AntDrymUQ4972206_2_FD_129768 | JGI IMG/M metagenome (GOLD analysis project Ga0183260, IMG submission 129768) | Polar desert sand microbial communities from Dry Valleys, Antarctica - metaG UQ497 (22.06) (version 2) (version 2) | ecosystem: Environmental > Terrestrial > Soil > Desert | place... | reverse complement strand
CGCTGGGCGCTGGGAGTTGGGAATTGGGAGTTGGGAATTGGGAGTTGGGCGTTGGGCGTTGGGAGTTGGGAGTTGGGAATAGACTTTTCAATTGACTTCTAACCCCCGTGGCTCCACCTTAGTTTCCGCAATCCAACAATTTTTACCCGGGGCCTTCCCAAGCGAGCGCGATTCCAGCTGCTCCTGCTCCAGCCCTGTCGTCACCGCATAACGGCATGGATTCCTTTGTCGACGAGCTCCCGTCGTTCGACACCGCGTGCTCGTTTGCTTCTCCGAATGGTTCGCGGCGGCGTTCGCGAGCGATGGAGCTTCAGGATCCGGCGTCCTGATGCGGCGGCAGCCGGGGAAGTGAACGGTGCGGCTGATGGACAGAGGTGCGTCCGTTCAGCGATGTGCATGCCGTTGCTGACGGAACGCCCTCGATGGCTGACTGGATCGCGCGCTGCGCGGTTTTGGGGATTGTGGATGTGCCGCTTACGAGTGCAGTGAGGGTCTGAACCGGATGGATGCTTTCGTCGATCAGCTTGCCTCGCTCTGCCTGACGCACGTCACCCGTGCGAAGTGGGTGTTCGTGCCGTCGCACGCGATCGGCCACACGCTCGGCGAGCGGATTGCGCTTGCCGGGACGAACTGGCTGAACCTGCGGTTCGTCACGCCGCTCGACATTGCGCTGCGTATGGGAGCCCCGTTCCTGGTGGAGCGCGGCATCGATCCCTCCGAGGAAGGCCTTGGTCCCGCGCTCATGATGCGCCTGCTGCTGGATCTATCGGAGGACCAAGGCTACTTCCGTCCGCTGGCCGACCAGCCCTCGATGGCGCAGGCGCTGTGGTCGACCGTGCGTGAGCTGCGGATGGCGGGGGTGAAGTCCGGGGATCTCGAGCCTGAAGCGTTCGAGTCCCGGAACAAACATGCCGAGCTCTGCGCGCTGCTCGGCGAGTACGAAGGGTTCCTGGTAGCCAACAGCCGTGGTGACATGGCCCTCGTGTACGAGGAGGCTGTGCAGCATCCGGAGTGGTGTCCCATCCAGCCGGAGGATTGCTGGACGGAGTTGCCCGACACGATCTGGGCGCCCCTGCAGCAAAGGCTGATTGACGCCATGCCGGGGGAGCGGGTCGTCCCACAGGCTTTGGTGCTGCCTGGCGCCTCGATCCCTCGAAGGCTCGCCAGTACCCCTGTTGAACGCATCGTGCCAAGGGGCGCGGTCAATCCGCTGGCGTTCCTGACATCCGTCGACGCTGCAGAATCCCGCGGCTTCATCGGTGCGGACGGTGCTCGCCCGCGCGCGCTCGTCAGCGGAAAGGCGTTGCCGAGGCCGGCGCGCCCCGCGGCACCCGCCGGAGCCACCTCGATACACCTGTTCCACGCTGGTGGAAGGGAAGCCGAAATCGAAGAAGTATTCCGACGGATCTTCGCGTCCGGCACCCCGCTGGACACCGTCGAGATCGCCTGCGCGTCCGACGCGCACGTTGCCCTCGTGTGGGAGAAGGCATTGCGCCATGAATGGCCCGTGACCCTTGGCACGGGGATCCCGGGCCCCTCGACCCGCCCGGGGCGTGCGCTCCTTGGCTTCTGCGACTGGGTCGAGACCGATTTTGCCGCCGGTCACCTCCGCCGCCTGCTGGAGGGCGGCGACATGGGAATCGAGGAAGAGGACGAAGGCTTCACCGCCGGACAGGCCGCACGCACGCTGGCGCGCGCAGAGGCTGGCTGGGGACGCGCGACCTACGAGCTGTCGCTCGGCCTGCTGGAGAAGAGCTACGAGGCACGTTCAATCGACCGCGACCTGGATGACGAGGACCGCGAGGCGGCCGGGAAGAAAGCCGGGCTGACACGAGCCGTTGCGGAATGGATTGGCAGGATGATCGCCTCCGTTCCGGAACCCTCGTCCGAAGGAAAGATTCCGCTCCAGGCTGTCGTCGACGGTGTGCTTGCGTATGTGGAGCGGTCCACGTCCCGCGCGGGCCGGCTCGATCATCGCGCGGCTGCGGCGCTGATCCACCACATTTCCGAGCTGCGTGCGCTCGACGCCTTCTCCTGTTCCCTGCAGGAAGCGCTGCACTTCGTCCGTGAGCGCGTCGAGTCGCTGCAGGTGGCCGCCGAGCGGCCGCGGCCAGGCCACCTTTACGCCTGCCGCCTGCACCGGGCGGGATATTCCGGCAGACCGCACCTCTATGTCGCAGGGCTCGAAGAGGGCCGAGTCTTTCCGACCGCGTCTGAAGACCCCGTGCTCCTGGATCTTGAACGCGCGGGTATCTCAGAGGCGCTCCAGCTCTCGGCCGACCGGATCGACGAGGCGGTGTACGGCGTGCTCGGTCGCCTTGCGGCGTGGAGCTCACACCTTCCAACGCCCAACTCCCAACCTCCCATCCCGAACTCCCAATCTCCAACGCCCAACTCCCAACCTCCAGCGCCCAACTCCCAAGGGGTCAGATCAACGGAGGACGAGGGCGGGGTCGCTGTTGCCCCGGCGATTACCTTCAGCTATTCCTGCCGGGACACGCGCGAATTTCGAGAAACGTATGCCTCGTGGCTGATGCTCCAGGCGTTCCGCCTTCAGCAGGGTGACGGAGCTGCCTCGTATCAGCAGATGAAGGCCGCGCTTGGTGAGCCCGTCTCCGTCATCCCCCCCGAGCGGGAAGGCGCCGCCACCGGGTCTGCCTGGTGGCTCCGCAGTGTTGCCGGCAGCGGCGGCAAGGGGGTGGAGATCGTCGAGGCGTCGTTCCCGGCGGTTGCGCGTGGCCGCCTGGCCCAGGCACACCGCGAGTCCTCGCACTTCACCGAGTTCGACGGTCATGTTCCCGCTGCCGGGGAGGCACTCGATCCGTGTGCCGAGGGCAACGCGTTCTCCGTGACGGATCTCGAGGGTGCGGCCAAGTGCCCTTACCAGTTCTTCCTGAAGCGGGGTTTAGGGCTCCGTCCGATGGAGGACGGGGAGCGTGACAAGGATGTCTGGCTCGATCCGCTCACACGCGGTTCCCAGTTGCACGACATCTACGCGGCGCTCCTTCGCCGCTGCCGCGACGCCAACCGTCGTCCTGACATCAGGAAGGATGGTGCATGGCTCGAGGCGCTGGCAAAGGACACGCTTGCGCGGTTGAACCGGGAGATGCCGCCCGCGACGGCTGAGATTCTCGAGCGTGAGAGCCTCGATCTGCTGGCGGATGTCGAGCTGTTCCTGGAAGGGGAGTGCGAGGACTCTTCGTCTGAGCCGATCGGCTTCGAGGTGTCGTTCGGCCGGCCGCTGGGCGTGAACGAAGAGGCGCTCGCACGGGCGGAACCGGTGGAAATAGACCTTGGCGGCGGGCTCATCTTCCGGATCGCCGGGCGGATTGACCGCATCGACAGGATCGGTCCGTCAGAGTTCGAGGTGCTCGACTACAAGACGGGCGGCTTCTGGCGCGACGATTTCAAGGGAACATTCAACGGCGGGCGCCGCCTTCAGCATGCCCTCTACGGCCTTGCCGCGGTCGAGCTCCTGCGCCCGCAGTACAAGAAGGCGAAGGTGACGGGCGCGCAGTACTACTTCCCAAGTCACAAGGGACGGCGCGAGCGCAAACGAATCCACGCGCCCACGGCCGCACAGACGGCAGCCGTACTTGGTGACCTGCGCCAGGTGATTGTTGCCGGAGCGTTCGTGCACGCGCAGGACGAGGACAACTGCAAGTTCTGTGACTACACCGCCGCATGTGGCGGTGGCGTGCACGCGCAGGCGGAAGGGAAGCAGGGGGACGCTATCCTGAAGGCTTATGGGAGGCTGGCGGCGCATGTCTGAACCCGTGAGGGACGAAGCGTCCCGACGCAGAATCCGCGAGGATCTGCAGACGAACCTGCTCGTGGAAGCGGGCGCCGGCTCTGGCAAGACCCAAATGCTCGCGGAGCGCATGGCGGCCGGCATCGCTTCGGGGGCGTACCAGGTCGAGCACCTGGCCGCCGTTACGTTCACACGCAAGGCGGCCTCCGAGCTTCGCGGCCGCTTTCACCTGGCGCTCGAGGGGCAGCTCCGCCCGGCTCCGGGGGGTTGCGCCCCCGCCAGCCCCGAATCTGCCGCCCGCGTACACGCCGCGCTTCGCCACCTCGAACGCTTCTTTGCCGGCACGATCCATTCATTCTGTGCGAGGCTCCTGCGCGAGCGCCCCGTTGAATCCGGTGTCTCCCCCGGCTTCACCGAGCTGGACGAAGTGCAGGACGAGGAGCTCCGCAACCGCGCCTGGCGCGATTTCATCGCCAGTGCGCGATCCGCGGGCGACAGCGAGATGCTGGCGCTGCTCGATACAGGCGTCCGCCCGCACGACCTCGAGCCGGCGTTCGCCATCGTCTGCGGGAACGAAGACGTCGAGTTCCCTCCCGGGGATGCGGATTGTCCCGATGCCAGGGGGGCGTGGAAGGCGCTGGAAGCATTCTGGAAGAAGCTCGACGGGCTCCTGCCCGCTCGCCTGGACGATGACGCGACCTGCAAGATTCAGAACGCCGCTCGTGAGTTCAGGGGAGAGCTGCGAGTGGCTCGAAAGAAGCTGGATCGTCCGGCAACGGTCGCCGCTCTCCTCAAGCACTGGGACTGCACCTCCACCATCGTTCAGAAGTGGTGGGGCGGTGTGTCACCGGGAACAAAGCGGCTGAAGACGCACATCGAAGAGCTCCACGGGGAGTTCTGCGCCAAGACGGTGCATCCGTATCTCGACCAGTGGCGCCAGTACGTCTATCGACTGTCGGTGGGGCTCCTTACTCGTGCCCGCGACCATGCGGCTGCCGAGCGCCGCCGGCGCAACTCTCTCAATTACGGAGACCTGCTGAACCTCACCGCAAGGGTCCTGCGCAGGGACCCGCAGGTTCGCCGCGCCCTGCAGCAGAAGTACCGCTACCTGTTCGCGGACGAATTTCAGGACACGGATCCGGTTCAGGCGGAGATCGTCTTCTTGCTCGCTGCGGAGGAGTCCGGCGGATCAGATCAACGCCCAACTTCCAACTCCCAACATCCAACCTCCAACTCCCAACGCCCAACTTCCAACTCCCAACGCCGAAAGCAGCCCGGCGGCGTTGATCCTTTCGGAGCCGTGAATCGTAATTCTCGAGTTAACCCGAGCGTTGCGGGTTCCGATTTGGGAGTTGGAGGTTGGAAGTTGGGAGTTGGCAGTTCGGATTTGGGAGTTGGGAGTTGGAAGTTGGGAGTTGCGGCCGCCGGGGCGGCCGCCGACTGGCGAACCGTGCCTCTGCGTAAAGGTGCGTTGTTCGTCGTGGGCGATCCCAAACAGTCCATCTACCGCTTCAGGCGGGCCGACATCGAGATCTACAACACCGTCCGCGAGCGTTTCAGCGAGCCCTCGGTCGGGCGTGTGGTGCCACTGACAATGAACTTCCGATCGGTGCCGGCCTTGTGTGAGTGGGCGAACACCGTCTTCGCCGGACCGTTCCCCGAGACGCCGACCGTCCACTCGCCGCAGTTCGCGCCCCTGCACCCGCGGGAAGACAAGGCTAAGATGGGGTCAAAGGAAGCGGCCGGGCTCTTGACGATCACGCACACCGGCGTGGACCCAAAGGAACTGCCCGCGGCCGATGCTGCCGCCATCGCGCGCTACATCAGGAGCGAGGTCGATGCCGGGCGCCGCGCGTTCAGCGACTTCCTGATCCTCACGCGCAGGAAAAAGGATCGGATCGCCCCCTACGCAAGCGCCCTGGAGGAGCTGAACATCCCGATTGAGGTGAGCGGCGCCGGGGCATTCGGCGAGTCAGCGGAGGTCGCTGCCCTGACGACGTTGCTGCGTGCGCTGGCGGACCCGCAGGATTCGTTGACGCTCGTGGCCGTGCTGCGGGGGCCGCTGTTCGGCACCAGTGACGCCGAGCTGTTCGAGTTCAAGAGGTCAGGGGGCTGGTTCTCGATCTGGCACGGACGCACAAATTCAATGGCTGGTGGCGTCACGCAGGGTAATCGCGCGGTCAGCGGGGACGATGATGCCGGCGTCAGTGAAGTGCCCGGCATGGACCCCGCCCCTGCAGCGCGCAGTTCCAGCGCGACGGGCGGCAAACAGGAAGCTCCCAACCCACCCGTCACCGGCGTCGCTGCGTCCCTGGCGACACTCCATCAGTACTACAGGTGGGCGCGCATCCTTCCCGCCGGCGCCGCCCTCGACCGCATTCTCGAGCACAGTGGCTACCTCGCGCTTGCCGCCACCACTCCCGGCGGCGTCCACGCCGGTGACCTGTTGCACGCGGTCGACCGCGTACGCCAGGTCCTGGAGGACGGGGGTAACCTTGCCGATGCTGCCGACGCGCTGGCGGCCGACACCGAAGCCTCGAGCGAGGTCGAGTCTCTTCCGCTGGAGCCTGGCCGGTCCAATGTGGTGCGGCTGATGAACCTGCACAAGGCCAAGGGGCTCGAGGCCGACGTTGTCTTTCTCGCGGCCCCGTGCGGCGGATTCAAGCCGAGGGTGGACGTCCACATCCGGCGCGACGGCATGAAGGCGTTGGGCTGGTTCAAGATTGTGAAGAAGTCGCAGACCTCCTTCAAGACGACCCTGTTGGGGCAGCCCGCCAATTGGGAGGACCACGAGGCGGCCGAGGAGCCGTACCTCACCAACGAGGAGAACCGTCTCTTCTATGTGGCCGCCACGCGTGCTCGCGCGATGCTCGTGGTCAGCAGAGCGGTACCGCAGAAGGGCACCCCTGCGTGGGGCGTGCTGAACGCGCACCTCGGTTCCGCGAAAGAGCTGCCCGTGCCTCGCACCGTCAAGCTGGCGAGCCCGAAGCCCGCCGTCTGTACCGCCACGGTCCAGGCCGACGCGCGTGCCGCCCGGCTCGAGGCGGAAGCTGCTGTAAACATCCCGTCCTGGTCCATCACCTCCGTCACCGCCGAAGCGAGGCACATCGCCAGGATGGCGGCTGCCGCCGAACCCGCCGCGGCAGACGATGCGACGCGGGTGGTGGGGGAGGATAGCCCGAGCCACCGGGCGGACGCCGGGATGGCGTGGGGGACGCTGATTCACGGCCTGCTGGAGCACGCGATGCGGCACAAGGACGCAACGCCGGAGGATCTGCGGCGGCTGGCGATGTGGCTGACCGTGGAGGAGCCGCACTTGCGGGTGGTGATTGACGAGGCGATTGCCGTTGCCCGGCAGGTGGCGACCGCCCCGTTCTGGGCGGATGCGCAGCAGGGCGAACACCACGAAGAGGCGCCGTTCTGCGTTAGGGACGCAGAGGGTCGGGCGCTACGCAACGGGGTCATCGACCTGCTGTTTGCGAAGCGCAACGCTTGGTGCATTCGGGATTACAAGACGGACGTTGGTCTGGTGCCGGAGAAGTACGCGCAGCAGCTCGAGTGGTATCGACGAGCACTGGCGGCAGTTGGCTGTGTCGTGGACGACGTGAGCACCGTGCAGGTGCGTGCATGAATCTGCCATGCCCAGTTACGATGAAGGAGCCTTAGTTCTGTTCGGCAGGAGAAAAGCTGCCTCCTGGAGCTGCTGCCCCTGGCTTGAAAAACAGTGGCACAACGACATCGATCCGGAATACGGCGTCGGCATGGGGGACTACTTCGAGGGCTTCGTTGACGAGGAGGCGCGGGCGCTCGGCCTCACACATGACGCCATCCGCGCCTGGACCCCGTACTCCGCTCGCCTCGGTGAAAGCCGCCCGCACGGACCGTCTCCCCGAATCCAGCCGACGCTCGGCAAGCTGGTGCGGCTCCTCCTTGCTGCGGAAGGGATCCTCGGAAGCGGGATCCGCCGCCTCGTCGCTGTGCTCGACGAGACCGTCAAAGTCCTCTACCGATCCGTGTCGTGCAGCCGCGCGTGTCGCGGTTGCACGAAGGCCCGGCTGTGAGTACCATGTAATTACAATGACCGTCAAGACCCGGATTGTCCGCATCGGGAATTCCCAGGGCATTCGGGTGCCACGAACCCTGCTCGAGGAAGCGCAGCTCCCAGAGGATGTGGAGCTCCACGCGGAGCCGGGTCGGCTCGTCGTACGGGCGGCCCGGGGGCCGCGGTTCGGGTGGGCCGATGCCGCGCGGGCGATGCGTGCCCGTGACGACGACCGCCTCCTCGATGAGCCGGCGGGAACGAGCTTCGACACCGACGAGTGGACCTGGTGAACGCCACGCCCGCGCGGCGTGGTGAGGTGCATCTGGTCCAACTCGATCCAACGCGTGGGAGCGAGATCCGGAAAACACGTCCTTGCCTGATTGTTTCGCCAGACGACCTGAACGAACATCTCCGCACGGCCCTCGTGGCGCCGATGACAACCGGCGGGCGGGCATACCCATGGCGCATCGTCTGCCGGTTTCAGCGTCGGTCGGGCTTCGTCGCGCTGGATCAGCTGCGCACGATCGATCAGGAGCGCCTGGTCAAGCGTCTCGGACGGCTCGCGCCATCAACGCTCACCGAGGTGCTGCAACGGCTGCAGGAGATGTTTGCCAGGTAGCTTCGGCTTTGCCGTGGGAGCGAGCGCCGCGTTAGCATCACCGCGGACATGGGGACCATGACCGCCATCAAGCGTACGCTCAAGCACCGGCCTGCGCTGGTGGACCTTCGGGGGGCTCCACGCCAACGCGGCGCTCGGCACGTACCTGACGGCCCGCCAGGGGTATGCCACCTCGGCAAACAATCTGTCAATTGGGCTGGGAGCCGTACAGTCGCCGGTGGACCTCGAAGCTGCGATCCGGGAATTGCGCACGGTGGATCCGGAGACACTGGTTCCGGAAGTGTCAACTCAGGCGCTGGACGGGCTGAAATTCACCGCTTGGTTTGCCCCAGGACCTGGCAAAGCGTGTGCTCCAGATGCGAATGTCGGATGTGCCTGCCGTGCGGAAGGTGCTCGACGAGCCGGTGCGGTTCGTGACGGCGGTTGAGGTCAGGGATTCAGTGGGTAAGGACGCCAGATAGAGGAGGGATGGCTGTGCGCGGCCCGCGGTGGAGCGGAATCGACGCGTTCATTGCGCACCTTCTCGCTGCACTCCGGCTTGCACGTTATAACACACGTGACTACACTGGCGGCATGGTCGTCACCCTCAAGCTCCGCAAGGTCGGCAACTCGCTCGGCGTCGTGCTGCCCAAGGAAGTCCTGAACAGGCTGGACGTGTCCGAGGGAGACTCGCTCTGCCTCACCGAAGCTACCGACGGCAGCCTGCGGCTGACACCCTCCGATCCCGAGGTTGTCCGGCAGCTGGAGGCCGCCCAGGACATCATCCGGCGCTACCGGCACACGCTGCGTGAGCTCGCGAAGTGAGGCGCCCGTCTGGGTGCTGAAGGACACGGTCATCGCACTGCACGAGCAGCTGCTCGCTGAGTTCGGCGGCTCACCGGGGCTGCGCGACGAGGGGCTCCTCGATTCTGCCCTCGCCCGGCCGCGGCATCGTCATGCGTATGAGGCCGCGGGGCTGCCCGGCCTGGCGGCGAGCTATGCGTTGGGGCTGGTGGCCTGCTGCCCGCCGCAGCAGTTGACCGTTTTTGAGGCCTGCCCATCCCATCCCATGCCCCGCACGGTCACGACGTCGTGATCCGGAAGTTCCTGTGCGACATCGAATGGAACGTTCTCGTCAAGCAGGACGCGCACGCGAGAGAAGGGTCTCCTTGGCCATGGCAAGCACCGCCACGGCCTGCGCCCGGCTTACGGAGGGAAACTGCCGGAGGAACTCGTCGAGCGTCTCTCCGCCCTCCAGATAGTCGAAGAGCGTCTGGACAGGTACGCGGGTCCCCAAGAACACAGGCGTTCCGCCAAGAACATCTGGAACACTGTGAACGACCGGTGGCGTCGCCGGCATCGAGGACCTCCTGACCGCAGTATACCCCGTCGATCTCGCGCGCGACTCGCTCTCCAGAGCGCAGCGGCGTGACTGGACGAAGTAGCCCATTCGCCTACAGCGCATCCACTGTCGCACGACCGGAGGGTAGCACGACAGATGTCATGTGCCGCGTGGGTGCGACCGGCCCTGCGGCGCTGTTACGATCGGCCCGATGAAGACGGCCTGGCTGCGCTTCTACGCCGAGCTGAACGACTTCCTTCCGGCCTGGCAGCGCCAGCGACCCCTGCCGCACTCATTCCTCGGCCGCACGTCGGTGAAGGACGCGATCGAGGCGCACGGCGTGCCGCACACCGAGATCGATCTGATCGTCGTCAACGGCGCCTCAGTCGACTTCGCCCACCTCATAGACGACGGAGATCGGTCAGTGTCTATCCGGTGTTCGAGGCCATCGACATTCAGCCGCTGATTCGACTCCGCCCCGAACCGCTGCGCGTACCCCGCTTCGTGCTCGACACGCATCTGGGCCGGCTGGCGGCCTACCTGCGGCTCGCGGGGTTCGACTCCTCGTACGCGAACGATGCAGGCGACGAAGACCTGGCGCGGATCTCGGCCCGCGAGCGGCGCATCCTGCCGACGCGCGATCAGGGGCTGCTCAAGCGCACCGAGGTCACGCATGGCTGCTACGTGCGCGCAACCGAGCCGCACCTTCCAAGCCGCGGCGCATGAAGGCGGTCTGCCGCGCCGTGGTAAGCTCCGCCCGGTCATGATGCAACCGGCCCGATGGAAGCGGGGAGCTGGGTACTGCGGCGCGCTCCTCCTGCTGGCATTTGCCGCCACCGTCGCTTGTAACCGGTCGGATCCTCCGCGCGACGATCTGCGGCTCTACGTCTTCGACTGCGGGAGAATTCAGCTCGACTCGGTGAGGATGTTCGGCCTCGCTGACGAAGACACGGACGTGCGGGAGCTGTCGGTCCCGTGTTACGTCATCGAGCACCCTGACGGCCGGCTGCTGTGGGATGGCGGGCTCCCCTCGTCCCTCGCCTCGACGCCCGGCTGGCAGCGGGACGGTGTCGGGGGCGCGATCCGCCTCGATCGGCCGCTGGCGGAGCAGCTCGCCGCGCTGAATCTGGGGATGGACGCATTCGACTACGTCGCGTTCTCCCACATGCACTTCGACCATGTGGGCGTCGCGAACGAGCTGCGCGGCGGCACGCTGCTGATCCAGCGCGCGGAGCACGACGCTGCATTCGCCGCCGGCGCGACAGCGCCCGGATTCGACCCGAAGCTGTACGAGGGGCTGCGCGCGGCCAGGATCCAGCTCCTGGACGGCGATCACGACGTGTTCGGCGACGGGCGCGTCCGCATCATTGCGGCGCCTGGCCATACGCCCGGGCATCAGGTGTTGCTGGTGCGGCTGGCGGAGACCGGACCCGTGCTGCTGTCCGGGGATCTCTATCACTTCGCCGCCAGCCGCGAGCTGCGGCGGGTGCCGCCGTTCAACGCGGACGGCGACCAGACGATCGCCAGCATGCAGCGCGTGGAGGATCTCCTGAAGGAGACCGGCGGGGCGCTCTGGATCGAACACGAGCTCGCGCACTTCGAGCGGCTGAAGAAGGCTCCCGAACACTACCGCTGACGTCGCCGCGGCTCCGCCAGATCGAATCCACCAGACCGAATTCGCAGCAGGAGCCAATGCGTGCAGTTTCCGCAGCTCTCGCCCTGACCTCGCGGCATCACCGTCTGTAGTTGCGCAGGCGCCTCAGCGCGCGCACTGCCTGCATGCGCCCATCAGCAATCGGTCATTTGCGGTGGTGGTATCCGTAGACGGCGAACCCGAGGCCGCACAGGGCCACCGCGATGGAGAGCGGCGGGGCGTGCAGGCCGGTCACGGTGTTCGCTCCGGCGATTAGCGCGGCACTCGGAAGCCACAGCACCAGGAGCGCTGCTGCGGCCCGCAGATTCGCCTGCCTGCGGAGTGCCACACCCAGGAACGCAGTTCCCACGAACAGGAGAAGGAGATCGATCCTGGCGCATACGGGGCGAGCGTGAAAAGCCAGAATTCGAGCACGCTGCCTAGCGTCATCACCAGGAGTGCCGCGCACGCCAGCAGGATGCCCCGGCGCCCGGCGGGTGCGAACGATGCGGGCAGGGCACGGCGACTCGAGAAGAGCGCAGCAGCGAGCGGAACCAGCACCAGTGGCAGGAGTCGGTCGTAGAGCTCATAGCGGTGGTAAGCCGGAGAGCCGGGCTCTCCCCAGCCGATCCGGTCCATGCCGAAGTACCACGCTCCCCAGAGGCAGCCGAAGACGATGAGAGATGAACCTGCGAAGCGATTCACAAACGGACCATGGAAGCAGTGGCGAGGCGCAGGATACCGTCCGGCCCACCTGCTGTCCAGCAGGGCGGTTCAGCTGCCACCCGATGTGCGATCCATCCCTGCAGGGTGCGGCTTCAGGCGGACGTCGTGACGGCCGCGCACCCGGCGGCGCCGTGCCCAGGAGGGCCGTCGGCAATAAGATTGTCCCGTGGGGGAAACGCGCGTCGACCTTCAGCACCTTCTCGAAGACCTCCGGGACGCGTATACCGGGCCGCTCGAAGAGACGATCCTTACAGAGATCGCGGCAAACGCGCTGGACTCCGGCGCCACACGCATCAGCCTGCAGCCGGACCCCGCAGCCGCAACGCTCACCGTCGTGGACGATGGGCGCGGGATGCAGCGGCGGGATCTCGCCCGGTATCACAACGTCGCGGCCAGCACGAAATCGCGGGGCGAGGGGATCGGGTTTGCCGGCGTCGGGATCAAGCTGGGGCTGCTCGTTGCGGCTGAAGTCACGACGGAGACGCGGCGCGGGGGCACCCATGTCGCGACGGTGTGGCACCTGGCCACGCGATACCGCGCGCCGTGGAAGTGGATCCCGCCCCCGGGGATTGCGGGGGCGCGCGGCACCGCCGTGCGGCTTCGCCTGACGAATCCACTCTCGCCGCTGCTCGATGCCGGATTCCTGGAGGGAGCCGTGCGGCGGCATTTCGAGCCGCTGCTCGACCCCGCGTTCGACGATCTGCTGCGCCGGCACTACCCGCACGGCATCACCTTCGAAGTGGACGGGGTGCCGCTCCTGCGCAAGGGAGGATCCGGGCGCGAGCGGGTCAGCATCCCCATTCGCCTCGGACGCAAGCGCCTGCCTGCTGCTATCGCACGGCTCGAGCGGCACGACCTCCCGGCGCCCGACGATCAGCACGGGATTGCGATCAGCACGTTCGGCAAGGTGATCAAGCGGGGGTGGGACTGGCTGGGTCTGACGCCTGCCTCCGCCTCGCGGATCAGCGGACTGGTCGAGGCGCCGGACCTCGCGGCCTGCCTCACACTCAGCAAGAGCGACTTCATCAGAACCGGACCCCGCGGCGCCGCCTACCTCGCCTATCGCAAGGCCATCCAGGAAGTGGTGTCGCGCCAGTTGCAGACGTGGGCGGACCCGCAGGGGGATGAAGGACGGCCACGGGTCCTACGGCTCGAGCGGGATCTCGAGCGCGTGCTCGAGGATCTGGCCGATGATTTCCCGCTCCTGCGCTCGCTCGTGGACCGGCGGTCCGGCGGGCAGAAGCGGCTGCCGCTGCCCGGCCGTGGAAAGGAGGGGGTCCCGGGTCCGCTCTTTGCGCACGTCTCTGCATCCCCCTCGGCGCCGCCGCCAGTGGAAGGTCCGCCGGAAGGCGACCCGCCGCCCGCGGATGTCCGGCCGCCGGAGGATCAGCCGGAGCTCCCCTCTCCCGATGCTGAGCGCGATCCCTCTGAGCCGGTGCCGCCCGCCGATGGGGGAGACAGCGACGCCGCCGGGGGGCAATCTCCCACCGTCGTCGGCACGCTCGGGACCGTCCCGGGCCGTCGTCGGCCTGCGCGCTACGGATTGCTCGTGCAGTTCGAGTCGCGGCACGGCGATCCCGAGCTCGGCCGCCTGGTGGACAGCACCATCTGGATCAACGACGTGCATCCCGCGTATGTGCGGGCGACCGCCTCGCGCTCGGCCGGCTACCACATTGCGCTCACCGTTGCGCTGGCCCTGGCGCCGCTTGCTGTCGGTGCGCAGGACGAGCACACGTTCCTCACGCAGTTTTTTGCGCACTGGGGGGGAGCCCACAGTGCGAAGGGTGAACGATCGCGCCAGAGGCGCCGGAAGCGACGGTGAGCCGGCAGACCGTGTCAGGGCCCCCTGCGACTCAATGGCACCCTCGCGATCAGTGCGATCGCTATCCGGTGCTATGAGCCGCCGAGCCCGCCCAGGAATTCGCGCAGGACCTGGAGCGTCTGCTCCTTGCCTACGCGGCGGACGTTGTGCCCGGCCCCGGTGATGTGGACAATCCTGCCGCTCTTCAGCCGGCCGGCCACTTCCTCGTTCTGCTTGCCGGGGAGGCGCCGATTCGTCACCGTCGCACAATCCGCGCCTTCGTCGCCTCTGCGCACGGGAATGACTTCCGACCAGGCTGCACTGCGGGAGATTGACGAACCGCCGTGTGCTACTTGGCCAGGTCGCGCGGCCAGAGCTGCGGCGATCCCGCAATCTTCACCGCACCGAAATGGCGCAGGTCGAGCGTGGCGATGGCGAACGCACGGCGCCGCGCCGCCAGAGCCATCACCACCGCATCGACGAGCCCGATCCGCAGCGCCTTGTACTGCCGCGTAATGCGCACCGCATCGTCCAGGTCTTCCTCGCGCCCCCATTCGACGGCGTATGCCCCTTCGGACAGGTCCGCCAGGAAGGCCTTCTGTGCGGCCGCGCCGACGTGTGCTCCCAGCAGGTAGTCGATCTCCGGCAGGGTGGCCCATGGCAGCACCCACTCGTCAGCGTGGGCCTCGTACGCCTTCACGATCGTCTGGTGATGCGCGTCGTGGCGGTCGATGAGGGCGATCATGGCGCCGGTATCCGCGACGATCACCGGGCCTTGCCCATTCCCGCAAGGAGCTCCTCGGCCCGCTCTCCGATGTCTCCGGTGCGGCTGCGGCCGGCGCCCACGCTTCGCGGCCGGCGGCGCGGCCCTTCCTCGGCCGCGTACCGCGAGACAGCTTCACGCACGAGCTCCGCAGGGGTGCGGCCCCTCGCCCGTGCAATCGTCTTCAGGCGGCGGTAGTCAGCCACATCGAGGTAAACGGTGGTCTTCTGAACAGCCATGCCATATATGGTAGCCCGCCGTGGATGCGGCGGGCAAGGCTGGTGCGGAATGACACGCGGAAGTCAGAAGGTGTTCCCTCGCACAGGAGGGGCCTGCCGCCCGTATAATCGCGGCCTATGACGCCTACACGGCGCACGTTCATCGCCACGTCCACCGCCGCTCTGGCCGCCGCCTTCGGACGCGCAGGGCTCTTTGCGCAGGGCCCGCCTGCGCCCGTCACCCCGGTATTCACGGAGATCCGCCGCAACGTGGGGTTCTGGACGGCATTCCTTCAACAGGTCGCCAGGGAGCTCCCCGGGAACACGATCTACATCTTCGGCCACGCGGGCAGATTGTGGCCTCGACCGACATCATCAAAGGGTTCGAGGATTACGGCCCGCTCCTGCCGCGGCCCCTTGGCCCGGCGTTCGACGAGGTGACGGCCGCTAATCCATAGGGATGATGACGGGGAGTAGACGCATCAGCCTGGCCCCAGCGATCATCAGTGCACGGTTGCATCCTTTGCCGCGGCGGGGAGGGCTTTTCGCCGCCGCGTGTCCCTCCGG
>Ga0183260_10002417_pt1 | contig 15442 bp, 13 predicted proteins | sample AntDrymUQ4972206_2_FD_129768 | JGI IMG/M metagenome (GOLD analysis project Ga0183260, IMG submission 129768) | Polar desert sand microbial communities from Dry Valleys, Antarctica - metaG UQ497 (22.06) (version 2) (version 2) | ecosystem: Environmental > Terrestrial > Soil > Desert | place... | reverse complement strand
GCGGGCCCGCGCTCGAGCCGGACGAGATGGAGGTTCTGCTCCGCGAGCAGTTCACCGCGGCATCGGAGCTGGTGTACGGGCACCCCTTGTGGGAGGCGATCAGGAACGGCGAGCCGGCCCCGATGTACGCCTACCTCCTCGAGACCCGTCACTACCTGGCCGCGGCGGCGCCACGGATGGCGCCCAGCATCGGCTCGGGCGTCGGGCTGGCGCCCCTGGCCCTGCTGCTGGCCACCCACACCCTGGAGGAGTGGGACCACGCCGGCTTCTTCAACCGCTCACTCGAGATCCTGGGCTGCGCGCCGGCGCTGACCAGCGCGGCGCGGCCGATGCCCGCCACGCTCGAGTGGATCCACCTCACCCGGGCGATCGCCTACCGGAGCCCCCTCAGCGCGGCGATGTGCTCCGGCTTCATGGAGCACTCATCGACCGAGGTGGATGCCGTGGCGTCATGGCACGCCATGCTCGTGCGCGACGGCCTCCTCCCCGGCGCGGCCAACGACGCGATCATGGGCCACGTCGAGACCGACGCCGGCCTCGGCCACGCCAACAACTGGCGGCGGGCACTCCAGGCGAACGGCCCGGTCGTGCCGCGGCAGGCGGCCGAGCTTCTCAACGATGTCGCCACCCTGGCCGAGATGATCTACCGGTGGCTCTCGTGCCTGCACGAGGGGAGCGCCGCATCGGTCTTCCACGGGATGCAGGTCCTGACCGACCTCGAGGTCGAGATCATGCCGACGCCCGTGGGCGCAGCCGGCGGGCGCGACGTGAAGATGTACGACGGGAGCCCGGTCTGGCCTTCGTCGTTGATGGCCCTGGCCACCCGGGGGGGCCAGGTCTCGGGCTTCGGCATCCTCTCCGCCGTCACCTACGCGTTCGGGCACTGCGCCTCGGCGCTCGACGCCCAGGACCGGGGCCTGCCCGGCCTCCTGCGCCGGAACGTCGAGCAGCTGGGCGGCGCGGACAAGCCGGACGTCTCAAGCGCGGCGGGGCTGGAGGCACTGGCGACATCGTGGCTCCGGTCGATCGACGGGCACACCCTCTGGGAGGCCATGACCGGGCACCCGACCGATCCGCTGGTCACCGGCTACGTGCTTGAGAACTACCACTACCTCGCCTCGGCGGCCCACCACATCGGTGCGGCCATCGCCTCCTCGACGAGCGCGGCGGTGCGCGAGCTCCTGATCGCCCACCTCGATGACGAGCTCGAGCACTGCGAGATGCTCGGAGAGCGGCTCAGGAGGTTCGCCGACGTGCCGCACCCGTCGCGTATGCGGCCGCTGCCCTCCACCACCGCCTTCGTCGGCTTCCTCGAGACCCTGGCCCGCCAGGACTGGAAGGCCTACGTCCTGGTGTCCGCCTACCTGCAGGCCAGCCTGTCGGCGTCGCGAGCAAGCGGCCGCCACCGCGGCTTCTACGGCTCGGTCACCGCCCAGAGCGCACGGGCCGAGAACCTGCTCAGCGCCATGTGGGAGCACGACGCGGTCGACGATGCCTTGGGCCACGACGAGCGCCCGCGGGTGCGGCTGGTGGCCCTCCTCGAGGCGGGGCCGATCTCACCCGGCTCCGTCGCCCATGCGGCCGTGGCGCCGGCCCTCGCCTGGGGCTTCCTCGACGGCATCGACGCCCACTACGGGCGGGGCGGGGCCAATGCCGTCGCCCAGCGGATCGGCTGGACGGCATGATCAACGTCAGGCAGGTCATGACCCGGGGCGAACTCAGCGCCCCCTTCGTCGAGAGACTGGAGGCGCTCGGGAGCCAGGCGCCGGACCAGCAGGCCCTGGCCGATGCCAGCGCCGACCCGCGCCTGGCCCGCGTGCAGTGGCGGGCGGTGCTCGCCGTCGAGCTGCTCCTGCTGCTCAGGTGGGCGGCCCGCCGCTACCTCCGCGATCCGGCGGCGGGCCCGCCCGCTCTCCTCGACCGGCCTTCGGAGGCCCTCGTCCTGCTCCCCGGCTACGGCTTCGGCCTCCATGTCCTGCGGCGGGCCGTCCCCTTCGCCGCCCTCGGCGTCGCCACGACGGTCTCGGTGGCTCCCGGCGTGCTGGACGACGCCCGCCAGCCCGTCGCCGTGCTGGCCCGCGGACTGGGCCTGGAGGGCGTGCTGGGCCTCTCCAGCGAGCCGCCCGCCGACCTGGTCCGGCGCTTCGCCCGCGCCGGCCAGCCCATCTTCGTCACCGGCCGCCAGGAGACCTACCTGGCCCTGGCTGCCGCCTACCCGGATGCGTCGCTCTTCGGGGCCACGGGACGGTGCGCGTTGGTGATGAGCAGGACCCGCCAGGGCGGTGCCGACCTGCGGCGCCGGCTGCACGGCACGGCGCCGGCGGTCAGCTGCAGCCGGCCAGGCCCGGCCCTCCACTGCGCCGACCTCTCGCCCGGGGCGCCGGCCTCGGCTCACAGCCCCGACGGCACCGGCCCCGTGAGCACCGTCGTGGAGGCGGTCCGCCGCTCTCACCCGTCGGTCATCCTTGTGCCGCACGAGGACGAGGCGGAGGGGGACCTCCCGGCGACGATCGGCGGGTACACCGTGCTCGCCTGTGACGCCGACGGCGAACCGCGGTGGCGCGACGGCTTCGGGCGTGACCCGGTGTGCGGGTGGCCCGGTGACTACGTCGTCTGACCGCCCACCGGCCCGGCCGCGCCGTGCCGGGCCCGGTGCCGAGGCGGCCCGATGGACCTGATTTTCCGACGGGCCCGGGGCGACGATCTGGAGGTCATCGTCCGCCTCCTCGCCGACGACATCCTGGGCCGGGACCGCGAGCAGGGAGGCAGCCTCGTCGAGGAGGCCTACTGGCAGGCGTTCGAGGCGATCGACGCCGACCCCCGCCAGCTGCTCGTGGTCGCCGAGCAGAGCGGCGAGGTGATCGCCACCCTCCAGCTCACCTTCATCCCGTCCCTCACCTTCCACGGCGGCGAACGGGCCCAGATCGAGGCGGTGCGCGTCGACTCGTCGATGCGGGGGTCAGGAGTCGGGCGGCGGATGATCCTGTGGGCCTTCGAGGAGGCCCGATCCCGCGGTTGCCACCTCGTGCAGCTCACCACGAACAAGCGGCGCGCCGAAGCGCTGCGGTTCTACGAGTCCCTGGGCTTCGAGGCCTCGCACGAAGGCATGAAGCTGAAGCTGTAGGCCCCTTGATCGCCGACCAGCCGGCTGCTAGGCAAGGGACCAGCATCGACATTGGGAGCGGCAATGGGCGAGCAAGCGGGAGTTCTGGCCTTCGGCGAGCGAGCGGGCAGTGTCCGCTCGGCTTCGGCGAACCCGGTGTGGGGCGGGATGGGCCAGCAGGGGTGGACCATGATCCCAGGCGTCGGCGGCCTCTCCGGAGCGCTGGAGCTGCTGGCGGACATCGGCTCCCCGGTGCCGCAGTACGGCGGGTCGTTGCTGCACGAGGTCAGGCGGACCCCCGGTCACGAATCCCTGGCCTACACCGGCAGCACCAACCGGATCGGCCCTCACACCGAGGCTCCCGTCCACGACCCGCCGCCGCGCTACGTCGCCCTCTACTGCCACCGCCAGGACCGCCTGGGGACCGGGCACACGCTCCTGGCGAACGCCCTGCCCTTCCTCCGGGCGCTGTCGGCGGAGCAGGTCGCCGTGGCCCGCGAGCACCGTTTCGAGTTCGTGCACCGCTCGACGGGTCCTGAGGACCCCGAGGGTGGGTGCTTCCCCTTGCTGAGCACCGAGGCGGGCGGCAGGGTGATCCTCCGGTTCAGCCACAACCTCGTGTTTCTCGGCGACATCGACGGCCGGCTCGACGGCTCGGGCCGGGCTCTTGAGCTTCCGCCGGGGTCGGCGATGCTGGTCGAGCAGCTGGTGGCCTTCTTCTCGACCGCCCTGATCGAGGTGCTCATCCCCGACGACGGCGTGCTGGTGTGGGACAACCACATCGTCCTGCACTCACGCCGGGCCTACCTGGACCCGGACCGGCACCTCACACGCCTCTGGCTGGCCGATGCCCCCGACGACCGGGGAGCGCCCGACCATGGATGACGACGTCTCGCTGCGGCGGCTGGTCACCTCGTGGCATCGGCGGGCGACGGTCCGCAGCGACGAGTACCACTGGCAGGCGGGCGCCGGCCTCGACCGGGACGCCCGCGACTATCCGACGACCGCCGTCCCGTTCTGGGACCACCCCAGCTTTCAGGCCTTCGACGCCGAGACCCAGAGGCAGGTGCTGACGCTCGGCTGGATCGTCTACAACCGGCGGACGATCGACGCCGAGCAGTACATCGCCAACCCCGCCTTCGGCCTCGTCTTCGAGGGTCGACTCCCCGGGAGCGTCACCCCGCTGGTGGCCATGGCGATGCAGCAGTCGATGGTCGACGAGCACTTCCACTCGATGATGCACCTGGCGGCCATCCAAGGGACGTGTGACCTGCGTGGACTGGCGGTCGAGCCCCGCTTCCTACCGGCGATCACCTACCGGGAGTACGAGACCCTCCGGCTGGCCATGGCCGAGAAGTGGGAGCGGGACCTTCTCCTCTTCACCTACGCCCTCGTCTCCGAGGTCAGCATCAACGCCTACCTCGACGTGCTGGCCGCTGACGTGACCGTGCAGCCGATGCACCGCACGATCGCCGACCTCCACAACCGCGATGAGCGGGCCCACAGCCGCATCCTCATCCTGCTGGCCAAGGCCATGTATCCGCACATGAGCAGCCTTGAGCGCCGGGCTTTCCTCGGGTTCCTGCCCGGCGCCCTGGACGCGTTCCTGAAGCAGGATCTCCTTGTCTGGAAGGCGATCCTCCAGATGGTCGGTGTGGCCGAGGCCGAGGCCGACACCATCCTCGGTGACTCCCGCCCGCAGGACGGCGTCGACCACCTGTCCCGCGACTACTCCGGCCTCCACGGCGTGGCCCAGGAGCTTGACATCATCGACGAGCTGGAGTTCGACTTCGCCCTCTCGACCAAGCAGGCCAGGTGACCACCCGCCTCGCCATCCTGTCGGACACCGCCGCTCGGGTCACGCCCTACCCGGCCTGGCTGGCGGGGCTCGATGTCGAGCCGTGGCTGTTTACCGGGTCGGCCCATGTCGAAAGCTACGGCGGCTCGATCCCGGTGCAGGGCTTCGACGACTTCCGCACCAACCGAGAGGTGGACGAGGCCGTCGCCCGGGTGGCCGAGGATACCGGGCTGGACGCCATCTACGGCCGTGGCGAGTTCGACGTCGAGCGGGCCGCCCGGCTCCGCGAGCGGCTCGGCCTCCCGGGCCAGACGCTGGCCGAGGCCGTACTGTTCCGCGACAAGGTCGCCATGAAGGCCCGGGCCCGGGCTGCGGGGGTTCCTGCGCCCGACTTCGCGGCCGTCGAGACTCCCGGCCAGCTGGCCGACTTCGCCGCCGCCCATGGACACCGGGTCGTCCTCAAGCCCCGGTCCCGCTCCGGCGGCGTGGGAGTGCAGGTGTGCCGATCTCCCGCGGAGGTGGCCGCCGCCGCGGGCCGCGGCATCGGCGAGGACATGATGGTCGAGGCGTTGGTGGAGGGAATCGTGCACCACGTCGACGGGCTCGTCGTCAACGGTGCTGTCGTCTCGCGCTTCGCTGGGCGGTACATCGGCACCTGCCTGTCCTGGCAGGACGGAGGTCACGTCGGCAGCCACACCCTTTTGGACTCGGATCCCCTCAGCGCCCGCCTGGTGGCCTTCGCCTCCACGGTCCTCGCCGCCTTCCCACCCCTGCCCGCCGCCCCGTTCCACCTCGAGGTCTTCGTCACACCGGAGGACGACCTCATCCTCTGCGAGGTCGCCTGCCGCACCGGTGGGGGAGGGACTCAGACCCAGCTCGACCTGCAGTGGGGCCAGCACCTCGACCGCGAGTTGCTCCGGGCGCTGTGCCGGGCCGAGCCCTCCGCCGTCCTGGACCCCCGCTGGGGCTGCGTGGGCCACGTCCTGTTCCCGCCGCCGCGCGGCCGGCTCCTCAGCCCCCCGCCGGATCCCGGGTGGTGGTGGGTCCTCCAGCAGCTGCACCCCGGGGTCGTCGGTCGGTCCTACGACGGCCCCACAAAGTCGGGCGACCACGTCGCCTCGTACCACGTGGGCGGTCGCGACGACACCGAGGTCCGGGCGCGGGTCGATCAGCTCGTGTCTTGGTACCACCACCAGCCGGGGTGGGGACCGGGCGGGCCCGGTGACCCGCCAGAGTTGGCGGGCAGGCCACCGCCCGCCGGACCCGAGGAAGGGGCCCGGCCACGCATCGGGGCGGAGGACGCCCAGCGCCTGGCCGCCGACGCCCTCTCCGGCGCCGGCCTCGCCGACGCCGACGCCGACGCTATGGCGGGCGTGCTCGTCGAGACCTCGCTGCTCGGCGTCGACACCCACGGCCTGCGCTTGCTGCCGCTGTACGTGGCCGAGCTGTCCATCGGTCGCAGCACGGCGCGGCCAGCCTTCCGCTGGCACGAGCGTTCGCCGGCGATGCACGTGCTGGACGCCGGCGACGGGCCCGGCATCCTGGCGGCCCTGGCGGCCACCGACCGCGTCGTCGAGCTGGCCCGTCAGGCGGGGATCGGGCTGGTGCTGGTCAAGGAGTCAAACCACTTCGGCGCCGCCGGCGTCTACGGGCGGCGGATGGCCCGGCGCGGCATGGTCGGTGTCGTGATGACGACAGCGGCGGCGCGGGTGGCCCCCTTCGGCGGCCGTGACCCGTTGCTCGGCACCAACCCGGTATGCGTCGCCGCCAGGGGCGCCGGCGACGACCTCTTCTGCCTCGACATGGCGACGAGCCAGATCTCCTATTCGGCGGTGAAGCACCAGATGCGGGTCGGTGAACCGCTCGCCGAGGGGTGGGCCGTTGACGACGAGGGGCGACCGTGCCACGACCCGCGCCGGTTTCGGGCCCTGAGCCCGCTCGGCGGCTACAAGGGCCAGGGCCTGGGCATGGCCGTCGAGATCCTGTGCGGGGTGCTCCTGGGCCTGCCGCTCGACGACGAGCTCCGGCACTTCGACGACCTGTCGGCGCTCGAGGGGCGGAGGATCGGCCACCTCGTGCTGGCCATCGACCCCGGCGCCACGGTCGGTGCCGAGCGGTTCGCCGCCGGCCTGTCGCAGCTCGTCAGCCAGGTGCGGGGGTCACCGGGCGCCGGCGGCGGGACCGTGCAGGTGGCCGGGGATCCGGAGGCGGCGACGGCTCGCGAGCGCGGGCGCCTCGGGATCCCGCTGAGCGAGAACGAGATGGCTGCGCTCCTGGAGTTGGGGCAACGGGCTGACCGCTCGGTGAGCGCCGGGCGGGCGCCGTGATCCTGGCCGTGAAGCTCGAGGTTCGCTCGTTCCGCATCGCCCAGCGGCGGACGTTCCGGGTCTCCCGGGAATCCTACGATCACCAGGACTGCGTGATCGTCGGCCTCGGCGACGGCCGGCACGTCGGCTACGGCGAGGCCACGGCGTTCGCCGTCTATGGCGCCGCCCTCGGCGATCTCCGTGCCGTGCTGGCCGAGGCGGCCCGGACCGTCGACGGATACGTCATGGGGGAACCCGCCCAGATGTGGGGTGACCTCGCCCCGCTGCTCGCCGACCACCCGTTCGCCCGGTGTGCCCTCGACGTGGCCGCCCACGACCTATGGGGCAAGCGGCTCGGCCAGCCGCTCCATCACCTCCTCGGACTCGACCTCGGCCAGGCCCCCCCGTCGGTGTTCAGCCTCGGTCTGGATCCCATCGACCGCCTAGTCGCCGACGTCGAGGCCCACCCCGGCTGGCCCATCTTCAAGGTCAAGGCGGGGACCGACGACGACGTCGCTCGGGTGCGGGTCCTGCGAGCGCACACCGACGCGGCGTTCCAGGTGGACGTCAACGGCGGCTGGGACGTGGAGACGACCCTACGCCGGGCCGAGGCGCTGGCCGAGCTGGGCGTGACGCTGATCGAACAGCCCCTCCCCGCCTCGGATCTGGCTGGCATGGCCGAGCTGCACGGGCGGGTCGCGCTCCCGGTGATCGCCGACGAGAGCTGCACCGGTGAGGATGCTCTGACCCGGTGCCTCCCGCTGTTCGACGGCGTCAACCTCAAGCTGATGAAGTGCGGCGGCATCACCGGCGCCCTGCGGATGATCGGCCTGGCCCGGTCGGCCGGGCGGGCGGTACACATGGGCTGCATGCCCGAGACGTCGGTCGGCATCTCGGCGCTCGCAAACCTGGCCCCGCTCCTCGACGGCCTGGACGCCGACAGCATCGAGCTGATCGGCACCGACGTGGCCCGGGGGGTGCAACTCGACGCGGGCCGTCTGGTGTGGCGCGACCTGCCCGGGTGCGGCTTCGAGGTCGACTGGAACCTAGCGGAGGGATGCGAGATCACGTGACGGCGACGACGGCAGGCCAGCTCTACCCGCCTCTCACCCCCCGGACCACCGGCTACCTGCGGGTGTCCGAGGTCCACGAGCTCTACTGCGAGGAGTCGGGGTCGCCCGATGGGATCCCGGCGGTGTTCCTCCACGGTGGGCCCGGGACCGGAACGACTCCCTACGATCGCCGGGTCTTCGACCCCGAGCGCTACCGGATCGTGCTGTTCGATCAGCGGGGTGCCGGCAAGAGCCGGAAGAAGGGCTGCCTCGAGGACAACACGACGCCCCTGCTGATCGCCGACATCGAACGCCTGAGGGAGCATCTCGGCGTCGAGCGCTGGCTCGTGGTCGGCGGCTCCTGGGGCTCGTCGCTGGGCATGGCGTACTGCGCCGCCCACCCCGCCAGCGCGTTGGGGCTCGTGATGTGGGGGGTGTTCTTGGGCCGGCGCTGGGAGCTGGACGCCGCATACACCGACCGCGGCGGCGCGGCCTGGGTGCGGCCGATCGAGCACCAGCAGTTCCTCGCCCAGATGGGCGGCATGGACCGGTCCCAGCCCGTCCACGGCTACTGGGCCCTGCTGCAGGACGAGACGACGGCGGCGGCCGCAGCCCGCGAGTGGACCAGGTGGGAGGAGCTGCTGACCCGGCTCGAACCCCACCTCACCGAGGTCGATCAGGCCCTCCAGGACCAGGAGCAGTGTGACGCCGCGGCGATCGTCGGCTTCACCGACGAGCTCGCCTCCGGGTGGGACCGATGAGCAGCCGCACCTGGGTGTTCGGCTACGGGTCGCTCATCAACCCTGCGTCGAGGCGCCAGACCGACCCTCTCGTGGGGCCGGCCCGGCCCGTTGTCGTCGACGGCGTCGAGCGGGGATGGTGGGTCCATGGCGTGCACCCTGGGTTCAACGCCACCTTCCTTGGGGCCCGGCGGCGACCCGGGCGCGCCTGCAACGGGGTGATCTTCGAGGTCGACGAGGGCGGGGCGAAGGAGTACAACGGGCGGGAGAGCCAGTACCGGCTTGAGACGCTGGAACCCTCGTCGATCCGCAGCCTCGACGGAGGCACGATCGACACCACCGACCAGTACAGCTTCTACGAGCTGGAGACCCTCCAACGGCCGACGAGCCAGTTCCCCGTCGTCCAGTCGTATGTCGACCTGATCCTCTCGGCCTGCCTCGACCTCGAGCAGGCCTACCCACAGGCCGCTGCACCATCTTTCGTCGACGACTTCATCACCCGGACGGTGGCGTGGTCGGCGCACTGGGTGAACGACCGGAGGTACCCGCGGCGCCCGGTGGCGGAGCAGCCGGCGGCGATGGCGATCGACGCCCGGCTCCGCCAGTTCAAGCCTCGCCAGTTCGCCGCCATCAGGATCGAATGAGGCGGTCGCCGGGCCCAGCGGCGTTCTACCGGCTCGACCTCCGAGCCGGCAGCGACGAGCGCCGAGGCGGCCTGGGCCTGTTCGCCGGTCTGGCGACGATCGAGCAGAACACCCGGGCGTCGCTGCCCAACGATCCCCTGTCCCACCTGAAGGCCAGCAACCGCAGGCTCAGCGTCGTGTACGGCTGGGGCTCGGGGACCGACCCGATCCTGCTCGTCGAGACGGCGGCCGAGCGGGAGGCGCTGGGGGCCCAGGCCGAGCGGGCGGCCGAGGATGCTGCGGTCGTGCGGCGCATCCTGGGCGTCCCGGGGCCCGATCACCTGGCGCCGGTGTTCCTGGGGTGCCGGCTAGGCCCGAGCGGGGATCCGGAAATCGACCTGCGCTCGGCGCTGAGCGCTCCGGCGGTCTCGGTGCCCGGCTTCTGGCCACGCCTGGGCGGCTTGGTCTCCAACCACCTCACCTCGATGTTCCACGTCGCCCTGGCACTCGACGCCAACCGCCTGGGCGGACTGGCCCTCGACGTCGCCGCTCTCGCCGCCCTGGCCACCAAGGTCCGCGGCCTGAGCCGGAAGGACCAGTACGTGGCCCTCGCCCAGGGTGCGGCGGCCGACGCCGACCTGCCGCTGGTGGCCACCGTCGTGCTCGACGTCCACGGCCTGGTGGAGCAGCCACCGCCCCGCTGGCCCCTCCTACGTGCCGTCCTGGACCAGGCCCGGGATGAGGGCCCGGTGGTCCTGAAGCCCTCGGTGTCCGGTGGGGGCGACGGGATCACCATCGTTCCGCCCGGCGACGAAGCCACCCTCGAGCGCGGCCTGCGGCTCGTCGCCCAGCACTCGCCCTGCGTCCTCGTCCAGGATCTCGTCGTGCCGCCTGCCGATCAGGGTCTCCCGGCCCGCGTCGGGGCCAGCCTGTTCATCGACGCGGCCGGCAGGGTCCAGATCCTCGGGGTCGCCCAGCAGCTCTTCCGGGACCCGCTCCGTCACGGCTGCGCGGCGAGCCACTGGAGTGCCGCCGCCGAGCGGCAGGTGCTGGATGGGGTGGGCGACGGGCTGCGCAGCCGGGGTGGGGCGCTGGCCGGGGCAGGGCTGCGCGGCCCTTTCGGGCTCGACCTGGTGCTCGACGGGGCGACGGGCCGGTACGTGGATGTCGCCGACCTGAACCCGAGGCTCACCGGTTCCGGACCGCTCTGGATGTGCCGCGACCTCCTCGAGCGCAGCGGGACGGCGGCGGAGAGGATCACCGCCCTGCCGCTCGACAGCATCGGCCCCCTTGGCCTCGACGGCCTCGTCGGCTTGGCGCGTCGGCTCGACCGGTCGGGAGCCCTGCTCACCGCCCGCCGGCCCCAGGGGGTGTGGATGGTGCCGAGCCTCGGCGGCCCGGCGCACGTCCACGCCTTCGCCGTCAACGTGGATGGGAGGACCGCCGCCGACCTCCACCGGCTCCTGGCCGGCCTGCTGGGCGCCAGGCCGGAACGGCTGTTTGGATGAGCCAAGTGGCGCTCCTCCGCAGGCCGAAGCTCCGACGGCGGCGCGGAAGGCGGCCAGCGGCTCGTCGAACCAGGTGATCTCGCGGTCCCAGGGCCACAAGAACATGGATCCGTCGTCCCCGAGATCACGGGCCTCGTGGAACCGGAACGCGATGTCGTCGCCCAGCCGGCCCAGGATCTCGATCTTGCCGTCGGCGCAGGAGCCGACGAACCGAAAGGTCTTGGCCAGGCCGTTCAGCTGGCGCCGGGTCTGTTCGACGATCCCGAGGCCGTCCTGGATGGACATGGCCAGGTGGTCGTTGCCGGCGGTGGGGCGGCACTGGAAGACGTAGTACGGGGTGACGCCTTCGCTCGAGAGCTGCCCGAGCAACTCGGCGAGGAGGCCGGCCTCGGCGTTGATGCCCTTCAGCAGCGGCGTCTGGTTGAAGATCTGGATCCCCCGCCCCAGCACCTCGGCGATGCACCGGCGCGAGCTCGGCGTCAGCTCGCGGGGGTGGTTGAAGTGGGCCATGAGGTAGACGGCGCGGCCCGGCCCCAGGAAAGGCGCGAAGCAGTCGAGCATGGGGGCGCCGATCCGCTCGGGGTCGAAGGCGATCACCTTGGAGCCCACCCGCAGGACGCGCACGTGGGGGATGGCGGCGACACCCTCGACGATGCGTCGCAGGCGCGACGGGTTGAGCATTAGGGGGTCGCCGCCGGTGAGGATCACGTTGTCGATCTCGACGTTGGCGGCCACGTAGGCGAGCCCCTCGGCCACGTCGAAGGTCGTCTCCTTCTGGCGCCGTCCCTCACCGGGAGTGACGATGATCTGGGCGTCATGGTCGGTGGCCAGGGTAAACCGCTTCCGAAAGCAGAACCGGCAGTACGCGGCGCAGAAGTCGCTGACGAGCAACAGGGCGGTGGGCCGGTACTTGTGCTGCAGCCCCTGGACCTTGGTGTTCTCCTTCTCGTTGCTCACGTCCATCGGCATCGAGCTGTCGAGCTCGTCGGTCCTGGGCAGGACGATCTGGCGGAGCGGATCAGCGGGATCCGACCAGTCGATGAGGGACGAGTAGTAGGGCGATACCCGGAACTCATAGACCTCCAAGACCTCCTCGAGGCGCCTCGCCTCGTCCTCGGGAAGCCCCGGGAGGTAGCGCAGATCCCGGAAGACCACGGGCTCACCCTCCACGGCGACGTCCTCTCTGATTCGGCCGGTTGAGTCGTTCGGTCAACGCCGCTCCTTCCGCCACTGCGTGCACCCTCAGCCATTGCTCGACCGCGTCGGCGAGCCTAGCGCCTGGGCTGCGGCCCTGCCTGCTGCGCCAGGGCCGGGCGGATGATGCCGTGGTACCGTTCGCCCCCCGTGGGAGCGAGTTGGGCGGCCCATTTCTAATGTTTCGGTGCAACGCAGCCGCGTGCTGCCTCAAATGAGCGAGAGATTTCAGCTGGTCGTCGTTGGGGCAGGCCTCCTCGGCCTGTCGACCGCCTACCAGATCCTGATCGAGCGGCCCGATCTGAACGTGCGCGTCCTCGACAAGGAGGCCCGCGTCGCCACCCATCAGAGCGGCCACAGCTCCGGCGTCATCCATGCCGGCGTCTACTACGAGCCCGGCTCGCTGAAGGCCCGCCTCTGCGTCGAGGGCCGTCGGGATCTCCTGGCGTTCGCCGACGCTCACTCCATCGCCTACCGGCGCTGCGGAAAGCTCATCGTGGCGGTGCGGCGAGACGAGCTGGGCCGCCTCGGCGCGCTCGGCGAGCGGGCCGTGGCCAACGGCGTTCCCGGGGTGACCGAGCTGGGCCCGGACGACATCGCCGACGCGGAGCCGCACGCCGTGGGCGTGCGGGCGCTCCTGGTGCCGGGGACGGCGGTCATCGACTTCGCCGAGGTGGCCCGTTCCTACGCCGACGAGGTCGTCGGTCGAGGCGGGACCGTCGTGCTCGGCACGCGCGTGCTGCGGATGACGTCGAAGGGGCGACAGCAGGTGCTGCACACCTCGACCGGCGACGAGGTGGCCGATGGGGTAATCACCTGCGCCGGCCTCCACGCCGACCGCCTCTCGGGCCAGCGCCCGGCGGGGGGCGGCCCGCAAATCATGCCGTTTCGGGGTGACTATTACACGCTGCGCCCGGCCGCCCGCCACCTCGTCCGGGGCCTCATCTACCCGGTTCCCAACCCGGCCCTGCCGTTCCTCGGCGTGCACTTCACCCGGCGGATCGACGGGGAGGTGTGGGCAGGGCCGAACGCCGTGCTGGCCCTCGCCCGGGAGGGGTACGGCCGCAGCACCCTGAACCTGGCCGAGCTGGCGGCCACCCTGCGCTTCCCGGGCTTCTGGCGGCTGGCCCGCCGCTTCTGGCGCACCGGCGTGGGCGAGGTCTGGCGGGATGTGGTGAAGGGTGCGTTCGTCCGGGAACTTCAGCGGTTCATCCCCTCGCTCGACGCCTCGGAGCTGGACTTCGGCCCGTCCGGTGTGCGGGCGCAGGCGGTCGGTCGGGACGGCCGCATGCTCGACGACTTCTGCATCACCGCCAGCCCCACGCTCATCCAGGTACGGAACGCTCCCTCGCCCGGGGCGACGGCCTCGCTGGCCATCGGCCGTCACCTGGCACAGGTCGCCCTGCGCACCCTGGCCATCCCCACCTGACCTGGCCCACGGCACTGCAACTGGTTTGAGCTTCCCCCGGTGGAGCGGACGGGTTGGTTGTGGTGATCATGCCGCAGCTGCGGTGCTGGCGGTCTCGTAGTCGATGGGGCTGAGCATCCCGGTGGAGGAGTGCCGCCGGGTCGGGTTGTACCAGCACTCGATCCATTCGAAGATGGCCTGGGCGAGCTGGCGGCGGGTGGTCCAGTGGTGCTGGTCGAGGAGCTCGGGCTGCAGGGTGTGGAAGAAGCTCTCGGCCATCGAGTTGTCGTAGGCGTCATCGATGGTGCCCATGGAACCGAGGCCCGGCGGCGCGCAGGCGGGTCCCGAACGCCCAGCTGGTGTATTGGCTCCCGTGGTCCGAATGGGCCACGCACTGGCCGGGCGGTGGCCGGCGCCGCCAGATCGCCATCTGGACGGCGTCGACGACAAGCTCGGACCGCATGTGATCGGCGATCGACCAGCCGACGATCCGGCGGATCCAGGCGTCAACGACGACATCCAGGTGCACCTTGCCGTTGTCAGTGACGCGCTCGGTGACGTCCATCACCCACAGCCGGTCGGGCCCAGCCGCCGGCCACGCCGAACACCCGTCGCCGGCTCTTTCCCTCCCCCGCCAACGTCCCGACCGGGCCCCTGCTCATCGACGTTCGCGACATCGACGGTCACACCCAGGTGGAAACGCCCCTGTCGGTTGCGGCCATCCCGGCGGAAGCGCCGCGGTGGGGGGAGATCCTCGTTGGTCGCTGGACCAACGTCACCGACCCGAGCTTCGTGCTCCCCGTCCTCTGGGACAACTCAGAGACGAGCTACCACTGCCCGATTGAAGTCGGGTACCGCCAGCGCCTGTCGATCACCTGAGCGGGCGGCGCCGGTCAGGGAAGCCCGAGGAAGGCCCGGATCGTCGTGTCGACGATGAAGGAGACGGCGGTGAGGGACGGCCTGTCGTTCCTGCTGTTCTGCCACACGACCAGGAACTTGGCGCCGGTGTCCACGTGTTCGACGAAGGACGCCTCCGACGCCACGTCGAAGCCCCCGTTCTCCCGCTTGAGCGGGCCGAGCCCGATCTTCGTGTTCGTCACCGCATAGCTCAAGCCCGGCGGGGCGACCGTCGGCCGGGTGATGAACGCCGGGTCCGGACCGAGGGTCTGGGCGTCGAACATCAACGACATGATCTCGTCGCATGCACCGGCATCGGTCGGCTCGAACAGCGTCCGGGCGAAGACGTGGGCGCAGAGGTTGGCCATGTCGAAGCAGGTCATCGCCTGGGCCACCCCGCCGTCGTTGACGCTGGGGATTCGCACCCGTGGACGTGACCCGGTGAACGTCCCCGCGAGCCACACGCCTGTGGAGATGCCCGGGTCGAAGAACGCTCCGCTGGCGAGAGCGCCGTTTATCCAACCGTACCCAAGGTTTTCGATGCAGAAGGCGGCCGCCTCGTTGCTGCTGTCCACCATCATCTTCCGCAGGTTGCCGGCGAACGCGGGCGTGAACGTCAACGCGAACCCGCCGCCCGCGAGCGGGATGGCAGCGAAGGTTGTCCGGTAGTTCGGTACCTTCATGGCGTCGGTCAGACTTAGATCGGCGAGTTGTCACCCGGTGGTGTGCATGTTCGTGCGTTGGGGTGGGAATGTGGGGAGGTTCGGGGACGGGGTGGCCTCGGGGACGCGTCGAGGTTGAGGGTTCCTGGCG
>Ga0183260_10002416_pt1 | contig 15443 bp, 10 predicted proteins | sample AntDrymUQ4972206_2_FD_129768 | JGI IMG/M metagenome (GOLD analysis project Ga0183260, IMG submission 129768) | Polar desert sand microbial communities from Dry Valleys, Antarctica - metaG UQ497 (22.06) (version 2) (version 2) | ecosystem: Environmental > Terrestrial > Soil > Desert | place... | reverse complement strand
GTGGCCGGACGGCCTGCATCCGCTGGTCTCGCACGTGCGCGGGCTGGGGATGCAGTTCGGGCTGTGGGTGGAACCCGAGATGGTCAATCTCGACTCCGACACCGCACGGGCGCACCCGGAGTGGGTTCTTGCCAGCCCGGGCCGCCAGCCACCCGGCTGGCGGCACCAGCAGGTGCTCGACCTGCAGCACCCGGGTGCCTACGACCATGTCCGGGCCGCGTTGCTGGCCCTGCTGGACGAGTACGACATCGGGTACCTCAAGTGGGACATGAACCGCGATCTGGTCGACACCGCGGGATCCGTCCGCGGCCAGACACTGGCGCTGTACCGGTTGCTCGACGAGCTGCGGGCTGCACACCCCGGGCTGGAGATCGAGAGCTGCTCCTCCGGTGGCGCACGGGTCGACCTGGCGGTTCTGGAGCGCACCGACCGGGTGTGGGCCAGTGACTGCAACGACGCCCTCGAACGGCAGTCCATTCAGCGCTGGACCGGGCTGCTCCTGCCGCCGGAGCTCGTCGGCTCCCATGTCGGTCCCGGCCAAGCACACACGACCGGCCGCGTGCACCGGCTGTCGTTTCGCGCGGTGACCGCGCTGTTCGGGCACTTCGGGATCGAATGGGACGTGGCCGCGTTGGCTCCGGACGAAGCCACCGAGCTGGCGGGCTGGATCGCGCTGTACCGCGACGAGCGCGACCTGTTGCACACCGGTCGCGTCGTCCGTGCCGACCACCCCGACCCGTCGGTATGGGTGCACGGTGTGGTGTCCGCGGCCGGTGACCGCGCTCTGTTCGCGGTGGTGACGGTGGCGGCCTCGTCGCACGCAGTGCCGGTGCCGGTCCGCCTGCCAGGGCTGGACCCGGCTCGTGCGTACGACGTGGCCGTCGTGGGCCCGCCGCCGGCAATCCCCCCGCCCCGCCTGCACCTGGGCGGCGCGTCGTGGATCGACGGTGGGCAGGTCCGGGTGGCGGGCTCGGTCCTTGCCAGGCTCGGCCTCGCGCTGCCCCCGGCGGCGCCAGAGTCGGCGATCGTACTGCGGGTGTCCGCCCACCGTTAGGCTCCGCTCCATGGCCGACACCGGTGGGGGCCCGGGTCCTGCGCATCAGCCGTTCCGGCGAGGGTGACCCGTGGACTCCGTGTGGCTCAACAGCGCCCTGATCGTGTTCTTCGTGATCCTCGGCGGCTTCTTCGCCGCGGCCGAGATCGCGCTGGTCTCGTTGCGGGACAGTCAGATCCGCAGCCTGGCCCAGCGCGGCAAGCGCGGCATGACCGTGGCCCGGGTGGCCGCGAACCCGAACCGGTTCCTGTCCGCGGTGCAGGTAGGCGTCACCTTGATGGGCTTCTTGTCGGCGGCCTTCGGCGGCGCCACCATCGCCGCCGAGCTTGCTCCGGTGTTCGAGTCGTGGGTGTCTCCTGCGGTCTCCGAGGTGGTCGCCCTCGTCGCGGTCACGCTGGTGATCTCGTACGTGTCGATCGTGCTCGGCGAACTGGTCGCCAAGCGGCTCGCGCTGCAGCGGGCCGAGGTGACGGCGCTGCTGCTGGCACCCGCGGTCGACCACATTGCCACCGCCCTGCGGCCGTTCATCTGGCTGCTCGGCCGGTCGACCGACGTGGTGCTGCGGCTGCTCGGCGGTGACCCCGCCGCCCAGCGCGAGCAGATGAGTGACCAGGAGCTGCGTGAGCTGGTCAGCAGCCACGAGACACTGAGCCCCGAAGAGCGCCGGATCGTCGAAGAGGTCTTCGAGGCGGTCGACCGTCAGATCCGTGAGGTGATGATCCCGCGTACGGAGGTGGACTTCATCGACGAGTCGATGCCGGTGGCGAAGGCGGCGGCGCTGGCGACCGAGCGGCCGCACTCGCGCTATCCGGTGATACGCGGCTCGTCCGACGACATCGTGGGCTTCCTGCACGTACGAGACCTGTTCCAGCCTGGCCAGGACTCGGTACACGTCGGCGACCTGGTTCGCGACACTCTGATGCTGCCGGGCACCCGCGAGGTGCTGCCCGCGCTGGCCGACATGCGCCGCGACGGTGTGCACCTGGCGATCGTCGTCGACGAGTACGGCGGCACGGCGGGGATCGTGACGATGGAGGACCTGCTCGAGGAGCTGATCGGCGACATCCGCGACGAGTTCGACAAGCACGAGCCCCACACCCGCCGCCTCGGCGGCGGTGAGGTGGAGGTCGACGGCCTGCTCAACCTCGAGGATTTCGAGGACGAGACCGGCCTCGAGCTGCCGGAAGGGCCGTACGAGACCGTGGCCGGCTACATCACGTCCTGCCTCGGCCGGTTGCCCGCGGCCGGCGACGAGTGCACGGTGGACGGGCGCCTGCTGGCCGTGGTGGAGATGGACGGGCGTCGGATCGGGCGGGTTCGGGTGCGGACCCAGGGCGCTGGTCGTGGTAGCGCCGAGACCGACCAGGACGCCGGCGCGACCCGCGCCGGCCCCGACGCCGGCGACCGCGACCGCGACCGCGACCGCGACCGCGACGAAGGCTGACCGCGTCGAGTCCGCCGCTGGCACAATGCACCACATGGGGCACGACATGAGCGACCAGCTGCCTGACCGACCCAGGGTGCTGTCGGGCATCCAGCCGACCGCCGACTCGTTCCACCTCGGCAGCTACTTGGGCGCGGTCCGGCAGTGGGTGGCGCTGCAGGCCGACTACGACGCGTTCTACTGCGTCGTCGACCTGCACGCAATCACCACCGAGCACGACCCGGGCCGGTTGCGCGAGCGGACGTACCGCTCGGCTGCCCAGCTGCTCGCGGCCGGGATCGAGCCCGAGCGGGCCACCATGTTCGTGCAGAGCCAGGTGCCCGAGCACACCCAGCTCGCCTGGGTGCTCAGCTGCCTCACCGGGTTCGGCGAGGCCAACCGGATGACCCAGTTCAAGGACAAGAGCGCCCGAGGCGGTGCCGATCGCACCAGCGTGGGTCTGTTCACCTACCCGGTGCTGCAGGCCGCAGACATCCTGCTCTACCAGGCGCACCAGGTGCCGGTCGGCGAGGACCAGCGCCAGCACCTCGAGCTCACCCGCGTGCTGGCGGGCCGGTTCAATCAGCGCTTCGGCACCACCTTCCAGGTGCCGGACCCGTACATCGTCAAGGACACCGCAAAGATCCTCGACCTGCAGACGCCTGACAAGAAGATGAGCAAGAGCGCAGAGGGGCCGGGCTGCTTGTTCCTGCTGGACGAGCCCGGGGTCAACGCGAAGAAGGTCCGTGGCGCCGTCACCGACTCCGGTCGCGAGGTGCGCTACGACACGCAGGACAAGCCCGGCGTGTCCAACCTGCTCACCATCCACTCCGCGCTCACCGGCACCTCCGTCTGCGACCTGGAACGGGCATACGTGGGGCGCGGGTACGGCGACCTCAAGAAGGAGCTCGCCCAGGTGGTCGCCGACTTCGCCACCCCCTTCCGCACCCGGACACTCGAGCTGCTCGACGACCGTGCCGGGCTGGACAAGCTGCTGGCCGCCGGGGCCGAACGCGCCCGCACGGTGGCCGCCGAGACGCTGGAGACGGTGTACGAGCGGGTCGGCTTCGCCCCCGTCGCCGGCTGACCCGCCGATCAGCGGTGCTCGGCCCGGGGGCGAGGCCGGTGGCTATGGTCTGGGCATGGGGTCGGGGCCGGTGTCCATCGGGGTAGCCGTTGCGGTGCCGGAGCCGTACGCGACTGAGCTGCGCACGTACCGTGCCTCGTTCGGCGACGTGCAGGCGCGTGCTGTTCCGACGCACGTCACCCTGGTACCGCCGGTGACCGTGGACGGCGACCTCGTCCCCGTGGAGACGCACCTGAGCCGGGTCGCCCTGCGGCATAGGCCGTTCGAGATGCTGCTGCGGGGCACCGGCACGTTCCGGCCGCTGTCGCCGGTGGTTTTCGTCGCTGTTGCGCTGGGTATCGCCGAGTGCGAGCTGCTGGCGCACGACGTGCGCGCGGGTCCGCTGGCGGTCGAGCCCGAGTTCCCGTACCACCCGCACGTCACGATCGCCCATCACCTCGACGACATAGCGCTCGACAAGGCCTTCGACACGCTCGCCGACTACCGGTGCGCCTTCGACGTCGACGCCTTCGTCCTGTTCGTGCACGACGGCGTCGCCCGCTGGCACGAGCGCCGCGTGTTCGAGCTGGGATCTGCCGGGTGAGCGGCGCGGTCGCCAGGGTCAAGCAGACCGCGGCCGAGGCGCAGCGGCGCGCTCCGTGGGTCGAGCACGTGATCGCGATGCTGCAGCACTACGGCCGGGTCGACGGCTCGGTGCTGGCCGGTGGCGTGACGTACTTCGCCTACCTGTCGTTCTTCCCTGTGCTGGCACTGGCGTTCGCAGCCGTCGGTGTCGTGGCCGACGTCTTCCCCGCGGCCCGTGACAGTCTCAGCACCGCCATGGTCGATGCGTTTCCGGGCATCATCGAGCAGGATTGCGAGTCACCGGGATGCATCGAGCTCAGTACCTTCACCGACGCGGCCGGTGCCGCGACGGTCTTCGGCGTTCTGGGCCTGCTGTACGCAGGGCTGAACTGGCTGTCCGGGCTGCGCAGCTCGCTGGCTGACGTCTTCGAGACGCCGCCCACTGAGCGTCAGAACATCGTGGTGGGCAAGGCGATCGACCTGGTTGCGCTGGTGGCGCTCGGAGTTGCCCTCATCGTCTCCGTTGGGCTGTCCAGCGCGGTGACCAGCCTGATCCCGTACCTGCTCGGCCTGCTCGGCCTGGCCGACATTCCGGGCATGTCACTGCTGTTCGGTGCGCTGGGAATCGCGCTCGGGGTCGCGTCCAGCACGTTGCTGTTCCTCATCATGTTCCGGCTGCTCGCCGCCAACGCTGACGTGACTCCCCCCGACCGGCTTCGCGCCGCGCTGCTGTCCGGAATGGGTTTCGAGGCTCTCAAGCTGCTCGCTGCGACGCTGGTCGCGACGGCGCTCGGCAACCCGGCGTTCGCCACGCTGGGGGTGTCGCTGGTGTTGGTGCTCTGGATGAACTACTTCTCCCGGCTGGTGCTCTATGGCGCCTCGTGGGCGGCGGTGGCCGCCCAGGTGCGCGCGAAGCGCGGCGAGCGGGAGCCTGGTCGGGTTGATCGGCTGGAACTGGCCCCGCTGGGAGGGTCGCCGCCGCTGACGCCGGTCGGAGTGCGAACCCGTACCGACGAGGACGAACTAGGCGCCTTCCTGCGGGGCCTGGCGGTGGGTGCCGCAGTGGTAGGGGCGGCGTGGGCGCTGCTGCGCCGCGCCCCCCGGCCAAGCGCGTGACCAGCCTGACGTGGCCCGTCCGCGGGCGGCGCACCGGCGGGCTGCGGGCGAGCTTGTCCGCGTAGCCTGCGACCCATGAACGGCAAGACCGAGTCCGGGCAGCCTTTCGAGGCCGTGTACGGGCCCGACACGCTGTCGGACTGGGATCCGGCCGAGCGGCTCGGGCGTCCCGGCGAGTTCCCGTACACCCGCGGCGTCTACCCGACCATGTACACCGGCCGGCCATGGACGATGCGCCAGTACGCCGGCTTCGGCACCGCGACCGAGTCGAACGCCCGCTATCACCAGCTGATCGCGCACGGCACCACCGGGCTGTCGGTGGCGTTCGACCTGCCGACGCAGATGGGTTACGACTCCGATGCTCCGATAGCCCACGGTGAGGTGGGCAAGGTCGGGGTCGCGATCGACTCGATCGACGACATGCGCCTGCTGTTCGACAAGATCCCGCTCGGTGATGTCTCCACCTCGATGACCATCAACGCGCCGGCGGCGCTGCTGCTGCTGCTGTACCAGCTGGTCGCCGAGGAGCAGGGGGTCGACCCCGCGCGGCTGACCGGGACCTGCCAGAACGACGTGCTCAAGGAGTACATCGCCCGCGGCACCTACATCTACCCGCCGGCCGAGTCGCTGCGCCTGGTCACCGACATCTTCCGCTACTGCGGCGAGCAGCTGCCGCGGTGGAACACCATCTCGATCTCGGGCTACCACATGGCCGAGGCGGGGGCGACGCCGGCGCAGGAGGTCGCGTTCACGCTGTCAAACGGCATCGAGTACGTGCGCGCCGCGATCGCCGCCGGCCAAGACGTGGACGACATCGCGCCCCGGCTGGCGTTCTTCTTCGTCTCCCGTACGACGCTGCTCGAGGAGGTGGCGAAGTTCAGAGCGGCCAGGCGGATCTGGGCGCGGGTGATGCGCGACGAGCTCGGCGCGCGGGACCCGAAGTCGATGACGCTGCGCTTCCACACCCAGACCGCCGGAGTGCAGCTGACCGCCCAGCAGCCGGAGGTGAACCTGGTGCGGGTCGCCGTGCAGGGACTCGCGGCGGTGCTCGGAGGCACCCAGTCGCTGCACACGAACTCCTACGACGAGGCGATCGGGCTGCCGACCGACAAGGCTGCGAGGCTTGCGCTGCGCACCCAGCAGGTGCTGGCGTACGAGACCGACGTGACCGAGACCGTCGACCCGTTCGCCGGCTCGTACGCGGTGGAGGCGCTGACCGACGGCGTCGAGGCGGCGGCGCTGGAGCTGATGGGCACCGTCGATGACCTCGGTGGGGCCGTGCGCGCGATCGAACGCGGCTTCCAGAAGAACGAGATCGAGAAGTCCGCCTACCGGATCGCGCGGCAGATCGAGACCGAGGAGCGGGTCGTGGTCGGTGTCAACCGGCACCGCTCCGAGCGGGAGGACGCCTACGAGCCGCTGCGGCTCGACCCGGAGATCGAGCAGCAGCAGGCCGCGCGGCTGGCCCGGCTGCGGGCCGAGCGCGACAGCGCGGCAGTCAAGGAGCACCTGGACGCGCTGCGTGAGCTGGCGTCGAAGCCGGCCGGCCACGACACCAACGTGCTGGTGCCGATGAAGCTGGCGCTGCGCGAGCGAGCCACGGTGGGCGAGGTGTGCGACGCCCTGCGTGAGGTATGGGGGGTCTACCAGCCCCCGGAAGTCACCTGACCAGCGCTGCGCCGCAACGCTCGCACGCTGGTGCGAAGATTCCTCCAGCCCGAGCGCATGCTTGTCCCCGCCGAACGGATCTTCCGACGGTTTGGTCGCTGTGGCTACCACTAGGTCGGAGGATCGGGCTGGGCCGCCGAAGCGCAGTACGGATCTTCCGACGGTTTGGTCGCTGTGGCTGCCATCAGGTCGGAAGATCCGTCGCTCATGGCCGCTCCGCTGGCCCAGTGTCGCGGACATGTCGCGGCCGCGACGAGACTGGGAGGAGACAGTCGTGAACGGTACGCAGGCCCAGCTGGCCAAGCGGGCTGTTGCGGCCGTGTTCTTGCTCAACGGCCTGGGGTTTGCCGCCTTGTTCGCGCGGGTCCCGGCCGTTCGCGACCGCCTCGACCTGAGCGTCGCCGGCGTCGGGCTGCTGCTGCTGGCGCTGTCTTCAGGCACGCTCACCGCGCTGCCGTTGTCCGGTGCGGTGGTGCACCGGTGGGGACCGGCGCGCAGCGTCCTCGCCGGCGCCGTGCTGGCCGCGGTCGGCTTCAGCGCGATCGGCGCGGGGCTCGAGCTTGGGTCATCTGCGGTGGTGGCGGCCGGGTTGGCTGTGTACGGCGTTGGCACCAGCACCTGGGACGTCGCGATGAACGTCGAGGGTGCCGAGGTCGAGCGCCGGGTGGGGCACACCCTGATGCCGCGCCTGCACGCCGCTTACAGCATCGGCACGGTTGGCGGCGCGCTGCTGGGGGCAGCGGCGGCCCGCTACGGGGTGCCGCTGCCGATCGAGCTGGCCCTGGTCGTCCCGATCTGCCTTTTCGGGCCGATGATCGCCGTACGCCGGTTCCTGCCCGCCGACCCCGAGACGGCGCCGGGCGCGGGCTCAGACGTCCGCCGCGCGGCCGGTGCCTGGGCGGAGCCGCGAACCCTGCTCATCGGCCTGATGGTCTGCTCCTTCGCGCTGGTCGAAGGCGTCGCCAACGACTGGATGGCGCTGGCCATCGTGGACGGGCACGATCAGTCGCAGACCGTCGGCGCACTCGGCTACGGCGCGTTCGTGACCGCTATGACGCTGGGTCGGCTGCTGGGCGGCTCGGTGCTCGACCGCCTCGGCCGGATCCGCGTGCTCCAGGCAACCGGTGCCCTCGCGGTCCTCGGCGCCGGCACCGTCATCGTCGCCGGCCCGCTCCCGCTGGTGCTGGCCGGGGCGGCGGTGTGGGGCGTCGGTGCGTCGCTCGGGTTCCCGGTCGGCATGAGCGCAGCTGCCGACGACCCCGGGCGGGCGCCGGCCCGGGTCGCGGTGGTCGGCTCGATCGGTTACACCGCCTTCCTCGCCGGCCCGCCGCTGGTGGGCTTCCTGGCCGAGGGCTTCGGGGTGCTGCGCGGACTCACGGTTGTCCTCGTGGCGGCGGTGGTGGGGGTGAGCGCCGCCACCGCGACGCGCCGGACACCGCAGGACGCCAGCGCCGGGCAGGGTGCGGGCTAGCGTCTGGGCCCATGAGCGGCACCTACCCCCCGCCCCGGTCCGGCCAGCCCGACGACCCCGACGATCGCGACCGCACCGGGGAGCGCGACGACGCCAGCGCGGAGACCCACGAGACTGACCCGTACGCGGGCCAGAACCCCTACGCCGATCGCGACCCGTATGCGGACGCGCCGCCACCGCAGCCGTACGGGCAGCCACCTCCCCACCAGCAGCCGTACGGCCAGCAGTACGGCCAGCAGCAGCCGTCGGGCCAGCCACAGCAGTACGGCCAGCAACAGCCGTCCGGCCAGCAGCAGCCGTCCGGCCAGCAGCAGCAGCCGTCCGGCCAGGTGACCTACGGCCAGCAACCGTTGTATGGCCAGCAGCCTGGTCAACAGCAGCCTTTCGCCGGCGGCTACCCACCGGCGGGCCAGGACCAGAGCCAGCGCAGTGGGCAGCAAGCAAAGGGCTTCTTCGGCGCGCTTTTCGACTTCTCCTTCTCGAGCTTCGTGACGCCCAAGATCGTCAAGATCGCCTACGTCCTGGCGCTCGTCGCGCTGGCCCTGATCTACCTGGTGCTGGTGATCGCCGGCTTCGCCAGCGACACTCCCGCGCTCGGGGTGGTGTGGCTGCTGCTCGGCTGGATCCCCTTCCTGCTGTACCTCGCGCTGGTCCGGATGACGCTGGAGCTCTACGTCGCGATCGTCCGGATGAGCGAGGACATCCACCACCGGCTGCCACCTCGCTGACCGGGGCACGCTGACCACCACAGGCTCACCGCGGCGCGGACCCTGCGACGTCTAGGGTGGTCGGATGTCCACCGTCGTCCCGGCCGGTGATCCTGGCGAGGAGCAGCTGGGCGATCCTGTGCTGGTGGCGGCGGTCGGCGCCGAGCTGGACGCCCGCGCCCGCGACCTGTCGCTGTTCCGCCGCGACCTGCACGCGCACCCCGAGCTGGCCTGGAGCGAGGGCCGTACGACCGACGCTGTCGTCGCCCGACTGGAGACCGCTGGGCTCAGCGTCAAGCGCCTGGACACCAGCGGACTCGTCGCCGAGGTCGGTGCCGATGACGGCCCGCTGATGGCCTTGCGGGCAGACCTGGACGGCCTGGCGGTGCCGGACACGACCAGCGACCCCTGGCGCTCCACGGTGCCCGATATCGCGCACGCATGCGGGCTCGACGTGCACGCAGCGGCGCTCACCGGGGTCGGGGAGGCGTTGGCCTCGGTGCACACCCGCACCCCGCTGCCCACGCGGGTCCGGCTGCTGTTCCAGCCGGCCGAGGAGATCATGCCGGGTGGCGCGAAGGCGCTGATCGCTGCTGGGGCGCTGGAGGACGTCGAGCGCATCTACGCCCTGCACTGCGACCCGACGCTCGACGTCGGTCAGGTCGGGCTGCGGGTCGGCCCCATCACCGGCGCATCGGACTCGCTGTCGATCACCCTTGCCGGCAGAGGGGGGCACACATCGCGCCCGCACCTCACCGAGGACCTCACCTTCGCGCTCGGTGTCCTTGTCACCCAGCTGCCGTCCGCGCTGTCGCGACGGCTCGACCCGCGGGCCGGTGCCAGCCTGGTCTGGGGGGCCGTCCACGCCGGCGGGGCGCTGAACGTGATCCCGGCTCGCGGCCGGCTCGGCGGCACGCTGCGGATGCTCGACGCGAGCGCCTGGCACGAGGCCGAGCACCTGGTACGCAGGCTGGTGCGCGACCTGGTCTCGCCGTACGGCGTGACCGCCGACGTGGACTACGTCCGCGGGGTGCCTCCGGTCGTCAACGACAAGCAGGCCACCGTCGAGCTCGGCCGCGCGGTCGCCGCCACGCTCGGCCCGGTCTCGCTCGTCCCCACCAGTCAGAGCCTGGGCGGTGAGGACTTCGCCTGGTACGTCCAGCACGTCCCGGGAGCGATGGGCCGGCTCGGCACCCGTACCCCGGGCGGGCCCACGTACGACCTGCACCAGGGCGACCTGCGAGTCGACGAGCGCAGCACCGTCGTGGCGGCCAAGGTGCTGGCGACCGCGGCGGTCGCTACCGATCTCGTAACGACTGCGCGTCCTACCGGCGGGCACGGCCGCGACGTCTCAGGCGACCCCTAGGATGCTCGCGACGTGCGGCCGGTAGGGACCGCGCGCTTGCTCGAGAGGGAAGACCAGTGCGTCTCAGGGCACGCTTTGTCGCCGGACTCGGCGCCGCCACCCTCGTCCTTGCCGGCTGCGCCAGCGGTGGCTCCGACACGGACAGCGGCGACACCGGATCGGCCAGCGAGGACATCTGCGAGAGCGCGACCGGCGACGGCCCCAAGATCGGCCTCGCCTTCGACGTCGGCGGTGTCGGCGACCAGTCGTTCAACGACTCCGCGTACGCAGGCCTCAAACGTGCCGTCGACGAGCTCGACGCCACCTGCGAGGACCTCGAGGCCCAGGCGGGGGAGAGCGACGCAGACCGCGAGCAGCGGTTGGTCGAGCTTGCCGAGGCCGGCTTCGACACCGTCATCGCGGTTGGTTTCATCTACTCGACGTCGGTCTACACCGTCGCGCCGGACTACCCGGACGTGAACTTCGGGATCATCGACGGCTTCAACCCGACGAAGTCCCAGGAGGACCTGCCGAACGTCGCCAACATCAACTTCGCCGCCAACGAGGGCTCGTTCCTCGTCGGGGTGGCTGCCGCGCTGACCACCAAGACCGACAATGTCGGCTTCCTCGGCGGGGTGGACGGCCCGCTCATCCAGGGATTCGAGGCCGGGTACGTGGCCGGGGTCGAGGCGGTGGACCCGAGCATCGAGATCCAGAGCCAGTACCTGTCCCAGGACGATCCGGTCAAGGGCTTCGAGAACCCGGCGGGGGGTGAGACGGCCTCTAGCGGCATGTACGACAACGGCGCCGACGTCATCTACCACGCGGCCGGCAAGTCCGGTCTCGGCCTGTTCGATGCCGTCGTCCAGGCGGGCGAGGGCAACTGGGCCATCGGCGTCGACTCCGACCAGTACCTCACCGCCGACGACGACCAGAAGGCGTTCATCCTCACCTCGATGCTCAAGCGGGTCGACACCGGCGTCTTCGAGTACGCCGAGGCCTCCGGAAACGGCAACGCCCCCAGCGGCTACGTGACGTACGACCTGAAGAGCGGCGGGGTCGACTACGCCACATCCGGGGACCACCTGTCGGAGGACACCATCGCCGAGATCGACGACTACAAGCAGCAGATCATCGCCGGCGACATCAAGGTGCCCACCGAGCCGTCGTCCTGAGCGATGCCCGGGTCAGCGGTCAGCCTCCAGGGCATCGCAAAGCGGTTCCCCGGGGTGGTCGCCAACCAGGACGTCAGCCTGGACGTGCGCAACGGCACTGTGCACGCGGTAGTCGGTGAGAACGGCGCGGGCAAGTCCACGCTGATGAAGATCCTCTACGGCGTGCAGCGACCCGACGAGGGCACGATCGCCGTCCGCGGCGAGCAGGTGAGCTTCTCCTCGCCCACCGATGCGATCGCGCACGGTATCGGGATGGTGTTCCAGCACTTCCAGCTGGCAGACAACCTGACCGTGGTGGAGAACGTCGTCCTGGGCGCAGAGCGGCTGCACGGGATCGGCGACAAGGCAAGAGCCGAGATCGATCGGATCAGCACCACGTACGGCTTCGCGCTCGACCCGGATGCGCTGGTCGAGACGCTCGGCGTGGGGGAGCGGCAGCGGGTCGAGATCCTCAAGGTGCTGTACCGCGGCGCTCGCATCATCATCTTGGACGAGCCGACCGCGGTGCTGGTGCCGCAGGAGGTCGAGGCGCTGTTCGCCAACCTGCGTGAGCTGCAGCGTGAGGACCACACGCTGCTGTTCATCTCGCACAAGCTCGACGAGGTGCTTGCCATCGCCGACGAGATCACCGTCCTGCGCCGGGGCACTTCCGTCGGCACGGTGCGCCCGGCCGATGTGACCCAGCACGACCTCGCCGAGCTGATGGTGGGCGCCGAGCTGCCCGACCCTGGGGGGGGTGAGTCGACGGTCACCGACCGCCCCGTGCTCGAGGTGCGCGACCTTCGGGTGGACGACCACGACGGGCGCCACCTGCTGAGCGACGTGAGCTTGTCGATCCGGGCCGGCGAGGTGGTGGGCGTCGCCGGGGTTGAGGGCAACGGCCAGACTGAGCTGGTGGAGGCGGTTGTCGGCCTGCGGCGCGCCGCGGCCGGCGGCATCGCCCTCGGCGGCACCGACGTCACCGGCTGGGCCACCCGCCGCCGCCGGGCCGCCGGCATCGGCTACATCCCGGAGGACCGGCACCGGCACGGACTGCTGCTGGACGCGCCGTTGTGGGAGAACCGAATCCTCGGCCACCAGACCCGCCCGCCCAGCGCCAGGGGCCCGTGGATCGACCGAGCGGGTGCCCGCCGGGACACCAGCCGCATCGTCGACGCCTACGACGTGCGCACCCCCGGCATCGACCACACCGCGGGCTCGCTGTCCGGCGGCAATCAGCAGAAGTTCATCGTCGGCCGCGAGATGAGCGGGGATCCGGTGCTGCTGGTGGCCGCGCACCCGACCCGTGGCGTCGACGTCGGCGCACAGGCAGCGGTCTGGGAGCGGATCCGGGAGGCCCGGCGGGCGGGGCTCGCGGTGCTGCTGGTGTCGGCCGACCTGGACGAGCTGATCGGGCTGTCGGACACCATCCAGGTGGTGCTTCGCGGCAGGCTCGTCGGTGAGTTCGATCCGCGGACCGTGACCCCGCAGCAGCTCGGCGCGGCGATGACCGGTGCCGCCCCGAGCCCGGCTGGGGACGGCAGCCGATGACGTTGGCCAGTCGCCTCCTGGTCGGTGCCGCGGCGCCGACCCTGGCGTTCGTCGCCGCCGCCGTCGTGACGTCGGGCGTCCTGCTCGGGTCCGGGGCCGCACCGGCCGAGTTCTGGAAGGTGGTGCTGTCGCTGCCCGACGCGCGTCAGCTGGTGAGCATCGTCAACGCGGCGGCGATCCTCTACCTGTCCGGCCTCGCCGCCGCGGTCGGCTTCCGGATGAACCTGTTCAACATCGGGGTGGAAGGTCAGTACCGGGTCGCCACCTTCGTCGGTGCCGTGTTCGCCGGGCAGTCGCTGCTGCCCGGCTACCTCAACACCGCCGCGACCATCGTGGTCGCCATGGCCGGCGGCGCCGCATGGGCTGGGCTGGCCGCTCTGCTCAAGGTCACTCGCGGGGTCAGCGAGGTCATCTCGACGATCATGCTCAACGCCATCGCTCTGTCCCTGGTCGCGTACCTGCTGCGGAAGGTGGGCAACCGGGAAGGACAGGTGGTCGTCACCGACCAGATCCAGCAGTCGTCCTGGGTGGCCAACATCACGCTGGTGCCGGGCGAGGACACCAAGGTGTACGGGCTGGCGCTGCTCGCCGTGGTGGCCGGCGTCGCCTACGCCGTGGTACTCAACCGCACCCGCTTCGGGTTCGACCTGCGGGCGACGGGTGCGTCGGAGTCGGCGGCCGTGGCCAGCGGCGTCAACGTCAAGCGGATGGTGATCGTCTCGATGCTGCTGTCCGGGGCCGTAGCCGGGCTGATCGGGATGCCGGAGATGTTCGGGTCGTCACACGCCTACGGTTCGACCATCCAGACCGGCATCGGCTTCACCGGCATCGCGGTGGCGCTGCTCGGTCGCAACAACCCGGGCGGGATCGCGGTCGGTGCGCTTGTCTTCGCCTTCCTCGCCCAGCAGGCCACCCCGCTCGGCATCGAAGCCGACATCTCCCCGGAGATCATCGCGGTCACCCAGGGCGTCGTGGTGCTGTCGGTCGTCATCGCGTACGAGGTCGTCCGCCGCTACCGGGGCCGCATGGAGCAGGCGCAGGTGGCGCGGGAGCTGGGGGACCGCCAGAGCGGCGAGGTGCCGGTGTGAGCACCCAGCTGGCCGAACGAACTCCAGCGGCTGCCCCCGACCGGCGTCGGGGGATCGGTCGGGGAACCCGGCTGTGGCTGTACGCGCTGGCGTCCCTGCTTGCCCTGTCCGCCGCTCGTGTGGCCACCGGGGCCGACGACCTCACCTCGGCAGGGACGCTGCAGGCGGCGATCATCGCCGCGATTCCGATCGCCCTCGCCGGGCTCGGCGGCCTGTGGTCGGAGCGGGCCGGGGTGGTCAACATCGGCCTCGAGGGCATGATGATCCTGGGCACCCTCGGCGCCGGCTACTACACCTACTACCAGGGCGTGTGGGTCGGCCTGCTCGGGGCGATCATGTTCGGTGCCATCGGCGGCGTGCTGCACGCGGTGGCGACCGTGGTGTTCGCCGTCGACCACATCGTCTCCGGGGTGGCAATCAACATCATCGCCGCGGGGGTGGCCGCGTTCATGGCCGAGGTGTTCTTCGCCGACCTCGAGGGCGGTGGGCCCACCCAGTCTCCGTCGCTCGACAGACCCCCCACCTTGACCGTGCCCGGTGTCTCCGACCTCTCGGCCGACATCGCCGAACGTGGCTGGTTCGCGGTCTCGGACCTCGCCGCGCTGGTCAACGCCCTGACCGACGAGTTGTCGATCTTCACGATCCTCGCCCTGCTGGTCATCTTCGGCACCGGCTGGCTGTTGTGGCACACCGCTTTCGGTCTGCGGCTGCGCTCGTGCGGGGAGTCCCCGTCGTCGGCTGAGACGTTGGGGGTCAACGTCTACCGGTACAAGTTCCTTGCCGTGACGATGTCGGGGGTGCTGGCCGGCTTCGGCGGGTGCTACCTCGCGGTGGTCGCATCGTCCGGCTACGCCAACGGGCAGACCGGTGGGCGCGGCTACATCGGCCTGGCGGCGATGATCTTCGGCAACTGGCGTCCCGGCGGGCTGCTCACCGGGTCGCTGCTGTTCGGTTTCACCGAGGGCACGCGGTTGCGCAGCGGTGGCGAGTCGGTGCATGCGCTGCTGCTGCTGGTCGCGCTCGGCCTGCTGCTGCTCGCGGCGTGGCAGGTCTACCGGGCCCACCTGGTGTCCGCCGCCCTGTCGGGTCTGATCGGCGCCGGAGCGCTGTGGTGGTACCTCGCCACCGACACCGTGCCTGGAGACTTCACCGAGATGACCCCGTACGTCACTACCCTGCTCGTGCTCGCGCTCGCCAGCCAACGATTGCGGATGC
>Ga0183260_10002415_pt1 | contig 15444 bp, 13 predicted proteins | sample AntDrymUQ4972206_2_FD_129768 | JGI IMG/M metagenome (GOLD analysis project Ga0183260, IMG submission 129768) | Polar desert sand microbial communities from Dry Valleys, Antarctica - metaG UQ497 (22.06) (version 2) (version 2) | ecosystem: Environmental > Terrestrial > Soil > Desert | place... | reverse complement strand
GATGTCGATCCCGTACCTCACCTGGGAGCGACTGCGCGAAGCGGCGCCGGAGGTGGAGCTGATCCCGATCGAGGGCTGGGTCGAGGCCGACCGCCAGCTTAAGGACCCATCGGAGCTAGAGCGCGTCGCCGCGGCGAGCGCGATCGCTGACCGCGCGCTCGCATCGCTGCTGTCTTCGATCCGACCCGGCGTGACGGAGAAGGAGCTCGCGCTCGACCTCGAATGGCGAATCCGCACCGGCGGCGCGGACCGGCTCGCGTTCGATGTCGCCTGCCTCGCGGGCGCCGAGGCCGCGCTGCCCCACGGCGCGCCAGGCGCGCGGCCGGTCGAGACGGGCACGGTCCTGCTGTTCGACTTCGGGGCGCAGGTCGAGGGCTATCGCAGCGACATGACTCGAACCCTGTTCGTGGGTGAGCCACGGGAGCGAGACCGCGAGGTGTACCGCGTGGTTGCGGGAGCCCAGGACATCGTGTTCGACGTGCTGGATGGCGCAGTCCCCGCCGCGCAGTCCGGCGAGCCCATGCCCACGGGCCGCTCCCTGGACGCGCTGGCCCGTGACTACATCGAGGCCGACGGGCGCTTCCCGGTGTACGGCCACGGCCTCGGCCACGGGATCGGCCTTGCCACGCACGAGCTGCCCGGCCTCGGGCGGCGGAGCCCGGATGTGCCGCTGCCGAGTCGGACTGTGTTCTCGGTCGAGCCCGGCATCTACCTAGAGGGCGAGATGGGCGTGCGCATCGAGGACCTCGTGGTTGTCGACGTCGAGGCCGGCCGCGCAGACCGCGTCACTCTCTTCCCGCGCGACGAGGTCGTCGTCGGGCTCTGAGGCCACGCCGAAGCGGGGCGGGGCCGGTGCAATGGCTACAATCGGCCATCCCGAATTGTTCGATCACGCGGCCACGCGCTCCCCGACCCGGCGCGACCCGCAGGCGGCGCACACAACAGCCCGAGATAGCGGAGCCCAACCGACCATGATCAGCACCGGCGACCTGAAGAAGGGCGTGACCATTGAGCTCGACAACGAGCTCTGGCAGATCCTCGACTACCACCACATCAAGATGGGCCGCGGCTCCGCGCAGGTGCGGATCACGTTGCGCAACGTCAAGCGCGGCCAGACAGTCGAGCGCTCGTTCCAGGCCGGCACGAAGTGGCCGCGCGCACAGATGGAGCAGCGGCCCGTCCAGTTCCTGTACCGCGACGGGGACGACTACCACTTCATGGACACGGACACGTACGACCAGTTCATGCTCCGAGGCGAGCAGTTGGGGAGCGCCACGAGCTACATGAAGGACGGCATGACGCTCGACCGCACGAGCTATCAGGGCGAGACCATCGGCGTCGAGCTGCCGGTCACCGTCGATCTCAAGGTTGCGCAGACCGAGCCCGGCTTCGCCGGCGACACCGCCCAGGGCGCGCGCAAGGGGGCGACGACCGAGACCGGCCTCGTCGTGTCGGTCCCGCTGTTCGTCAACGAGGGCGACACCATCCGCGTTGACACCCGCACCGGGGAATACCAGACCCGGCTCTAGCCCGCGGACCGCGCGCCGCTCCCTTGGGCACGGATCCAGCTCTCGTATGGCGTTGCTTGTCCGTGGCCCTGCGAGACCAAACCGAGATCGTTCCAGCGAAGCGGAATTACCGTCGCCCGACGTCAATCGCGGCCGGGCGGCAACCGCCGGGTGCGTAGCCTGGCCGGCCCACAGCACGATGGTTCCGCATCATTGGAACCAACTGCGAATCGGCCCGCAGGGCGCAAACGGTCCTCGCGCTGACGCGAGCGCGCTGACGCGAGCCTCGTACGATGGTCGGCGTGGACCGATCGAATGAGGGCCAGCGAGCGACCGCAAGCGCCGCCGCCGGCGTGGGGATCGAGCCGGCCTCGGGAGCACCCGCGGTGCGTGCCCGGATCCTGTCCGTCGCAGAAGCCGCACGGGCGATCGCATCGACCGTTCGCGCCGACGAGGGGCTGCGCGACCTGTGGGTCGAAGGCGAGGTTGGGCGGGTCACGATATCGAGCGCGGGGCACGCGTACTTCGCGCTGAAGGACGATCGGGCGCAGCTGCAGTGCGTGTGGTTCCGCGACGATCGTGTTCGGTCGCCGTTCCAGCCGCAAACGGGGCTGCGAGTAGTGGCCCACGGGCGCGTCGACGTGTACGAGGCGCAGGGCGCGCTCCAGGTCTACGTCGATTCGATCCAGCCAAGCGGGGTGGGGGACCTCGCGATTCGGTTCGAGCAGCTCAAGGCCAAGCTCGCCGCGGAGGGGCTGTTCGCAACGGCGCGCAAGCGACCGCTGCCTGCCCGGCCGCGGGTCGTCGCGGTGGTCAGCTCGCCAACGGGTGCCGCATGGAAGGACGTGTGCCACGTGCTCGCCCGACGCTGGCCGCTGGCAACCGTGGTCCTCGTGGCATGCAAGGTCCAGGGCGACGGCGCGCCGGAGTCGATCGTGCGGGCGCTGCGACGGATCGAGAAGCACGCAGCTGATCTCGCGGCTGCGGGCCGGAGGGCGGAGGCCCCGTTGGTCACGATCGTCGCCCGTGGCGGGGGCTCCATGGAGGACCTCTGGTCGTTCAACGACGAGCGGGTCGTGCGCGCCGTCGTGGCGCACACGCTGCCGGTCGTGAGCGGAGTGGGCCACGAGGTCGATGTCACGCTCACGGACTTCGCAGCGGACGTTCGGGCCGCCACTCCGACGGCTGCCGCAGAGCTCGTGGTGCCGGATCGAGCCGAGTTCGCGTCGGCGCTCGCTCGCGGGGCGGAGCGGATGCGCGTCGCCGGTGCGCGCTCCGTCATCACCGCGTCGCGCGAGCTCGATTCGGAACGGCGCGTGCTCGAGCGGCTGCACCCGGCGGCACAGCTGGCCGCGTCCCGCCAGCTCGCGGGTGACCTCCTCGATCGAGCGAGCCGCGCGATCCGCGTCCGCCTTGCGACGACGGCCTCGATGGAGGACCGCCTCGCGAGCGCGCTGCCGAATCTCGCCTCGCTCGCGGTCGGCACGCGCCGGGCGGCGCTGAACCAGGCCGGCGCGGCGCTCACGGTGCTCGGGCCCCAGGCGACGCTCGAGCGCGGCTACGGCATCGTCCGCCGGTCCAGCGACGGCGCGATCGTGCGCGACCCGGCAGAGGTGAGTGGCGGATCTCGCCTCCGCATCCGCGTCGCCCGCGGCGAGTTCCCGGCCACCGCCGGAGATCCGGCCGACTAGGTGGGCGCGAGTGCCCGCCGGAGCCCTTCGATCGTGGCCCCGTCCACCTCTACCACCACGTCGGTGTAGACCTCGATCTTCGAGACGACCGACTCGCGCGCCCCCTCCCGCCATTCGAGGCTTGCATAGAACGCCTTCTCTCGCCGTTCCCGATCCGATGGGTCGGCGAACGAGCGCATCAGGAAGTAGCCGTTCGCGTCGCCCATCGACCGCCCGAACGCGACGACGTCGATCCCGTGCGCGTGAAGGAGCGGCGAGGCCTCGTCGACGAACAGTCGGTGGTACTCGTCACGCGTCCCCGGAAGGAGTCGATAGGAGCGGATCTCCAGGATCGGCATGCGGTCATGGTGGCGGATGCCATGCTTCCCTGCGATGCCAGCAGCAGTTGAAGGCCTCGTGCTCGTGCTCGTCATCGCGGTGATCGCCGCGGTGGTCGGCCTTGGGTTCGGTATCTTCCTGCTTGCGCCGCGCATCGGGCGCATGCTCGACCGCGCCGACGCCGACGATGAGGAGCCCGGTGACCGATCAACCTGACCGCACCAACGGGACCGACGCCCCGATCGACGGGCTCTCGTTCGACGACGCCCTCGCCGCGCTCCAGAAGACCGTCGCCGAGCTCGAGGCCGGCGGCCAGCCGCTCGAGCGCTCGATCGCCCTGTACGAGCGCGGCGTCGCCCTTCACGAGCGCTGCGCCAGGCTCCTCGCGGAGGCCGAGCTCAAGGTCCAGCAGCTCGTCACCCGCGCCGGCGGCGCCCTCGAGGCCATCGACGTCACGCCGGAGAGCGCCCGGGAAACAGAGTGATGGCATCACTGTGACGTGAGGTGGCTGACCGCCGCACTCGCAAGCTCCATTCTCCTCGTCGGCTGCGAGATGCAGGCCATCACCGCGACTCCGACCGTCCTTACGACCGGCGCAATGACTGTCCTGACCCTCGAGGCCGGTCTGTAGGCCAAAGTCGGCGGGCGAGTTGCGGCGCGGCGGCGCATTTGTATGCTGCTCGTCCGGGGAAACGAAGTGGAGGACGCCGGTGCCCGGTCGATTGGTGACCGAGAGATGGTCGATCGAGCTTCCCGATGGCTGGACGGCCGATCGAACGGGGGAGCGGATTCAGCTCATCCCGTCTTCCTCGACGGCGCGGATCGTCGTCTCGGACCTGCAGCTGCAGCTGTCGCGGGCTACGCCACAGATCGTCGCGAGCTCCCTGCGCTCCCTCCTGGATGGCTCGAAGGCGACGATCGATCGCGTAGAGGAGCAACCAGCTACGACCGAGGACGGACGTCTCGTGGCGATGGGGCAGGGGAGAAGCGACCAGGGGTTCTGCAGTGCAGCGGCACATGCCTGGCCGGGGACGGTCCTGCTCCTGTCCCTCTTCCAGGTCGATGACGGTGCGGCCATCCGCGAGCAGGCGAGCGCCATCTTCGGCTCCGTACGCCGCGTAGACGCCCCGCCGGCATCGGCGGAAGCGCCGGCAGTGTCCGCACCACCGGCAGCGCCGGCACCCGAACGGGCGAAATCCCTGCTCCGGCGCCTCCTGGGGCGATAGTCGCCGGCGCCGCTACATTCCCCGGGATGCCTGACGACGGCTATTTCGACGAACGGGTCGCGCGCCGGTACGACGAATCCGGTGATCCGGAATTCGATCCCGACGTGATCACGTCCACGGTCGACTTCCTGGCGGCGCTCGCCGGTGGCGGCCGGGTGCTCGAGCTCGGGATCGGTACGGGCCGGATCGCGCTGCCGCTCGCCCGCCGCGGCGTGTCGGTCCACGGGATCGACCTTTCGACGGCCATGGTCAAGCGGCTGCGCGCGAAGCCGGGCGGCAAGGACATCGGCGTCACCATCGGGGACTTCGCCACGACCGCGGTCGATGGCTCGTTCTCGCTCGCCTACCTCGTCTTCAACGCGATCCTGAACCTGACGACCCAGGCAGCGCAGGTCGCCTGCTTCCGGAACATCGCGGCGCACCTCGAGCCCGGCGGCCGCTTCGTGATCGAGGTCGGCGTCCCGGAGCTCCAGCGGCTTCCGCCGGGCGAGACCGTCCTGCCATTCCTGATCGGCGAGACCCGCTGGGGCTTCGACGAGTACGACGTCGCGAACCAGGGCCTCACCTCTCATCACTTCGAGATCGTGAAGGGCAAGGTGGAGCGCCTGTCCGTCCCGTTCCGATACGTCTGGCCGTCCGAGCTGGACCTCATGGCGGAACTCGCGGACATGCGGCTGCGGGAGCGCTGGGCCGGCTGGAAGCGCGAGCCGTTCACCAGCGAGAGCCGCCAGCACGTCTCGGTCTGGGAGAAGCCGGCCGGCTGACGTTGGCGGGAGTCGCCAACGGTATCCCTTGACTGACAGGCAAGATTTCGAGCCCAAACGCCGCGAGCATCGCGCTCCGGGGGATTTTGGGGCGCGTGGGCGGGAATCGTTGCCTGGCAGTCAATGAATCCAGCCGTAACCGCCGCGATGGCGCGCCAGGGGACCAATTTGCCGCCCTTCCGTCGGCAAACGTTGTCTGCCAGTCAATGATCGGGGGCGAAGGCGGCGCCATTGTCCGGCCGAGGACCGATGGACCGGGCCTCGGCGCGAAACGTTGACCACCAGTCATTCGGAGTCGCGCGGACCGCGCGTCCACGGACCGGGTTGCGTCATACATACCAAGTATGTATAGTCCCGCCAACACAGGCGGGAGGGCGTAGATGTCGGTTCGGTACGGGATCCTGGCGCTGCTTGCCGAGGCGCCAACGCACGGCTATCAGTTGAAGACCGGGTTCGAGCGACGGACCGGCGGGTCGTGGGCGCTCAACATCGGCCAGGTCTACACGACGCTCCAGCGCCTCGAGCGGGATGGCTTCGTCGAGTCGCTGGGCACCGATGAGGACCGCCACGAGTACCGGATCACCACGGCCGGCCGCGAGCAGCTCGAGAGCTGGTTCGAGAGCCCGGTCGTTCCGGGAGGCCCCGCCCGCGATGAGCTGACGATCAAGGTCCTGCTCGCCGTGGCCGCGGGCAACATCGAAGTCACCACGCTCCTGCAGCGGCAGCGCCGCGCGTCGGTAGAGCAGCTCCAGGCGTACACACACCGCAAGGCCAAGGCGGACCCACGGCGCGACGTCGCGTTCCTGATCCTCCTCGACGCCCTCATCTTCCGAACCGAAGCCGAGATCCGGTGGCTAGACGCGTGCGAGGCACGAATCCAGAGCATTTCCGCCGAGCCATGGAACAAGGAGCCTGTCCGATGACGACCCCCAGGACGCTCGTTGAACTCGAGGGCGCGGCCCGCTGGTTCGGGAGCGGGCATACCCAGGTGACGGCCTTGCATCCAACGAACCTGACCGTCAGCGCTGGGGAGCTCGTTGCCGTCATGGGCCCGAGCGGGTCGGGCAAGACGACGCTCCTGTCGCTGGTAGGCGGCCTCGACCGGCCGAGCGGCGGGCGCGTGATGGTGATGGGTCAGGACGTCGGCTCGCTCGACGCGAAGCGCCTGGCCATCCTCCGCCGGCGAACGGTGGGCTACGTCTTCCAGGACCTGAACCTGCTGAGTGGGCTGACCGCCCGCGAGAACGTGGCCATCCCCCTCGAGCTCGATGGGAAGGGGATCGCCGAGGCCAGGGTCGTCGCCGAGGGCGCGCTCGCCTCGGTGGGCCTCGCGAGCCTTGCCGATCGCTTCCCCGATGACCTCTCCGGCGGCGAGCAGCAGCGCGTCGCGATCGCGCGGGCGCTCGTTGGTGGTCGGCAGATCCTGCTCGCGGACGAGCCGACGGGCGCGCTCGACTCGATGACCGGGGAATCCGTGATGCGGCTCCTCCGCGCGCACTGCGACGGTGGCGGAACGGCAATCCTCGTGACCCACGATGCCGCGCACGCCGCGTGGGCCGACCGCGTGGTCTTCCTGCGCGACGGTCGCGTCGTCGACGAGGCGCGACCGGCACCGAACCCGGAGCTGAGCACCCAGCTGGTGGACCGTCGCCGGGCCGGCCTCGACCGACCAGCGATGGACGCCGCATGAGCCCATCCGGAATCCGGGCCCTCACCCGCGTGGCGCGACGGGACATCACTCGCAATCGAGGCCGGAGCCTCCTGGTCGCGCTCCTGATCCTGCTGCCTGTCGCGGCGATGGTCGGGGCGATATCCATCCACCGCACGACCCAGCCGACGCAGGATCAAACGGACGTCGCGCAGATGGGCCGAGCGGACCTCCTTGCCGTGGGCCTGTCGGAGACGGAGCTGCGGACCCACCTTCCGGCGGGCAGCCGCGTGGAGCCAATTGCGTGGGAGGACGGCCAGCTCGTCCTGCCTGGCGTGAAGCCGAGCGTCTCGATCCGGGCGATGGACCTGTCCGGGCTTGCCCAGGGGATGCTCACCCTGACCGAGGGCCGCCTCCCGAGCGGGGTGGGGGAAGTCGCGATCAGCTCATTCGTGGCGAAGCTCGCCGGCACGACCCTCGGCGGTCAGGTCACTCTCGACGGCCTCCCGACCGCCACGGTCGTCGGGTTCGTAGAGAATCCGGCCTACCTGAGCGACCGGGTCGTGCTCCTGGACCCCGGCCCGGGGTTGGTCGGAACGCCCGAGTTCGGGACATGGCTCATCGGCCTGCCCGAAGGTGCCGATCCGCAGGCGATCGTCGACTCCAGGATCGACCCCACCACCGGCAACCCCAACGGCAACATCCAATCCCGCGAATCCGGTGGGCTCGATGCGCTGGGCGGCGATGCCAGCCCTTCCATCATGGTGCTCGGGACGCTGGCGCTGGTCGAGGCGGCGTTGATCGCGTCGGCCGCATTCGCGGTGGGCATTCGTCGTCGGCAGCGCGAGCTGGGGCTGCTCGCCGCCGTGGGGGCGTCCCCGCGCCAGCTTGCCGGCACGGTCGTCGCGGAGGCGGCGATCCTGGGCCTCATCGCCTCGGTTGTGGGCGTCGCGGTCGGCCTGGTCGGGCCGCTCGCGCTGACCCCGTTCCTTGATCAGCTCACCGAACGGCGCAATGGTCCGCTGGTCGTCGACGGGCTCGGGCTCGCGGGCCCGGCAATGATCGGGTTCGCGGCGGCGATGATCGCCGCCATCGTGCCGGCGCGGACCGCCGCGAACGTCCCGGTGCTGATGTCCCTGTCCGGCCGCCGGCCGCCCGTCGCGCCGGCCAGGCGGACCCTCCGGCTTGGCCTGGCCATGGTCGCATTCTCCGTCGGGATGACGGTCGCCGGGGCCAATCTCCAGAGGGACAGCTCAGACTCCATCGGCCTGCTTCTGATGATCGGCGGCGCCGTCCTCGGCACGCTCGGCTTCGGGGCGTGCGGCCCGTGGCTGCTCGAGCGCCTCGAAGGGCTGGCAACCCGCCTGCCCCTGGCCGGCCGGATCGCCTTCCGCGACACGGCACGCGCGCGATCACGCAGCAGCCCGATCGTCACCGCGGTTCTCGCAGCGTTCGCCGCAACGGTCGCGCTCGGGACGTTCACCGTGAGCCGCGATGCCGAGAACGCCGCGGATTGGCAGCCGTGGCTCTACCCGGATCAGCTCGTCGTCCGCGGTGCCGGTGCGGTCGAGGCCGGCATCGAGGCCGCGCGATCCGAGGACGTCCTCGCCGGGGCGCCGATCACGGACCTCGTGGTGGAGGAACCGGGGTATTTCTGGATCGAAGCGCCCGGCGCGCTCGATGCTGAAGGCAAGCCCATCAACTACGGCCCAGACGACTTGTACGTGCCGTTCCAGGTCCAGGACGTGTCCGTCGCAACGCCGGAGCTGCTCGCCATTGCCGGCGTCGAGTCCGCCGCGGCCGAGATCGAGGCGGGCACCGCGATCATCCTGTCCGACCGCCCGATGACGGCCGACGTCATCGAGATCGTGATCCAGGAGGACCCCGAGGCGATCGAGCCTACGAGTCGCGTCCAGGTGGCGGCACGGGTGGTCGTCATCGGCATCCTCGGCGGCGTCCTGCCTAGCGCGATCGTGTCGCAGGCCGTCGCCGACCGGGCTGGGCTCCGTGCCGGGCCGACCCAGGAGTTCGTGATCCGCCTGGACCACCCCGTCACCGAGGCCGACGTCTCCCGCGCCGCGACGGTCGCGGACCGCTTCCCGGACACGTTCGCCCAGGCGTCGATCGGCCCGGAGCGGCCGGGGCAGGAATTCCGGCTCCTGATGATTCTCGCGGCGCTGCTGTTCGCGGTCAGTGTGACGGGCATCGCCGTGGCTCTCGGTGAGGCGGAATCACGCCCGGAGCAGCGATCGCTCCTCGCGCTCGGCGCGGATCCTCGCCTCCGGCGGCGGATAGCGGCCTCGCGCGCCGCCGTCCTTGCAGGGCTGGCGGGGATCCTGGCCGTGCCCGCAGGGCTCCTGCCGGTCTGGGGCCTGCTGGCAAGCCGGGACGCCCCGTTCGTCGTGCCGCTCCTGGAGGTCTCCGGCTCGGTCGCCGCTCTGCCGATACTCGCCGTCATCGGCACGTGGCTTTTCAGCCGCCCGATCCCCGACTGGGCCGCGTTCAGGAGCATCGGCGCGTCCCAGTAGCCGAGGCGAGCCGGCCGCCGAGACGGCGGCCGAGATCTGGCAGAAGGGCGAAACATGCGCGGTCGTGGTATCACATAACTGGCGGAATCGAGTCGGGTTTACACTCGGCCCGGCTTTCGCGTCACAACACGTGCCGCTGCGCGCGTCTCGCCAGAACCCAGAACCAGGAGCTCGCCTCGCAATCGTGACCGCGCCGATCCTCTCCCGACTCAACGGCCCCGCGGATCTCCGACGCCTCGCCGAGGCCGACCTGGCGACCCTCGCCGCCGAAATCCGCGAGACCATCTTGACCACCGTCGCGAAGACGGGCGGCCACCTCGGCTCCAGCCTCGGCGTCGTAGAGATCGCGATCGCGCTGCATCGGCTCCTGCAGTCGCCCAAGGACCGGATCGTCTGGGACACCGGCCACCAGGCGTATGCCCACAAGCTGCTGACCGGGCGCCTCGACCGCTTCGGCACGCTGCGCCAGATCGATGGAGTCAGCGGCTTCCCACGGCGCTCGGAGAGCGAGCACGACGTGTTCGACGGCGGCCACGCCGGGACGGGGCTGTCGATCGCCGAGGGTCTCGCCTCGGCGCGCGACATCCGTCGCGGGAGCGAGCGCATCGCGGTCGTGGTGGGCGATGCTGCGTTGATGTCCGGCCTGTCGCTGGAGGCCCTCAACGACATCGGCCACCGGCGCACGCCGATGCTGATCGTGCTCAACGACAACGAGATGTCCATCAGCGCGACGGTCGGGGCGTTCTCGACGTACCTCTCGAAGATCAAGCTCAGCGGCGCGTGGCAGTCAAGCAAGTCCGTCTACGACCGCCTGGTCGGGCGGATCCCGATCGTCGGGCCGGCCGCGCTCATGTGGAGCCAGCGGCTCCGCCGCTCGGTCGTCAACCTCGCGAGCCCCGGCCAGCTGTTCGAGGACCTCGGCATCACCTACATCGGCGTGATCCCCGGGCATGACATGCACGCGCTCCTCCAGACCTTCTCCCGGGTGCTGGAGCTGAAGGGCCCGGTCATCGTCCACGTACGGACCCAGAAGGGCCGCGGCTACCGGCCCGCGGAGAAGGACCAGGTGTCCTTCCACGGCGCCGCTCTGCCGCCGATGGAGCTTGCGCCCAGCGCCGACGCGTTCGACGGCACGGGAGCGACCACCGCCGCGACGCTGGCCGCGCCCGACATCGGGACCCCGCCGCCGGGCGCGACGGCGCCCGCCGCGCCAACCGGAGCGTCGCGGAGCGCGACGGCCACCTCGGCGTCCGGCGGGCCGCTCGCGATTCGCCCGGGCAGCCCCCACGGCGCCGGCTCGAACGGCGATGCGCTTGCCCCGCCGGCCCCCGCCAGCAGCCCCAAGAATCCGAGCTACACCTCCACCTTCGTGGCGGAGCTCATCGACCTCGCGAAGGCCGATGGACGGATCGTGGCGATCACCGCGGGCATGCCCACGGGCACGGGCCTGGCCAAGTTCCAGGCGCTGTTCCCGGAGCGCTTCCACGACGTGGGCATCGCCGAGCAGCACGCCGTCACGATGGCCAGCGGCCTGGCCATCGGCGGGATGCGCCCGGTCGTCGCGCTGTACTCCACGTTCCTCCAGCGGGCCTTCGACCAGACGGTTCATGACGTGTGCCAGAACGACCTGCCCGTGCTCCTCGCGGTCGACCGCGCCGGGCTCGTGGGCGAGGACGGCACGTCCCACCAGGGGATGTTCATGATCCCCGCGCAGCGCCAGCTGCCGTACCTGGTCGTCGCCAGCCCCAAGGACGAGCAGGAGCTGCGCTCGCTCGTCCGGACGGCGTTCGCGCAGGATCACCCGTTCGCCCTCCACTACCCGCGCGACCCGGGGTTCGGCCTGCCGGCGTTCGAGCCGACGACCATCCCGGTCGGTCAGGCAGAGGTGCTGCGCGACGGCGAGGACATCCTGTTCGTCGGCTTCGGGCCGATCGTGCAGCGCGCCCTCGAGGCGGCCGACGCGCTTGCCGAGGACGGTTGGTCCATCGGCGTGGTCAACGCCCGGTTCGCGAAGCCGCTCGACCGGGGGCTCATCCTCGACCAGGCGCGCGGCAAGCGCCTGCTCGTGACGTTCGAGGAGAGCGTCGTCTCCGGTGGGTTCGGCGGCGCGGTCCTCGAGGCGATCGAGGAAGCGCGACTGACCGACGCATCGCTGCGCGAGACCACCGTCCGGATCCTCGGCATCCCCGCCGACCGATTCGTCGACCACGGCGCCGTCGCGGACCTGCGGCGCCTCCTGCGCCTGGACGTCCCCGGCCTGGTAGAGCAGGTCGGCGAGGCGATCGCCGCGCTGGAGCTGCGCCCGTCGCGCCCGACGGGGATCCGCGAGGCCCACGCGGCTCGCGAGGCCCGCGCGGTCTGAGCGTTCTGGTCCCGGGAAGCGGCGGCCCGTCGATGCAGCTGGAGCCCGCGACCGACGCCGATATCTGGCTGACGGAGGCCCTCGAGACCGATCCGCGGGTCATGGTGGAGCTCGGCGGCCCGCACACTATCGAGTTGGCGCGCGCCGCCCACCGCCGTCGGGTCGCCGGCATCGAGGCCGGCAACTGGTGGTTCAAGATCCTGCCCGAACCGGGTGCCCCGCCGGTCGGGACCATCGGGATCTGGCGGGCGGAGTGGGCCGGCGAGGCCATCAGCGAGACCGGCTGGATGGTCCTCCACCAGCACCAGGGCCGCGGGCACGCGAGCGCGGCCCTCGCGGTCCTCCTGGATCTGGCGCGGAAGGATGGCCGCTGGGGCGACATCCACGCCTTCCCTGGCGTCACGAACACCGCATCGAACTCTCTTTGCCGGAAGCTCGGGTTCGAGCTGATCGAGACGGTCGAAGCGGACTATGCCGACCGGATCCTGCACTGCAACCATTGGGTCCTGCGTGCCCGGCGCCCGCGTCGGACGCGCAGGGGTGTCGGGCCGACCACACAAGACGAGATTCGCCCGCCGCGGTGAGCCTCGGCGAAGCGGCCTGTGCCACCATGGGCCGGTGACGAGCGTACGCGCGAAGCGGGTTCGGCTCGACCAGCTCATCGTCGAGCGGGGCCTCGCCGAATCGCGCTCCCGCGCCCAGGCGCTGCTGATCGGCGGACGGGTGCGCGTCGGGGCCGGCGATGGGGCGAGACTTGATCGGAAGCCGGGCGACCTCGTGGACCCCGCGACGACCCTGGAGGTCCCCACGCCGGAGCCATACGTGAGCCGGGGCGGCCACAAGCTCGCCGCGGCGCTGGATGCGTTCGCGGTCGAACCGTCCGAGCGCGTCTGCCTCGATGTCGGGGCGTCGACCGGCGGCTTCACGGACGTCCTGCTCCAGCGCGGCGCGCGGCGCGTCTACGCGGTCGACGTCGGGCGAGGCCAGCTCGCCGAGCAACTCCGGCGCGATTCGAGGGTGGTTTCCATGGAGCGCACGAACGCGCGGACCCTCACCGCCACGACCCTGCCGGAGCCGGTCTCGCTGGCGAGCGTGGACGTTTCGTTCATCTCCCTGCGCCTCGTACTTACGCCGATCGTGTCCACGTTCGCGGAGGACGGCGGCGACCTGATCCCGCTCGTGAAGCCGCAGTTCGAGGCCGGCCGCGGTGAGACGAACGGTGGCGTCGTCCGCGATCCCGCGATCCACGCCCGCGTGCTGCGTGCGGTTGCCGAGGCCTCCCTCGCGGCTGGTCTGCAGCCCATCGGGGCGATCGCCTCGCCCGTCCTCGGTCCGGAGGGCAACCGTGAGTTCCTGCTCCATCTGCGTGTCCCGCCGCACGCCGAGCGGATCGAGCGCGCCGGCGCGCCACAGCCGCTCACCGACGCTCTCGCCCAGCGCCTGGACGAGATCGCACGCCCGGAGGCTGCCTGACGTGGCGGATACCGGCGGCAAGGCCGTCAAGGCCGTCAAGGCCGTGAAGGCGGTTCAGCGGATCGGCTTCGCCTACAACCCGACCAGCGACGCAGCTGTCGAGCTCAGAGAGCGCGCCACGGGCTGGGCGCAGATGCGCGGCGTGGACGAATGGGCCGCTCCTGCGGCGGACCGCGAGGCACTCCATCGCGAGCTGCCCGGCACGGACGTGCTCGTCGTGCTCGGCGGCGATGGCACGTTCCTGCGCGCCGCTCGGGCGGTCATCGAGGACGACGTGCCGCTGCTCGGCATCAATGTCGGCAAGGTTGGCTTCCTGTCGAAGGTGGAGGCCTCGGAGATCGAGCGCGTGCTGGAGCAGCTCGTGGAGGGCCGCTTCGAGATCGAGCCGCGGATGGCGCTCGAGGGTCACATCATCCGCGGCGGCTCGCGGGTCGAGGGTGAGCGCCTACTGGCGCTGAACGACATCGTCGTCGCCCGAGGATCGCTGGCACGCGTCGTCCGCCTCGACACCAGCATCGACGGAAGCCACCTGGCCTCGTTCGTCGCCGATGGCCTCGTGGTCGCCAGCCCGACGGGCTCCACCGGCTACTCCTTCTCGGCCGGCGGTCCGATTCTCGGCCCGACCGCGCGCAACCTCGTCGTCACGCCTATCGCGGGCTACCTCACCACGATTCGGTCGGTCGTTGTCGGGCCGGAGGCGGTCGTGCGGTGCCGGGTGGTGGATGCGCACGAGGCCCTCGTCTCGGTAGACGGGCGCGAGGACATCCCGCTCGCCGTGGGTGACGTCATCGAGGTGCGGGCGATCGAGCGGCCGGTGCACCTGGTGGAGCCAGAGGGATCGATGCCCTTCTGGGACCTGGTGCGGCAGAAGGTGGAGCTCCTGCCGTCATGACCGGGGTCGCCCTCGATCCGGGGGTGGCGACAGGCCCGCCCGCCACGGATCGACCGGGACGGTTGCTCGAGCTGTCCGTGCGCGACCTCGCCCTCATCGAGCGGCTGCGCCTGGAGCTCCAGCCGGGGCTGAACGTGCTCACCGGCGAGACCGGCGCCGGGAAGAGCCTGCTGATCGACGCGCTGGGCCTGGCGCTAGGTGCGCGCGCGGACACGACGCTAGTGCGTCACGGGGCAGATGCCGCGCGCGTGGAGGCATTGTTCGATCGGCTGCCCGAGCCGCTGATCGCGACCCGCGAGGTAGGTGCGGGTGGCCGATCCACTGCGCGAATCGACGATCAGGCGGTCACCGCAGCGCGACTAGCCGAGACCGTGGGAAAGGTCGTGGAGATCCACGGGCAACATGAGCAGTCACGCCTCCTCGACGAGCGCTGGCAGCGCGAGCTGCTGGACGCGTTCGGCGAGCACGGCGGGCTCCGCGCCGACATGGGGCGGAGCGTGGAGCGGTGGCGCGAGAACCGCGCCGGCCTAACCGAGGTCGCACTGGACCCACGCGAGGTCGAGCGGCGTCTGGAGCTCCTCCGGCACGAGGTCGAAGAGATCGGCGGCGCCCGCCTCCGTGCCGGCGAGGCCGCGGATCTCCGCGTCAGGCTGGACCTGGCGCGTCACGGCGAGGCCATCGCACGCGGTGCAGCCGCGATCCGCGCCGCCCTGGACGGGGAGGGGAGTGGCGCCCGCGACGCGATCGCCAGAGGACTCCAGGAGGCCCGCACGGTCGCCCGCGTCGATCCGCGCTTCGAATCGGTTTCGTCGCGCCTCGCGGGCCTGGATGCGGAGCTCGAGGATGCCGCGATCGAGGTGCGCCGCCTCGCGGAAGGGGTGGACCACGACGCCGCGGCCCTCCTCGCCGCGGAGGAGCGCCAATCCGTCATCTACTCCCTCGAGCGCCGCTACGGCGAGGGCGAGGAGGCCGTCCTCGCGCACGCCGAGCGTGCGGCCGGGGAGATCGAGCGGCTGGAGGGCCTGGACGTGGAG
>Ga0183260_10002414_pt1 | contig 15445 bp, 11 predicted proteins | sample AntDrymUQ4972206_2_FD_129768 | JGI IMG/M metagenome (GOLD analysis project Ga0183260, IMG submission 129768) | Polar desert sand microbial communities from Dry Valleys, Antarctica - metaG UQ497 (22.06) (version 2) (version 2) | ecosystem: Environmental > Terrestrial > Soil > Desert | place... | reverse complement strand
TCTCGGTCGTCGGATCCACGTCGCGCACGACGATCCCGTTCGAGCGCGCCTTGTTGACGTACTGCCGCCACTTCTTGCGCAGCTCGGACCAGAGTGCGTCCTCCTCGGGGGTGAGATCGACGATCCGGGTCTTCCGCGGCTGCATGTCGTGGGCACGCCGCCAGCCGGCCGCGAGCAGCGCGTCCTCGACCGCCGGTGCGTCCTCGATCTCCGGGTCCATCCGCAGCAGGGCAACGCCCGCGAGCGGACCACCGCGACCAGTCGCCCGCCGAAGATCGGCAATCCATGCCCCATGCGTTTCCGCCTCCCACGAGTCGGAGAGCGGTCCCCGGGGGGCGTACGCGAACCGCCACGGCATCAGCGGGATCGGTCTTGTGAGAATCTGGGCGCCGAATGGCCCGCCCGGCCCTGAGCGCGACCCGACGTGGACCGCGGACCAGCCGGTTGCCGTCTTGACATTGGCCCAGGCGCTCGTCTGCAGGTACGTTGCGAGCGGGTGGGCGCGGACGTAGGCATCCCAGGATGCGGGGGTGAGGGTCATCCGATCAGCGGCGGATCGCGGCGAGCTTACCGGCAACCCGCCCGGCAAGGCTCTGGAGCGGCTTCATGGTCCGCTGGTGCGCACCCGTCAGCTCCACCCAGCGGGCCCCGAACGACTCCTTGAACTGGTACATCCCGTACGTCGGATCGCCCTTGTTAGGTCGGTCGCGATGGCCCTCCGTATCCACCCCGCCGAGGTCGACGACCGTTCGCCGCTCGTCGAGCGCGATCTGGATCCCCCGCCAGACGAGCAGCCGCACCGCGCCCGGGTGCTTCTTGCGGATCTCCGCCCGATCGCCGGCGAGCGAGTACGTCAGTCGATCCCCGTGGCGGAGGAAGCTCGCACCGGCCACCGGCCCGTCCTCCTCGTCCTCCGCCTGGAGGTAGAGCAGGTGTCCTGCCGCGAGGCTCCGCTTCGACCAGTCGAGGAACGCGTCCTCGTTGGCCAGGGCAAAGCCGCGCCGGTGGGCGGTCGCGTCCAGCATCCCGTAGAAGGTGCGCAGTCGCTCGTCGGTCCCGGCTGCGTCGTCAGGGTCTACGGACTCGATGCCCTCGAGGATTCCGCCGCTCTCGCCATCATCCGCCCGGCCGCCGCCGACGTCCAGGCGCTTGACGTGCAGCCCCCGCCGCTCCGCCTGGCGGATGTTGTTGCGGGTCGTTGCCCCGAACGACGCAAAGATCGTCGATTCGTCGCTGTTGGGCATGTCCTCTGCGCCTAGCCGGACGTCCATCCGATGACGCGAGGCCTGGACCTCCTCCACCGGCTCGAATCCGGCCAGCTTCAGGAGCGGCGCAAGCCCGGCCACCGCCGGCGTCTCGCCGTCGATCGTGAACGAATCCATCCCTTCTTCACCCAGGAGCTCGGCGGCCGAGGCGGCCCGAGCCGCGGTGGCCACCTGGTCGAGGTCCGGGATTGGACCGCGGGTGGCGTACGCCCAGCCACCACCGACAACCGGCCGGGGTCGACCGACGACGAGCAGCCGGAAGCCGTCGTCGAAGACGATGTTCCAGGTCCGCCAGCCGTGCGCGGCCCGGTACTCGCCCCAGGCACGGGATTGGTAGACGTGGCCGGTCTTCGCAGCGACCGCGCGGGCGTCCCAGTCCTCGAGCTCTGCGGGCGTCGCGAGTCGGGCCTTGGGCTCGACGGGGCGCTCGCCCTCGGCGGTCACGCTGGCCGAAGGCGCGACAGGGTGTCGGACATGAGCCGCATGATGAGGCCCAGCTCGGGCAGCCGCAAAAGCCACGTGATCGCGAGGTACGCGAGGCCCCCCAGGCCGCCGCCGATGACGAGCTGAACCAACGCCTGGATGTGGACGGACATCCCGGCGGTGGCGCCATCGAGCAGCGCGACCGTCGCGGCCGCCACCAGCCCGGCCACCACGCTTGCTGCCGCGACCGGGATGCCGACGCGGATCACCGGCTCGGGTCGAAAGAGCGGGATCCTGCGCCGGAGAATCGCCGCGAGAACGATCGCCTCCACCGTCGAGCCGATGGCGATGCCCGCCGCGATCCCCGCGAGCCCCCACCCGAGCACGGTCACCGCGAACACGCCCACGACCACGTTGAAGGCGACGGCGAGCACCGCTGCGATCGCGGGCGTCCGGGTGTCACGGTTGGCGTAGAAGGCTCGCACCAGGATCGTGATGAGCGCCTCACCGGGGAGCGCGAGCAGCAGCACGAGCAGAGTCGCCGCGACGAGACTCACGCCCTCCTCGGAGAAGCGCCCGTGGTTGAACAGCAGCGTCGTGGCCGGCTCGCGCAGGACGATGCCGAGGGCCACGAGCGGCCCGATCACGTATACGACCATCCGCAGCGACCGGGTCACGAGCGCGACGAAGCTGTCGACGGCGCCGCGGGCCAGGTCCCGCGAGAGCGTGGGCAGCGCCACGATCGCTAGGGGTACCCCGATCACGGACAACGGGATGGAGAACACGGTGAAGGCGAAGGTGTAGGCGGTCACCGAGCCCGTCGCGAGCCCGGACGCCAGCATCGTGGCGACGACGAAGGTGATCTGGCCGGCGCCGAGGGCGACGGCTCGCGGACCCATGAGCTTGAGCGCCTGCCGGACGTCCGGGTCACGCGTGTTCAGGCTCGGCGTGAACCGGAAGCCCGCGCGCGCCAGCGGCGGCACCTGGATGAGCAGGTGTCCGAGGGAGCCCGCCACCACGCCGATCGCGATGCCGGCCACGCCCATGGACGGCGTGAGCAGGAATGCGCCACCGATGATGGCGAGGTCATACACGATCGGGGCCGCCGCCGCAGCCGCGAATCGGTGGTGGGCGTTAAGCGTGCTCGCCGCGACGGCTCCCAGGGCGAGGAACATCGGGGCCAGGAGCATGAGGCGGGTGAGTTCGATGGTGCGCGCCAGCTGGGCGCCCTCGAACCCGGGCGCGATGAACGGGACGAGCACCGGCGCGGCGAGCCACGCAAGCCCTGCGAGCACGACGAGGCCGACCATCATCAGGCTGGCGATGGTGGAGACGAGGCGCCACGCCCGGTCGGTCCGTCCAGTGCCGAGCTCGCCGGCGACCATCGGGACGAGTGCCGACGCCACGGTGCCGGCGGCGACGAGCTGGAAGATCAGGTCCGGGATCCGGAAGGCCGCGAAGAAGGCATCGAGCTCCGGGCCCTCGCCCACCGTGCTGCCGATGACCACGACACGCACGTAGCCCAGGACGCGGGCGGCGAGGTACGCCACGGAGACGATGAGGCCCGCCCGGGCAAGGGCCATCCCGCCGCCGCCCCCAGCGCCCTCTTCGATGGCGTCTTCCGGCTCGCTCACGGGCGCTCGGCCGGCGTGTCCCGCTTGGCCCGCGGGTGCGCGGTCTCGTAGGCGTTGCGCAGGCGCGTGGCAGACACGTGCGTGTAGACCTGCGTCGTCGCCAGGCTCTCGTGCCCGAGCAGCTCCTGGACGACGCGCAGATCCGCGCCGCCGTCGAGCAGGTGCGTCGCGAACGAATGGCGGAGGGTGTGCGGCGAGACGCCCTCTGGCAACCCGGCGATCCGGCACAGCCGGTCGATTCGATAGCGCAGCCCGCGTACGCCAAGGGGTCCGCCGTCGTGGTTGAGGAAGATCGCGTCGGGCTCCGGTCCGGGATCGCGTCGATGCGCAAGGATGTCCGGGCGCGCCGCGTCCAGGTACCCCTCCAGCGCCGCGATCGCCGGCCGCCCGAGGAGCCCGATGCGCTCCTTGCGGCCCTTCCCCAGCACGCGGATCTCGCCGCGCCCCAGGTCCAGCGACGCCAGGTCCGCAGAGGCGAGCTCGCTGATCCGGAGCCCCGCGGCGTAGGCAACCTCCACCAGGGCCCTGTCGCGCATCGCGATCGCGGTGGCGAGGGCGGGATTCCGCCGCCGGCCATCACCCGCCGCGCGCTCGTCGGCATCGATCGCCGCGAGCAGCCGCTCGATCTGGTCGACCTCGAGGACGCGTGGCAGCCGCCGAGGGAGGCGTGGCGTCGCGATCAAGCCCCACGGGTCGCCCGCTGCCAGCCCGGCGCGCGCCGCGAACCGATGGAACGACCGGATCGCCCCGAGCCGCTGGCTCACGGAGCTGCGCGCCCCCGATCCTACGAGCCTGGCAAGGTACGCCCGGAGGTCCATTCGGCCCGGCGACCGCCAGTCCGCGCCCCGTTCCGCAAGCCAATCCAGGTACGCCCCGACCGCCGTCGCATAGGACCGCAGGGTGTGCTCCGAGGCGTCCTTCGCCCGGAGGCTCAGCAGGAAGCGCTCCAGAGCGGCGCCCTCGCTCGGGGACGCGCCCGCGGATCCTCCGCCCCTCGTCGTCATGCCCGTCGGTGCGCCCGTCGCCGTGCCCACGTCCGGGGTCAGGCCAGCCCCTGCCGCGCCGGGGTCACGGCCTCGCCGGGGCTCGCGTCGTCTTGCCACCGGTGCGCCGCGCCCCGCTCCCGCCGGACCCGCTCCCCCCGGAACGGCCGCCACCGGAACGGCCACCGGGCCGCCCGCCGGCTCGGCGCGCGGGCGCGAGTGCTGATGGATCGGGGAGCCCACCCGGGAGCTTGAGCCCGATCGGCGAGCCGTCAGCCGGCACCTCCATCGCCGCGCCGCACTTGAGGCACATGAAGGCCTCGGCGCGCCTGGCGACGGGCCCGTCGTCGGCGTTGTGGACGGCCCCGATGGGCTCGTGGTTGGTCGTGTAGTCGCACCTCGGGTAGTTCGAGCACCCCCAGAAGATGTTGCCGGTGCGCCGTGCGCGCCGCGCCACCAGCTTGCCGTCCGCATTCTTCGGGCAGACGACGTCGAACGGCAGCGGCGGCGGCGGCTCCGGGCCCTCGCGCTTGATGTAGCGGCATTCCGGGTAGCGGTCGCAGCCAACGAACGGGCCGAACTTCCCGCGCCGGCCGACGAGCGCGCCCTGACCGCACTCCGGGCAGACCTCGCCCTCCCCTTCCTGGGGCGGCGGTTCGTCGCCCGGCACGGGTCGCGTCTCCTTGTGGTCCGGGTAGGTCGAGCAGGCGAGGAACTGCCCGTTGCGCCCGAGGCGGATGACCATGGGGTGACCGAGGGAGCACGTCTCGTCGGTCTCGATCACCTCGCGATGCGTTGTCTTCTTCTTCTCCGCGATCAAGGCCTGGAGCGGCGTGAAGAAGGCTTCGAGCAGCGGCTGCCACGCGCGTGTCCCGCTGGCGACGTCATCGAGGTCAGCCTCCATGCGGGCGGTGAACTCGACATCCACGTAGTCGCCGAAGTGCTCCACGAGATAGTCCGTGGTGAGCCCGCCGATCAGCTCCGGCCGGAGCCGCCGCTCCTCGACCCGAACGTAGCCCCGGTCGACGATCGTGGAGATCGTGGCGGCGTAGGTCGAGGGCCGGCCGATCCCGTGCTCCTCGAGCGACTTGATCAGCGATGCCTCGGTGAAGCGCGGCGGCGGCTCGGTGAAGTGCTGGGTGGTGGAGATGTCCTTGACCGTTGCCTCGTCGCCCTCGGCGAGGGTCGGGAGCCGGGCCTCGGTCGCATCGTCCGCCGCGTCGCCGGCGAGATCGGCCGAGGCGGGGCCCTGGTCGCGACTCTCGTCGCGGCCCTCCGTGTAGACCCGGGAGAAGCCGTCGAACAGTGTCCGCGTGGCGGAGGCTCGCAGCCCGTATGGGCCGGCCTCGAGCTCCGCCGTGGTCGTCTCTAGCTCCTTGGCCTCCATCTGGCTCGCGATGGCCCGCTGCCAGATCAGCCGGTACAGGCGGAGCTCCTCCGGCTTGAGGAAGCGGGCCATCGAATCCGGGTCCCGACCGAAGGTCGTGGGTCGGATCGACTCGTGGGCCTCCTGGGCGCCCTTGGACTTCGACTTGTACACGCGGCCCTTGGGCATCGCGTATTCCTCGCCGTAGCGCTCTCGGATGACGTCGCGCGCCTCGCCCATGGCCTCGCCGGCGATGGCCACCGAGTCCGTCCGCATATACGTGATCAGGCCTACGTGCCCGTCGGGCGTCTCGACGCCTTCGTACAGCCGTTGCGCGATCGACATGGTGCGCTTCGGGCCGAAGCCCAGCTTGCGGCTCGCCTCCTGCTGGAGGGTGGAGGGCGTGAACGGCGGTGCCGGGCTGCGCTTCTGCTTCTTCGTCGCGAGAGACGTGACCCGCGGGCGCAGGCCCCGCAGCGCCTCGGCATGACGCTCGGCGGTCTCGCCGTCGCCGACCTCGAGCGGCTTGCCTTCGATCCGGACGAGCTCGGCCTCGAACTCCTCGCCCTTCTCCGTCGCGAGGAGCGCGCGCAGGCTCCAGTACTCCCGCGTGACGAAGGCGTCGATCTCGCGCTCCCGCTCGACGACGAGACGCACGGCCACGGACTGCACGCGACCCGCCGACAGCCCGCCGCGAACTTTGCGCGACAGCAGGGGGCTGAGCGTGTAGCCGACGAGCCGATCAACGATCCGGCGCGCCTGCTGCGCATCGACGAGGTTCGTGTCTATGGCCCGCGGATGCGCGAACGCCTCCTTGATCGCCCGCTCGGTGATCTCCGAGAACGTGACGCGCTGCGTCTTCGACTTCGCCACGTGGGCGGCTTCGGTCACGTGCCACGCGATCGCCTCGCCCTCGCGATCGAGGTCCGTGGCGAGGTAGACCGTATCGGCGCTCTTCGCCGCCTTCTCGATGTCGGCGACCTGCTTGCGCCGGTCCTCCGCGACCACGTATTCGGGCGTGAAGCCATGCTCGACGTCCACGCCGAACTTGCCCTTTCCCGGGTTGTCCGGCAGGTCGCGGACATGGCCATAGGAAGCCAGCACACGGTAATCAGAGCCGAGATAGCGCTCGATCGTCCGTGCCTTGGCTGGCGACTCGACGATCACGAGGTGCTTCGGCATCGCGGCGGAGTATGCCACGAGCCCTATTCGCTCCCGATTACCGTTGGATCACCAGCCCATCACCACCGGGTCGGTTCGGGGCGTGCGTCAGGCCTCGCGGACCCTCCGCAGGAAGTCCTCGTCGATCTCCAGGTCCTCGGGCTCGGATGGGTCCGACGCGGCCGAGCCGGCGGCGGGCGTGGAACGCGCCAGGTCGTCGGCGGCCTGGAGGACCTCGACGAAGCGGATCCCGACCAGCGGGAACACGAACGTCGAGCTCGCGAAGTCGATGAACACCGGCTTCTTGCCATCGATCGTGCGGATGTCGGTGCAGACGATCGCGATGTCGCCGGGCGCCGGCATGTGCACGAGCTCGACCGAGATCGGCTGGTCGTTGGTCAGATGGATGATTGCCCGGGCCACGGCGGGACGATAGCACCGTGAACCGGCGCCACCGGGTAGCCCGGATGTACCGGCGGATGTCCGATCTCACGCCGCGGCCGGCTTCGCGGTCGGCGGCTGTGCCGCCGCGAGGACGCCGGCGAGCTCGTACCGGCCGTGGAGCGGACGAACCAGGCCACTCGCCTCGAGCCGGGTCAGCGCCCCGAGCACCGCGCCCACGGTGAGACCGGTTGAAGCGACCAGCTCGTCGACGGTGACCGCGCCCAGGACCAGCGCATCGGCGACGCCACGCTGTGCACCGTCCCTGCCGGCCAGCACGGCGGCAACGGTTGGGAGCTCGACGGTCGAGCGGACGACCACGCGTCCATCATCGGGTTGATCGGCGCCGGCCAGGCCCGTGGCGCCGGCCAGGCCCGTGGCTCCAGGCAGGCCGGCGGCGCCCATCAGGCCGAGGTCATCGAGGAGCTGCGGGACCCCCGATACCACCCGGGCGAGCCCGGGCCAGTCGCGGAGAAAGCCGTTGCAGCCCGCGGACGTTGGCGCATCAATGGAGCCGGGCACCACGAAGCACTCGCGTCCTTGCTCGAGCGCCCACGAAGCCGTGACGAGCGCGCCGCTCCGTGCCCCGGCCTCCACGACCACGACCGCGTCCGCCGAGCCGCTGATCAGCCGGTTCCGCTGGGGAAACGTCCCCTTCGACGGCTCGATCCGGGGCGCGTACTCCGAGATGACGGCGCCGCCACCATCGACGATCGCGTCGGCGAGCCGGTCATGGGCACGCGGGAACAGGACCGCGTGGCCGCCGCCGATGAACGCGACGGTCGGCCTGCCTTCGGTGACGCAAGCTGCATGCGCGGCGCCGTCGATGCCGACCGCGAGGCCCGAGACGACGGTGGCCCCCGCCCGCGCCAGCCCGGTTGCGATCCGGCTGGCGATGCGGCGCCCCGGCGGGCTCGGTCGCCGGGTGCCGACTATGGCGACCACGTGCCGGGCCGCGAGGGGCTCGAGCGAGCCGCGCACGAACAGGGCCGGCGGCGGCATCTCGATCGCCATGAGCCGCGCCGGGTACTCGGCGTCCCCGAGCGCGACCACGCGGAGCCTCGAGAGTTCGACGTCGGCCAGGATGGCCACCCGGTTGCGGCCGGCACGTACGATCGAATCGGCGACGTTCGCCGGCATCGCCCTTCCGGGGCCATTCGGATCCCGGCTGGCATCGATGAGGCACTCGATCGCGCTCCCGGTGCCGGCAAGGTCCAGGACCGCGGCCGGGGAGCCTAGCCGCTGCACGAGCCGACCAAGGGTGAGTGGCCCCATCCCGTGCACCGAGAGCAGCACGGCGAGCGCCTCGCGATCCTGTGGCCGGATCGTTGAGGCTTGCGGCGGATCACCGGACGCCCGGTCGCTCCAGCCGCCGATCGCTCCATCCGGGCCGGCGCCGACACCGAGCATCGTCAGACCGCCAGGGCCATGGCGGGCCGGCTCGAGGGTGGGCGCCAGCGTGCCGCTTCCTCGAGGTGCTCGATCTCCACGTCGCCGGCGGCATCGAGATCGGCGACTGTCCGGGCGACCCGCAGGAGCCGCTCCGTGCCGCGACCGGAGAGGCGCTCGGCATCGGCGAGGTCCGCGAGCCGGCGCATCGTCAGCGGCCGAAGCCCTGCGAAGCCACGGAGCGCTCGCCCGCTCAGCCGGGCGTTGAGCTTGCCCCCGGGCCGCGCCGTCTGCCGAGCTCGCGCCTCCGCGATCCGCTCGGCCACGGTGGCGGAGGATTCCGGATCGATCCCCTCGACCATCGCCGCGGCCTTCATTCGCGCGAGCGTGACCCAGACATCGATGCGATCGCGCAGCGGCCCGGAGATCCGGCCGACATAGCGCTCTGGCACGCCCGGGCTGCATATGCACCGGTCCTCCTCCCCGGCATGGCCGCACGGGCACGGGTTCGTGGCCGCCACGAGCAGGAAGCGCGCCGGGAGCGTCGCTGCGCCCGAAGCACGCACGATCGACACCCGACCATCCTCCAGCGGCTGCCGGAGCGCCTCGAGCACGTCGCGCGAGAACTCCGTCAGCTCGTCCAGGAACAGGACGCCGCCATCCGCGCGCGTCACCTCGCCGGGGACCAGGCGGGGCCCGCCGCCAACGATCGCGGCGTACGAGCTGGTGTGATGCGGGGCTCGAAACGGCGGGGTGCGGATGAGACCGTGGATCGGCCCTTCGCCCGACACCGAGGCGACGATCGTGGCCGCGAGCGATTCCTCGTCCGTGAGCGGCGGCAGGAGTGCCGGGATCGTCCGGGCCAGCATCGTCTTGCCCGTGCCGGGCGGACCGATCATCAGCAGCCCGTGTCCGCCGGCGAGGGCAACCTCCAGCGCCCGGCGGGCCTCCAGCTGGCCGCGCACATCCGCCAGGTCCGGCGGCGTCTGGTGCGCGACGATCGACGCGTGCGGGGATGCGGCCCCGACGCCGGAAGGTGGGGCGAGCTCAATCCGCGCCGGCGGAGTTGGCCCCATGCGCCGTCGCGAGCGAAGCTCATCCACCGCCTCGACGACGCTGCCCGCCGCGACAATCTCGAGCCCCTCGACCAACCGCGCTTCGTCGGCGCCGTCTGCCGGCACCACGACGCGTCGTACGCCGCGCCGTGCCAGCGCGGCGACCATCGGCAGCAAGCCGGGGACCCGCCGAATCTCTCCCCCGAGCGACACCTCTCCGATCAGCGCCGCGCGGCCCGGCCGCGGCGTGAACTGCTCCGATCCGATCAGGATCCCGATGGCGATCGCAAGATCCGCCGCCGATCCCGTCTTCGGCACGTCCGCCGGCGCGAGATTCACCGTGATCCGGCGTGGCGGGTGGACAAACCCCGCGTTCCGGAGCGCCCCACGAACACGTTCACGCGCCTCGCGGATCGACGCATCGCCGAGCCCGACGATCGTGAACCCGGGCAGCCCCGGCGCGACGTCCACCTCGACGCGGATGACCCGCCCGTCGAGCGCGACGAGCGTTGCGGAGAGCAGGGTTGCAAGCACTCCCCGACCCTACCGGCAGGCGCTTATCAGCCGCTCACCTCGGAGTCAGGCCTGGGGCCTGGACGCAGCCCCCGGCGCATGTGTATCTACCGCGCGCGGGCTGCTCCAGCGCGAGCGGCTCCGGCGCCGGCTGCCGCGGGGGCCTGCGGCGCGAAGACGGCGTCGATCGACTTGGCCAGATCGGCGATCTCGCGACCAAGCGGCGAATCCGGCTTCGAGTACGAGAACGGCGAGCCCGTGTTCTGGGCGGAGATGGCAATCCGGTACTCGTTCGTGATCTTCGTCTCGAACTCGCGCTTGAGCGCGCCCTCGGCAGCGCTGACGCTGACGCCCGTGAACGCGTTGGACCGGTTGAGGACCAGCTTCAGCCGCTTCGGATCGAAGCCGACCTTGCGCAGCGCCTCCAGCACCAGCCGCACGTTCTTGAGGCACGACAGGTCCGCAGTCATCACGATATGCACCTCGTCGGCGTGCTCGAGCACGGACAGGACGAGGTCACCCAGGCGCTTGTCAACATCCACGACGACGTAGTCGTACATCGTCCGGAGCATCGCCAGCACCGCCGCGAAGTTCTCCGGGTTGACGAGGTCCGCCTCCTCCGGGCTCGTGGGCGCGAGCAGGAGATCCACCCCCGAGTCGTGCTTGACCACGACCTGCTTCAGCAGGTCTGCATCAAGCTGCGGGGCGTTCATGAGGTCCGTGACGCTCTTGCGATCGTTGCCGAGGTCGAGGAACACGCGGTGATCCCCGAACTGCAGGACGGCGTCCACGAGCGCGACCTTGCGATCCAGCCCGGTATGGAGGGCGATGGCCGTGTTGATCGCGATCGTCGTTGCTCCCACGCCGCCCTTGGCGCCGTAGAACGCGATCATCTTGCCCAGCGGCGGGCGGCCCCGGGCCGCACCGTCGGCGCCGGTGGATCGCGCGAGGAGGCCGCGCATGCGCGCCAGCAGCTCCGCCTGGTGGAAGGGCTTGACGAGGTAGTCGTCGGCGCCGGCGCGCAGGCCGCGAACCTTCTGCTCGACCTCCTTCTCGGAGGTCAGCATGATGATCGGGGTGTGGTTCTTGCCGCCCTCGTCTGCCCGGATCCGCTCGGCGACGGCGTAGCCATCCAGCTTGGGCAGCCCGACGTCGAGGAGGATCAGCGCGGGCTGCTCCGACTGCCAGAGCTTGAGCGCCTCCTGGCCATCGCCGGCGACCACGACCGTGTAGCCGGCCTGCTTGAGCGTGTACTGCAGCAGGCGCTGGACGTTCGCTTCGTCGTCGACGACCAGGATCTTGCTCATGCGTTAGCCCCCAAAGCGGTTATTGGTCCGAGCCCCGCGAGGTGCTCGGGTTCATGCCTCGATTGATGTAGCCGGTCAGCGGCTCGACGAGCCGCGTGAACTCCGTCGGGATGATGAACTTCGTCGCGGGGCTGTTGCCCAGCGCCTTCAGAGCTTCCAGATACTGCAGCGCCATCGTCTTCTCATCAATGCCCTTTGCGGCACCGAAGATCTGGGTCAATGCCTCGCTGAATCCCTGGGCTCGCAGGATCGCCGCCTGGCGGTCGCCCTCGGCCTTCAGGATCTCGGATTGCTTTTGGCCCTCGGCGACGTTGATGGCCGCCTGTCGATTGCCTTCCGACTCGGTGATCACGGCGCGCCGCGTCCGCTCCGCGGAGAGCTGCCGGTTCATCGCGTCCTGCACGTCGCGCGGTGGGGTGATCTCGCGGATCTCCACGGTTGTGACCTTCCCGCCCCAGCGCTCGGTGACCTCGTCCAGCTTGACCCGCAGGACCTCGTTGATCTGCTCGCGCTTGGAGAGCACCTCGTCGAGGAGGATGTCTCCGATGACCGCTCGCAGGGTCGTCGTCGCGACGCCTTGCAGCGCCCCCGGGAAGTTGGCCACGTTGACCACGCTCTTCAGGGGATCGGCGATCCGCCAGTAGATGAGGAAGTCGACGTTGATCGGGGCGTTGTCCCGGGTGATCGTCGTCTGGCTCGGAACCTCGATGAATTGCTCACGCGTGTCGACCTTCACCGGTCGATCGATGATCGGGATCAGGAACCTGAGGCCCGGGTTGCGAACCATGGAGTCGTCGGTCTTGCCCAGGCGGAACACGACCATCCGCTCGTACTGCTGCACGACGCGGATCGACAGATAGATGATCACCAACAGGACGACGACCACGAAGGCGCCGGCGGCCAACAGGATTGGGAGCTCCACGATTACCTCCGATCCGCGCCGCGCGCCAGCAAGCGCACGGTCACGTGCCCGACGATGATGACGCGTCCGGCTCGACGGTGAGCGTCAGTCCCTCAACCTTGATCACGCGAACGTGCGTTCCGCGCTCGAGCGGGCGACCGTCGGCGGTCTTCGCGCTCCACTCCTCGCCCCCCGCGATGACCGACCCGATGGGGCTGAGCGGCGAACGGACCTCGCCGATCGTGCCCAGGGCGACCTGGGGCCCCATCGGCACCCCGAGCCCGATCCCCCGCGACTTGATCGCGCCGAACACCATCAGCAGGAGGATCGCGCCCAGGGTCACCGTCGTGACGGCGATCACTGGCGGCGCGACGCGGGCCGCGGGCTCGAAGGGGTCCACCGGCCCGGTGAACAGGGCGGACGCCCCCAGCGCGAAGCACACGAGCCCACCCACGCCGAGGAGCCCGTGACTGGTCACGGTCAGCTCCAGCCCGAACAGCAGCAGCCCGAAGCCCACCAGCAGCAGTCCGCCGACGTTCAGGGGCAGGCTGCCCAGCCCGATGAGGGCCAGGATCATCGCGAGCCCACCGAGGATGCCGGTGACGAAGTTGGGGCTCCACAGCTCCGCGATCAGCCCGGCGGAGCCGGTGCTGAACAGGAGGAACGCGATCGTCGGGTCCGAGAGGAGCCGGATGAACGCCAGGAATGGGTTCATCGCCTGCTCCGTAGCGGTCGCACCCGTCAGCTCGAGGGCGACCTGGGTACCCCCGGCCAGCGTGACCGTCCTGCCGTCGGCGAACGCCAGCACCTCCTCGATCGTCGCGGCGATTCCGTCGACAGCGCCGACCTCCGCGGCCTCGGTCGCCGACGACGACCGCGCGTCCTTGACGGTGGCGGCGGCCCACTCCACGTTGCGCCCGCGAATAGTGGCGATCTCACTGATCTTCGCTACCGCGTCGTTGATCACCTTGTTCCGGAGGTCGTCGGGAATGTCCTCGCCGGTGCCCAGGACCGGCGTGGCGGCGCCGATGCTGGTGCCGGGCGCCATCAAGGCGACGTTCCCCGCCAAGGTGATGAACGTCCCGGCGCTGGCCGCGAAGCCGCCACCAGGGGCAACCCAGACGATGATCGGCACTCGCGCCTCGAGGAGCGTGCCCACGATCTCGTTGGTCCAGCTCAACGCGCCGCCCGGCGTGTTCAGCTTGATGACTACGGCCGCCGCGTTGCGCTCCTCGGCGACGCGGACGTTGTCCTCCAGGTACTTGGCCATGCCCTCGTCCACGATCCCCGTCGTGGGCAGGACGATCACCTCTGGGCCGGCGGCGTGCGCCCCCGATGCGAACAGCAGCCAGCCGGCTGCCATGAGCACCAGTGAGACCCTCGGCATCCGAAGCCGCGTGCGCGTTGACATGGTGGTCACCACCTCTGCGCTGAGTATCGCACCGCGCGCGAACGATGCTGAGCGCCGCTGCCCTGGCGCCGCTTGCTTCGCCGCCGAGGTATCAGCCCGCACGTGCGCCTGCACCCTCCAGGTCTTCGAACACCAGCGCGCTCCACGATTCCATCCGGTCCACCACGGCAGCCACCTCGGCGGGGGTTGCGAAGGCTCCCGTGAGCTTGTCCGTCTCCCGGATCCCCACCGGACGTCCGCGAGCGTCGGCGAGGTAGACGGCGCCGAGATGGACGCTCCCGACATCGGTGGAGTCGTCGTTGAGCAGGCCGATGAGCTCGAACTCGGGCTCGAAGTCCGCGACCAGCTCCTCGCGCCACTCACGCCGGAGGCCCCCGGCCAGGTCGTGGTCGCCCGGGTTCAGGTGCCCACCCACGCCGATAGACCAGCGATCGTAGAGCCGGGCGTCACCGCCGGCCTGCGTGCGGCGCATCAGGAAGTAGCGCTCCGCATCGCGCAGGACCAGGTACGGGATCACCTGCTTCCAGGCCCGATCGACCTCCACGATGGCGCGCGGTTCGAACGTGCCCTCCCTGGCGACCAGTGCCTCGAAGCCGTCGAGCTCATCCGAGCGGACACCGAGCCAGCCCGGGTCGGCCATGATCGAGGTCCGCGGGATCACCAGGACTCGCTCGCCCTCGCTCATCGCCGGCCTGCTGGTGCCTGCAGGGCGCTCCGGGCCGCCTGGAGCCTTCCGCGGATGGCGGTCGCGTCGGCGTCGGTGTTCGCCTGTTCGCTGTCGAGCAGCGCGAGCCAGGCGTCGATCACGCCCCGGAACGTGTGCAGCCGCTCACTGACGGCATCGGCGTTCGTAGCGAGGATTCCGGCGCCCATCTCGGGATCGCCTCGAGCGAGGCGCGTCATGCCTGCCCAGCCGCCTGCAGCCAGAAGCCGGGCGGTGGGCCAGCTGGCCGCGCCCTCGGGCGAGTCCGCGACGCTCTCGACCAGCGCCGCCGCGAGGATGAGCGGGAGGTGGCTGATCGCGGCGACGGCGGCGTCGTGCTCGGCTGCGGTCATGCGCGTCGATCTGGCGCCGACGGCCGCGGCGAGGGCCTCCACGCGCTCGACGTCGATCGGGCTGGCTCCCCCGCTCGGCACGACGACCCACGGTCGATCGACGAACAGGTCGCTGGTCGCCGATGCGAGGCCGGTCGTCTCGCGCCCGGCCATCGGGTGCCCGCCGACGAACCGGAGGCCGTGCGCGGCGGCTGCCTCCACGACGAGGCGCTTCGTGCTGGCAACATCGGTGATTGTGGCGCCTCCGTGGATCGCGGCGCGCAACCCACCGGCACGCTCGCCCAGCTCGCCCAGCGTCGCGATTACGGACAGGGGCGGGCCGGCGAGGATCACGAGATCCGCACCCTCGATCGCCCCGTCGGCACTCGCTGACGCCTCGTCGAGCAGGCCGCGCCGCGCGCCTTCCGCGGGCCCGTTGCCCTCGGGTGTCCAGGCGACGAATCGGGCGGCGCTGCCCGCCTCACGGAGGGCGAGGGCAATGGAGCCACCGATGAGCCCGAAGCCGAGGAACGCGATCCGCGACGGCAGCCGCGCGGCGGC
>Ga0183260_10002413_pt1 | contig 15449 bp, 18 predicted proteins | sample AntDrymUQ4972206_2_FD_129768 | JGI IMG/M metagenome (GOLD analysis project Ga0183260, IMG submission 129768) | Polar desert sand microbial communities from Dry Valleys, Antarctica - metaG UQ497 (22.06) (version 2) (version 2) | ecosystem: Environmental > Terrestrial > Soil > Desert | place... | reverse complement strand
GCAGGCGCGGCCGCCCGCTTCCGCCTCGGCCGCGCGGATGCCGGCGGTGGCGGCGTAGCCGTCCAGCTCCGGCATCTGGCAATCCATGAACACGGCGGCGTAGGCGCCGTCGCGGACGCGCTCGATCGCCTCGCGGCCGTTCTCGGCGACGTCGACCGCCACGCCGCGGGCGGCGAGCATGCCCTCGATCACCATCCGGTTGACCGGGTTGTCCTCGGCCACCAGCGACGCGGCTGATGCTCGCCGCGCTGATACAGCGCGAGGACGGGCTGGAGCTGGTGGGCGTGGCGGCCGACGCGGACGAGGCGGTCGCAGCTGGCCGGCCTGCGCCGTCCCGACGTGGTCGTGCTGGACTTCGACATGCCGCGCGGGGCGGCGTGCGCGCCGCCGTCGACATCCGCGAGGCGCTGCCTGGAGTCCGGATCGTCGCCCTGAGCGCAGACGAAAGCGCCGCCGCGCAACTTGACATGTCGCGCGCCGGCGCCGTCGGCTATCTGGTGAAGGGCACCGCGGACGACGAGATCCTTCGCGTCATCCGCAGTGCCTTCCGCTGGTAGTGCGTCCCGGCTAGACGGGGCGCCGGGTGTTGACCCGCGGGAAGCCGGGGTCCGGCGTCCGCTGGGAGACCTCGTCGTACTCGTAGAACTGGCCCGCCTTCGAGCCTTCCTTGCCGAAGCCGAAGCCGGCGGACTCGAGCTGCGTGACGGCCTGGCGGATGTCGTAGAAGCCGGGCGAGCCGGTGGTGGGCAGGCCCGTCGTCTCCTCGCGACCGCCGAACCGCATGAACACGCGGTCGTTGCCGAGCCGGCCGAGCGACTGCAGCGCGAGCGCGCGGTGCACGGCCTCCGCGCCCATGAACTCCGCGGCGAAGCGCGCGAAGCGCGAGCCGGTGAGCTTTCCGGCGCGGGCGAACGCCGTGACGCCGATCAGGTACGCGTTGATGAAGATCTGGTCACCGACGACGAGCGTGGTGAGCAGGTTCTGCGCGGACGAGAAGACCTCGTTCGGGACCCAGATCCGCTTCGTGGCGGGCGAGCCGCCCACCGCTTCGGACGTCAGGACCTGGTAGTGGATCTTCTCTTCGATCGCCGCGGCGCGGATGTTCTCCCGCGTCGTGTTGTCGAGCGCGACGCGCTCGGGACCGACGGTGTTGACGATCGTCGCCAGCACCTCGGCCGTGGCGGCCACCGTGAGGATGTTCTCGGGCGTGTTCGGGCTGTTGCGAACCTGCGCCAGGGCATCGCCAGACGCGAGGCCCATGAGCCCCATGCCGCCGATGACGGCGCCGGCGCCCGCGACCATCTGCCGGCGCGTGTGCGCCGACTTGTCCTGGTTCTCGTCGTCAATCACCTTGTTGACGTAGTTCAGTGCCTCCGACATGCAGTCCTCCAGTGCGGCCCAGGCCGCGTCGCAGTGCGGTGCTTCTGGAGACCCATGCGCAACATCCGGTCGACCGGATGCCTCCAGGTCAGCGTTGTGACGCCATCTCCGAGAGCCGCCGCTCGGCGCGCGGGCCGACCGCGCGGCGGCCGCGGAGGGCCTGAGGAGCGCCGCGCAGGGCCGCGAGCAGGCCCGCGCGGCGGTGCGGGTCCGCGGCGCGGCGCAGCTCGTGCGCCGTGACGCGGGCGGCGGCGCCGAGGGGGAGGCGCCGCCAGGCGAACCAGAGGTCGTTGCGGGTCGCGATGCCGCGGCGGGCGGCCGGGTCGCGCCGCAGGGAGGGCCGGTGCTGGGCCGACAGCGAGTCCACGTAGACCAGCTCCCAGCCGAGGTCGGCGAGCGCGGCGGCCAGCGGCTGCTCCTCTCCCCCGACGCCCCACAGGGGCTCGAAGCCGCCCGCCGCCAGGTAGGCGTCCCGCCGCACCACGGCCCCGCAGGCGATGAACCCGACCACCGGCGGGCCGGGCAGCCCCGGCCGGCCGGCCAGCGAGGCCTCGGCCATCTCGGCGCACGTGGGCTCGAGCCGGCCCTCGCCCAGCCCGACGCGGGCGGCCAGCAGCGCCACGTCGGGGTGGGCGTCCAGCAGGTCGGCCGCCGCGGCGAGCGAACCGGGCTCCCACCACGAGTCGTCGTCGCAGAAGGCGATGTAGGGCGCGGTGGCGGCGAGGACGCCGGCGGTGCGCCCGGCGGCGCCGAGGTCGCGCTCCTGGGGCAGGACGGTCACCTCTCCGAAGCCGGCCGGCATGCCGCCGCGGGACCCGTTGACGACGGCGATGACGTGCGGGCGCTCGGGCAGCGCGCGCAGCCGGCCGAGGGTGCGACGGAGGTCGTCCGGCCGGTCGCGGGTGATGATGACCACGGCGACGCGCTCGTCCATCCGCCGTGCCTACCCGGTCAGAGGGCCACGCGGACGTCCCACAGCTCGCCGAAGAAGCGGCGCTCCAGCGTCGTCTCCAGGTACGGCACGCCGGGCGAGCCGCCCGTGCCGGGGCGGCTGCCGATCTCGCGCGCGGCCATCAGCACGTGGTGGTGGCGCCACAGCGCGACGCCCTCGTCGTGGTCGACCAGCAGCTCCGCCACCTCGTAGAGCGCCGCCCGCGCCGGGTCGTCCTCGTGGTCGCGGTAGAGGTCGGCGAGGGCGGCCAGGCGCGCCGTGCGCTCCTCGGGCAGGTCTCCGCAGGCGACGAAGGCGTCGTAAAGGCCCGGACCCTCGGGCGGCGCCGCGTCGGCCGGGAACGAGTCCTGCAGCCCGGAGATCCACTCGATGCGGCGGAACTGGACCGACTGGAAGCCCGACGCGGGCGCGAGCGGCTCGCGGAACTCCAGGAAGCCCTCCGGCCCCATCGTCTCGAGCACGTCGAGGTGCGACAGCAGCAGGCGCTCGATCGCCACCACGCGGCGCAGGCGCGGCGCGGCGGCCTGCGGGCGGCGCGCGAGCAGCTCATCGCGGGCACGCGTGAGCTCGTGCAGGATCAGCTTGAACCACAGCTCGTAGGACTGGTGGACGACGATGAACAGCAGCTCGTCGTGCGCGCCCGGCGTGAGCGGGCGCTGGAGCGCGAGCAGGTCGTCGATCAGCAGGTATCGCGCGTAGTCGGTGCCGCCGCTGCGTTCGAGCACCCCTGCATCATCCCGCGTCGAGCGCCTGGTTGACGAGCGCGTCGGCGCCGGCGTTCTGCGCCCGCGGGACGGAGCGGATCGTCCAGCGCTCGAAGCCGCCCAGCGCCTCCAGCGCGCGGGCATGCAGCGGCTTCATGTCGGGGTGCTTGACCTTGTAGCGGCCGTTGACCTGGTGGGCGATCAGCTCGGAGTCGTTGACGACGTCGACCTCGGTGGCGCCGAGCGCCCGCGCCCGCTCGAGGCCGAGCAGCAGCCCGCGGTACTCGGCGACGTTGTTGGTCGCGTGCCCGATGCGCTCCGCGGCGTCGGTCAGCACATCGCCGGAGGGCGTGGAGATCACGGCGGCCGCGGCGGCGGGCCCCGGGTTGCCGCGCGCGCCGCCGTCCACGTGGACGACGACCTTCACCTACGACTCGGAGGTGAGCGGAGCGTAGTCGCCCGTCACGCGCGGGCGGCGCCGGTCGCGCACCTCGCGCATCCCGCCGCCGCCGCCGGCCTCGCGGCGCTCCTGCCTGCGGCGGTCGACGATGACGGTGACGTTCGGGTCGGCCTCGTAGTAGTTCGCCAGCCGGTCGTAGAGCTCGTCGGCGAGCGGTTCCGGAACGACGCAGTAGATCACGCGACGGATGCTAGCCCACCGTCAGCCGCGAGGCCCTCGACCATCCGTCGAGCGGGGCCCGCGGTCAGTTGAGGTGCAGCCCGCCGCGGTCGTCGGCGGCGGCGTTGGCGAGGCGCTCGTCGTCTGAGAGCTCGGACAGCTCGTCGCCCTGGGCGTCGCGGCGCACGCCGCCGGCCTCGTCGGAGAGGTCGACCTCGTAGCGGTACCAGCTGAGCTCCCACATGACGACGATCGCGACCACGCTCGGGCGCTCGGGGAGCGGGCGGACGCTGACGACGGGGGCGCCGAGCGAGCGCGCGACGCCGCCGACCGTGCGCGTGTGGTCGGACGCGTTGAAGACCTCGAACGCCCGCTGCATCTTCAGGTCGGCGTTGGTCGGCACGGCGCGGACGTGCCGGGGCCGCCGCGGCGCCTCCGCGGCGTTCCTGTCCCGGCCGGAGGCCTCGCCACCGCTTCGCTCGTCGGCCGGCTGGTCGCGCTCGCGCTCGCGGGGCGCCTCCTGCCAGTCGGTCGCCGCGTCGGCGATCTCGTCCTGGACGTCGCGCGCCCGATCGCGGCGCGTCCGCAGGCGGTCGAGGAGCGAGCGGCCGCGCCCGTCGTGACGCGTGTGGCGCAGCGCGAGGTCGTCGCCGCCGGACTCGCGGATCCAGCCCTCGTGCTGGGCCCGGGCGGTGCACAGCTCGCAGACCTGGCGCCGCTGGCCGGCGGAGAGGAAGCCCTCGGCACTCTCGCCGCGCAACAGCGTGCGCCCGCAGATGTCGCAGGCGACGTCGCTCTGGTTGGTGCGGATGTCGCGGGTGCGGGGCATACGTATGGTCGCACGTAGGCCGCCGAATCTGACCCGGCGCCGCGGCGGAATCGCCGCGACCCGATTCGGCGGGCTACGGGCGAAACAGCCTATCCAACGGCGCTTGCTAGGCCGAGACCGCCTCCTGGCCGGCCGCCGCCACCACCTTCTGCGCCAGGTGCGCCGGGACCTCCTCGTAGCGCAGGAACTCGAGCGTGTACTCGCCCTGCCCGCCCGTGATCGAGCGCAGGTCGGGAGCGTAGGCGAGCATCTCCGCCATCGGCACCTCGGCCTTGACCTCGGTCATGCCGCCGGCGGCCTCGGTGCCCAGGGGGCGGCCCCGCCGCGAGGAGAGGTCGCCCATCACGTCGCCCACCGACTCGTCGGGCACGGAGGCGCTGACGAGCATGACCGGCTCGAGCAGGACGGCGCCGGCCTGCTCGAGCGCCTGCTTCATGGCCAGCGAGCCCGCCAGCTTGAACGCCATCTCCGACGAGTCGACCGTGTGGTAGGAGCCGTCGAAGAGCCGCACGCGCACGCCCTTGACCGGGTAGCCGGCGACGGCGCCCTGCGCCATCGCCTCAAGCACGCCCTTCTCGACGGCCGGGATGAACCCGTGCGGGATCACGCCGCCCTTGATCGCGTTGACGAACTCGAAGCCCTCGCCGTCCTCGATCGGCTCGATCTCGATGTGGCAATCGCCGAACTGGCCGCGCCCGCCCGTCTGCTTCTTGTGGCGGCCGTGGGCCTTGGCCGAGCCGCGGATCGTCTCCTGGTAGGGCACGCGCGGTGGCTTGAGGGAGACCTCCGCGCCGAAGCGCGACCGCATGCGGTCGACGATCACCTCGACGTGGATCTGCGAGAGCCCGGCGACGATCTGCTCGCCGGTCTGCTGGTCGCGGTGCATGTCGATCGTCGGGTCCTCCTCCTGCAGGCGCCGCAGGGCGGTGAACACCTTGTCCTCGTCGCCCTTGGCCTTCGGCTCGATCGAGAACGCCATGACCGGTGCCGGCAGCTTGATCGAGGGCATCGTGATCGGCTGGTCGCGGTCGGCCAGCCAGTCGCCCGCCCGCGTCTCCTTGAGCTTGGCCACGGCGCCGATGTCGCCGGGCCCGAAGCTCTCGGCGTGCGTCACGTCCTTGCCGTGCGGCACGAGCAGCTGGCCGATGCGCTCCTTGGCGTGCGCGCGGCAGTTGAGCACGTGCGTGTCGTGGCGCATGACGCCCTGGTAGACGCGGAAGAGGTTGATGCGCCCGGCGAACGGGTCGGCCCGCGTCTTGAACACGTACGCGAACATCTCGCCGTCCTCGTCCGGCTCGAGCGTGAAGTCCTCGAGCGCGAGGCCGCCGTGCTGGACGGGCGAGGGCAGGTCGTCGACGACCGCGTCGAGCAGCCGGTCGGCGCCCAGGTGCGCGGTCGCCACGCCGCACGTCACCGGGAAGATGAGGCCGTGGTCCGTGCCGTCCTCTAGGGCGGTGACGATCTCCTCGTGGGAGATCTCCTCACCCTCCAGGTAGCGCTCCATCAGCGACTCGGAGTTCTCGGCCACCTCGTCCATGAGCTTCTCGCGGTACTCCTGCGCCAGCTCGGCGAGCTCGTCCGGGATCGGGACCTCGCGGCGGTTGTCCTTGTCGGCGCCGTCGTACTCGAACGCCTTCATGTCGACGAGGTCGATCAGGCCGCGGAGCTCGTGCTCCGAGCCGATCGGGATCTCCGTCGCCACGACGTGCGCGCCGAAGGCCGCCTTGAGCGAGTCCAGGGTGCGGAAGAAGTCGGCCCGCTCGCGGTCGAGCATGTTCACGTAGACGAGGCGCGCGACGCCGAGCTCCCGCGCGCGCTGCCACAGGCGCTGCGTGCCGACCTCCACGCCCATCACCGCGTTGACCACGAAGATCGCGGACTCGCAGACGCGCAGGGCCCCGAGGGCGTCGGCGATGAACGAGGGCTCGCCGGGGGTGTCGATCAGGTTGACCTTGACGTCGCGCCACTCGAAGGAGGCCAGCGACGCGGAGATCGACATGCGGCGTGACTTCTCGTCCTCGTCGGAATCCGAGACCGTCGTACCGTCCGCCACCGAGCCGAGCCGGGTCGTCGCGCCCGCTTCGAAGAGAAGCGCCTCGTGCAGCGACGTCTTCCCGCTCCCCCGGTGGCCCACCAACGCCACGTTTCGGATCCGATCTGCGGGATGGGACATGCCCGGCACCTCACTCTCCTCGCCTCCCCCTCCCTCGAGGGGCAGATGGAGGTGCGGACCCTACCGGAGGTTGTCGCCCTGGAGGCGGCTCTTGAGCCGCAGGACCGCCTTGGTGTGCAGCTGCGAGATCCGCGACTCGGTGACGCCGAGGACTTCGCCGATCTCGCGCAGGGTCAGGTTCTCGTAGTAGTACAGGGCGATCACCAGCTTCTCGCGCTCTGGCAGCGCCGAGATGGCGTCCGCGAGGCGGTCCTTGAGCTGGGACGCGTCGAGGATCTGCTGGGGATCGGGCGCGTCCGGGTCGTGCAGCGTGTCGAGCAGGGACACCTGGTCGCCCGACGCGTCGGAGACCGCCCACAGCTCGTCGAGCGCGACGACCGTGGAGTTGGAGATCTTGACCAGCGCCTCCTGGAACTCGTCGACCGTGAGGTCCAGCTCGCGCGCCATCTCCTCGTCGGTGGGCGTCCGGTGCAGCCGGTGCTCGAGCTTGCCGTGGGCCCGCTCGATCTCGCGGGCGCGGGCGCGCACGGAGCGGGGCACCCAGTCGAGCGAGCGCAGCTCGTCGATGATCGCGCCCTTGATGCGCGTGATCGCGTACGTCTCGAACTTGATCTCGCGCTCGATGTCGAAGCGCTCGATCGCGTTGATCAGGCCGATCAGGCCGTAGGAGATGAGGTCGGCTTCCTCGACGTGGGCGGGAAGCCCCGAGGACATGCGGCCGGCGACGTACTTGACCAGCGGCGAGTACGCGACCACCAGCTGCTCGCGCGCACGCTCGGAGCCGCTCCCCTTGTAGCGGCGCCAGAGCTCACGGAGCTCGATCGCTTTGACGTTGGTCTCCAGGGTCAGTCTCCGCCTAGGCCCTCGGGTGACTGCGTTCGTACGCAGCCCTCAGGCGGGCTGACTCTACCCGAGTGTAGACCTGCGTAGTGGAGATGCTGCTGTGGCCCAGCAGCTCCTGGATCACCCGTAAATCGGCGCCACCCTCCAGGAGATGCGTGGCGAACGAGTGCCGGAGGGCGTGCGGGTGCACCGCGCCCTGGGCCGCCGCGTGGCGCGCCCACACCCGCAGGCGCCGCCGCACGTCCGACGTGGAGAGCCGCCGCCCGGTCTTCGAGAGGAGCAGCGCGGGCTCGTCGCCGGCGCCCACCAGCGCCGGGCGGCCGCGCTCGAGGTAGCGCGCGACGGCCCGCAGCGCGGGCTCCCCGGCGGGCACGAAGCGGGTCTTCGCCCCCTTGCCCAGGACCCGCAGCTGCTCCGAGTCGAACTCGACGCCGGCCAGCTCGAGGTTCACGAGCTCCTCGGCGCGCAGGCCGCTGCCGTAGGCGATCTCGAACATGGCGCGGTCGCGCAGCTCCAGCGGCGTCGTGGCGGGGATGCGATCCAGCAGCTTCGCCACGTCGGACGCCTTCAGCGTGCGTGGCAGCCGCTGGGGGAGCTTGGGCGCGGCGAGCAGGTCGGCCGGGTTCGCGTGCAGCTCGCCGTGCTCGACCAGCACGCGGAAGAACGCGCGCGCCGACGCGAGCTTGCGCGAGAGCGTGCGCGCGGCGACGCCCGTGGAGGAGGCGCGGGCGGCATAGCGCCGCAGCTCCTGATAGCCGACGTCGGCCGGGCGCAGGCCCTGCCGGGCGGCCCAGTGGGCCAGCTCGCCGCAGTCGGCGCCGTAGGCGTGGCGCGTGCGCTCCGCCGCGCCCCGGCGCAGGAGCTCGCGATCGAAGCGCCGCAGCGCCTGGCCCCAGGCCCCCTCCGGACTACCCTCCGCGGAGGAGATGGCCGCGTTCTTCATCGACACCGACACGGGTCAGGTCGCCACCCAGCGCCAGCTGATCGAGGCCGGGCTCGCGCGCTCCGGAGAGCGGCCGCCGCGGCCGTGGCACCGCGTGCAGGGCACGGGCGACGCCTCGACGATGTGGTACGCCGTCATGCGCAAGCGGGAGAAGGGCGTGTTCATCGGCACGCTCGTACTTCGCCACGCCGACCACCATGCCTCCCTGCTGCGGCGCGGCTGGGAGGAGGTCGCGATCGAGGAGATCGGGCCGGGGCGGGACGCCGCGGCCTAGGAGCGCTCTAGGCGATGTAGACCGGGGCCCCGACGGGGACCTGGTCGTAGAGCTCGACGACCTCGGGGATCCGCATGCGGATGCATCCGTGCGAGGCGGCGGTGCCGATCGAGCTGTCGGCGTCGGTGCCGTGGATGCCGGCGCCGGCGTAGATGCCCAGCCATCGGGCCTTGAGCGGGTTCTGCGGCGTGCCGCCGGGGACGATCTTGCCGCGGTCCCCGGGCGCCACCCAGTCCGAGTTCGGCATCGTCCAGGCGGGGTCGACCGCCTTGTTCTGGACGTTGTAGAGCCCGGCGGGCGTCTCGAGGCCGACCTGGCCGACCGCGATGCCGTAGGTCTTGGAGGGCTTGAGGTTCTTGTAGAGCGTGAGCTGGAACGAGCTGCGGTTGATGACGATCACGGCCGGATACTTCTCCGCGAGCTGGGCGGTCGAGACCTTGGGCTCGACGACCGCGGTGCGGACGCGCACCAGGCGCCGCGCCCCGGCGTCGAGCAGCTCGCGCTCGACCTCGCGCCGCAGCCGCGCGCCGCGCACGGACAGCCCGTCCTTCGAGGGCGCGGGCTCCACGCGGCCGGAGGCGAGGTCCAGCTTCGCGTCGACCGCCGGGCGCTCGAGCGTCTTCTCCACGCGTGCGACGAGGCGGCGCACCGCCGAGCGCGACCAGGTGATCTTCGCGTCGAGGTCGACCTCCAGCCGCTGGCCGCGGACCTCGCGCCAGGTGCGCGAGACCATGCTGCCCTCCCGCGAGCGGGCCAGCGCGCGGGCCACCGAGCCGTCGATGTCGACGCCGATCGCCGCCTGGCGGGGCGTGAGCTTGAAGCGGCGGCCCTCGTAACGCGCCGTGACCGCGCGGTCGAGGGGCTCCAGCAGCGCCGCGCGCAGCTTCTCGCGCGCCGCGTCCGCCCCGAGGCCGCCGACGTCCACGCCGTTGACCTTCACGCCCTCGGCGATCTGGCCCTCCTTGCCCTGGTCGTACGCGAACACACCGCCGGCCCCGGCGAGGAGCGCGGCGATCAGGATCGCGGTGAGGAGGAGGGTTCTGGAGGTCATCGGCGGGGAGGGCGTCTAAGAGTAGACAGGGGTTCCTGCCCCCATAAATAGCTGCAACGCATCTACCACGTCAGCTTGCTGACCGATCGGGGTCCCGCTCGGCGCGCCGGCGCACGCTGGGGCTGTAGCGGAGGAACTCCTCGACCTCGTGCTCGTAGCGGTAGGGCGCCCCCTCTCCCCTTCGCAGCTCCCGCACGCGAAGGTCCTCGGCGAACCGCTGGACCGCCTCGCGGGTCGTGTAGCGCAGCGTGCAGCCGGCCGCCTTCAGCCTGCGGTTGTCCAGGGCGCGGCCGTAGCGCAGCTGCTGGGACATCTCCTCCGGGATCCGCACGCCGGCCAGGCGCAGGCCCGCGGCGGCGAGCCCCGTGCCCCACGGCGGGAGGATCGGCGCCAGCGGCCGGCCGAGCAGGCTGGCGATCTCCGAGAGCACGAGCACCCCGTCGCCGGCGACGTTGTAGACGCCCGGCAGGTCGTGGGCGACCGCGTACTCGAGCGCGCCGACGATGTCGTCCTCGTGCACGAACTGGTAGCGCGGGTCGAAGCCGAGGATGCACGGGATCGCGGGCAGCCGCAGCACCCGGCCGTGGGACGTGTCGAGGTCGGGGCCGAGCCCGTTGGCGAAGCGCAGCACCGTCACCGTGACCTGCGGGTTGCGCTCGGCGAAGCCGCGCACCGCGCTCTCGGCCTCGACGATGTCGGACTCCAGGCGCGTGCGCGGCGGGTGCGGGCGCTGCATCGCCTCGGTGAAGAAGGCCGGGTCGTCGCGCTCGCAGCCGTAGTAGTGCGCCGAGGACTTGAAGACCACCTTGCGCACGGGCGAGTCCGGGCCGCCGCAGGCCGCGAGGATGTTCATCGTCCCGATGACGTTCGTCTCGTGGGCCTCGCGCGGCGAGGCGCCGAGCGAGTCGACCACCAGCCGCGAGTCGATCACCGTGTCGATCTCGGCCGCCTGCACGATCCGCCGCAGCAGCGCGTGCTGGGTGCCGACGCGGACGAACTCCGTGCGCTCGAGCTCGAGCGTGGGGTCGCGCGGGCTGACGCCGACGATCGTCTCGACGTCGGGGTCGCGCTCGAGCGCCTGGGCCAGCCTGCCGCCCCAGTAGGAGGAGACGCCGGTGACGAGGATCCGGCTCATCCGAACCAGACCGAGCGGCGGTGCGCGACCATGTCGATCAGCTCCTCCTGGACGCGCGAGCGGATGTCGTCGGCGACCGTCTGGACGAGCCCGCGGTCCTGCCACGGCTCCTCTCCCCAGCCGTCGGTCGCGACCGGCTCCAGGAAGCGGATCCGGAACTTCGCCGGCAGGTAGCCGGCGAAGCCGGCCAGGCCGAAGTGCGGGAAGGTCGGCGTGAGCGGGAAGTACAGCAGCCCGGTCATCCGCTGCAGCAGGCTCATGTGGGCGAAGATCGGCATCGCCTCCTCCGCGCCGACCACGGCGATCGGCACGATCGGCGCGCGCGCCCGCATGGCGGCCTCCACGAACCCTCCGCGCCCGAAGCGGCGCAGCTTGTAGCGGTCCTTGTAGAGCTTCTCCGTGCCCTTGCGGCCCTCCGGGAAGACGAGCACGAGCTGCTCCTCGTCGGCCAGCAGGCGGTGCACGTTGGCCGGGTGGGCGGGCACCCCGCCGACCTTGGCCACCAGCATGCTGAAGCCGGGGTAGCCCTTGAAGAAGTGCTCGACGGTGAGGTGCAGCGGCCGCGGGCGGGCGTGCTCCTCCTTGATCGCCTTGGTGATCATCGCCGCGTCGGGCGGCAGAGCGCCGGAGTGGTTGGAGACCAGCAGCGCGCCGCCGGTGGAGGGGACGTGCTCGATGCCCTCGACCTCGCAGCGGAACCAGTAGTGGTAGAGCCAGTCGTAGAGCGTGCGGTCCATCAGGCCCTCGACGCGTTCCGAGCGCCCCCAGTCGGTGACCTGGCGGTCGGGCTCGATGGCCGGCAGGTGGGCGCGCAGCTCGTCGGAGGGCGCGGGCAGCGCGCGGCGTTCGGTGCTCACGTGCGGGCGCCCTCCAGCAGCGGCGCGAGGCGGCGCGCCAGCTCGGGCCAGTCGCCGGCGCACACGATGTCCTCCTCCTCGCACACCTCCCGGTTCCACGGGTGGCTCACGGTCGCGCCGGTGATCCCCGCCTCGACGGCGGCGAGCAGGTTGACCGGCGAGTCGTCGATCAGCAGGTCGATCCGGATCTCCCGGCAGCGGGTGATCTTGTCGGCGGAGCAGTAGAGGTCGTCGTACGGGAGGCCGATGCGCTCGAGCCAGCGCGCGGTGGCCGCGTGGGCCCGGTCGTGGCGATGGGAGGTGACGTGGACGAAGTGGCCGGCCTCGTGCCAGGCGCGGACGGCCTCGACCGCGCCGGGATAGGGCTCGGCGGCCAGGATCTGCTCGTCGCGGTGCGTCTCGGCCACGCAGGCGCGGACCTGCTCGGGCCGCAGCCGGTCGATCCGCCAGTGCTGCTCGTGGTAGGGCAGCTCGACGCCGAAGCGGCGCTTGGCGGCGGCCTGGAACTGGTCCCAGTAGTGGTGCAGCGTGGAATCGACGTCGATGGCAATGCGCACGGGCGCTGATACGGTAGTCCGCGCCGTGCCGACGAGGCGTCAGCAGTTGCGCGGAGCCATCGAGAACGGGCTCCTGCGCCCCGGTCCCGACGCCTCCTACGCCGACGGGGACGACGCCACGTGGATGGCGATCGACTGGCCGTCGATGACGAGCAAAGTGACCCTGCTCGGGCGCGAGGTCAACGTCGTGGACACCGGAGGCGACGGGCCGGTCCTTCTCTTCGTCCACGGCCTCGGCGGCTGCTGGCAGAACTGGCTGCTCAACATCCCCGCGGCCATGGGCTCCCACCGGGTCATCGCGCCCGACCTGCCGGGCTTCGGGGAGTCGCAGATGCCCGCCGGGGACATCTCGATCAAGGGCTACGCGAAGGTGCTCGACGCCCTCTGCGAGGCGCTCGGCGTCGACAGCCCCGTGGTGGTCGGCAACTCGATGGGCGGCTTCGCCGGCGCCGAGCTGGCGCTCTCGTTCCCCACGCGGGTGGAGAAGCTGGTGCTCGTGTCGGCCGCCGGGCTCTCGATCGAGCACCAGCGGCGCGAGCCGCTGGTGACGCTGGCGCGGGCGTGGGCGGGCGGCGCCGCGTGGCTGGGCGCGCGCGGCCGCGCCGTGGTGACGCGCCCGCGGATGCGCCGGCTCGGGATGCAGCTGCTGGTGCGCTATCCGGAGAAGCTCTCGCCGCAGCTGACGTTCGAGCTGGCGCGGGGCACCGGCACGCCGGGCTTCGTGCCGGCGCTCAAGGCGCTGCTCTCCTACTCCTTCCGCGACCAGCTCTCGCGCATCGAGATTCCCGTGCTGGTGGTGTGGGGCCGCAACGACATGCTCGTCCCGCGCGGCGACGCGCGCGAGTTCGTGCGCCTGATCGGCTCCAACGCGCGGCGCGAGATGTTCGAGGACACGGGGCACCTGTCGATGCTCGAGCGGCCCTCGCGGTTCAACGCGCTGCTCGAGGCCTTCATCGCGGGTGAGCGCGCGCCGGAGTCCGACGTGGAGGGCGTCAGCGCCTGATCAGCCGAGCGGCGTGAAGCCCGGCGGATCCTCGGGCACGTCGTCCGGGAACACGGAGACGCGCTCGCGGCCCGACAGCCACGCCGCGAGGAACGCAGGCGCGCCGCCGTCGAACGCATGCCAGTCCGGGCCGCGGCCCTCGTTGACGACCACCGTCCACCCGTCGGGGGCGGCGGGGTCGTCGATCCGCCAGTAGGCGGTGTCGCCGTTGTCGGTGATGGCCCACGGCAGCAGCCCGCCGGCGGCGACGCGCGGCTCGTAGGGAAGCTCCTCGCCGTCGGCCTGTACCGCCCGCAGGTCGGCGAGGCGCAGCTCGGCCTGGCGGACCAGCTCGAGGTTGGGGTTCCCGGCGCCGGGCACGAGCAGCCACAGGAAGCCGCCGAAGCTGCCGGACCCGTAGGTTTCGGCGAGCGCGGCGTAATCGGCGGGGAGGTCGACTCCGAGGGCGTCACGGGCGGCCTGCAGGTCGGGCCGCGGCGACGGCTGCGCGGGCGGCGGCGCGATCGCGCGCAGGTCGTCGAGATCGCTCATCGCGGCCTAGGGTGCCCGATTGAGCACGCTCGCGTCGAGCCGGAAGCCCTTGGACCCGCGTGCGCTCAACGTGATCGCGCGCGGAATCCCCTCCGCGCCGCGGTAGATCGGCGTGACCGTGTACTTCACGGTCTCCCCCGCCTCGACGGCGCGGCGGACCGCGTTCTCGAAGCGGAGCATCACGCTGTTGTTCACGGGCGTCTGGTAGAGCGTGACCAGGTTGCGGGCGTCGTCTCCGGTCCCGCCGAGCTGGCGGCCGATCAGGTGTCCCTTGGCGTGGTTGGCGGGACCGCCCTGATAGCCCGGCGGCTTGATGCGGCCCGCGGGCCGGCTGCCCGTGCCGAGCGTGTTGCGCGTGATCGTCGCCGACGCGCCGGACGGGCGGCCGAGGTCGTCCAGCGCCCCGAGGGCGGACCCGGGCGAGGAGGGCGGCGCCGGCGGCCGGATGCGCGGCACGCGGCTGGGGATGACGCCGGCGCGCGCGAGCTTCGAGGCCAGACCCGCGGGGAGGCGCGAGACCGCCCGCCCGGCGGCCTGCTTGACGGTGATCTTCGCGCCGCCGACGAGCCCCTTCAGCAGCGGCCCGACCGGGATGCCGTTCTGCTGGATCTCGATGAAGGCGATCTCTCCGTCCTCGTCCAGCGTGACCCCGGCGGCGCTCGGCCCGAAGAGGAAGCCCTCGATGCCGCCCGGGTTGATCTCGTCGAGGATCTCCTGCTCGAACTCGCGCCACTCGTCCTCGGAGATGCCGACGCGCTCCCACGGCTTGAAGGCGTTCTCGTTCGTAAGCGGGGCGATGCCCTGCGTCGGGTCGCTGCCCTGCTCGTACTCCTCGCGGTCGGTCGTGCCGTCGCCGTCCGTGTCGGCCTTGCGGGGGTCGGACCCGAGCGCGACCTCCTCGGCGTCGGCCAGGCCGTCGCCGTCGGCGTCGGCGACGCCGGGCACCGGGTCGAGGCTGTCGGGCAGCCCGTCGTCGTCGGAGTCGGGCTTGGCCGGGTCGCTTCCGAGCTGCTCCTCGACCAGGTCGGGCACGCCGTCGCCGTCGGTGTCCTCCCCGCCGCCGGCGTGCTGGCGCCCAGGTGCGCCGCTCTGGACGCAGCTCGCCCCGGTGATGCTGCAGACCGCCGTGCGCGCCGCCTCGGCGACCCGCGTGTGCAGGCCGAGCGCGAACAGCGCGACGAAGATCAGCGCGACGACGGCGAGGACGCCGGCGTAGTCGGCCGCTGCCTGCCCGCGCTCGTCACGTCGCATGCGGGCGAGGCTACGCCCGCCCCGCGCGGTCGCGAGAGGCGAAGGGCCCAACTTCGCCGGGGCCAGAGGGCCTACGCGCGCGTGGGCCCCGGGGGGGCGAGCCGCTGAGCGTCGAGTTCGTCCGCCTGAGCCGGACGATCTCGACGCTCAGCGCGTGACGGCGCCCTCGGCGGCGCTCGAGACGAGCTTCGCGTACTTGGCGAGGACGCTCGTGCCGCTCTCGCCGCTCGGAGGGGGCCGGTAGGCCGCGGCGCGGCGGGCGATCTCCTCGTCGGGGAGGTCGACGTCCAGGCGCCGGCTCGCCACGTCGATCGTGACCGTGTCGCCCTCGGCGACGGCGGCGATCG
>Ga0183260_10002412_pt1 | contig 15453 bp, 10 predicted proteins | sample AntDrymUQ4972206_2_FD_129768 | JGI IMG/M metagenome (GOLD analysis project Ga0183260, IMG submission 129768) | Polar desert sand microbial communities from Dry Valleys, Antarctica - metaG UQ497 (22.06) (version 2) (version 2) | ecosystem: Environmental > Terrestrial > Soil > Desert | place... | reverse complement strand
TTCCGACCTTCAGGGCCTGGCCGCGGAGTCGGGCGTCGAACTGGTGGTCACCCGAGCCGCCGGCTGGGCCCGCTGCGACGCAGACCGCCTGGTGCAGGCCCTGGTCAACCTGGTCGGCAACGCCCTCTCCCGGGCGTTGGATGCCTCGACCTGGTGACGTGTTCGACCGGGCAGCAGTCGACGCCGGGCTCGACGGTCTGACGCCGCACGAGCTGCGGCACACGGCGGCATCGCTCGCGGTGAGCGCCGGGGCGAACGTGAAGGCCGTGCAGCGAATGCTCGGGCACGCTGCCGCGAGCATGACGCTGGACGTGTACTCAGGGTTGTTCGACGACGACCTCGACGGGGTGGCGAAGCGGCTCGACGCGGCGCGCGCGAATGCTCCCGTGTCACCAGCGTGTCACGAGGCCGTCGTCAGGCCAATCACTCAGCGTGAGATAGGGGTCTGAGCTGCAGCGATGTGGGAGCCGCCTGTCGGAATCGAACCGACGACCTACGCATTACGAGTGCGTCGCTCTGGCCAACTGAGCTAAGGCGGCAACACCGACGGCAGGGCCGCCGGGCCGAGGATGGAGTCTAGCGACGGGGCAGGGCAGCGCCGGGCTCAGCACTCCAGGCCGTCGTTGGGCACGTCGCCGTCGATGAGGTAGGCGTCGATCGCGTCGTCCACGCAAGCGTTGCCCATGTGATAGCCGGTGTGGCCATCACCGTCGCGGCTGACGAGCACCCCAGAGTCGAGCTGGTCGGCGAGTGCCTGCGACCACTGGTACGGCGTCGCCGGGTCCCGGGTCGTGCCGACCACCAGGATCGGAGCGGCGCCCGCGGCGTCTATCGTCAACGGTTCCTGGGTCGCCTCGATCGGCCAGTTGCTGCAGCCGAGCAGCGACCAGGCGAACACCCGGCCGAACACCGGCGAGACCCGCTCGTACTCCGGCTCTGACGCCTCGATCTCCGGCACGCTGATGTCGACGGGGTGGTCGAGGCAGTTGACCGCGTAGTTGACCTCGGTGGAGTTGGTGGTGTACGCCCCACCCTCGCGATCGACGTAGAAGTCGGCGAGAGCGAGAAGTACGGACCCGTCGCCGTCGAAGGCGGGCGGCAGCGCCTGGGTCAGGTAGGTCCAGGACGACTCGTTGTACAAGGTCACCGCGATGCCGTAGAAGCCGAGCGACCGCGTCAGCGGCCGCTCAGGGTCGCTGGTCTGGATCGGGTTCGCGTCGAGGCTCTCGAGGAAGTCACCGATCCGGTCGATCACCTCGGTCTCGCTGCTGCCCAGCGGGCAGTCGCCGGAGGCGAGGCAGTCGGCAACGTACGCGCGCAGCGCGGTCTCGAACCCCTCGGCCTGCTGCAGGTTGAGATCCTGGATCGACAGCAGCGGGTCGAGTGCTCCGTCGAGGACCATCCGGTCGACAGTGTCCGGGAAAAGCTCGGCGTACGTAGCGCCGATCGACGTGCCGTACGAGGCTCCGTAGTAGTGCAGGGTGTCGTCGCCGACGACGGCGCGGAGGACGTCAAGGTCCTTGGCCACTTCGATCGTCGAGACGTGCGCGGCCAGCGCGCCGGTGTTCTGCTCGCATCCCTGACCCAGCTGGCGGACCAGGTTGGTTGCCCGTCGCACCTCGACGCCCGTGTCGGGGTCGGGGTCGTAGGCGATGAAGGTGTCGAGCTCGGTGTCGCTCAGGCACTCCACTGGGTCACTCGTACCGACGCCGCGCGGGTCGAAGCCGACGATGTCGTAGCGCGCCCGCAGGTCGGCGCTGACGTCCGGCAAGAAGAGGTCGACGTAGTCGATGCCCGAGCCGCCGGGCCCGCCAGGGTTGAGGAACAGCGTGCCGATGCGGTCGGAGTCCGAGGTTGCCGGCGCCTTCCTCAACGCCAGGTCCACGGTTCCGGCCCCGGCATCCTCGTAGTCGAGCGGGACCTGGACGGTGGCGCACTCGAAGCCGTCGCCGCAGTCCTGCCAGTCGACTTGCTGGGAGTAGAACTGCTCGAGGCGACTCGGCTCCGAGCCGGTCGGCCCCCCCTCGCTCGGCGGCTCGCTCGGTGTCGGCTCGCTGGTCGGCTCAGACGTCGTCTCGTCGACCGTCACGAGGTCGGTCGCGCCGGCGCAGGCTGCGGGAACGAGCAGCGCCACCACTGCCATGGCCACCACACGTGCCGTGCGTCTCGGCGTCACGTCTGCCCCCTCGCTACGACGGTCACGCTCTCAGCGTAGGCAGCCGGGGCACGCTGCGTACTGTGTTGTCCATAGACTCACAGTCGGAGGTCGAGCATCATCGCCTCCAGCGCCAGCAGTGGGGCGGCGTTTGCGGTGATGGCCTCCCGGCAGCGCAGCACGGCCTCCATCCGAGCGAGCGTGGCGTCCGGCGACCCGCGTCTGGCCAGGGAGTCGATGTCGGCGCGCGCCTCGTCGTTGACCAGCGGCGTGTGCGCCCCGGCCTGGACGACGAGCACGTCGCGATAGAGCGAGAGCAGGTCGATCAGCGCGCCGTCGATGCTGTCGCGGACCACCCGTGTCTTGCGTTTGGCCTGGTCCTTCTTCAGCGTCGACGCCGCACCGGAGAAGCCGCGGGCACGGCCGTCGCGTGGGTTACTGCCGTAGATCGCCTCGAGGTCGGCGACCTCCGCCGCGTCGAGCCGGGCCGCCACCGCCTCGCCCTGCTCCTGGGCCACCTCGTGCAGGTTTGATGCCGCCACCAGGCACGCGCCCAGCTCGACCAGCGAGCCGGGGATCGCCACGATCTCGCGGCGCCGGTTGCGGTTGGACTCGTCGAGGGCCAACGCCCGCGCCTTGCCGATGTGCCCCTGGGCGGCGCGCGCAGCGAACGCCGCCACCTCCGGACTGACCCCGTCTCGACCCGCGAGCATCGATGCGATGGCGTCGGCCGGCGGTGTCCGCAAGACGAGCAGCCGGCAGCGGGAGCGAATCGTTACCAAGACGTCTTCGGCGGTCGGCGCGCACAACATCCACACGGTTCGCGACGCCGGCTCCTCCAGACTCTTCAGCAGCGCGTCGCCGGCGTCCTCGGTGAGCCGGTCGGCGTCCTCGACGACCACCACCTGCCAGCGCCCTCGCGACGGCATCAGCGCTGCGCTGCGTACCAGCTCTCGGACGGTGTCGACCCGGATGCTCAACATGTCGGTGATGATGAGCCGCACGTCGGGGTGCGAGCCGTGCAGCGCCGTCCGGCAGTCCTGGCATTCGCCACAACCACCGCTCTGGCACTGCAGCGCCGCGGCGAAGGCCCGAGCCGCGTTGGAACGGCCAGACCCGGGAGGGCCGGTGAACAACCACGCCGAGGTCATACCCCGACCGTCCCCGCCCTGCAGCCGAGCGTCGGCCGCGGCCACCGCCGAGCGCAGCGTCTGCGTCAGCTGTGCCTGGCCAACCAGGTCGTCCCAGACGGTCACGGCGCGTCCCGTACGCCGCTGACCTTCCGGGCCCCCTCGAGCAGTGGCTCTACCCTGCGGCGCACCTCGGCCGCGATCGCGTCCCGGCCGTTGGAGCCGTCGACAACCAGGTAGTGCTCCGGGTCGGCGGCAGCGATGTCGAGGAAGGACTCCCGAACCCGCTCGTGGAAGTCGGCCGGCAAAGCTTCCAGCCGGTCGGTTCCTCCGGCTCGGGCTGCCCGGGTCGTGGCGTCGACGTCGAGCAGCACCGTGAGGTGGGGCCGCAGGCCGCCGGTGGCCCAGCGGGCAACGCGCTCCACCTCGTGGCGGGTCAGCGCCCGGCCCGCACCCTGGTAGGCCAACGTCGAGTCGACGTAGCGGTCGGTGATGACCACCGCGCCGCGAGCCAGGGCAGGTGCGATGACGGTGTCGACATGCTCGGCCTTGTCGGCGGCGTAGAGCAGCGCCTCGGTCCGGTCCGACAGGGCGCCGGTGGCGGGGTCGAGGAGGACCGATCGAAGCGTCGAGCCCACCGCTGTGTCACCTGGCTCGTGGGTCGACACCACCTCGTAACCGTCGTTGCGGAGCCACCGGGCGAGAAGCTTGGCCTGCAACGACTTGCCGGCACCTTCACCGCCCTCGAGTGCGATGAAGATCCCCGACTGTGCGTAGCGCGGCGGGACCTCCTCCGCCGACGTACGGCTCGTTCGGCTCAGCTGCTCGCGCAACGACTCTCCCGGTCGGTCGTCCATGTGCCGGTAGGCGGCGGCCCCCGCCGTAGTAATGAGGACAGCGGCGAGGACGAACGTGAACTGTGCCCCACTGTAGGTCAGCGTCACGTCGTCGTTGACGCGGAACCGGTGTGCCCCGATGACGCCTGCCAGCAGCGGTGCCACGGCCAGGACAAGGGCCAAGGTGAGCCGCACCACCGACTGCAAAAAGGCGAAGGTCCGCCCTCGCAGCTCAGGATCGACCTCGAGTCCGACGAGTGTGTAGCCGGTCACCCACGCGATGCCGGCGCAGTAGCCGAGGAACACGGTGAGCAGCGCCGCCAGCACCATGTTCCCGACAAGCGCGACACCGCCGAGAACCACACCGGCGGTGACCAGGGCGAGTCCGAACAGGCGGCGCCGGGTCACCGAGGGCAGCACGCGCGGGCCCCGCCACATCCCCGCGCCCAGGCCGAGGAACACCGCCCCGAACAACACGCCGTACCCCGGGTCACCCGCCCCGAGGTCGGCGACGTAGACCCGCCCCAGGCCGATCACCGCGCCGCCAGCTGCGAAAGCACCGACGATGCCCAGCACGAGCCCGCGCACCAACGGTGTGCGGCCGGCGTACGACCAGCCCTCGGCGATGGAGCGCCACACCCCCTGCTGCGCCCCCAGCCGGCCAGCAGCGGTGCCGCCGCGTGGCGGCAGTCGCAGACCACGGCATAGCGCAGCAGCGAGGGCGAAGGCGAGCGCCGTGGCGTAGAGCGTCGGCTCGACCGGGCCGCTGTCGAACCATCCGAGCGTGGAGTTCAGGGCCTCGGCGCAGACGGCCACCGCGATGAACAGCCCGGCCGCGGGCACGGCCGCTCCGTACGTCGTCGCCAGGTTGAGGCGGTTGGCGTTGTCGAGGTGCCCGCTCGGGACCAGGTCCGGGATGACGGCGTCCTTGGTCGGGAGCCACACGAGGTTGACGGCTTCGACCAGGACGGTGGCGACGAACAACCACGTCAGGGTGCCCACCACCGGGATGCTCACGAACAACGCGGCCCGCAGGGCCAGCCCCGTCACCAGCGTCGTACGACGGTCCAGCCGATCGGCGACGTACCCACCGAGCGGTCCCACCAGCAGCGCCGGCAACACGCGTACGAACAGCACACCGGCGATCGCGAAGTTCCTGTCCGCGTAGTCGGCACCGGCGAGAAAGTTCGCGTACGCGGTGATCGCCAGCAGGCCGGCCCAGTCACCAAGGGAGGCCAGCCCCAGTGTCATCCAAAGCCGCCGGAACGGCCCGATGTGTAGCGTCGCTCGCACCGGCGGCAGGCTCGCAGCTCGGTCCGACACGACCTCAGGCTAGTCGCGGTGGCTGACGCTGAGACGCCGTGATGGTGGAACTGCCAACGAGCTGCAGCAGCCATCCGGGACACGGGGTGCCAGTGCTCTGCGATCGCGTGCGACGTGCGGCGGCGTGTACTTCCAATGGCTGAGCGACACTTGCAATGGGTTCCAACCCATTGGAAGCGTCGCTATCCCATGTGAACATGGGAAAGCGACAACCGATCAGCGTTTCTTCGTGGGGCGCTTCTTGGCGGCAGGTTTGCGAGGGCGGCGCTTGGGGGTCGGGCCCTTGGCGCGCTTGTCGGCCAGCAGCTCGACGGCGCGCTCGAGGCTGATGGTGTTGACGTCGTCACCCTTGCGCAGCGTCGCGTTGACCTCCCCGTCGGTCACGTACGGACCGAAGCGGCCGTCCTTGACGACGATCGGCGCTCCTCCGGCGGAGTCGTTGCCCAGCTCGCGCAGCGGCCCCGGCGCGGCGGCCCGGCCACGAGTCTTGGGCTGGGCGTAGATCTCCAGCGCCTCGGGCAGGGTGATCGAGAGCAGCTGGTCCTCGGTGTCGAGGGACCGGGAGTCGGTGCCCTTCTTCAGGTACGGCCCGTAGCGGCCGTTCTGAGCGGTGATCTCCTCACCGGACTCAGGATCGGCACCCACAACACGCGGCAGCGTCAGTAGGCGCAGCGCATCGTCCAGAGTGAGCGTCTCGAGCGACATCGACTTGAAAAGGCTCGACGTCCGCGGCTTGGCTCCCTTGCCCGAGTCCTCGGGCAGCACTTCGGTGACGTACGGCCCGTAGCGACCGTTGCGGGACACCACGGTGCGACCGGTGTTCGGATCGGTTCCGAGCTCACGCTCGGCGCCGGCGGGGTTGGCCAACAACGCTCGCGCCGCGTCCAGTGTCAGCTCGTCGGGTGGCAGGTCCTCGGGGATGTTCGCGCGAGTGCCGTCGGCATCCTCGACGTACGGGCCGTACCGCCCGACCCGCGCCGCGACGCCCTCGCCAAGGTCGAACGTGGACAGGACGCGAGCATCGATCTCGCCGAGCCCGGAGACCAGCCGGGCCAGCCCCTCGTCATCGCCATGTCCGAACCAGAAGCGCTCGAGCACCCCCCGGGCCTCCTGGCGGCCGCCGGCGACCTCGTCGAGGACGTCCTCCAGCAAGGCGGTGAACCGGTAGTCGACGAGCCGGGTGAAGTGCTGTTCGAGCAGCCGGATCACCGCAAAAGCAAGCCAGGCCGGCACCAGCGCGGTGCCCTTCTTGTAGACATACCCACGGTCGAGAATCGTCTAGATGCTCGCGGCGTACGACGTCGGACGACCGATCTCTCGTTCCTCCAGCTCGCGCACCAACGTCGCCTCGGTGTAGCGCGCCGGAGGTCGGGTCTCATGTCCGGCGGCCTCCAGGCCGGCAACGCTGACCTGATCGCCCTGGGCGACATCGGGCAGGCGCGTCTGCGAGTCGTCGGAGTCTGACTCGGGATCGTCGTGGCCCTCGACGTAGGCCTTGAGGAAGCCGAAGAACGTGAGCACCCGGCCGGAGGACGCGAGCTCGCAGTCCTCCCCTGACGCCGCCGTGCCGCCGAGGCGCACCGACACCGACCGGCCCTCCGCGTCACGCATCTGGGAGGCGACGGTGCGCATCCAGATCAGCTCGTACAGCCGAAACTCGTCGCCACTCAGCCTGGTCTCTGCCGGCGTACGAAACGACTCTCCCGCCGGGCGAATCGCCTCGTGCGCCTCCTGCGCGTTCTTGACCTTGTTGACGTACGAGCGCGGCGCGTCGGGGAGGTAGTCGACGCCGTACAGCTCCCGCACCTGGGCGCGCGCCGCCGTGACGGCGGTGTCCGACAGCGTCGTGGAGTCGGTGCGCATGTAGGTGATGAAGCCGTTCTCGTACAACCGCTGCGCGACCTGCATGGTCCGTGCAGCCCCAAAGCCGAGCTTGCGTGAGGCCTCCTGCTGCACGGTCGTGGTCCGGAACGGCGCGTACGGGCGGCGCCTATACGGTCGCGACTCGACCGAGCGGACGGTGAGCTGCGCCTCGCGGAGCGCCTCGGCGAGAGCCGCTGCCCGGGCGCCATCGAGGTGGCGGACCTCACCCGGCGCCTTGAGCTCGCCGACGCTGCTGAAGTCGCGGCCCTGCGCGACCCGTACCCCGTCGACCGCGGCTAGCCGGGCCGGGAACTCGCGCGGCTCCTTGCCCGCTCCGGCGTCGAGGCGGGCCTCGAGGTCCCAGTACCCCGCGGCCCGGAACGCGATGCGGTCCCGCTCGCGGTCCACGACCAGACGGGTTGCGACCGACTGCACCCGACCGGCAGACAGCCCGCTCATCACCTTCTTCCACAACACCGGGCTGACCTCGTAGCCGTACAGCCGATCGAGGATGCGCCGCGTCTCCTGCGCGTCGACGAGATCGTTGTCGATGCTGCGCGGGTCGTCGACCGCCGCCTGGATCGCCTGCTGGGTGATCTCGTGGAAGACCATCCGGCGCACCGGAACCGTCGGCTTCAGCTCGTCGAGCAGGTGCCACGCGATGGCTTCGCCCTCGCGGTCCTCGTCGGTGGCGAGGTAGAGCTCGTCGGACTCCTTGAGCAGCCGACGCAGCTTGGCCATCTGCGCCTTCTTGTCGCTCGGCACGACATAGATCGGCTTGAAGCCGTCCTCGATATTGACCCCGAGCCGCGCCCACGGCTCACCCTTGTACTTGGCGGGCACCTCGGCGGCGTTGTGTGGCAGGTCCCGAATGTGCCCGATGGACGACTCGACGACGTAGCCGCTGCCCAGGTAGCCCGCGATGGTGCGGGCCTTGGCGGGCGACTCGACGATCACGAGTCGCTGCGGTCGCGCGGCTGCCACGGTTGTTGCTCCTGCGGTCAGGGGACGATCAGAACAGTCCGCCACGGTAACGGGTGAGCGCAAGTCGGCAGCCGCTCCCTGTACTACTTGTCCTGTGTTCGTGGCTGCGATGACACCCACGTACGCCACCGCCATCGTCACGTGGCGCTACCCCGAGCCATACCACTGGTACGACATGGTCAGCGCGGACCCGGCCGAGCTGGTCGACCCAGCCAGTGGCTACTTCGCGCTGCTGGACGGGGACAGCCTCATCGGGTTCCGGTCGTTCGGCGTGGACGGTCAGGTGCCGGGAGGTCCGTACGACGACTCAGCCCTGGACACCGGCGGCGGACTGCGGCCCGACCTCACCGGACGAGGACTCGGTCGTGAGGCGATCCGGACCGGCCTGGCGTTCGGTCGAGAGCGTTTTGCACCAGCAGCGTTCCGAGTCACGGTCGCCACCTTCAACCGTCGGGCGCGACGGGTCGTCGAGTCACTCGGCTTCCGCAACGTCGGACGGTTCGGTTCCTCGACAGACGGACGCAGCTACGAGGTGCTCGTCCGGAGTGAGACCCTCAGGTGAGGCACCTCGCGGCGTACCGTCGAAGCGTGGCAGCAACGTCAGACGGGGCCCCTGTGGACAACCCGGCCAGGGGGTGGAGGTGGGGGGCCGGTATGGGGGCGCTGGTGCTGCTGCTGGCGGGGTGCCCTGCCCCCGACGACCAGGCAGTGCAACCGGCCGAGCTGCAGGGCACGAGCACACCGGCATCGGCGACTCCTTCGTCAACTGAGCCCACGACCCGACCCGCCGCGCCCCGGCAGCCACTGGCGCTGGCGGTCAACATCCGGCGAACTCCCCTCGACATCGCGGTACCCCTCGCGCGCCGGATCTCCGACGACGCGAACACCTCCTGGGCTGCGTTGGGTCAGACCGGAGGGCGGATCGACATCCGCATCGGGCCGGGCGCGCTAGACGCGGTGGAGCGGAACGCCGACGTCCTGGCCGTTGTGCCGGCGTTCCGGGTACGCCCGACGGTTCAGGCCGTCTCGGTCGCCGGGATCGACCCGATGCGCGACCCAGCCGACTACGCCCTCACGGTCCGGGCACCGAGAGTCCCCCCGTCCGTGACGACCCTGACCGTGGTCGGCGACATCATGCTGGGCCGCGGCGTCGCCGAGGTCGCTGCAGCCGCGGGTGACCCCAGCGCGCCGCTGCGCCCCCTGCAACGTCGGCTGGCGGCGGCCGACCTCACCGTCGGCAACCTCGAGAGCACGCTGTCGCAGGCCGGACCTCCCGAGCAGGGCGGCGACTCGTTCGCCGCGCCACCGGCGGTGCTCGATGGGCTCACCGACGCCGGGTTCGACTTGCTGTCGCTGGCCAACAACCACGCCGGCGACTACGGGGATGAGGCCCTGCTCCGGACCCTTGCCCGGGTCCGCCAGTCACCGATCAGGTCCGTCGGCGCCGGCCGCGACGCCCGGCAGGCGTGGCGCCCGGTCGTGCTGCGCCACGGCAGCACCACCTTCGGCTTCGTCGCGTTCAACGCCATCGGCGAGACGCCCCGTGCCACTCGTACGCAACCCGGGGCGGCCGAGGTGCGGATGCAGCCGCGGACCGGTCCACTCGACGCCGACGACCTGCGCCGGCTGACGGCGACGATCACCGCGCTGTCCCAGCGCGTCGACGTCGTCGTCGCGATGCCCCACTGGGGTGACCAGTACACCTACACCCCGGTGCCGGACCAGCGGCGCGTCGGGGCAGCCATGGTCGATGCCGGCGCCGACATCGTCGTAGGGGGCCACCCGCACTGGACGCAGGGAGTCCAGCGGCATCACGGCCGGCTGGTGATCCACTCCCTCGGCAACTTCGTCTTCGACATGGACTTCTCCCGGCAGACCCAGGAGGGCGTGATGCTCGAGCTCGTGTTCTGGGGTGACGAGCTCATGGCCACCGACTTCACGCCGTACGTGATCGGCGCCGGTTACGCGCCCCGACTGGCCGGCAACGCCCGCGCGGCAGCCATCCTGGCCCCGATGTGGGCCGCCAGCGACCCGCCCTTCAGCTCCTGAGCCAGTCCCACATCAACGCACCGACCCGACGCAGCTGCGCGGGTCGCACGACCCCGGGGAGATCCGCTGCGCTGTGGTAGGCGGCATACGGCGTGCTGCCGACGCGGGCGGCCGGCAAGCCGGCCAGCTCGAACGACCAGTGGTCGCTTGAGGTGTTGTCACACCCCAGCGCGGCCACGCCGGTGCGCTGCGCGGTCGTCAACAGAGCAGCCTGCACGCTCGCCGGTCCGGCGCCGCCGGTGCAGACCGGCACCACGCGCCCGACGCCCACGCGGTCCAGCGACACCATCGCCGTCAGGTTGCGGCGCTCCTCGACCGGCATCCGGGCGACGTACGCCCGTGACCCGAAGTGATGCAGCGCATCGCCGTCTCCGCGCGGCTCCTCGGCGGCGAATGCCACGAAGACCACCGGCAGCCCCGTCCGCCGCCCGGCGGCCAACCGGGCAAGCTCGAGCAGCACCGCCACCCCCGAGGCGTTGTCCTCGGCGCCGGGGGCCTGCGGCACCGTGTCGAGGTGTGCTCCCACCAGGCGGTACGGCCGGAACGGGTCGAAGTCTGCCGGCTGGGCGATGACGTTCCACGTCCGGCCGGCGTCGACCGGCACGCCCCACGACACCCCGGCCGGGACCGACAGCCGCTGCCGCATCACGTCGTATCCCGTCGCGTCGAAGCGCCGCTCCACCCACCCCGCCGCTCGGGCGTACGCGTGGGACGTCGTCTCGCGGGGACCGATGCGGCCGGCCAGCCGGCGCACCGACTGCAGCGACGCATCGACGCGGAACCGCGCCGGCCCCGCAGCACCCGGATCCCGCGAGGGGGATGCCGACGAGGTCGGGGTCGCAGTCGGGGCTACCGGTGGCAAGGTCAGCGTTGTCGAGGTCGCTGAGCTGTTCGGCGCCGCCTGCGGCTCCGCGCCGCCGTCACAGCCCCCGGCCACAAAGAGCACCGCCAGCGCCACCACCGCCCACCGGCGGGCCTGCTCACTCATCGAGCCACCCCTCCGCGACCAGGTCGCGCACCACTGGGACATATCGCGTCCGAAGCTCTGCGGTGTCACGCTCGAGCAGGGTCGCCAGCGCGTCGAGCACCTGCCCGACGCCGAGGTCACCGTCGCACGCGCCGACCAGGGCGGCCTCGACGGTGTCGACGCGGCGGGCACGACGCACCCCGGCCTGCTGACGCAGCACGATGAGCTCGGGATCGGCGGCCCCGGGTTCGCCCCGCGTCTCCTGGACCACATGGGGTCTGCGCCGCAGGCACGTCTCGAGCAGTTCCCGGTCGCTGAGCCGGGTGAGCAGGTCGGCGCGGCGCGCCCAGTCGGCGATGTGCGGCCACAGCGGCTGCTCGATGTCGTACGGCCAGTCCTCGATCCGCACCACCGACGCCTCACGGCCGGCATTGTGCAGGCACAACCAGCCGAAGCCGACCGCCTCGATGCCCTGCTGCTCGAACCATGACATCCACACGTCGTAACGGCTGTGGTAGCCCGGCGCACCGAGCAGCCCGGCGTCCGCCAGCCACATCTCTACATACGTGGGCAGATCGGCGGTCTCGCGTTGCAGGACCCACGCGTCACAGCCGGTCGACTCCACCCAGCCCGCGACCCGCTCCTGCCACGGCTCGTCGGCGTGGTGCGCCCAGTTGGCCAGCACCTGGCACCACCCACCGCTCCGGAGCTGCGCGGGCGCGCCGGTGACGATCCGACGCACCACCTCGTCGCCGGGCAACCCGGAGTCGCGGTAGATGAGCGGCTCGGGCACCGGCGGGCCGACCACGAACGGTGGGTTGCTCGTGATGAGGTCGTACGCCTCTCCGTTGACCGGCTCGTAGAGGCTGCCCGCTCGCAGATCGTAGGCGACGCCGTTGAGCGAGGCGGTCAGGGCGGCCATCGCCAGCGCCCGCGCGTTGACGTCGGTCGCCACGACCCGCGCCGCGTGCTGTCGCAGGTGCAGCGCCTGAACCCCGCACCCGGTTCCGAGGTCGAGGGCGGAGCCGACCGGGTCGCGCACCGTCAGCTGCGCCAGTGATGTCGATGCCGGCGACACGCCCAGGACGTGGTCGGCGGCGATCCGTGCCTTGCTGCCGTCCAGGCCGGGAGTGAGATCGCTGACCACCCACCAGTCGTGCGTCTCGTCACCGTACGGCCGCACGTCTATTGAGGCCCGGACCTCCTCTCCAGCGGTCTCGAGCACGCCGCCGGTCACCAGCGGACCCAGCAGACCGGGCAGCGCGCGGTCCACGGCTCGCCTGGGCACCGGCACCTGCAGCGCGAAGAGCCGGGTCATCGTGTCCAGCGGATCACCGCCTGTGGTCGCCCGCAGCGCGGCCGGCGTCGCGTTGCGCAGCAGGGCGCCGTGGGCTGCCTCACCGAGCCGCTGGGAGACCCCGGCCACGGTGTACGACGCGGTGCTCAGCGCTTCTCGCAGCCGGGCCACGACGGCCGGGCCGAGCATGGTCGGGTAGAAGCCAGGCATCGTGGGGCCAGCGTACGTCTCGGGTAGTCTCGCGGCGCATGCTGCGGATCTACGTGCACGTCGGGGTGCCGAAGACCGGAACCACGTACCTGCAGGACGTGCTGTTTCGCAACCGCCGCGAGCTGGCCCGAGCGGGGGTCCTTTATCCCGCCGCGTACCCCGAGGAGCACTTCGACGCGGTCGTCGACCTGCGGGACATGACGTTCGGCGGCTTCGAGGACCCCGACCTGCGCGGCCGCTGGGAACGGCTGGCCCGCAGCGCCACCCGATGGCGTGGGCACACCGTCGTGCTGTCCCACGAGCTGCTCGCTGGCGCCGACGCGGACGCGGTCGCGGCGGCGACGTACTCCCTCGCCGACCACGAGGTCCACGTCGTCCTCACCGCACGCGACCTCGGGCAGCAGGTGCCCGCCATGTGGCAGGAGTACGTCAAGAACCACAGCACGGTCGAGTTCGCGGCATACGCCGAACGGCTGACACGAGCGCCTCGCAAGGGCAAGGCAGCCCTGGTGTTCTGGCGCCAGCAACACATCGTCGAGGTGCTGCGCCGCTGGTCGGCGAACGTGCCCGACGACCGGCTGCACGTCGTGACGGTGCCGCCACCGGGCAGCGAGCCGGCGCTGCTGTGGCGGCGCTTCGCCGCTGCTATCGGACTGTCCGCCGAGGAGTACGACAGCACGCCCGCAGCGCGCAACTCCTCGTTGGGCTTCACCGAGACCGAGCTGCTCCGGCGGGTCAACAAGGCCCTCGGCGATTCTCTGGAGTGGCCTGCGTACGAGGCAACGGTGAAGAACTGGTTCGCCGAGGAGCTGCTGACGTCAGGGCAGCTCAGCCCGCGCCCCGTCGTGCCCGACGAGCTGCGGCCCTTCTTCGACACCTGCGCGCGAGACATGATCGACGACCTGACCACGTGGGGGCTGCCGGTCGAGGGCGCCCTGGGCGACCTGCGCCCCCGCTGGCCGGATCCGGCGACCGGCACGGTCGAGGACGACGAGGTCCTCGACACCGCGGTGGGTGCCGTCGCCACCCTGTTGCGTGAGCGCGCCGACCTGCACTGGACCGGGCGGGGCGGCCAGCTGGTGCGCCGAGCGCGGCGGAGTCCGGCGGTGCGCAGGTTGCCGTTGCCGGTGCAGGAGTGGCTGAAGCGGCGCGCGAACGCCTGAGGTCAGCCGACGCCGGCGGACGCCTCTTGGTCGGCGCCGATAGCGATCGGTCGCCGCTTGGACACGTAGACGGCGGCGGCGATGATCAGAGCAGCCACGATCGCGATCGTGAGGCGGATCGGGTCGTTCTCGTCCGAGCCGACCGACAGCGAGACGATCGCCGGCGCGATGAGCAGCGACACCAGGTTCATGACCTTGAGCAGCGGGTTGATCGCCGGCCCGGCGGTGTCCTTGAAGGGGTCCCCGACCGTGTCCCCGATGATCGTGGCCTCGTGGGCGGGTGAACCCTTGCCGCCGTGGTTGCCGTCCTCGACCAGCTTCTTCGAGTTGTCCCAGGCGCCACCGGAGTTCGCCAGGAAGATCGCCATCAGGGTTCCGGCGCCGATGGCACCCGCGAGGAAGCCGGCGAGCGGTCCCACCCCGAGGCCGAAGCCGACCGCGATCGGCGCCAGGATCGCCAGCAGCCCGGGCGTGGCCAGCTCCCGCAGCGAGTCACGGGTGCAGATGTCGACGACGCGGCTGTAGTCGGGGCGCCCCGTGCCCTCCATGATCCCGGGGATGTCGCGGAACTGCCGTCGGACCTCGTAGACGACGGCCCCGGCAGCCCGGCCCACGGCGCTGATCGCCAGGCCGGAGAAGAGGAACACGACGGCGGCGCCGATGAGGAGCCCGACCAGCACGTTGGGGCTGAAGACGTCGGTGGCGAAGGCGCCGGTGTCGATCACGGCACCGCTGGAGTTCGCCAGCGCCTCGTCGATGGCATCGGTGTACGAGCCGAACAACGCCGTCGCGGCCAGCACGGCCGTTGCGATCGCGATGCCCTTGGTGATGGCCTTGGTGGTGTTGCCGACCGCGTCGAGCTCGGTCAGGATCTGCGAGCCCTCGCCGTGGACGTCGCCCGACATCTCCGCGATGCCCTGCGCGTTGTCCGACACCGGGCCGAAGGTGTCCATCGCGACGATGACACCGACGGTGGTGAGCAGCCCGGTGCCCGCGAGCGCCACGGCGAAGAGCGAGACCACTACGGCGCCGCCGCCGAGGAGGTACGCGCCGAAGACTGCTGCACCTATCACCAGCGCCGTATAGACCGCCGACTCGAACCCGACGGACAGGCCCGAGAGGATGACCGTGGCTGCCCCGGTCAGCGAGGTCTTGCCGACATCCTTGACCGGCCGGTAGTCGGTGCCGGTGAAGTAGCCGGTGAGTGACAGGATCACCGCGGCCAGCACGATGCCGATCAGCACCGCCACGGCCGCGATGACGCGGGGGTCACCGTCGTTGGCAGCTGCGCCGTCGAGCTCGGCGAAGGTGAGCTCGGCGAAGGAGCCGGGAAGGTAGGCGAAGGCAGCGACCGTGCACAGCACCGCCGAGACAGCGGCGGAGATGTAGAAGGCGCGGTTGATCGTCTTGAGGCCGTTCTCCCCGGCGCGGGGGCGGGTGATGTAGACGCCGAGGATCGCGGTCAGCGCGCCGATT